>OIWK01000201.1_pt1 | contig 62344 bp, 67 predicted proteins | sample 1587401 | NCBI WGS metagenome assembly OIWK01 (sample SAMEA3888911, study PRJEB22519) | human gut metagenome | biome: human gut; feature: human-associated habitat; material: faeces | place: Denmark | collected 2009 | reverse complement strand
GATAATTCCTTACTGGCTGTAAGGGATATTAACCATAAATATATTGTAGTAGAAAAAGGAGAACTTTTTATGAAACGATACATTACTGTTGATAGCGGAAAGAGTTTTACAAAAGTCGATATCTATGATGAACCGAGTAATCAGATCATCTCAAAGAATATCCGTACTAAATATGATGAGGGTATATTCGAGGATACAGATCCAGGACAGAATACCTCGTTAATAGAATTTGACGGACAGATCTACCGTGTTGGTCAGGGAGCTACAAAAGAAGCCGAATTGAAGTCGTCAAAGAAATTACCAATCCATAAGATCTGTACTATGCTTGCAGTTGCTTTAGAGTGTTCGGCGGATGAAGTCGACGAAGTTTATTGCGGAATTGGTATTCCAGTAAAAGATTACGAGTTCCCGGAAGAGAGAAATTCATACAGAGACTACATTTTACCAACAGAGCCAGTGACGGTTCGATTCAAAAGGACTGGAGAAAGCCCAATCGAAACCAGAACATTCCGTTTCGTTGGTCGTTATGTGTACCCGGAAGGTTGTGGTGCATTAGTGCTTCCGGGTGTTATGGGTATGGGAACTGTTGCTGTTATTGATATTGGTCACTTAAATGTAAACGGAACTATTTATAACGGCGGCGACGCAGATCTGACAATGTCATTTACAACAACAAAAGGCTGCAATGCGCTGGTTTCCGGTCTCGCTCAGAAGTTATCCGCAGCTTATTCATTTATCAATAAAGCGCAGACAGCAGAAGTACTTGGTCGTACTGGAAAGGACAGATGCTTAAAACCAATTCGTTCCAATCCGCAGATTGAGGAATCTTCTAAGACTATGATTGATAAATACTTGATCGATTATGTCACAGCTCTACGTGAAGATTGTCTCGCCGCCCAGTGGTCTGTTGATTATACTCAGTTCGTGTTTATCGGCGGCACAACAGCGATTATCGCAAACGAGATCAAAGAAGTATTTGGTGATGAAGTAATTATCTCTGAATACGGAGCTTTCACAAATGCTATGGGAATGTTAGCTCTGATGTGTGGAAGACCAGATGTTCTTGGTAAAAAGATTATGTAACGAAATGTAAGGTAAACAGAAACAACGTATTCTGAGATTTATTCTTGGAATACGCTTTCTGTGTTTCATAAGAAAGGATTTTCAAGATGGGAAATACTTCAAAGAAAGAAAAGAATGATCAGGTACAGAATATCGGATCCGAAGAAGTAACAAATAAAGTAAAGAGTACAATCTTATTTGATCCTCCACACGTACCCGACCAGAGTATTCTAAGGGATTATCAGAAAGAGTGTATTGATAAAATCATGAACTGCAAAAGTGGTAGTCATTTGATCGTACTTCCGGTGGGTTCCGGTAAAACGGTAACCTTCAGTCACATTCCTCGTTTTGGTCGTGTATTGATTTTGAGTCATCGGGACGAACTGGTACATCAGCCAGAAAAATACTATGATTGTAGTTTTGGCGTTGAACAAGCAAGTGAGCATAGCAATGGTGAAGAAGTTGTTTCGGCTTCGGTTCAGAGTTTGATCCGGCGTTTAGATAAGTTTGATCCGTATGACTTTGATATGATCATTACAGACGAAGCCCACCATGCGGTCGCCGCATCTTATCGTAAAATCTATGATTATTTCAAACCTCGCATCCATTTAGGGTTTACGGCAACTCCAGACCGGGCAGATAAAGATGACTTAAACAAGATTTACGAAGATATTCTTTATTTAAAAGACATGAAATGGGGAATCCGAGAAGGTTTCCTTACTGATATTGACTGCTATCAGATTGATGTGGGGTATGATCTGACTCAGGTAAAAACACAGATGGGCGATTACAAAATGGACGCCCTGGCAGACGCGATGTTAAAACCTGCAGTTGTTGACGCAGTTGTCGACGCATATGGAAAACACAGACATGGTCAGACACTTATTTTTGCCGTAAATGTAGCACATGCGTATGCACTTGCAAAGAAAATTCCAGGCGCAGTTGTTGTTACTGGGGAAACGCCAAAAGAAAAGCGAGCCAAGATTCTCGAGGACTTTAGAAATCGAAAAATCCCTTGTGTTGTAAATATCGGTGTATTCACGGAAGGAACCGATATACCATTGATCGAAACGGTCATCATTGCGAGACCGACACAAAGTGATGCGTTGTTCTGTCAGATGGTTGGTAGGGGATTACGTTTGTCGCCTGGTAAAGAGGCGCTGACACTTGTTGACTGTGTGGGTGTCTCGAAAAAAGCCCCAGTAAATGTTGGCGACTTATTTGGTCTTAACATGAAAGTTGTTCCGAAAGAAAAACGTAATCGGCTACAGGGAATTAAGATCACAGAAATGGAAACAAAGATTGAGACGATTTTAGACGGTCCGGATAGTTGGATCAATACCGAAGTCCGTGTGAAATTATTCCGTGATGAAAACAATGTTGATCTGCGTGAAATCAATTTTGTTCCAATGGGAAACAATAGTTTGGTTCTTTCTCTTGGAGATGGAAAAGCAATTCGAATCCCCGAGACCGATGCTCTTGGTAAAACTCAGGCAATCTTAGAGAAAAAGGAAGATAATAAGGTTGTAAGCCATGCTATCACGATTGCTCAGAAACTTCAGAGCGTTATCGATGATGTTCGTGTCTATTTGCTGATGAACGAAAAAGATAGTAAAGCGTTATGGGATATGTCTATTGTTCACGCATGGGGAGACGCAAAAGCAAGTCAGAAACAGATCGATTATGTTAAAGTGTTAGCTCATGAGCGTATGCAGGATTTATGTGATGTTAATCTGAACACAATTACTAAACGGCAAGCTTCGGCGCTCATTGATAGACTGTCTGCAATGCCAAGAAAACAGTTTTTGAATTCGGAATATGGCAGACAAAAACAAACGACGACAAGGCAAACGACGCCGAAAACACAAATGAGAACCGTTCCGGATGGATTCACAGGAACAACTGGCTGGTATTAAAACAGAAAGGCTACTTACTTGTATTGAATAGGTAGTCTTTTTTTTAGAATTCTTTGTAATTTCCTGACGAGTTTTCCAAAAAGTGAGCCTTGTTGTGTGTAGATATGAAAAGGAGAAAACGGTATGAAGAATCCAGTATGACACCGCTCATTATCTAGGTTATAGACCCTGGTTATTTCCAGATAGCGTATACTTGGGATTAGAAAACCAGTCTCTGTAATAAAGTTCAACATGGTATTTGCACTGTGTTTATATGGAGAGACTGAGAAAACTCAGCTCTCCAAATCCAGCACATTACAAAAACATGTACTTGATACTGTGAAGTTCACAACCCTTACTCGTTCATTCGGGTAAGGGGGTTATCTTCTGATTATCTTCTATTCAAAATAGAAAACCTTCAGCAAGCGGATATCGTAATCATATATTCAGACGTGATAATTATACTTGCCAAAAATGCGGTACATTTCATGCTCTGGTTAACGAAAATGGAATTCCACTACCGACTACAGAGGGAGAACTCGATTTGCATCACAAAATACCGGTTTCTCAGGGTGGTACGGACGATCCTGGCAACCTTATAACCTGGTGCAGAACGTGTCATAAGATGTGGCACAAAGAACACGGTATTGAATATTTTGAGAATGATTGAAGGAGAAAAAAAGGTATGGACAAAGAAATTGTATATGTAGCAGAACTGGATGCGGATGTTGATGATGTCGTCGCTGCTCATTATTTGCATGATAAAGGAGTATTAAAATGCGTCGTTTGCGATCCTTATCCGAGAACAGAAGCTGGACTAAAAAGAAAAGCGAAATTAGAAAGTTTGGGAGTGCAAGTTTTGAAGAAAATGCCTCCGATTGCGAAATATGTATTCGTTGGTGGTGCACTAACAGTGGTTGCAAATTATATTAAAACACATCATATTGATATGCTTGTAATGAATGGCGGTTTCGTTGGTTCCAATATTGCGCCAGTTGAATTAGAAAAATTCAAAGGAAAAGAAACAGTAAGAACCTTCAATTTCAACTGTGATGTTTCCGCAACCGATTATGTTCTAAAAGCTGGTAAGGAACGTATCTCTGAGATCATTCTTGTAGGCAAAAACGTATGCCATGATGCACGGAATACAAGAGCAGGTATTTGGAAAGACGGTAAATATCAGAAATTGTTCGATGCCTATAATGTGAAAAACGATAAACGGCAACACGATATGCTGGCATGCCATGAAGGGCTTTCATTTTTGAACAACGACGTAAAATATTGCAAATATGATGTTGTAAGACCGTTTCATACCGGATTAAATAGGACGTATACCAAATGGGGAAGTACCAAAACAAAAGAGACACCGTATAGAGAAGTATTTGCAGCCGTATGTTTTGAAAGCGATATCGTCAATTCGTACGAGAACTAGAATTTAAGGAAGGTGAATTATTATGTATAGATATTTTGTTTCATTTACACATATGTCAGACAAACAAAAAGGTTGTGGCAACGTTGTTCTTGAATCCGACCACAAAATCAATGATTTTGACAACCTTGATGATGCCAACAAATGGATTAGAGACATGCAGAAATGGATCGAAGATAACGGTAATGTTAAAAACGTTATCATCATGAACTTCCAATTATTGAATTAGGATAATTAAGGAGACGCTTTATGAAAAACAAAGAGGAGCTGGAATCAGTATTAAATGATTTCGATGTGTTGTTGCAGAAAAACGTTGAAACTGAATTATATTGTGACCGTATGACGTTTGCAGAGCTTCGGGAGTGGCAGAAACAAATCGAAGAAATCAATCAGAGACTCCATAATATCGCAAACAAAATTGGGTAACAAAAGAAAGGAAACAGTATGAGTAATTATCTGATTTGTTGGGAAGAAAATAATATCAAGCAATGGGATATGGTAAAGGAAGACGATCATCAGAGTTTTCTCATGAATCTGTTGCTTACTGAAAAAGTAAACCAGTCTTCGATCTTTGTAATTCCAACAACCGGTATTTCTGGTATATGGTTAGATCCAGGCAATCATAAATCTAATCGTGTTGACTTTTGGAATTTCTTTGAAGACTACGGATTAACATATACAAAACCAGTTCCGAAGAAAGGAACAGAAGCTCCGTTGCGAGAAATTCGGGAACGTCACAGTGATAATACAAAGTATGGTTTTGTCTCTCCGGAAGGAAAATACTTTCATTGTGGATACCAAGGTCATTCCGCCTTGGCAGACCGTATTTGTTTCGGGATGGTAGAAACAAACAATGCAGAACATTATTTGGAAACACATGGCTGGTGCAAGATATACAAACCGTTGTCATACAATACATACAGTGTCTACATGGATGGGAAGTCCACATTAACAGAAGCTCAGTTAAAAACGCTTTTCGAACTCGGGCTTGAGAATGCGAAAGATCTCAAAGATATGATTCAAAAAGATTGAGCATTCCTGACGAGAAATTCATATTTTGAGCCTTATCATGTATAACAAATGAACGATGAAGAGAGGTATATGATATGTCAGTGACGCATGATATTATCGATGTTCGTAGTATAGAGCTATTGTGCAAAATCAAGCAACAAGGACTGGAGGTATGTGGTATGAACTTATTAGAACACAAAATCATTGAAATCCATAGTGTGAAAGATGTAACGAGTGCATTTGTAGAACATTGTGGCTACAAACCAGACGAGCCTCTATTAACGGTTAACCTTACTTTTGACTGCTATGGTCTTCGCAAAACAAAGGATGTTACTTTTTGGCAGTCAACTTTTGAAAAAGTAAAAGAAGCCGGTTATTATATGGCGTAGCCGGAAAGGAGGATTATGATGAACAAAGAGACAGAAGCAATCGAACAGCTTAGCAGGATTAGCAAGAATCTTGGAAATCTCGGAGAAACTGAAGATTATACAGGCATTGCAATTGAAGCTATTCAGAAAAACAAAGAATATCAGGAGCTCGAATCCCGTCTACAGAATATCTTTGGTGGCGAAGTTCCATTATCTATGATCGTAGACGAACTGGAGCTCAAATTGAGAGAACCAGACAATCCACATCCAATCAATGCAAAAATTCTAACTTATGAAGATGCTGCAGAATGGGAAAGATATAAAGAAATCGGTACGGCAGACGAATGCGAAGCAGCTGTGAAGTTTATGAAGCAAAATGCTTGATAAATATTGACGGATTTCGCTATCCGTGTAAAATATAAGTATAAGACTAGGTCAGGAAGCATATGGTGCCCTGGCCATTTCTTTTTGTTTCAGAAACGGTATATCATAGGAACAAAAGAATGGAATCAAAATTAATTGTAAATTTCTGTTCCTTTTGTGCGTTTCCTGACGAGGTTTCCAAAAAATGAGCCTTATTGTAAATAGAAAACGTAATGAGGTGAAATATATGAGTGATAATAAGATGGATTTCTTAGAGGCCGTATTAATTGTAAAAACAAATCTTTCCATGGATGCCATTGATAAAGCTTTTGAGCCCGATATTGCTACCGCACTCAAAACAATTGTATCCGGATTGGATGACGAGATGAGGAAAGCAAGACAAAGTGGATATACACACGGATACATTGCAGCTGAGCGCGAAAAAGATAAAGTTATCGAAAAGTTGGTAAACGCTTTGGAAAGTCAGAAAATGCTTGAAGATATCGAACCGGAGAATTTGGATCGTGAGTAATTTTGATACATTTTTGACACGGCTGCGTTGGGATTCAACGTACGAGAATTTTACAGATCTGACGTCATTTCGGACTGACAGTATTGTTTATGAATTCAAAACGCCATTATCGAAAGAAGACCAAAATGCTTTTATTGAGTTTCTTGGAGATTCGAAACATTTGAAGACGATTATGCCGGATGAATTCTGTAACTTCTTTTTGAATCATCGGATCGAGTTTGAAATTAAGTTTCAGTATGATTTCAATCTGCCTTTCAAACAGAATTATCGGTATCTCAAAACGATTCGGATTCTAAGAAAGTCATTAAAAAGAATGGAACCAAACAGATGGCACACGATTTATGCAGTCAATCAGAATTATCCAACTAAGGACTGCTATTGTTATGTGCAGACAGAAGAGGACTATAAGAATCGGCTCATGTCGTTAGCATTCTTTCATGTAAAAGAACATTGTTTTGTTCCTTTGGTACCTTCAGAAGAGGACATGATGGACGATATTAAATATTGGCGAATGTATGACAATCCAAAACCGTTAATATATTGCAGTTCAAAGCCGTTTTCTGACGAGGTTTCCGAGAAGTGAGCCTTATTATAGACAAGACATAGGAAACTATTAATAGAAAACGGAGGAGCTACTAATGTTCACAACAATCCACTTCGACAAAGAAGACGATTTGTTTGTTATACCAACAATCGTAATTAGCAAAATAGATACAAAATATGTAAAAGCAACCAATATACATATTGCATGGCTTCGACATTCCTTGGTATTCATTTGCAAGAAATCGGATGCGGCACCTAAGAAACAAGAGAAAGATGGAGAAGTTAACAAACCAGTCGGTGGATATGACAGCGTAACCAAAAAGGAGAAGATTGCATTTGTATTGTCTTGTTTTGGTTTCATAATGTCAATCATAGCGTTGTGCTTTGGTTGTGTTTATCATTGGGGCTTTTACGTGATGACCGCATTTGGAACAATTGCTGGTTGTTGTGCTTTGTTTTTACTTGTATTTTCATTTGCAATCGAAGGGGAAGAAACATTAAATTCCCTTACAAAGAAAGAAAAGGAGAATTAAAACGTTATGAACAAAAGAGTAACCCATAAAATCAGAATTGTAGTGTTGGTACATTCAGTCACAGCTTGGAGATCCGATTTGTGCTTATTCCGGCGATAGTGTATATTATGAAGTGTGCTCTGATCTGCCGAAAACTACAAAGTTATCCATTGATGGAAAAGCGTTGTATATACATAGAGCTAATTTCCAGATCATCGATACATCATTATTGGACTAAATGAGGATTAAAAATATGAGTAATATTATTAGTTTTGAGGACAAGAAGGAAGACAAAGAACTCATTGAGTTGTTAGAACAGTTCGAAAAACATATGCCAACCAAAGAAGAATTAGAAGCAAGAATTAACAGTATTAAAGATCTGTATGATTTTCATTATGATATTGACGATCCAGATTATTTAGATCGAACGCAGGAAGTGACAAAACGATCATTTTCTGAGCTCGTAGATGCATTTCATAACTATAATCCGGATTCTGAGTTTTCAAAGAAGCAGTATCTGAAAAGATTACGTAATTTTGATACATGCCGTGTTTTCCTTTCTGACTATTTGGGAGCTAATTTCGAGATATCCGATGAACCGATTACAGAATTGGATGATCTGATAACAGACCAGTACTTGCACGCTATTGATGATAACAGAAAACAGAGATCTGCAGAGGAATTCACAGCAGATATTGAATCGTATATCCCTACCGTATATCGTGCTTATGAAATTATATTCGATATGTTAAAGAGCAAAGACAGCAGATGTCGCAGTTTGGATATGTATACGCTGATGCTTTCAAATCTTGAATACTATCCGTTTCTTGATTACAAATTGGCATGCGAAAGAAACAGAGAAGACCAGAGCAAATAGACCCTGGTCTTTTTCTTATTGTTCTGATACAAAAAACTGACGATGTTTCCCAAAAGTGAGCCTTATTATTAGTGTATAAATTCTGGTAAAATATTGGTATACTAGATACACAGTACAGAAAAGAATAGGAAACAAAGATAGGATTTAAAAATATGAGTAACATTATTGATTTCGAGGATGAGAAGATTAACAGAGATTTAATAGACTCATTAACAAAAATTGAGCCGTATTTGCCAACACAAGAAGAAATCGAAAAAGATCTTCAAGAGATTAAGGATAAATATGATTTCCATTATACTGTAAACGATCCTTCGTATCTGACAAAAGTTCACAAAGTTTTGAATCAGACATTTTCTGAATTAGTAGAGGTTTTCAAAAGCTTTGATTCTAATTCTGAGTTTTCAAGAAAACAATATCTTAAGAAACTGAAAGCATTCGATACTTCGCGGATTCTGTTGGATGAATATATTTCATCACGTTATGAAATTGCAGATGATCCAATTCCGGAACTAGATAAATGTCTTGAAATTGTAAATGATAATTATGTGGAACGTACAGAATCAGAATTGAAAGCTGATATCGAAAGATATATTCCAATGGTTGACAAAATGTATGATATCGTATTTGATATGCTTCAAAACAACGACAGTAGATGTAGCAGTCTCGATATGTACATGATCATGATGTCTGGACTTTGTTTTCATCCGTTTAATGCTTACCGAACTGCATATATAAGAACCAAAAACAGAGAAGACCAGAGCGTATAAGCCCCGGTCTTTTCTTTTGTTTTAAGCGATTGCTTGTAACAAAGTCAGTAAATCTTCCTTTGTCACTAACATGGTATCCGAAATGCCTTGTTTAACAAGTAATTCAGATAACCTTGTACTTGCGTATCCGTTTTCGTTTGAAAAATAATTCAATTCGCTTTTTACGTTTACGCTAAGGAAGTTTTTCCATCCCTTTGGCATCTCTTTCGCTTTATTAACGTTAATCATTTATTCATTCCTCCATTTATCCGTACTTTTTTTTGTTGCCCTAAATATGTGTTCCATCTTCTGTGTGTAACCGATTGTAATCTATACTTCTTTGTAACAAACTTGCACATATTTAATCCGAACAAAAAAAATAGCAACAGTACAAGGAGAGAAAATTAAATGAAATCATTGGCAAAGAAACTCAGTTTAATCTTTGTAGGCATCGTCTTAGTCACCTGTATCGTTCTTATCACGTTTGCAGGGTTAGCTTTTAATCGATTAGAGCGAACCTCAGAGGAAATTCTTTATGAAACAACATTGAATGGTTATAAAACAGAGATCAAAAGTGAAGTCCAAGTGGCAGTAGCAATTGTTCGTGGATTTTATAATTCCTACAAAAACGGAACTATAACAGAAGACGTCGCGCAGAGCGAAGCAAAAGAAGCGTTACGCAATATGCGGTACGGTGATGATAATTCTGGTTATTTTTGGATTGATGATACAAACTATAACCTCGTTATGCATCCAATCCTTTCAGAACAGGAAGGAACGAACCGAAAAGATCTTGAGGATAAAAATGGAGTTAAGATCATTCAGGAAATCATGAAAGTTGCAGACAATGGCGGATATAATGAGTTTTATTTTACAAAATCAGACGGTAAAACAGTAGCACCGAAAGTAGCGTATTCTTTATCATTTCCAGAATGGAATTGGGTAATCACCACTGGCGTATATACAGATGACATTCAATCAATATTGTCTTCTTCCGCAGAGATAACGCGTACAAAAGCAATAAGCCATAACAGTATCATATTTATGATAGCGATTGGTGTTGTTCTTTATATATTAATGTTCTTCTTTTGTTTGTTTATCTGCAAAAAGCTCGTCTTGGTTATTAATCAGGTAAAGGAAAATTTAAACAGTATCGCAGACGGTGACCTAACCGGACGGATTGACGGTAAGATCCTAAACAGAAAAGACGAACTCGGAAATATTGTAGTTCACACAAATAAAGCAGTCGAATCGTTCTGCAATAGTATTGCAACATCAAAACAGACTGCTATTACCGTGAACGAAAACAGTTCTGAAATATCCGGACTCGCAAACAGTGCTCTCGAAGCGACTGCTCAGGTTGCGGAAGCGATCAGTAATATAGCCGGAGATGCGACGACACAGGCAGGTGTTGTAAGTGATGTCGTGAAAAATATTGATATAATGAACGGTAACGTCGAAGAAGTAAGTAATTCCGTTGATGATATCAGTCATTATGCGTGCGAATTAAATGAAGCCAGCGAAGACATGAAAGATAAGATGGACGCAATGTCTAAAGGCAGCATGCAGATGTCAACACAGATTGAAAATATTTACAATCAGATTATGAAGACAACAGAGTCTATCAACAAAATGCAAGATGTATTAAATGTTATCCAGGATATCGCTTCCCAGACAAACTTATTGAGTTTGAACGCAAGTATTGAAGCAGCAAGAGCCGGTGACAGCGGTCGTGGATTCTCTGTAGTAGCTTCTAATATTCGGGAATTATCAGAAAATACATCAAAAGAATTAAGTAATATTCGAGATATTATTGGAGAGCTCACTTCAAGTTTCGAAGAATGTAACGCTTCTATTGATACCGTCGTTGGTACAAATAAACAAAATGCTGAATACACAGGTCTGGTGATCAATTCATTTGATACTGTATTCGATGATATTAAGAATACGAATGAAAAAGTTTCTCACGTAACCACACTTACGGAACAGATCAATGACATGATGAGCCAGATCGCAGATGGTATCGAAACCGTACAGCGAGGAGCTGAAAGTACAGCAGCTGCAACCGAAGAAGTTACGGCTTCCAGTGAAGAATTAAACGCCCTGATGCATAATATTACAGAAAACTGCAGTATCATGACAACTGAAGCTGAAAGTATGGTTGCGGATCTTAGTAAATTCAAGCTGGAAAAAGAAACAAAAACTGAATAACCATATACTTGATCCAGTGGATTCTCATTAATCGGAAACGAAAAATGGGAAACTGCTGGATTTTCTTCATATTTTTGTATACTTTTTGTAAGTTTCCTGACGAGGTTTCCGAAAAGTGAGCCTGTTAATAGATGATAAAACAAAAGAAAGGCAGGACTTACAATGTTATACACAAAGTGTGAAGACTGTGCATACGAAAACGGATGTTCCTTAAAAGAGGATACCGATGATCTTCGCGGATGTGCGGGTCATGGTAAACGAAAAGAACCGATCACGGCAGAGACGTTTATGGATATTCCTTTAACACCGGAAGAAAGCAGATTTGTAAAAGAAATCGCCGCAGATCTTTTAATACGAAAAAGAGCGGTTCCGGATGAGTCGGATCTATTGAAAGAGATTCTATATCGAGCAATGCTTGTCTCTGGATCCGAAGTACCGGAACACTAAAAGGAGGACTTATATATATGACAAATCCATGGAGTAAGATCAAAGAGTTTGTACACGAAAACGACGGAAACACAGATGCAACGTTATCATTATCAATGGATGAATTACAAAATGGTAGGCAGAAAGCCCACGACTTTAGTCGTATGGATGAATGATTACCTCTAAACATTAGAAACAATAATAGAAACCAATAACAGAAACCAATAACAGAAACAAAATACAGGTCCAGACATAGACCTTTCGCTTGGAGAATAGATACATGGGTATTGAAATCCCATAAGTGATAAATCTTGAAAACCTCAGATATATCCTGGTCTTCGTGTCAGGTGAAGCTGAGTAAATCTAAAGAATCCCATGGTTTTAACCGTTGGAGTATGTCAAAGTGGTTAATTCAGGAACATATGGAAAACAGATCATTGAAACAAGTGATCGAAAAGAATTCCGATGAGAAACGTTTAGATAAGATTAGATATAGGAGACCGTTATGATAGACAACGAAAACATGAAGTACAGCTTTATATTACAGGATTTAGATACCAACAAACGCATTTTCCTTGATTCGGTTACAGATCTTGGAAAACCAGGGGATGAAACATATATCAGCATCCGCAAAGATGATGTTAAAACAAGACATCATGTAACTGTATTAGAACGAAAAACTATCAATCAAGTACACACGAAGCTTTAGCTTCGTGGTGTGCTTGCTTTGGAGAGTTAGGTTTGAACCGAGAGTTAGGTTTGAACCTAATATCTCCTTATCAAACATAAGCAAAAGGGAGAAATAATCATGAAAAATAAAGGAAACGAAATCAAAGACAAAGTTAAAAAGTACATAAAAGAAAACCCGGTAGCACTATTCAGTACCATTTGTGTACTGTTTGAAATTGCTTGCTCTTGCCTCTTTATCGAGAGGACGAGTTTTGTTTCCTTTACAATTATGATGCTAACAACTTCTATCAGTCTGGAACTTCATGAGAAAATGTTTCCAGAGAATAAAAATAATTGGTTTTAAGGAGGAAATATAAGTAACTAAAAACAGAATTAAATGTGAGTCAATGTACTCAAAGATACTCAAAACCCAGAGTATTAGTTGGTGACTTAAAACCACTGAAATCATAGGAAAGATAAGCCAGTACAAGTTGAAATAGTCTTGGTAACTATAGGGTAGAACCTTGATGGTAATGATTGAGTAATGGTAGAAGTCTACGAAAACCAAGTAGCAAAAAGAAAAATATTAAGAAAGGAAAAGCTATTTAGATGAATACCTATATCTAATCAATGAAAAAGAATTTATAGGTATGTACCGATGGCTTAGTCGGGAATTTACGACTGTGGAGTGTACAAGAACTTGTGAGTAGCGTATTGTCTACAATCGCCAAAGCATACACATTGAAACAGTAACTACAAATCGTGAGATTGTAGCGAATCATCTAGCATATACACATTTGTATATGTTTTTAGTAGCAGGAATACCAATGGCAAGTAGAGAACAATTGTATTGTGATTATATCACAGAACTTAAAATGTATAATCCGAATCTGATGTTTATGGATAATACTCGGATTTTTAAGAACTTCAAAGAGGTAAGCGCATTTTCAGACCTCGAGTGGCTCGATATCTATGATGGAGTTGAATGCGTAGGCTTCATTTTGCTTACAAACGGATCGCATTGTCCTATAAATTATGATTGGTTTGTAATGGAATGCTACATTGATGCAAAACATCGCAGGAATCACCTTATGAGACATGCAATGGATCAGATGGTTCAGACACATCAAGGCAAAATTGGTTTGTTTATTCTGTGTCAGAATCTTGTAGCCAGTGCTTTTTGGAAAAATTACACATCGAGAACAACAATCTGGCCACATTTACAGTTAACAAAGATACCTATCATGAAAACATCCGTGCCAAGCTCTGTTGACTGCTATGAATTATCGTTCGAAATTAGTGACCAAAAAAGTTGCAGCCAGAATAAGCGGGCACAAACAATTCCGGCATACGAATAATCGGAAACGAAAACAAATACACATACAAAAGGAGATACCATTATGAATTATGTACCATATGTTATAGACAATACAAACGGACACGAATATCACTCAGACTTATTTAGTCGTCTTTTAAGTTCCAGGATCATTATTTTGAGTGGGGAAGTAGATGATGACATGGCAAGTCTTGCAGTTGCTCAGCTTTTGTACCTGGAATCTTTGGATCCGAATAAGGATATCCAGATTTATATTAATAGCCCAGGCGGATCCGTTACAGCGGGTATGGCAATTTACGATACCATGCAGCATGTAAAATGTGACGTATCTACAATCTGTGTCGGATTAGCAGCTTCTATGGGCGCCTTTCTTTTAGCTGGCGGAACTTCCGGAAAACGATTCAGTCTTCCAAATGCGGAAATCATGATCCACCAGCCAAGTGGGGGCGCAAAAGGACAGGCTACCGATATTCAGATCGCTGCTCAGAATATCCAGCGTACGAAAAATAAGTTAAACGAATTGTTGGCAGCAAATACAGGACGTACCTTAGAAGAAGTTACATATGATACTGATCGAGACAACTTTATGAGTGCCGAAGAAGCTTTAGAGTACGGACTTATCGATCAGATCATCCAGTAGCAAACTGTACAGCTTACAAAAGAAAGGAGGGCAGATAGAGACCGGAATTAACTGGTTTTTGTCTGCCTATGGTTGCCTATGAAACAATTTAGAAATGCATCAGATATTACTGTAGATAGTTGTCCTATCGTAAAAGGCGGATACATTCAGCTTCCGGTTCCAATTGTGATATCCGAAGAATGGATGCAGGCTCCGTCTATTGCGGACGGATACGATTCAAACGGAACCAGCGTATTATATCCGCTGCGCAGTTTTCAGATTACAGAAAATGATCTTCGTCCGTTCTTTGGTCGTACTATTTATGCAATTCCAGATGATGGTGTTTATTATTCGCATTTGGAACTGATCCGGCAGGATGTGATTATGGATTACGGGTATATGACCGACGCCGAGTTCCAGGATTTTCTTACGGAAAGCGACGAATATATTGAGCGCATTACAAATCAGTATTCTGCGATTAGTGACTTATTAATCACGCGCATTTGGAATTATCGCCTGTTTGAACGAAATAAAACAACCGGGCGCTACTTAGACGCATACAAAACATTGTGCACGATCAGTGTTCTACAGTTATTACTTATCATTTCTGTGAATACTCCTAAATTTAACCTTGGGATTTGTTTCGAAGAACACTAAACAAAAAGAGGAAATCCAAAGAGAGGATAAAGAGCTGTGAGAAAACATAAGGAGTTATGCTCCTTATCCTTATCCTTATCCTTATCCTCATCCTTATCCTTCTCCTTAAATTTCCTTATCCTTATTCTCAAAAATGTATTCCTTTGCAAATTACTCGCCCATATTTAATACTGAGCAAACAGGTAAGCTGTTTGTAAAGTAGATTTATTCATATCTGAACTGTAATCCTAAAGGTGTTATAGCAGTTCGCCGGTTTTATTCATTTTCCGGTCCATCGTAGCACGTGAGTACATCTTATCGACAGGAACACGTGGTTATGAATCTGCATACTGGTTCATAACACATCATAATCATTGCTGACACACCGATGCGAATTGACGCGGGGACCCAATGTAGAGATGATTATTATGGCACCTCCTTTCGTATACGTCAGGATTTGTATCCTAACCTTTGTCCTCTTATACGTTGCATCGTGTTTGGATACACTTCCTGGCGTTTTTTTTGTTCTTGGAGACAGTATGTAAAACACATATTTATAAACAACAAATATTTTAAATCATAAAGGAGAAAACAACATGAAAAACATGAACGAAATGAACGACGAAATGGAAGTTACTTTAAACGAAAGCTATACGTTTCCGGTAATCTCAAAAGAATCTTTCATGAGACTGGCTGATATTGCTGCTTCCACAATCAAAACTTTAGAACCAAAGTTTAAGGAGATCAAAACTGATTTTAACGAAGGGATCATGCTTATCGTTGCTAATACGCCGAATGTGATGATGGCAAAAGCCGACTTGAATGGATTGTATGACAAATTCTGTCGTGTGGCAGAGTTATCCGCAAATACTCAGATGTCATCGGAGAAACGATTGGAATATCAGATTAACAAAATCGCTTCCATGATTGCTGGTTTATTGAGTAAAACATTATCTGGCTTTCAGTCTATGAAAGATTACAATACTTCTGAGCTTGATCAGTATCTCGATTATGAAAATGCAAGAGAAAGACTGATTGCAGTCCCTGTAAATATGGACAGTTTTGATAAAACAAAGTTCGTCTGTAAAGAGGTTGCTCCTGGTATTGGGTATACTGCAAAAATCCTTATCTCTGATAACAAAACGGATTCTGTCACTGCACTGGTTACAAACGAAATGGCAAAAGATTATGGTGTAAGTTTAGAGGAACTTATGAGCGCCGCTCTTACAAATACCATGGTGATGTTCCCGGCAGTAAAAGAAAACGTTACAGAGAAAATTGGATTCAGAGGATATGCAATAAATGCAGTGTCTTATGCGAATGGAGCGATCGCAACCTTTTATCCTGGCGTCTTAAAAACTGTTGCCGAACAGTTAGAAACCGAAAAGATGACCGTTTTCTTAAGCGACAAACTTGAGGCGATCTGCATTCCGGTTGCAGGAGTTGACGATTCCATTATTCTTGGTATCATGAGTACACTTCTTAATTCTGTGAAGAAGTACGCTCCGCATACGTTCTTTTCTAATCGTATTTACTCTTATGACAGGAGTGTAGACAGATTGGAACCAATGGTGTTTTAACTAAAACAAAGCAAACCATCTATCGTCTCCGGTAGGTGGTTTTCTTTATGTTCGTTTGCAGACATTGGTTCCATATTTAGGATAACAATAAATTTTACAAAACAAGGAGGATTTAAAATGAAATTCGAGATGAACAAAATGGGTATGGATATGTTTGATAGAAATGTGAGAAAAATGAAAACGCGCTATATCCTTACAACAGTTTCTTTTATCATTATTGTTATTGTTATGACTGTAATTTCAATTCCAATGCAATTCAATGATCATACTTATACAGTAACGATTACAGATAAAGATCGTATTGTTGAAGTGGATGAAGATAGTTCGTCCTCAAAATATATTGTATTTGCAGATGATCAAAACGGCAATTCTTTGGTTTTTCAAAACACAGATAATATATTGAGAGGAAAAGTGAACAGTTCAAATATGCAAGGTCAATTAAAAGTTGGAAATACTTATGAGATCACAGTTATTGGATATCGAGTTCCACTTCTTAATATGTATGAAAACATTATTAAAATGAAAGAAATAAAATAACAGAATAATCTGACACATTTGTTGTAGTTAAACAAAGCAAACCATCTATCGTACTCGATAGGTGGTTTTCTTTATGTTCGTTTTCATATATGGATTACATATTTAAGATAACAACTAATTATCAAATTAAAGGAGTAAAACACAATGAGTAAAATAATCAGCGCTGTGTCATTTTTGGCAATGTTGAAAGAAAAATGCTATTATGTCAGTGCTTTTGGGGAGAATGCAGAACTTGGTATCAAATACACTGATATTGAAAAACTTGTAAACGAATTACCGGATACAAACGAAATTAATCAAAATGCTGGAACAACGAATGTTTCGTTTTCTGAAGATGGAAAGTACTTAACAGAGTATAGTTCTGAAGAAAACTTATCCTATATTGTTCCGGATAATGTTGAATCTATTGGACCATTTGCCTTTTCTGGTATTAAAAAACTAGAAATGATTCAGTTTTCAAATAATGTTAGAATCATTCATTACCACGCTTTTGCGAGTTGTCCAAATTTGCGATGTGTTGCATTGCCTGATAATTTACAGGAAATTGGATTTGAAGCGTTCAATCATTGTTATAATTTAGATTCCGTAATTTATAAAGGTATCAAATATCAGTCCAAATTCGTGCTCGAAAAAGTACTAAAAGACAATGAAGTCCAGGTTGGGTATGCGATATTTGATAACACAGCAATGGATATCTGCTGACACAGCAATGTCATGAAACAAAGTAAACCATCTATCGTATCCGGTAGGTGGTTTTCTTTATGTTCGTTTGCAGATGTTGGTTCCATATTTAGAGTAACCACTAATCAAATAAATTAAAGGAGGATACATCATGAAGAAAACATTAGAAATTGAATCAAGTAAGTACAGTATCGAATACGAGGAAGGTAAGGAATGGATTTATAGTGTTAAACGCTGCGGAGTAGATACCGGAAGCGACCTAAAGACGAACATCGTATCCGATATGTTTCAGATGATTCTTAATTTGCAGGCAGAGAATGAAAAGCTAAAAATGACACAGGAAAATTCATCATCCAGAGTAGCGATTACAAGCGATGGGAAAGTGTTACGTGCTTTTTCAGATGAGGAGGCTACGTCTTATTCGATTCCGGATGGAGTTACAACGATCGCTCAAAGAGCGTTTTCCGAATTGGAAAATCTTAAATCTGTTGACATCCCAGATAGCGTTCAATTTATCACGCAGAATGCGTTTGAAGACTCAGGCTTATCCAGTGTCATTTTGCCAGCCAATATAAAAGTAATTGATGAGTACGCTTTCTTTTTCTGCCAAAAGTTATCGTCTGTAGGATACAAAGGAGAGATATATACTTCTATTTCTAAGCTCGAAAAGGCTTTAAAAGAAAATGGAGTAATAATAGGATACCACTCATTTGCCTCAACAGCTTTAGCCTTGTAAAAAAATCAAACCATCTATCACATCGGTAGGTGGTTTCTTTATTTTCGCATTTCTTTGTAATCACTCCGCACATATTTAATCATAGTGTTCGAAATAAGTCTTTTTCGACGATCATTTTACAAGAACACAAAGAGAAGGAGATAAAAAATATGAGAAAACAAAAGGTGATTACAGTTGTTTTGGCATCCGGCATGTTGATTGCATGTTTTTCTGGATGCGGATTTGAAAAAGTGACAGCAGAAGACCTCGTAAATAATGCATGCAATATGGACGCAATCGAATCTTTGGATGCCGACATAGCTCTCGTGATGGATGTCGATGTCGATGCAACTTCATTATTTACACCGTATAACGCAGACGAAGATTCTGATTCCGGCAGCGACTCAAAATCAAATACAAAGATGAATATCACACTTGATGCTGACTGCAATGCAAAAGCTGCAAATGATCTGGCGTATATCAGTGGCAACGTAGAAGCCGGAATCTTTGGAATGACTTACAATGTTAAGGTTGAAAATTATACGGACGCCAAAAATGGTGTTTCTTATTCCTATGACAGCGATTCCGATGTCTGGGTGAAATCAGACCTCGAAGATGATTCAGATTCACTCGACTTAGAAACATTAAAACAATATGTATCGTCAGACATTTTTGAAGATCTTGTTCTGGTAAACGAAAAAGATAAGAAAGCAGAAACTTATGAAGTAACCGGAACGATATCTTATGACAGTATTGCTGATCTACTTGGTGATAAGGTTGACGATATGTTTTCTGGATTCGATCCAAAAGGCATGACTCTGGATGCCGCAATGAACTTTGACCGGAAAACAAAACAGTTAGAGACCATGAAGGTTTCTGTCGATCCGGATTCCATGAATACCGATGTACTCGATATCAATGAGTTTTCAATCACTGTTACCATCAATAGTCTTAAAGATGTTAAACTTGCGATTCCAAAAGATGTGCAAGATAATGCGATCGAAGAAGGTTCTTCTACCATTGATGACGATGACTTTTTGATCGATGATATGGAAGTCTATCCGGAATGGTCAGAGACAGAAGACGACGAATTTGGTATGGAAAGCTCTGAATCCGAAGCTGCTGAATCCGAGAATCAGACATCCCAGTCTACAGACGGTCAGACTTTAGCTCAGTTTTATTTCGAAACCGATGATCTTTCGTTTTCAGATGTAAAGGAGATTTTGTCTGCTTATTACAATCAGATCGGCGACATGGATCCGCAGGCGATCGCTTCGTTTGCAACATTCATGAACAACTATACATTTGATACATTCGACGCAACCCTTGACACATACGAAGATTGGGCATCAGAAGATAAGATTGCACTTGCTATTATGTATGACCTCGGGATTGTAGACGACGAATTGTTATCAGAACATAATGTTAGTCTTGATAGTGTGAAATCATATATAGGAATCTATGTAAGCCCATACGAATCATAATTATCAACATCATGTTATTTTTCGTATTACTTTGCAATCGTTCCGCACATATTTAACAAGTAATACCATACGAATCATAATTATCTTGATAAGGAGAGACTAGGTTCAAATCCATTAACTTGTTTAATGGATCATGCATCTGTAAAGATGCGGAATCTCGAAGCTTCGTTATTTAAACCTAACTCTCCAAATCGTGAATGATAATGAACGATCAGTACTCCACCGGAGTTGAATCGCGAATGAAAATGAGTGATCTGTACTCCGTAGGAGTTGATTCAAGCACACTCCGAATCTTTATACTATCGAACGTCAGTAGTTCAATAGTCGTTTATTATAGAACGTTAGTAGTTCTATAATCTTGGCTTCGCGTACACTTGATTTGTTCTGTACTTGATCGATATCACGTTTTAAACCGAATATATATATCACGAGAACTTGTTTCGAATGATTTATCCTCAGTAAGACGTCAACTCAATCGTACAGTTTCAAATAAATACAACAATTAACAACACAAAGAAAGGACATTAAAACCATGAAAAGAAAATTTGTATCATTTCTCACAGGAGCATTATTGCTCGCAACCGTACCAATGCAGACATTAGCAGCCGACGCTTCCGTCACAACCGTTGATGTAACACAGGCGGGAACTCAGACAGCAACCGTAACTTATACTCAGGATAGTGCATTCACAGTTACGATTCCAAAATCAATTACACTGTCTAGCGCGAAAACAGCAACTTATGATGTCAAAGTAAAAGGCGATATCAAGAGATCAGAAAAGATCACAGTTACTCCGGATGCAACCGTATCTATGACAGATGCCAATGGTAAAGACGCCGTAGATGTTACAATCACACAGGCAGTGAAAGACTTTGCAGCTGATGATGTAAATGCAACAGAAGGAAGCTCTACAACAGGTTCTATTGACGGATCTAATCTTACAGCCGGTAGCTGGTCTGGAACATTAAACTTTGCGATCGACAAAGTTGACGCAACACAATTGCCGTAACCCAATAAGTTTGGTTGTCTATGGACTCATCCACGTGATGGGTCCTTTTTCTTTGTGTTTTCTGACGAGAAACCAATTTCCTGAGCCTTATTGTTAATAGCATTTAAACAAGGAGGAACACATTATGACACAGGAAGAACGTAATACAATTGCAGAAAACATTTACACTCAAGAACTAAAGGAATTCATACAGTATATTATTTTATCAATTTTGCTATTCGTGGTCTATTCTGTACTGGCTATAATGAGCGCCTTTATTGCTATCCATAACCCAGACATATTTAAACCGTGGTTTTTTGCGATACCTGTAACCTGTGGTCCGGTTTATGTTCTTATAAAGCCAATCAATGATTGCAAGATCGAAATACAGTACATAAAACTACTTCGCCAGACCATCAACACCAACGATTACGAAATCAAAGAAGTAACCGGAGAATATCAGCTCTTTGAAAAGGAAACCGGTATTCAGATTACAATTCCGTGACGAGTTTCCTGAGTTGTGAGCTTGTTCAATAGTAAACAAAGAGAAAGGAGTTCTTTGAATGAACGAAAAAGACAAAGAAGTAATTGCAGAGAAAATATACAAGAAATCAGAGGAAAACAGAAAACTGCATTTCGCATTTTGGGTACTATTTTTAGCTGTCTTTTTAACGTTGGCAGGTTATGGCGTTTACCTTGAGTATCGTGATCGCACAATTTGGGCTGCTGCTGTATTCGTTGTCCTATATGTCTATGTTTTTGGAAATTATATTGTAAACCTCACCAACTACTACAAAACAGGGAAAGCAGCGACTGATAAACTCAGAGAAATTATTGACAGTAAGAGTTATGATATCGTGAAGTTTTCGGAAATTGTAGACTTCGATAACCTAAATATCAAACTCAACAATGTAACCGCACTTTTAGATACTGTTAATGGTACATATTATTTTGGTTAACAAGGAGGAAACTGCTAATCATGATGCCGATGCCGCCACTTTTAATGAATTCGTTGACAACATCAAACCGTGTTATGACATCGAATGGCCATCGTCGCCGTTCTCGTTCGTACGAAAATGATAGTTCGTACGAAGATGATGATTCATACGAAGATGATGATCCGGATGAAACACCCATGGATCTAAAAATATTAAACAGACTTGCTGTGTTTACCGGTAGGATTGCTTCGTTTTTAAATCGTATTTCTTTGTTTTTTACTCGCACATATTTAAACCGTCAGAAAAAACATGACGGAAAGGAAATGAATAAAATGAGTAAAGAACTTGAAAACGAAAACAAACAGAACACAGAGCAGCAGGAACCGGAAATTAAGGCTCCAACAATCGAAAACGCAGATGCAGAAAACAAAAGCACGGAGCCAGAGACTTCGGTTCCAAAACAGTCGGAAAGCTCAGATCAGTCAGACGTAGACGCCGACTACAAGTATACCGAAGAAGATTTAAGGAAAGCAGGCTGTTCCGATATTCAGAACGCAACCGAAGAAGTCGTTATCTCAGATCCGGCTTCAGAGTTTTCTGGAAACAAATCAGAAGACAAAGAAGAGAAGCCAGAGAAAAAGAAAACCATACGAAAGGTTGCTGCAGCAGTGATCGCAATCATCATTATCATCCTGTTATTACTTCTTAGATCATGTGGTGGCTGTGGTCCGGCAAACACACCGACGACACCAAACAGACCAGACATTGAAATTGAAGGCGATAACAAGTGGGACGGAACCATTCAGGACCAGACTGAGACAGCGATCACAGAGTCTATTGAAATCCCTGGATACTCAAATCTAGGTGTATCAAAAGATAATCCGACGATTCGTCTTGGTAATCCGGAAGCGAACACTGTATATCTGCAGTATCAGATCATAAAAGATGATGAAGTTATCTTTGAGACCAAAGCAATCAAACCTGGTAACATGGTAGAAGCGAATATGTATGAGTTGCTGGATGAAGGTAAAAACGAAGTCACTATTAGCATCAATACATATGATGTTGAAACGGAAACCGCTTGTAATGGAGCAACCCAGGCAGTAACGATTACTGTATATTAAAAATAGAGTGCTAATTAGGGCTCATCCAATGCGGTGAGCTCTTTTTGTATTATTGTGTATGAATTCGGAAGTGGAGATATAGGAGGGTGTTCAAATGAAATGGAAAGCATTAACAGGTTTATTTCTTTTTGCTATAGCAATGATAGTGATATCTTTTAATGATACCACCACTTTTGCTGACGATATAGTAAACCAACCTCTGTTTACCATTACAATTCCAAAACAGCTTACGATTGATGCTGACAAATGCGTAGAATACCAGGTTTGCGTACACAGGAATAGAACCAATGCTGGTACAGTAACCGTTATCCCGGATACAGAAGTAGTGTTATCAGACAGTAAAGGAAAAGCTGACGTTACCGGACAAGTGGCTCAAGATCAAACACAATTTGATTTTGCAGCAGACGGAGCCGATGAACAGGTAACAAACGGAACCGTCACCGCAAATGACTTAACGGCAGGAGACTGGACTGGCTCTTTCAATTTTAAAATCGATATGCAGGAAACGAAAATTGGTGACGATATAACATTAACCAGTGACAATCTTGAAGTTTATAACATATCGACATCCGGCGACGTCGTAATTCCTGAGTATGTAACAGATACCGGCGGAGTCAAACATAAGGTTACTTCTATTAATGAATATACTTTTGGCGGCTGTTCTGAAGTAACATCTATAACGATTCCGAAAAGTGTGACATCCATAGGTAATTGTGTAGCTCCTGATTGCGATAAATTGGTTTCAATTATTGTGGATTCTGAAAATCCTGTATACGATAGCAGAAACAATAGCAACGCAATCATTGAAACTGAGACAAACCGATTAATACAGGGATGTAATACTACGGTTATTCCAGAAACCGTTACAACAATTGGGCAGTATTCATTTAGTTATTGTAATTTACTCGCTACCATTTCAGTCCCAGATAGTGTGAAATCTATTGAGAAAAGGGCTTTTGATTCTTGTGAGAATTTAACCTCAATCACAATACCAAACAGTGTAACAAGTATTGACAGTGATGCATTTGAATGGTGTTCCAGTTTAACATCAATTTGTATTCCAAATAGCGTCAGCTATTTAGGTGGTGGTTTATTTTATAATTGCTCGTCACTGACATCAGTAACGCTTCCAGAAAATATAGAATCGATTCCTGGTGGAATGTTCGATGGATGTCAAAGTTTAGCATCCATTACAATTCCGAATAGTGTAACATCGATTGGAAGTAGTTCGTTTCATGGCTGCAAACAATTGACATCTATAGATATCCCAAATTCGGTTACAATATTAGGTTCCTTCTCTATTGCAAATTGTACCGGATTAACATCTATTTCTATTCCGGATGATATTACTTCTATTGGAGAGAGAGCATTTGGAAGCTGCACGAATCTTTCATCTGTTACTTATAAAGGAAATACATATACAAACAAAACTAATATTGAAACGGTACTTGCGGAAAATAATGTTGCTCTCGAAAACGTAATATTCGACAATACATCATTATCTGAATAATGTTTTCATAAGGAGAGACTAGGTTCAAATCCATTAATTTAGTGGATCCTTCTTTTCGTTTCCTCTGTCCGTGTTCAGACCATATTTATTGTATTAGGCGTAAACCAGATTTACGTATACAGAAGGAGAATAAAGCTTATGAAGAAGAAAGCATTGAGTTGTTTGCTGATTTTGGCTGCACTTATGACATCAGTCCCTGGGATACCGGTATTCGCAGCCGAAAATAACGCAAACGAAACGCAGGAGGTAACATCTGTTGGTTCAAATTCATCAACTATTAAATATGAACAAGGATCAAAATTTATTGTTACCATTCCTAAAACACTTGCATTAAATAGCAATAAAACAGCAAGCTATGATGTAAAAGTTCGTGGTGATATTTATGGAAACGAGTCGGTTACCGTTACACCGGATTCTGAAGTCATTTTAAATGATAATGATGGAAAAGAATCTGTTTCCGGTGATATTACACAAGAGAAAACAAAATTTGTCGCTGATGAAGTTAATATAGATGGCGGGACTACAACAACCGGTAATATTGTAGCCAACGCTCTAACTTCTGGTAGTTGGTCTGGTAATTTTAATTTCTATATTAATGTGGACGTTGAAAATCTATCAAAAATCAAATTATCGTCTGATAATGTTACGCTTGGTGTAAATGATTCTGTGCAGATTAACGCATACGTTGATGATGAATTGGTCAACGAATCCGTTAATTGGAGTAGTAATAACGCAAATATTACAGTTTCAAATGGATTAGTAGAAACAAAAGCCAGCACTCAGGTAGGAGAAACTGCTACGATTACTGTAAGCGAGATATCTGATATAGCGTTGTTTTCTCAGGAAATAAACAATAAATTACGAACAACAAACAATGCGTCTACGCAGTTCACAGTAACTGTAATTGATATTCAATTTAAAACTGATGATGATCAACAGACTATTACGACCTTAAATTTGAAACCAGGTGAAAGTAAAACTGTAAACGCATTAATCATTCCACAATCTGGTAGTGGCAATATAAAATGGAGTACAACTGCTGCAGCTGGCTTAAGTTTGAACCCAAATAAAGAAAAAGTAACAATAAAGGCAGCAAACGATATGATTGTTGGAAATTCGTATGATGTTATTGCAACTTTCGGAACGTATTCTAAACTTTTGACAGTTAACATTGTAGAAGATCATGTACATAGTTATGTAGAAACAATAACAAAAACAGCGACATGTACAGATAACGGGTTGAAAACATTTGTTTGCGATTGTGGAGATTCTTATACAGAGACAATTCCTGCAACTGGGCATAATTATGTAAATGGTAAATGTACAGAATGCGGAGACAAAGATCCTAATTATATTTCGTTAGACCCTGGATTATACGATGCAGATGATAATTTATTGTGCACGTGGGATGAAAGTTTGATCAATGTAGAGAAGGATTATACATCAAGCTCATATCGTACTTCAAATACACCATATGATATATTAAAATATAAATATCCGGCTGCTAAAAAGATCATACTTCCTGATACTGTAACAAAAATAGGAAATTATGCTTTTTATGAAACATCAATAAAAAGTATAGTAATTCCAGCCAGTGTTAAAACTATAGGAAATTATGCTTTAGATAATTGTGAACAATTAACAACGGTAGATATCGAGAATGGGGTTACAGACATCGGAGAATATGCTTTTGCTAGTAGTTCATTAAAAAGTATAAAGATACCAAATAGTGTTACCAATATAGGAGAAAGAGCATTTCAATCTTGTTCTTCATTATCAAGTGTGACCTTACCAAATACTATGACAACTATTAGTGAAGCGATGTTTAATCGATGCACAACTTTAACAGATATTAAAATTCCTGATAATGTTGTTAGGATTGAAAAAGAAGCTTTTAAAACTTGCTGTAGTCTAACAAATATTGTAATTCCAGATAATGTAACGTTTATTGGTAAGTATGCATTTAATGAATGTTCAAAACTTACAAGTATCACGCTAGGTTCTGGTCTTAAACAAATCAATGACTCCGCTTTTTATGGTTGTAAAGCTTTAAATAATATAGAAATTCCAGATAATATAACTAGTATTGATAATTATGCTTTTTCTGGTTGTTCAAATATTTCGGATATAGAAATCCCAGAAAGTGTAACAAGTATTGGACAGTATGCATTTAGAGAGTGTTCAAATCTTAAATCTGTTTCTATTCCAAATAGTGTTATAAATATTAACGATTACGCATTTTGGAAATGTGTAGGTTTAACAACAGTAACAATACCATCTAGTGTAACCAATATTGGTTCTTCTGTATTTTCTGGATGTACGGGATTAACAGATGCTATTATTGAAAACGGAGTAGCTAGTCTTAGTGATTTTATGTTTTCAGGTTGTACTAATTTGACACAAATCACAATTCCGACTAGTGTTACAAAAATAGGTTATTCCACTTTTGCAAATTGTTCTAATCTTAGTAATATAGTGATACCTAATGGTGTAACAAGTATTGGAAATGGCGCATTTAATAATTGTTTTGGTTTTACAAACATTACAATACCGGAAAATGTGACGAGTATCGGTTATACTGCATTTGATGGTTGCACAAATTTAACGGATGTTGTATTTAAAAATCCAAATAAATGGTATGTTGGTAGCCGAGCAGGATTAAAAGATTCGTTAGTAAGTAGTAGTGATTTAGCAATTTCAACAAAAGCAGCAACATACTTAAAGAAAACTCATTGTTATAAGTATTGGACACAAGGATAATATTTATGAAAGTTTGAAAGAGTTGCATCTTCGGATGTAACTTTTTCTTTCTTTACAACTGACTGATTATATATTCACAAAAAAAATAAGAAGTTGAAACTGTCGCCTTTTAACGTATAGAGAAAAACTCCGACTGTATACAAAAGTTAAAAACTTTTTTCTCATTTTCCTGACGAGTTTTCCAAAAAGTGAGCCTTATGATATTCGTAAACGACAATAGCCGTCATTCATCAGAGAAAACTCGTTTTAGTTTGCAAGCATGTGTACCATATTTAATACGTAAGCAAAATGATGAATGGAGCGACCGCGCAATACGAACTGAATACTTCTATTCTTGAGTATGTCAAGCCAGAAATTCGAAACACATATGTGTTTCCTATCAGTTCACAATGCGCAAAGAGAATTACGAACAGGATACTTCTATTACATACTGAAAGTTGATGATTAAATGGAAGCCAATCACTTTCATTTACTCATCTGTATATGTCATATCCTTTATGGATATCTTACCTGTTCACAAAACTATGGCTGCTGTTCGTTACGGCAGCCTTTCTCTTTTGTTTACAAAAAAAACGTATTACTTTGCAAATCGTCCACACATATTTAGATATGTAGAGGGGATTAAAATAATCGCACAAAGAAACTGGATACTTCTATTGGGTAAATCCATACAACTGCTAATTGTATTTTCTTACATTGCAGAATTGCAGTGTAATACCAGTTCATATCAGCGAATAGAGATTACGAAATGGAATACTTCTATAATGAAAACAATTGATGCTGGTCTTTTGACCTGCCATCGGAATTCTCGTGAGATGAGACCAGAATGTGAAGACCTAATATGGTTTTCGTGTTCTGATTGTGTAATGTTCGAAAGAGCATGGTATCCATTCACATTCGGCTGCTGGTTTTCTAGCAGCCTTTCTCTTTGTTAACTAATAATCATTTATACATACATAAAACAAATCATGGAGGAAGCTAATTATGTTAAACGAAAAAGACCTTGTAACCAAATATCGTGAGACCATTTATCAGGAAACCGGCACGTGGGTGATGCCTTTGACTGTAATCAATGAGAATCCATCAGACCGCGCTATGCAGCTCGTTTTATCCACAAATCGTAACTTAGAAGCCTACGGTCGCACTATGTCCGGAGATCTTATGGATATCCTTGTTTCGCTTCCTGAGTCTGAGATCGTAAAAGAATGTCAGAATCTTATGAAATCGGTGCGAGAATCCAGTCAGGTGGAAGCGTTCCAGAATGCTACCGTGTTTTATCCTGATTTCCCTGAACAGGTAATTGAAATGGATGAAGTAGAGCAGTATATCTATCAGATGGAAGAGTATCTTGGAGTCGCTTTCTTTGGTATCTCTTTGCGTCCTGAATTTGAAGCAACAGAACGTAATCCGTTGCTCGAGGACTTTAAGCGTGACTTAAAGGTAATCGACGTCGACAATTACTACATGATCCATGAAACTATGCATGACCGTATGTTTTCGACAGCTTCGTTATCAAAACCTAAAATGGAAACATTACTTAACTATATGCATGACACAAACGAATGGTTTTCATGGGTTTATGATCAAGCTATTCCTAATCGAGAAAATAAGGCAGCCATTGCTTTCGACATCACAAAAAACAGTAACCTTACATTTCGTGCAAAAGATGATATACTGCATAAATTGGTTACCGAAGCAACTGATGTCCTTCGTCTGGCTGCTGAATTATCAAACGGAAAGACTCATACGGTAAAAAGCAAAGCGAGAGTATTTGTCTGGAATCCGAAAAAGGGAGAAACTCGTGATAATGGACATCTGGAATGGCGTACAAAACGTAATCAGGAAACAATTGAGAATAAACCAGGTCTTGCCGGTAAGGTTTACTTTAAATTATCACGTTCGGAAGCAAGAATGATGAACAGCCTTTTAGATAAGACTCATGACCTGTTTACAGCAGTCTGGCTTCGTCCTGATTTGTTTAAGACTTTTTCAAAATCAGTACCAAGAGATGCCGTTTATTCTCGTTTACAGAAAGCGTACGATAATCTGTATTCCGGACAGAAAGTAAACGAGATCGGAACCCCAATCGTATCACCTTACTCTGTCGTACAGAAAGCTTTAGACGCCGTTCGTTCTGGTGCAGATAATGCGCTTGCTTTGACCGAAAAAGCGGCACACGATTTTCCTGGCGTCTTCAATCGTAACTTCATTCAGTTTGCGGTTGCCGGAATCAAACATGATCAGTTACAGGCTATTTGTGATATTTATGCCGCAAACGCATATGAAACACCGATCCGTGAGCAGTTAAAACTGTATAACCTGGTTGACTTGTATGAAAAAGGACTTCCATATCGTGCCATCCATGTCGCAAAACTTGGTCGTTTCGTAAAAGAGGAAAGCACTTATCATTTTGCAGAAGACCAGGCACAGATGATCAAGAAAGGAATCATTGATTCTGTTTCAAAACAGCTTCAGAATCATGACAATTTAGGTCGCGTTTATATAGATCCGAATGTTGTGGACATGCTGCTTCCAGAAAACGGAGAGAGGAGCTCCTCAAAAGGTAGTTCTTTAACTTCCGGATCCATTATGAAAGGCGACAAAAATTGTAACATCATCCGTCAGTTTATTGGCTGGCAGAACCAAAATCGGGAGCATATTGATATTGACACCTCTGCTGCCTTCTATGATAAAGATTTAAACCTTATTACAGAATGCGCTTATTATGATCAGAAAGCATATGTGCAGAAAGATGATAAATCCAGAGATCTTGTCGCCATCCATGGTGGAGATATCACAAGTGCACCTGTATTCTCAGCCGAATACATGGATATCGATAAGCAGAAATGTAAGGAAGCTGGTATCAAGTATATGGTATTAACTGTGGATAGTTACAGCAATGTTCCATACAATAAACTTGATGTCGTAAAATTCGGATTCATGCAGAGACAAGGATCTTTAGATCCAAATGTATGGCATTATAAATGGAATGAATTTAATGGTCAGATCTTTGAGCCATCCACAGTAGAAGCACTCATTGACCTTAACTCCGAATCAACAGCAACGGTTCCTCTGATCTATGATGTCGAGAAAGATGAATTTATCTGGGTAGACAAACCATTAGAACGCGAAAGAGGACTCCAGAACATTGCAAACGTAGCATATATGAACGCAACGGAAGCTTTGATCCACCGGTATACAAACAACTATACACCATCACTTGGTGACTTGGTTGCAGCTTATGTATACGCTGGTAAGGCAACGGAAGTTTCAGAACCTACAGAAGCTGATATGATCTTTACCATGAAACCGGAACTGTACACAGAGAACAAAGAGATGCCGTTACAACCGGATGCCAAGGTCATTTCCACAAATGACTTCGATTACATCGCATCCGAACTTATGGCAGCAGGTAAAAAGGAACCGGATCTTGAACATATCGCTGGAGACATGAATGTTTCTGGTCCGAGAATGGATGCTATCGCTGGTGACATGAATGTTTCCGAGTTCCGTCAGGATGCTAATGATACCGGTTTCTATCCGGAAGAGAATGTAGAACCGGATGATATTGGCGATATCGTAGACTAAAATTATGGAAGACGAAGATTGCGGTTCCGAGATGATCGGTTCCGCTTTCTTTGTGTTCAAAAAGAAAATCCAAAATATACGGAACCGGATGAACGGAACAAAAACAAGCCGTTAATAGCACGTTCTTAGCGCACATATTTAGTTAGATGAGTAGAAAACCAGAGATTTTTCAAGAAGGAGGAAAAGAATCATGGCAGACAAAAAGAAACCTGTAAACGAAAGTCAACTTGAGAACGAAATTGATTGGTCTGCATATACTGCTGCCCAAACAAGAGAAATCCGTGAAGGTTTGGATGATGGACTTGATGTATCTATTTATGCAGATCCACAGTACAACGCAGAACAGATGAATGAGATCAAACTTGGATTACGGACTGGCATTGACGTGACGCAATATACGGATCCGACATACAATGCAGATAAGATGTATTTCATCCGCGAAGGATTGGAGAACAATCTGGATGTATCCCAATATGCGGATCCAAAATTTACGGAAGACCAGATAAGAATCATCATGACAGGTCTGAAAGAAGGCGTAGATGTATCATATTACGCAAAAACAGAATATGATGTCGTTCAGATGTATTACATTTTAACTGGTTTGGAATCAGGACTTGATGTGTCGAAATATGCAGATCCAAAGTATACTTCAGATCAGATGGCGATCATCCATATGGTAATGAGTCAAGGATATGATGTATCCGCACTTTGCAATCCAGAACTCAGTACTACACAGATGCATTATATCCGAAGCGGTTTGGTTTCCGGTATTGATGTTACAAAATATGCAAATCCGGCATTTTCAACAGAACAGATGTCAAGTATCATTTACGGTCTCGAGAAGGGTATTGATGTTACACCGTATGCAGATCCTAAATTTACATCACAACAGATGGATTCTATTATGTTTGGTTTTGAACAGGGTGTTGATGTCTCTGTTTACGCAAACCAGCAGTTTACACAAAAGCAGATGGATATGATATGTTTCAGTTTGATGGATGGTATGTCTGTTTCTGATGTTGCCAAATTTGCGGATCCGGCTTTTTCTGTCGAACAGATGAATGAGATCAAGGATGGAGTACGAGATAATCTTGACGTCTCTATTTATGCGGATCCAGAACTTACACCACAACAGATGCATAACATTTACCTTGGACTGAGTGCAGGTATCAATGTTACAAATTATGTAAATATGGTCAAAGGGATCGAATCAAATCCGGAAAAAGAGGTAAAATCGCTTTTGAGTCAGATGGATATGTATCAGAAACATCAGCTGATGCTTGGATTCGAAAGCAATGTGGATGTACTAAAGTATATGGATCCGAGATATGACTGGAAACAAATGAGACAGATCCGGTATGGTCTGGAAAAAGGATTAAACGTTTCCATTTATGCGGATCCGAAATATGACAAGTACCAGATGGATGCGATTCGGCGTGGCATGGAATCCGGAATTGATGTTTCAAAATATGCGGATCCTGCTTTTAATTCCTTCCAGATGTTCGAACTTAAAAAAGCTATGGAATCCGGAATTGATGTATCGTTCTATGCGAAACCTGAGTTTGATTCTTATCAGATGCGACAGATTTCAGAAGGATTGCGACACGGTTTGGATTTTGCATCCGTTTACACATATGCAGATCCAGTATTTAACGGATTTCAAATGAATGAGATCCGAATTGGAATGGAATCCGGACTTGATGTTTCTGTATATATGGATCCGGAATACACTAATGAACAGATGAAACAGATTCGGTATGGTATGGATCATAATATCGATGTATCCAGATATGCGGATCCGAGTATTAGCGCTTCAGATATGGAGGAAATCAGACAGCATCTCGAATATGGAGCCCCGATTACCGGAGATATCAATATAGGCGCACTTAATATGTCAGACACAATGACATTGGATGACCAAAACGCATTGGATAACCCTGAGTTCGATGACTTAGATGATCCTGGCGACATCGGTGATTAATTATCATACAGTACCACAACAAAAACACCCTCAGACTCAATATGAGTTCCATGGGTGTTTTCTTTTGTTTAGTTTTCGGTTGTTTCAGGTCTAAGTCCGGAAACAATGTTTTGGATATACTCGTAGGTCTGCGGACAATAAGTCTGTAAATTTTCTGGCTGCTGCACATAGATCTGGAACGCTTCAGCAAAATATTCGACAGCTGTGTCCGTGTTACTATGATGCGTTTTCCAAAATGAGCTTACATTATTATGTTCTACAGCGAATATATCATTAAACGCCTGCGAATTTGACGTAAACCCGTAAGAATAATCAATAGCATGTCCGACTTCGTGTACGATTGCGGATTCTGCTTTCTTTCGATTATCAATATAGATAACCTTGTCTTTGTAAACGGTTAAAGCGAGAATGGATCCTGTATACCCATATCGTTTACCAAAGCTCTGAGCTGAACAGATGAATGTCCAGCTTTGGTCCTCCAGATATTGTCTTACATTCTCCGGAATTCCTAAATAGTACGCATTTACATTGTTGACTCTGGTCTTCGAAACTTTTCCTTCTGCCTGGACAACGTTACTCTGCGTACAAACATCTGCTGCAAATCCTGATACCGGTGTTTGGATAACCATAGCAATTGCCAGTACAAGTCCTACCATACATTTCTTGAAACTGAAACCTCTCTGATTCATTTCTTTTGTTTCCTCCTTTAGTGTGCTTGTTTTTTTTTGTTCAATACTTTAAATATGGGTTTCAGCGCACACGAATGCCGGAAACGAATCATCCGTCAACATATACAAAAATGCATGAATATACGAAAACAGGCTTGTGCAAAACAGCGAACAGTAATAAAATGTTGAATTGTTGGAGAAAACCTAAAACCGATTCCTGTTTTCTACTGTCTTTTAAGTAGACGGATAGAAAGGAGGGATTGCATGGATGAACACAGAGAGGAAATCATTCATGAGGAACCATGCCGGGAGATGTTATGGTTTCAGGAACTGGCACAACAAGACCAGAACGGATATACAGTAAACAAAACGAAAGTGAGAAAGATATTAGAGTACATATTACGGAGGATGAAAAATGAATAGCTACACCGAAGCAGTACAAAAAGCAATGAAAGGAGACCAGGAAGCGTATACGTACCTGTATGAGAAAACGTATACGAAATGTTTTTACCTGGCGAGGAAGTTTTTAAACAGCGAGCACACAGCACAGGATATCGTTCAGGATGCCTATGTGAAGGCTTTTAAGTCTCTGGATACCTTAGAAGACCCGGAGAAGTTTCAGTCATGGATCGGAACGATTGTGTCGAACCTTTCCAAAAATGAACTGAAACGAAGAAAGGTAACCTTGTTCTCGGAAACAGAAAACGAAGACGGACAGGATATCAGTGATACATTTGTGGACGACCGTGTGTCCGTTCAGCCGGAAGTCGTTATGGATCAGAATGAGACAACGAGATTGATGAAAGAGATCATTGATACTTTGACCGATGAACAACGCATCTGTGTCACAATGTTCTATATGGAACAGATGTCCGTAAAAGAAATGGCGTCCGTGCTTGAAGTATCAGAGAATACCGTTAAGAGCCGCCTGAATTATGGAAGACAAAAGATCAAGGACAAAGTATTAGACCTCGAAAAGAAAGGTACCAAGCTTTATGGTCTTGCTCCAATTCCATTCTTCCTGTTGCTGCTTAAAGAGGACGTCAAAGCGGCACAGGCGACACAGATTCCGTCAATGTCGGCTGCAGTGTCTTCGGCAACCAAAGCAGTTACAACCGCAGCCGGAACCGGAAGTACCGTTGCCGGAACAACCGCAGCCACAGTAGCAGCAGGCGCCGGAAAGGGAATCGCAACAAAGGTGATCGCAGGCATTGTCGCCGGAACACTTGTTGTCGGAGGTGGAGCAGCAGCGATTGTGCATATGCAGGGGCAGAAAGCTGAAGAAGCGGTTCAGGAAAAACCAGAAGCCGAGGTACAAGATGTATCAAATGATGATCAGGTTGATGAACTGGAAGATACAGAAGCAGAAGTAACATTACCTGGATGGGCTAGTCAGAGTGAAGGAACCAGTGTCAAATATATCAATATCAAGGGTTATGATTATCCAATTGGTATCTGTAAATATTACAATGATAGTCGTGATGAAAACGAAATTTATGTTAAATTCTTTACAGATACTTACAACTGGCCTTCTATCTCAGAAACAACATTCGAAAATAAAGATGGAAAACTTGGAATTTATTTTGGAGAGTATAATGGTAATATTTTCTGGGTTCCGGTATTAGAGGGTATGGATGTTACACAATCAAGAATAGCTAATCCATATCAGATGATGATGACACTTGATGCTCAGACGTACAATGATATTGTTAATAATCCGCATCCGAAATATGTCACTCTAGGAGACATGTATTTTACAGATTCTTTTAAGGAAAAAGGAAATGAGATATACAATAAAATTTATACGATGATTAATTCGAAATCAAACGTATATACATTTGATGAATGGTATTATATCTCAGAAGACGACCTGTTTTCTGACCAAGTGGAAGCATATAATGACTGGGTATCAAATGGTGAATCAGTAAGCGAAGCCATTTACGCATCGCATATTACGATTCCAGGTATGCCTGAATCTTCTGGAACTACGGAACAAGAAATAACAGAAGACGAATCAGGAACGCAGAATGCAACACAAGATATCCCGGTTCCGAACTATACGCCAACCGGTAATTTCTGGAATACACCGGGTTCGTATTCAAGCAATGATGGACAGACATTATCATTAAGCATGTTTACGGAAGACGGCGGAGTAGAAGGCTGGTGCGGAAACATAAATGGCGGATCAATAGGTTCTTTGGAAGTCTTCAATTATGGTGACAAGATCTATTATCTGAAGAAAGCAGACAGTTCCTATTCGAATTTCACAGACAGCGGATATGCATTTACTTTGGAACCGTCTGGAGAAACACTTGACATTTATGGGGAAACCTATGATATAATACTTTTGAAGTTGTATTATAATGGTGTACTCCAGGGAGAGTACTATGAAACAGATCTCTATCAGTCATAAGAAATACTGATGAGGGCACGGAAGCAAAATCGGCTTCCAAACTAATTATCGAAAGGTTCAAAAATGCCAAATTCGTTGGCAGGGTTGTTTCCTTGTATATGGAGATAATGAGAGAAATCTTTAATCAAGCACACTCCGGATCTTTAGATCCGCGAGTGCTTGATTGACAACGAAGGGTTCTCTCGAAGCTTTATACTATTGAACTACTAACGTTCAATAGTATAAAGCTTCGGGGTTAGAACCCAGAGTTACGATATCTCCAAGTGTGTTTATTTGTTACGAAAGAGAGCTTACCAATATGGTAGGCTCTTTTTCGTTTCCCATACTTTATTTCCATATATATCGTTTCCTTTGTATCTTTGTAACCCATATTTAGTATTATGTGGAAAACGCAAACAAATACAAAGAAAGGAAATGAAATTCCGAGAAAAGTTACAAAGACTATCGTTGGAATAGAACGTAATAGATATATTTCGTTAAAAAATATATTCATGCCAAAAGACTTGGAGTTCGATTTATTTCGGACTCCTTTTCTTATTGCCCTTTCATTTTTCTTCCTTTATAATAGAAGTCAGTATGAATTAACACAAATCTGACATCAAGAACATACGAAGCTAAAGCTTCGCGGTTTGAACCGTGAGATACGATATCAAGCACACACAAATGGAGAAAACCAATATGGAGAACAATAACCGGTTACAAATGGATGGAATACAGAACGAAAAGAATACGAAATGGTCGAAAATAAAACAAATAATGTTAAAAGAGTTGATGAATTTTGCCGTTGTAATCGTAATTTTAGCAGTTGTTTTAGTCATCGTGAATATTGCGTTTCCAAATCTCAAGAATAGAGCATACGTCTGGTATTATAATCTGAATCATCCGTATATTGAAAACGACGCTTACCTTCCAAATGCATTCTATCGTCAGGGTCAAAATGATTATTACGCACTCGGAACCTGTGGACTGACCTCCATTGCGAATGCAATCAATATCATAACGGACTCAACATCATATACTGAAAATGACGTTGTAAAAGTTGCCATGGATAATGATTTATGTGTAAAAGATACGTTTCCGGAAACCATGGGAGCAACTCAGACAAGCGACCTCGTTCAGATTGCTGATATTTTAGATCCAGAAGGTTTTATCCAGGTAACGGTATACAACAGCCAGAATATGCTTTCTGTAGACGAGCTGGCAGATCTCATTTCGGATCCCAAAACAGCTGCAATCGTCAGTGTGGATTCCGTTGCAATGACAGCCAATGATTTAGCAACTAGAACCTATAAAAACAATAATTCGGCTGCTGATCATAGAATCACAGTATATGATTGCATTTATGACGGATCCGGAAATGTAACGGATTTCAAGATTGTTGATTCTGGATTTGGTCTTGATCAGGTTTCTAAAGAACGTTTCCAGATTATGTATGAAGGCGATGAAATCCATTCTATTGACGAGGAATCAATCATTCTGTTAACGTATACAAAATAAGAAATCTGATTTGAACAAATCTCATAACCACTTGCCTGTTGCGGTAGGTGGTTCTTTTTTTTTGTTTCGTCTTTCTCGAACCATATTTAATACAAAATAATTTATATACAATTCAAGGAGGAAACGAATTATGGCAAAAAACAGAGAAATTCAATGTGTGCATTATGTGTGCGAATGAAACTGTGATCTTGGAAAAGACGGTACATTTCGTCATCAGTGTCAGACCTGCAAAACATACAAGAAGAAACCAGGTGGAAAACCGGCACGTACTGATAACAGACGTCAGAAGATGGAACGCATTCAGAGAAAGGAAAGGTATTAGTATGAATAAGCTAGTAAAAGTAATCAGTCCCAGAAAAGAACGAGAAGTTCCGAAGTACTTTAGAGAATTCTGGATACATAATCAGAAAACAAACAAACGAAGTGATAAAGCAGATATTCTTGGTTATAGTTTCCCGTGTTTTGAAGACGGAACTGTCGACACAAACGACAACTCCTACGAAAGCTGGAAACAAAATTATGAATATTGTATTTCACATCCAGAGGAGTTTGACGATGCTGGTGTTATTATTCAAAGTATCACTGTCGTCGAACCAGCAACTTACCTGTGTAGCTGCGGTAACGACGTTGACATGGTTCCTTTTAAGGATGGATTGTGTTGGTGTTATCGTTGTAAACAAAGGTACACACTTACAGGTATCCCAGTTCCGGCAGACACATAATTAAAACGAATTGAGCTTGCTTTATTGCAGGCTCTTTTTACGAAATTTCATTTGTACTACTTCCGTTTTCGCCTACAGTACGTCGTTAAATTAATATTTAACGACGTACTGATGATATAGAAACTAGACTATTCCTTTCGCTTGAACTTCCATTTCTCTTCCAAATTTATCATCCGCAAATATGAATACAAAACTATAAACAAGAACATAGGCTTTGCAAAACTCAAAAAATCTTGGCATAAGAAAAAGAGATCACAACAATGTGACCTCAATTTCTTTTTCCTTACATTAGAAAACAATTTGTTCCATGACCGGCTTTCAGATCAGATGAACCAACCTTTACAGCATTTGCCATTAAGTTTACGTCATTTGCATGTCCGTCACGAATCGCCGCTTCAATCAGATCTGAAGCTCCGTGCGCAATTACCAGGACACGAAGTGCATGCAGCTGATCACGCATCATTTCGAGATCAACGTCTCTGTCAACATCACGCTGTCTTAAGTGTTCGTTGTACTTATCTTCGATCTCAAACAGTTTTGTCATCCGATCGATGTCGTCCAGTGCCTCTTTGTACTTGCTGCGGCATAACCGGTTGATTTCTGCAGACCGTTTTAATTCCCGCATCTTCTCGTTCTTTTTTCGAAGCTTGGTCCTCAGACGGTCAACTTCTTCTGCAAGGTCACCGATCTGTCTGTTGAGCTGACGTCTTTCTTTCTCTTCCAGATGTTCCTGACCCATGATGTAACCACCATGTTTACGAACGGATGGTAATACCTCATGCGTTACCCAATGCTGGAAATCGGACGCAGATTTTGCTTCGGAATGCATTAACAGATCATAAAAACCGCACTCATTGATGATCCATTTATCGGAATAATCGTTTGGGTTTTGCCATAAAATGGCTTTGTCCGCTGTGGACAAAGCCTTATATTTCAAGGCTTTGCGGTCTTCTTTTCGAACAAATCTCGTGATTGCATGTCCTTTGGCACTTGAATTATCATACCCAAGTTTGTCTGCAACTTCTCGCCCAATAAACCAAATTGTTCCTTCTTCATCCTGTAATAAATGAAGAGATCCGAATACATCATTTAAAAATTCAGATGCATCAAATTTACTACTGCTACTGCTGTTATCCATATGTAAGCTCCTTTCATACATATATGATTAGTGGTTTCGTACTAAATATGTGCTCTTTGTTATCGAGACAAATGAACATTTTTCAATACTATTCGTTGCGGATTTCTTTGTTTCATCCTCGTCCATATTTAATCTGAGGTACTATGGGTATTTCAGAAAGGATATTAAAAATGAAACCAGTAACTGATTACGAAAAGATAAAAGACTTACTATTTAATAGTGATAAAAACTTATTTATTACAGGGCCAGGCGGAACCGGAAAGACTTATCTTATAAATTCATATCTTGCAACAGCAACCAATGCTATCGTGTGCGGAACAACCGGTATGGCAGCGGCAAACATTGGTGGGGATACGATGCATCGGATCTTTGCAATTCCGGTACCAGCATGCGGAGCCGACTTAAAGAAGATCGATCAATCACGTATCAAACCATTGATCAAAGCAGATGTTGTGATTATTGATGAGATTTCAATGTGCAGAAATGATACCTTTTCTTTCATGTACAAAGTACTCAAAAAAGCTGAGCGTCTAAAAGGCAAGCGAATCCGTCTTATTGTCGTCGGAGATTTTTCACAATTACCTCCAGTCGTCACAACTTCGGACGCCAAATTATTGAAAAAGTTCGGATTCGATACATCCGGATTCGCATTTACAACCAAAGAATGGGGAACCTGTAAATTTACAGTATGTGAGTTGACGGAAGTCCGTAGACAAAGTGACGTCGAATTTATTAAGGAATTACACAGAGCCAGACTTGCAGATAAAAAGTGTATTCCCTATTTCAATGGGTTTCTGACCGATATGCCGCCTGATGATGTGATTCGATTATGCGGAACCAACGCCGAAGTAGAAAAGATCAACCGGATGTATTTAGACAATCTGCCAGGGCTGCCGGTCCCCTATCAGTGTACAAAAGAAGGAAGAACAACCGGTAATTACATCGACGATATCATTCTGCTCAAAGAAGGAGCCCGGGTAGTGTTCCTTGCAAATGATGTCAAATGTCAGTATAGGAACGGACAAATGGGCACAGTACTCTCCTGCTATCCTGACCATGTTCTTGTACAGGTGGATGGGAAAGAAATTAATGTATACCAACATGAATTTATCCATTATGAATACAAAGTAAAAAGCAATACTCTGCTTCGTGATGAGGTCGGCGTCGTAAAACAGATCCCTCTTCGTCTGGCTGCTGCAATTACAATCCATAAATCTCAGGGGAAAACATTCGACGCCATGGTACTTTCACCTAAGATATTCGCTGCCGGTCAGTTATATGTAGCACTCTCTCGGGTGACAGGACCAGATGGGCTTTATCTGACGGAACCGGTTGTTGAAGATTACCTGATGTCTGACAAAACGGTTCTTAAGTTCTACAAAAATGGATATACCTGGACGTATACAAAGAAAAAGGCAGTAAATAGTGGGAATAAAACTAGTTCTAAACCTACTACTGCTACTAAGAAAACAACAGCAAAAACAGCTGGTTCCAAAACTTCGAAAACGGTAACTTCGAAAACGAAAACTGCCGGAACCAAAACTCCAAAAACTACTGTGAAAAAGACGAAAACGGTAACAACGAAACAGAATGGAGTAAAAACAGCCGGAACCAAAACTTCCGGTTCCAATAAAATGCAGACAACAAAGAAAACCAACGCAAAAGGAACCAAAAAGACGGGTTCTAAAACAACCACATAGGCACAAAATAAGGAGACTATTATTTAGTCTCCTTTGTTTTCTTCTGATTTGTTGGTATCTTCGTATTTGATGCCTCGGATCAGCTGTTTTCGTTCTTCTGACATCGTTGTGTAAAAATCTTTCGTCGTCTGAATGTTTTTGTGACCTAATGCGGTGGCAGTCAAATACAAATCTCCTGTTTGGTTATAAAGTTTTGTTCCGAAGGTACGTCTTAAGGTATGAGGTGTTACATGTTCCCCAATGGTGTCTCCATACGCTTTGATCATTCGTTCTACTGATCGTACTGACAACCGATCTCCAGTTGCATGTCTTGATGATAAAAATAATGCCCGGTTTGCGTCATCGTAAGGTTGTCTTTCAAAATCAATATAACGATCGATAGCTTTTCGAACCACATCATTTATAAGTACGTCCTCCTCTTTTCCTCCCTTTCTTGTTACGTGGATTGTCATTGTATTCCGATTAATGTCATCAATATTTAGATTACATAATTCAGAAACACGGATTCCCGTATACGCAAGTGTTGTTATGATTGCAATATTTCTATACTTTGTATTTTCAAGATAAAACAAAGATTCTGGTTTTCCAACACAAGCCTTCACATTATTCAACAATTCTACTGTTTCGTCACTTGTTAGTGGTCGTTTCTTTTCCAATTCCGCTTTTGGTCTATCTATTAATTTTGCAACATTCATAGAAAGTCCTTTGAATGTAACCAGATATTGGAAAAAAGCTCGCATACAGCTTAGCTTTTGTGCTCTTGCTTTTGCTTCATTATGTACTGTTTCATACTCAGTCATATGCAAACGCAAATAACTCATATATTTTTGCATATCAAGAGCATTGATTTGATTTAACATATCTATTGTGATATCGCTATATTCAGAAATCAAAGAATTTCGGTCAATCAAAAATTGAAAGAAATTACGAATATTATATGCATATGAAATCATCGTATTGTAAGATCTGCCCAATGTTCCGTCACAATAATCAAAATAGTCTTTTACGTAGTCTGGAAGATCTACTTTTAACCTATTCAATTGTTGCAGTTTTTTGTATTTTACATCTTCTTTCATAATGAATATTATAGAACGAATACGAAAAAATGGCAACAAATCTGACGAGTTTTCCATACTTTGAGCCTTATCATATGTAAACAAATAATTCGAAAACAAAAGGAGATTTTTACAATGAGAACAATCAAGGAAGATACGGTTAAAGAAGCAATCGATTTCTATGGTGCGAACATTCAGGCAACAATCTGTATGGAAGAATGCGCAGAGCTTATCCAATGCATCAGCAAAGAGATTCGAGGCAAATCAAACATTGATCATCTTGCTGAGGAAATGGCAGATGTATGTATCTGTATTGAGGCTTTAAAACAGATTTATGGTATTTCAGATGAGCAGATGCAGTTCTGGATTGATTTCAAACAGAAACGTATCGAGGATCGTATGTTGAAAGGAGAATAACTTATGATCATTCGAATGACAGTGCACGATAACGATTTCCAAGATATCATGAGCGGTTTTGTTCATAATTTGTATAATGGATTGACTTCGATTTCAACAGATTTATACACAAAATATACGCTCGAAGGCCCGGATAGCGAGGCATTTGATGAATATATACAGTGCTCTATTCGTGTAAACAAAATTCGAGAATTGCTTAATCCGAATACAACACTTGTACTGTCTGATGACGAAAAGCAACTTATTCTTCAGAGAGTTAAAAGCATATTCGATGATTATGTTACACATCACGAACCGAATAAAAATGCAGCCGATTATCTTCGGAACCAATTTGAGGCTTCCATCATTGGATGTGTAACAGACAGAGACGAAAACGGAGAAGCCTGGTATTGGTTCCAAACATCCGGCTGCGTCATGAACCAATAACAGGAGGAGGCTATATTTATGTTTCTGAGATTCATGATTTTCATGGGTATATTCATTATCTCCGCAGTTTGTAGCTTTATTATGACAGAACTGCGTGAGCAGCACCCTGAAAACAAACGATATAAAATATACTGCATATTGAGTTTTATCGTCGTTGCAATTGCAATAATTGTAGGGTTATACATATTAAGACACTGATCAGCGAAAAAGAGAAGTCTACTCTTATGCTTCTCTTTTTTTTTTGTTATTCCTTTGTTCAGAACTCACACATATTTAACTGTAGCAGGGAAAATTCCTGTAAACATTGATTAGTGGAGGAAACAAATAATGGCAAAGGAAAACTATATTTCGCTTAAGGGTCAGTTACGAGGCGATGTTCGTTTTGTGACGGATCCGGACACTGGTGAAATTACATCCGCAATGTTCCCATTATACGTATTAAGACGTAATATTTGGGATCGCGCAGGTAATCTCTCACCGAAATTCGACAGACCGATCATTTTGACATCAGACAAAGAGATCATCAGAGCTGTCAAAGAACTTAAGAAGTACGATATCGTCGAAGTAAAAGGATCGTTCCGTACTAAAATGTCATCTCGACATAAGGTTTGCGAGGCTTGTGGAGAAACTACCACTGTAGACGCCCCTATCCAGCTTATCAATCCGTCTTTCGTTGGCGCTGTCGTAACAAACATTCAGAATAACACAGAAGGACTCAATTATCTGTTAAATGTAGCAGAGATTTCAAATATCGCTAAAGTGATCGGACGTGTGTGTTGTCCTACAGATTCGATCACAATGGCAGAAACCGAAAATGGCGTTCCATATTGCAGATATCAGCTTGCTGTAAACCGAAAGCTTTATGTTGCTGATTCTGATGGAGAAGAAGATCATGCAGATTACCCTGTTGTAATCAGTTATGGCGATATCGCTTATGACGACCATGATGTTTTGCAACAGAATGCTCTTGTTTACCTGGATGGATATATTCATGTGATACAGCAGGAAAGAACCACAATCTGTCCACATTGTGGAGCAACGATTCCGTATAAAACGGCTTCTATGACATTGAGTCCATATTCTATGGAATACTTACGAGATTTCAAAGATGACGTTCTCGAGTCTACACATATGGTCGATGAACCAAGAGAAGACGAGCCACTTCATGATTCGGATAAAGAATAACTAATTGGAGGGAAGTATTATGACTGATTACGACAGAAAATGGGTTAAATGGTTACTCCTTGGTATGGTTCTTGGTTATGTGGTTGGAAAAGTGATTACGGTATTGCTTGGAATCGTTATTACAGACGAAGCGATTTACGAATTTGTTAAATTGATTCCAGCTGGAATGTCCGTGCTTGGTTTATTCCTCGTACTCTTCCGTTACAACAAAGAAAAAGAAGACCAGCTTGGCGAATAACATATAATTCAGCAAAAAAAATGGCACCGTTTGAGAGTTTACAATCTCTTTCGGTGCTATTTCGTTGTTTTCAATCGTTTTGTAAACGTTCATTCCGGTGCCGCTGCCTTACGAATGCCAAGACACCAGAAATCATTTTTTATTATCACCAGTGCGTCGCTTTTCTTTTGATTTACGACGTACTAATGGCGAATCTAACTACATCCTAATTTCCGAAAACATCATGATTTCGACGTTCTGTAGCCATAGCATCCATAACTTTCTGATTGTCACTCATTTTCCGCAGTCTTTCTCCCATTTTTACAGCCACTCTTTCTGTTTCCGGCATTTCGTAAACCATATAGTCAGTCCAATATTCCCAGCATGACCACGTTTTAATCTCCGGTTTGTACTCAGCTAAGCTGTTTACGATTTTACAGAGCAGTTTATGATCAGCCTCGCGTTCGAACAGGCGCAAACATTCTAGTATTCTTGAAATGCGCAATAAATTATGGTTTTCGTTTTGTAACCACTCTTCTATGCGCGGTTTATGGAATACCCATGATGTACGCCGGCCTTTCGTAACCACAACAATCGTGTCGTCTTCTTTTTCTTCCAGTTCGATATTACTCATAAGCTGCACCCCATAAAACAGGAGCATTCTCATGAACATCCGGTGAAGGTTTTCTTTCACCAAACCAATATCTGCGAGTTTCTTTGCCTGCTCCCTAGATATTACGGGTGCCAAAGCGTTATACTTAGACTGTGTTTCTGTCGGAAATACCCATTGAATATACGAATGATCGCTCTCTAACTGTAAATCATTATATCGGATGATCTGATTGTAAGTTCGTCCGTGTCTGTCAGTCCCGGTCCCGATCAAAAATGACTCCAGGTTTGCAGTCTCATTTTTGTTTTCTATATTTGGTTTTGTCTTTGGTTTCCTGAAGAATGAAAACATATGAATTCTCCTCTCTTTTCTCAAACATTTTATATTCCTAAATATGGATGACGAAAGATCAAAGAAAAACAGCCCTGTTTCCAGAGCTGTCGTGTTTCCTATTTTATTCATTCGTTTCGGAAACTTCATCTATCGTTTCCGGTTCTACTGCTTCTCCCATCAACTCAGAATAATGCATGAAAAGCATTACGATCGGACAACAAACAAAATAAATCATACCAATAGCAAATCCCATAAGTACGAAGAATATTGTTATCAGTAGTCCCACAAGGCTAAATCCCGGGAATGTCAGATGACTTGTAAAAATACGAAAAGCTCTACTTAACGCATACAACAGGGCAGTCCAGCCATTGATCAACAGGTATGACACTACAGCCATCGGAATTCCGATCAGATATCCGCCTTCTTCAGCATAATAACCGGTCATAAAAACCGTTACGATTGGTGTCGCAATTGACATTACTGCTGCTGCTATCATTCTTTTACTCCATGTTACATTTTCCATAATCCTAAATCTCCTTTTCTTTTTGTTATATGTTATTTTTAGGTTACACTTACTAGACAATTAAAATCGTTAACAGGTTTTAAAGATTAAAAAATATTTCTCATTCTTCTACAACCCAATTGCTAAGATCATAAAGAAGCATCAGGATAAATGCGATTACAAACCCAATATTCAAGACGATTGCTGCCGTATTCCCGGTACATAAACTCATAAGGAATACCATTATGACAAATGCAATAAAAGTACTCCAAAGAGAGAATGTTGAAATAAATACCAATACAAGAGCTGTGACTACCACATAGATGGAAGCGGTGCTGCCTACGAATTCCACAATGTCGAACAACATTGTTCTGTCTTCGCTAAGCCGGTCAATAAAAGTTGGAACAGCCTCAAATACTACAAACAAAGCCATCAAAGCCACCTTAACCAGTGTGAATAATACATACAATACATTTACAGATTTCGTTTTCATTTTCGTTTTCTCCTTTTCGTGTTTGAAATTTTTGTTCCGTATACTTATTAGACAGAGCAAATCACAAACAGGTTTTAAGAAAACGAAAAATATTTCCAAAAAGTTTCTGAGATGATAAATCGCATGCAAAATATAGGGCTCGATATATGAATACGGGCATCTTATCAACATCATAAGAGCTATAAACATACGCATGCAAACCATACCAAAAATGACGTTATTTTTAAAAAAGCGTCAAATGAGTTTGAAAACGCAGACACCGCAAACCCAGTAAATTCAAGAGTTCCGAGACTTTTTCAAAACACGGTGTCAAAAGCCCCCTATTGGTACCCGAAGAAAGATTTGACACCATCCTTGGTTTCAAGGCCTGTTATCCTTTCAAGTTCTCTCAAACACTGAAAACTGAGCATAAGAAAAACAGCCCTGAATTCCAGAGCTGTCGTTTTCTTATTTGTTATTCTTTTATTTTTGAAGCCCTTTCCACGTAGCATGAGTTTTGCACCACTCTTTGTCTCCATTTGTACATGGGCTACTCTGATCGGCTTCGTATGTACAGAACTCGCACACCAGCTGGTCCCCATACATTAATTTCTGAATGATGGTCTTCGCTTGCTGCAGTTCTTTCCTATATCTTCTCTTTTGTCGTTTCATTCGTATTTTAACCTTTTCTATATTTTCTTTCGTTCTGTTAATCGATAACCGGTGAGAATATACTCAGTTGATCGATCATATCTTCCGGGTTATCCTCTGACTTATTGAAATAGAAATCTAAATCCTGGATCTCGATGTCTGTAAGTGCAAAGAATTCTATATAATACATTTGTTTTGTTGCCAAGTATCTGTAATTTTTAATGAAGATTCCTTTTTCTTTATATTCCTCGAGCGCTTCTGTGATCGCTGCATTATTATCTTTTTTATTACCATCTCCAAAGTTTACCCAGCGTAGAAAGCTCTCATACTTAATATTCATCGGATATACTTGTACTTCCATACCTTTTTCTACAGCTGTCTCGTAAGCTGATACTCTTTGTTTCATGAATGGATAATACAAAATGCGAGCTGTATTGTCTTCCAGATTGTTTAACGGTTCTGCAGGCATCTTTCTGATCTTGTTTTCCTTAATCTCATCCATCAGATATTGTGACATAACAACGTAAATAATGTGTTGTTTCTCATCGAGCTCGCATTCTGCTATCAAGCGTCGACCGCCAGTAAAAGTTTCTCCTGAGTATCCTTCGAATCCTAATGCCCACATTTTATAACAACGATTCCAGATATCGTCGTACTGATTTTTACTAGGGTTCGATTTTACATTGCCGTTGATTGCGTGATAAATGTCTATAATTCTGATCGGTAATGGAGTAACGGAACTAGAACTTTGTTCCCATTGCAGTATCAGATATGATAATATCTGCATATCACGAGAATCAAATAATTGTATACTATCTTTTTTCTTAAACATATCTGGTGGAAATGTTATTAAAGTCCTGTGTTTTCCATCTTCGCTCCTGTAAACTTCTAATTTTCCGTTTTGTATGTCCTTTTTAGTAACAATCTGCTTTTTGTTTACGAATAATGATTTTGCACTAATATCATCCACCCCGACATAAATTACAGATGACAGATCAAATCCATAGTCTTCTTCCGCTATATCCAGAACATTGATTGTTAAATCTGTCATAAAATCACGTTCCTGCATCTTTGGTGTCTTTTTCCCCTGTCCTGGACAGTTTATCAATTTGCTGTTTGCGTCTAAAGACCAATCTTTGATAATGCGTAATTGTTCCTGTTCCATTGACGGGAAATCTGGATACTCTTTATCGTTTAATATAAGTTGTCCTGTTAAATTATATACGGTTAAGGCATCACGATAAAAATAAGTATCACTTTCGTTTTTCCATTCATTCGTCTCTACCATATCACAACAAGTCTTGTAATATCTAAACTTCCTTCTTGTTATGGATCTCTTTTTAATTGAGGATAACCTACGAAGCTCCATTCTGTCTGTTGTTTTCAGATCGTCTACTAGAACACGTTCAACAAACGACTCAAAAGGTTTATCAAATGCTTTGTATCTATTTTTTCGACTCTCATAGTATTCAACTAAATCTTTATCAATTTTTCCAGATATTTTATTTATAAAGCTTTTTGAGTACTTTATAGAACCCATAATTATATCCTCCGTTTCTTTTCCTTTCTATTGTAAATGTTTTGTTGCTTGTGTGCAATATCAATAATTTGTCACGGTTTTCTTCGATATTTACAATTTTGTCACGGTTTCTCTCGATAAACACAATTTTGTCACGGTTTCTTTCGATAAATGCAACTTTGTCACTCTCTCATTCGACATTTGATAGTTTGTCACGGTTTTATTCGATAAACGCAATTTTGTCACGGTTTCTTTCGATAATCAATAGTTTGTCACGGTTTCTCTCGATAAACGTAATTTTGTCACGGTTTCTTTCGATATTTATCAATTTGTCACGGTTTCCTTCGATATTCATTCGTTTGTCACGGTTTCCTTCGATATTCATTCGTTTGTCACGGTTTCTTTCGATAAATGCAACTTTGTCACTCTCTCATTCGATATTTGATAGTTTGTCACGGTTTCTCTCGATAAACGCTATTTTGTCACCATTTTTTTCGATAATTATTAATTTGTCACGGTCTCACTCGATAAAATAAATTTTGTCCCCAGTTTCTTCGATATTTCACAATTTGTCACGGTTGCTTTCGATAAATGTTTACTTTGTCACGGTTTATTTCGATATTCGCTATTTATTTTCGATATTCTGATTTTCTTTCGATAAAACAAATTTTGGGCATGTTTTCTTCGATATTCATTCAGTTTGTCACCGTATTTTTCGATAAACGCTATTTTGTCACCCTCTCTGTCGATAATTGGTGTTTCTTTTCGATTTTTACCAATTTTGGTTCTCTTTACATTTGTTTCCTGAACTGTTATGTTTGAGGAAAAGTTACGGAAAGGAGGAATCGACAGTGTCTGCTGCTATCTATTATACATACGAATATCCGGATACTACAATTATAAATACTGCTGATGTTGTAACAGCAATCCGGTGTCAGAAAAATCACTACAATACCGATGTTATAACAACAGACACCGTTGATCCGGATGCCAGTGATTGCTACAGTTGTCCTTTTTATCAGAAAGGTATCAATTGTGACAGATCCTGTGATAAAAAACACTTCATACAAAAACAGGTTCGTACCTATATTAATGAGCGCAATCGTTTCGGGTACAAAAAAGATCTTCCTGCAATTGCTATCAAACTCTTTTTGTACCTTCATTTTCTGCGCTCGGACAAACATGGGTACTTACGTATTGAAATCAATGAAGCATCCGAAATCCTTTCCTGTTCCTGTCGTTCCGTGATCCGTAATCTTGACACATTATCGAAACGTGGTTATATCTCGTATACTAAAGGAACATTTTCTGGAACTTACCAGGTGTTCCTTTTATCCGCATCCGAAAATAAGAAAACAGCAGCTCAGGGTGGTCGCGGTTATTTTGTGCTGTCTTATGATATGTTTTCTATTCTACTTGGATGCAAAACGATCAATGAATTAAGATTACAATTAAGAGGTATTATTTCTACTCTGGAAGGAACAACAAAAAATCAGATGTTGCAGGAAACATCTTTTATAGATATCAAACGCATGCTTCCTGCTTACGTAACTAAAAAATTGATCAGGAATACGATCACATCGGATCATTTTGCCACCATGTTTGGTGTGAAGTTATCGAAACAGAACTCTTTCTTTTATATTACAATGAAAGACGAATTTAACCCGGTCCGTATCAAAAATGATAAAGTATCGGAAGCAAAAACAGAAATCGAAAACGTCATCAATCTGATGAATGCCGATATTACAAAATCAAATAAGAAACTCAAACAAAAAGATCCATTATTGCAGATCACAAAGGAAGATATCCGGGATATTTCCAAGATATCGTTGCAATTGCCAATTTCGTGTATTACACAGGCACTCCATCGTTTTTATGATTCTTATGTCAAGAAAGGTGAGCGGATCCGAAGTGTTGGAGCTATGGTCCGTACCCTAACCTGGGATATCTATGGATATCAACAACTTGTCACTTCTTCATAACTCACATTAATTACATACAGAACTTTAGATAACCTGGATATATACCCGGGTTATTTGTCATGTCTGGATACGTGTTTTCGCCCACTAGTTTGTCGTATTTTATTGAAATCTGACTGTTTGTGGGCATTTATTTTTATCCACATTGGACAGAAATCAAATATTTTGGTCATCTATTCGATTTGCCAGACATTTTGAAACCTTTTATGACGGAAACATATCTTTCGTATGTGAATTATATAGACTCAGACAATCGTCTGCGATTATCAGACATCAGTATTAAGTTTCCGGACAATCCGGTTCCTAACAAACATGCTGCAAACTTAGGAAACATCAACGTTTGCGGACTTTCTAGTTACCTATTATGAATTATGATTTATTGATATATGATATTATGATATAGAGATATAATGTATATGATTTCATTATTTATATATATATATTGAAAACGAACAACATTTAGGATATGCATATAGTATACTTATGAAAAGTATTCATGGTTTATGAATTATTATTTCGAATCCGAAAATTTAAAACTTCTTTTTTCTCTTTGCCAGTATCAGCCCCATATTTAGGATATCATAAATATGATGTTTTGGAGGTTAAAGTTATGGAAAACAAAGAAAAAGAACCAAGGATTCTTTTGGCGCCGTCCTATGAACTCGCAATGGAAGCGATGTCAAAAGAAGATGTTAAAGCAACTGTGGAAGCTGAATATGGATCGCATACAATGCTTGGCGAACTGATCACTATGGCGCATCATGGAACTAACTCACATAATCCGGCGCTGTGTAATTGGGGTCCTGTACCTCAGATCGAGGATGGTGTTATTTTGGTTTCTCATTTAGACCTCGATACAATCGGCGGCGTTATGAAGCTTTTGGGTATTCAACCAGAGGACCCTGAATTCTGGTGTGCTGCTGAATTTATTGATACTAGAGGTCCACATCACGCACACGAACTGCCGGAATACATTCAGGATAAACTGAATGCATTTGAAGCTTACTCGGAGCCTATTCTGCGTACCCATTATGATAAGATCACGGATGTTACAAACCAGGTATATCGTCTCGCTGATGCGATTACATATATATTGGAACCGATGTTGAGTAAATCGAATAGGTATAAGTTTTTGATAGAAAATGGAAAGGAATGGGCGGAAGAAAAAGATCGGATTATTGAAGAACGTCTTGTTTCCGAAACTGCAAACGTACGTCTGTTTGTTTCAGATGGTGTGTTCTGTTCTTCTGCTTATTATTCGCCAAAACAAAATATGATTATTCCTGGTATTGTCGTCTACAATTTCAATAACAAGAGTATCACGATTTCGTTTTCAGATGATGTCAATATTAGTGCCTGTGACGTTGCTCAGTATCTTTGGGGTCCGGAAGCTGGAGGTCACAAAGGAATTGCCGGATCACCTCGAGGAATTGAAATGGAATACGAAGACGCCGTTCATGCTGCAGATTATATTGAGAGCTTATTCGGGGACATTCTGCAAAGCGACCACGAACTTTTCGACTCTGACTCGGTATCTCCTGAATTGGACCAGAATCCTTCATATAAATGTATCAGCAGTACACAAAACGATGGATCATTATCAGAAGATAATCTGGAAGAGTTTGAAGAAGATTACGGAGAAGATTACGAAATTGGAGACGAACTGTAATCTTTGTTCACAAGTGGTAATTATATGTCCTATTTATCGTATAGTTTTCGAGACATACCTTTGTAACACAATATACGCCTCATACAGACATTTTTCATATTATATGACAACTCCTTCGAACAACACGTTTTAAATTGAAATCTGACCGTATTAAGCGCGTCGCTTTTCGGATATGTTTTGTTTTTCATTCAATGGACGCCAAAAAGAAAGAGACCACATGTTTGGTCTCTCTTTTTGTGTTATGATTTTCGAAACGGATCTTTGAATCTGCAACATCCTTCATCCGATGTTACAGCTTGACCTGTTATCGAACAATGTTTAACTCCATCGATCCGGATGCAATGACTGCATTTTGGACATGTCTTCTTTCCTAATGTCAAATCCATAATATTCTCCTCTCTATTAGTAAACTAATTAATTTGTTTACTGTTAACAATGAAACAGACCTTCCAAAAGAAGATCTGTCTCGATGCTGTTACATTTCTGAAACTTAGTTCACACCAGTGCTTCCGAACCCGCCTCTATCTTCGTCTCCTAAATATTCTTTCTCATGAAATACGATTGTAGGCTGGTTTTCCATGATACGGAACTGACAGATACGGTCGTTTACGTGGACTTCGGTGTCTCTTGTGGCGTATACCGGCATCATCCACTGGTCGTTATCTCCACAATAAGTGTTATCGATAATTCCGACACCGTTTGTCTGGATAATACCAAAGTTCTTAAATGTTGAACTTCTCGGTGCGACATGTGCTTCGTATCCAAATGGCAACTTAACAGCAATACCAAGTGGGATTAAAGCAAAATCACCTTTCTTCAATGATATCTCTTCTGCTGCACGTAAGTCAATCCAATCTGATTTTCCTGCTACGTAAGTAAGTTTTTCAATTTCCGGATTTAAGTACCGGATGTCAATGTCTGCATGTGTCATAATAATTTTCTCCTCTTCTATTTGTTTTCTTTGTGTAAGTTGAAGTTGGACAGGACAGGTCTTCCTTATCCTTATCCTCATTTCTGCACTTATGGTCGTCGCAGTCGTCGCAAAACTGATATGTAACTCTGTGATCGACGATCGGGCAATACCGGCTCATGCTGGCACCTCTTTCTCGAGATCTACAGAATCGTTCACAAAGCCAATAATGCAGTATCCATACATAAGTCCATACTCAGGACATTTACGAAGGACATAACTTACCTGTTTTTCTACCTGCAACCCAGTAAATGATTTCTCAGCCGGATTCCATTCTTTTAGAATTAGAGTATCTCCAGGCTGAATATCATTCTCGTCTTTTCTGAGTTCAAACGTTTTATAACCGTCTAACACATCTCGAAAATCATTTGGCAGGATTTTCTTTGTTACTGTCTTACTCATGAGGTTTCCTCCATTTTATGATTTGTTTTTGGTTACATCCTTAAATATGTGCCCGATGTTAACGAAGAAGCAGGTGTTCTGTATGATAAGTTTGGCACAAAAAAAATACCGGATGCGAATACACTTATGCGGAAACAAAATATTAGGGAACAAAAAGTATTACTAAACTGATTAATTAGTTTACTTCATTTTTGTTCCCGTGAATATCCGTTTCCTAAAAATCTATCAATCATCATTAACAGCAGCTTTGCAATATTGATCATTTACTGAGTCATTTATGATTTTCGTTATTTCTTCCTTACCCATATTCTTTAAATCATTTGGATCTATAGCATCAAAAACATTCATGACTTTTTTCTCAAACTGATCTTTGATGTCTATTTCATTTAAAGGCTTTTTCTTTGCTATATAACTCCATGATTCGCAGCCAAATTCATTGTTGCAAATAAAGGCTATATACAGAAATATGCAAATTATGACAACCATAAAGATCCAAAAAAGAAAGTTCGTATATTTATTAAAAAGAAATGGAGTCAGTAACAATAATACGATTACCGCGAATATGCCGGCTATTTTATAACACAAAAAACCTCGTTTACAAAGTACTTTCTCGTAATCAGGAGTTCTCTTGATTGAATCCCATAGATTTAATTTCAGAAAATATTTATTTCCCTCTCGTTTAAAATCAAAACAACAGCAATATAACTTTATGTTATCTGGTGTTGATATTAATTTGTACGAAATCCATCTTGGTCCCAATATTAAAATTACAATTAAACTGATCACAAATAGAGCTGGACCTGCACACAGTCCAATTAGTTTAAAGATCAATATCAGCGTGTCAAAGTATCCGAGACCATTGCCTTGTGAATGTTGTAACTGATCAATGATTTGTTGTAATTCTTCGGTATGAAACATATATATATAATCTCCTTTCGTCTTTATATGTTTTACTATTATGATAAGGCTCACATGTTGGGAATCTCGTCAGGAAACAATAAAATAGGGAACAAAAAAAATGGTTTACTCTTTTTTTTTGTTACCTAAATATCCGTTTCCTAGAATTCTATCGTTCATCAGTGATCACATAGATGAATCACACAGATGACAGCTTTGCAATACCGATCATTTACGGCTGCATTTATAATTTGTTCTATCTCATATTTATCCATATGCTTCAATTTCTTTGTATCTATAGTTTTAAATGCTTCCTGGATTTTCTCACAAAACTGATTTCTGATTTCTGTTTTGTTTACAGGGTTTTCCTTTGCTATATCGCTCCAATCATCGCAACCAAAACTATCGTTACAGAAAAACAATGTAAGTACAAGTCCTACGATTATACAAAATGTAAATATACCAAAAAGAACTTTTGTATGGTCATTAAAAAGAAATGGACTTAATAACAATAATACGATTACAGAGAAGCCACAGGTTATTTTATAACGCAAGAATCCCCGTTTACAAAGTAGTTTTTCATAATCACGACTTTCTTCCCAATCAGACGGCTTCAAAAAATCTTTGTCTTTATTTCGTTTAAGAACGAAGTGATAATCGTATAACTTCATTGTATCTGACACTGGCGTTAATTTGTATGAAATCCATTTTGGTCCCAATACTAAAATCACTATTAAACTGATAACAAACAGTGTGGGACCTGCACATAGTCCAATTAATTTAAAAATCAGCAGTAATGTATTGAAATACCCGAGTCCGCTTCCTTGTGCATGCTGCAATTGATCAATTATTTGTTGTAATTCTTCCGTATGAAACATATATAATCTCCTTTCGTTTCCTCTGATTTAACTATTCATAATAAGGCTCAAAATACCGAAAACTCGTCAGGAAACAATAAAATAAGGAGCAAAAAGTCGGTAAACTAATTAATTGGTTTACTCCCCATCTTGCTCCACGCACGTCCGTTTCCGAAACAACTATTTTTCTACTGTCAGAACTAATTGAACCGTACCAATCTCATCTGAATCACTAACATGTACCGTAAGATTATAGGTTTTTGTGTTCGAATCATTACAGAGATCATATGCTGGCCACGATGTTTGGAATCCAACATCATAGATTGATTCTACAATACATTCGTCTCCTTCTGTTACTGTAAAGCTTAATGACCTTGTAATGTCTCGGTATTCGTATTCTTTTGCCAGATCGCTAAAATCAATATACTTATGGTCTTTGTTTACAGTTGCAATCCACTTTTTGGGCAACCCATTCTCTTGCATTCCCTCAAAGCTGCTATATTCGGATACTACATTGGAATGCGATTCGATGGTTGCTGTTTGTTCTGCTTGCGTAATATCCGTATCTGAATTATCGTGATATAATAATGAAAAACTAGTAACGAGTATAGCACAAACAACAACAACAACGACTAGTGCATAAGCTTCACCAATTATGAATGTGTTCGGCTTGTATTTCTTACTTTTCTTAGAATTGTCTGCTACTTTTGTTGACTTTGTCCCGTTTTTCTGCTTCATAAGCTGTTTCATGTAATCATAATGATACGAGCTATCTTCTGCATCTTTAGAACTCGGTGTCTTTTCCGGCTCTGTTTTTGGTTTGTCTTCTGCCTGTTTCGGTTCCTTAAATTTGTATAATACCATATGGATCTCCTTATAGAAAACAAAGGCTGCTACATAACGCAACAGCCTCTGTATTGATTTTGTTTACTGGCTTAACTGGAACAATGTATTGATCTTGTCGCTTAGCATTGTCTCTGGCAGTTTTCCATCCCAGCCTTTGACATAGTAATACTGAACGAGTTCTGGATGTGCATTTAACTGATCTCCGACTGCTGACATGATTGCGGCATCTTTCTTTCCCTGATACTCAGCAGAATCAGCCTGGATCTGAGCGACCTCTGCGTCTGCTTTTGCGGCTACGATTGCAGAATCAGCTTCTGCCTGTGCTGCAGTTACTTTACGTTTTGCTTCTGCTTCTGCTTCCAGGTTTAATCTTTCCTGTTCTGTCTTTGCTGTTAATTTGTTCTGGACTGCTGTTACTTTCGCTTCTGCTGCGCTTGTGAATTCGTCACTGAAATCGATATTTTCGATTGCGGTTGCAGTTAATCTAATGTTATAACTTGCAAGATCATCAATCAAATCGGTTTGAATTAAAGCAGCAACCTTATTACGGTCTTCAATCAATTCATTTGCAGTGTATTTTGCAAATCCGGCTTTCACTGCTTCCTGTACACGTGGAACAATAACTGTGTCATAGTAGTTAGAACCGATTGTACGATAAATATCCTGTGCATTCTGCTGGCTAATCTGATAGTTGACGGTGTATGTAAGTGTTACTTCCTGAATATCTTTTGAGAAGCAGGTCATATCTACTTGTGCTTTTTGTACACGGTTATCCATTTTTACAACCTTTTGCCAAGGCTCTACAAAAGCTATACCTGCATCTAATGTCTGCGATTCGACTCGTCCGAATGTAGTTAAAATTCCGGTATATCCAGTCGGTACGGTTCGGACACATCCGAAACCACAGAGTATAAGTCCGAATACAGCAAGAAACTGTCTCTTTCTAAAATGCATCTCTACTGCTTCGTCTGTAAGTTCAATACCCAAAACGAAGAATAATACTATAGTTGCAATAATGCCTAGCACGAATAAAAACATATTAAATCCTCCTTTGTTTTTTTGTTATGTTTTCGTTTCTAAACATGATAAGGCTCACTTTTTGAAAACCTCGTCAGGAAATTGCAAAAAAAATCAGATTTGTTTCGTAATACGGTTCGAGCACATATTTAGAATAACCACTAATCGCATATTAAAGGAGGAATTGAATATGAGAGAAATACTTAAAACAGGAACATTGCAGGAAGTAATCGATACATTAGAGTCCGAAATTGAGGAATACGATATGAATTCTATCAAAGCGGACTTAACTAGTAACGATACATTTCTGCTTTGTGATCCAGTAGTCTTTATTCCTGATGTGAATCTTTTTGCCGTTTGCATGGAATACTGTCTTGGGGATGCCGACGGAATGGCTGACTGGTGTGGAACCTTTATATTCCGCATCAAAAACGTATCCGGGAGCCCTACTATTACAGATTATGGTTACGAATCCGACGATATCATGACAACATTGTATAATTACACACATGTTGACACAGATAAGTTGGCGTCCATGTCTGCAGGTCTTTTTACCGGAGACCTTGATCAGATCGCAGCTCTTTTGGAAAACGCAATCCTGGGAATCGAACTTCCAGATCCAGATGCCGTCTCCGAAGTAACGACTGCTTTTGAAACGGCGCCCGCAATAGCATTCTAAACACAAAAGAAACCACTTACCAATTACGGTAGGTGGCTTCTTGTTTTATGATTTTTCAAGATGTCTTATCGAATTGATAGCAATCGTATTCTATAATACATCCGATCTCATTGGTTTTGCATAGAATTGAAAGTCCACGTTCATAACGTGCATCGCATCCATCTCTGTGTACGCAATGCCTGCAGTTAATAAGACATGCTTCCAGAAATTCGTCCGGAAATGTTTCGAGATCCTTCCATTCAGACTTCGACGCATATTGTTTTACTAATTTGTAACCTTTTGCGAGTTCACAATGTACGATATCCTGGTTCATCTTCGGAGTAACACAATACAGATTTCCTTCTCCGTCATCCCAGATTGACATCTTTTTGAAATGATACTTGAAGAACCGATGAATTTTGTTTACAAGGAAGCAAATGATACTTAGAACCCAACCAACCGGACCGACTGCAAGAAGTCCTGTAACTGTGTCATTATCAAAAGCGATGTACAAAATAGTGGATACCAATGAACACAGTAGCCAAATAATAAGAACAAGTTTTATAGATACCATAATATAATCTCCTTTTCTCTTATGACTTATTATCCTAAATATGGAATTCCTAGTATTGCATTAATTATCAGAAACATTCACATGCAATTTACTTTCATCCAGATACAAAAATCCCCATTCGTATCGTATTGTTTCAATATGTGTTGGATTCTCATTGTCGATGACGGTTGGTAATCCACGTGTTGAAAACGATTCTCCGGATTCATAATCAATATGTGTTATCTCGGATGTTATCGGTTTTCGGAATGTTGTAAATAAAATAGCGATAACTGATAGAGAAATCAAAGATCCGATACTCCATAGACCGACCGAAATGGTTAGCATGTTTGTGAGTTTTCGTTCTAGTGACAAATCCTTATGTTTACTATTTATTTTTCGAACTAAATAACTGATTCCCGGAATAAACAAAATGAGTATTACGGTTAAAACGAGAACCATAAATGCGATTACGTTCATGGATTTCCTCCGTATTCCTATTATTTCGGAACCGCTCTTTCGGAACCTATTGACTTAGAAACTATTATGTTTCCTAAAACAATCGGTTCTAAAATATTCGGTTCCGCTACTGTTGGTCCAACATTTCATCAGAAAGATTTACGTGCAGTAATGTTTCCTTTTCATACAAAAAGCCCCACTTGTACGTAATCGTCTCAAAATGTGTTGAATTTTCTTCGTCTACAATAACGGTCACATTTTTCGGTATCTGTTCTCCGGACTCATATGATACCGGAATTGTCTCTACTGATACTGGCTGCCGGAATCTAGGGTATAGTCCCGTAAGAAAAATACTTGGACAAAATGCCAAGACTACATATACAGCAATTAAGGTTTCTGTTTTAAGTCCGGGAGCTACATTGAGCCCTGGTTCTACTGTGTCTCCATTAGAATCCATTGCTTCGATTGCTGCTATATCATCAACTGTCGATTTATGGATAATCGGAATGAAGATTACGGACACAGTTATTATCATGATCAACACAAATAACATAATATGCATGATTTTAATATCCTTTCTTTAATGACTGTTAGTTGTTATCTATTACAAGGCTCATGGAATCGTAAACTCGTCAAGAAATCCAAAGATTCGAAACAAAAGTACAAAACATCAGAACCCACTGCATCAGAACCCACTTCCCCAGAGTTCAAATCTTCTACCTAAAGGCAGAAGATAACCCTTACCCGAGTAAACGAGTAAGGGTTGTAAACTTCACAGTATAAAACTTTATTACAGAGACTGGTTTTCGAGTTCTAGGTATACGCTACCTGGAAATAGCCAGGGTCTATAACTCCTAATTCACGCCATGAGCTGCTGCTTGTGGTATACGCTACCTGGAAATAACCAGGGTCTATAACATACATCTTTATTCGAAAACATGAGAAATAGGTATACGCAACACGGAAACAACCAGGGTCTATAACTAATGTTTTCAATATCCTTGGATATGCACAACCCGGGAATAACCAGGATCTATAACATTCTTTATAACGGAAGTGGTGTGCGCTATCTGGAAATAACCTTTCTTTCTTTTGTTGTTATCTTAAATATGGGTGAGTAATTTACAAAGGAATACAATTTGATGATAAGGAGAAGGATGAGGCTAATGGAAGCTTGCATCGTCATAAAATAAATAAAAGATCCCGCTTAAAACAAGCAGGATCTCTATATTCTTAAACCAATTCTGATTCTGTGACCGAATGGATTACAATCTTCTTTTTCTTACATCCACCGATCAACCATGCGGTGTACTGCTTGATTACCTGGTCTCGGATGCTACTATCTAACATTCTACATCCGTAAACTCCATTCGCAAACTCATGTAATTGTGTTCGCATATCTGCATCCAGTTCGATCGGTAACTGATAGGCTAATCTCAGCGTTTCCAGTGTTTTGTCAATAATCTTGTCGACTGCCTCTTCAGATAACTTATGATAGTTGACAATCAAAGGGAAACGACCAATCATTTCGTAACTTGCCCCCATTTTAATCATATCTTCTCTTGTGATCTCATCGAACATATCATTATCCTGGGTTCTGGCTCCGAATCCTAAATTATTCTTTGCCGCATTCTTTTTCTGCTCTCTGGATTCATTAAACGAACCTAAACCAATAAACATCGTATTGGATGTATCAATATAATATCCAGTTGGCTGACCATTCAAAATAAACGGAACTTCACGACCTTCAATAATAGTTAATAACTGATTTTGGACCGCAGCAGATGTGTTTGCTCCTTCTGCAAATGAAGGAATCAGTTTCTTGTCGAATTCATCCATAAATACGATTCCATAACCATTTGTGCCATTCTCCATGAGCTCATCTACTAGTATCGAACTTCCGGCACCAACAATGCCTTCTTCCGTAATCACAGATACATCTACTTGTGAGATTGTAAGCTCTGGAATCTCTGTTTTAAAATAATTGCGGAGTGACCGGTATGTTTCTGTTTTTCCGCAGCCAGATGGAGCAGCCATAAGCATATTGTTATTCACTGGGTTCCCAAGAGCAACGTTTGTAAGATAGTTATATACGTTTGCAAGTATTAAATCGAGATTGTCCTGTCCTATAACATCTTTGTGAATTGTGTTTCGAAACTCTGTAAACGGAACACGACCAAGCCATTCCTTAATGCTGAGTTTTAAATCCTCAATCTGTTCTGCTGTGTAAGCATCTTCATCCATCATCATATTTGGATCTATATCGCCAGACATTAGCTGAATTAAAAACTGCTGTGGCTGTTCGGAAACCATTTCTTTCGGATCCTGTTCTTTTGTTTTTTCGGTTGATTTCTTTTCTTTCGGATCCTTTTTTGTCGGTTTCTTAGCTTCGTTTGTTTCTACTTCTGTTAATTTCTTATTTGTGAGTGATTCGTTTTTCGGTTCCATAAAAATACCTCTCTTTCACGTTCTATCACTAAATATGGTTATCTTGTTTGCAGACAAATGGTATGCATTCTCTCAACCCATATTTAGAACAGAAACAATAAACACACAGAGAGGAGATCAGAAACGATATGGAACAGAAAGGGACATTTTCAATTACTGTTGAAGCTGGGTATCAGTTGAAATTCCGTCAGACTGTAGACGAATTATTAAGACCAATCAATACGAATCCTGATTACAGTAACGTGAGAAATTACATCACAAATATAGACAGCGATACTGGAATCATGTCCGTCAAAACGACCTTAACAACACAGGAAAGCGTTGATGTAGACGAATCCGAATGTTATCAGAAACCACCTTTGTATGATGAAAACGATGGACAGTGGTATCCCGGCGTCTATAACGATGAACCGAAGTTTGAATACGATGCAAATGGGATTATGACGGATCTGAAATCTGTGATCAAAAAGATGGATCCTATTGGACAGGTATTCATTAAATTTGGTTCCGTTCGAACAGACGACTATGAAAAGGATTTGGATGACAAATTCGTTGGTTGCCTGTAGTAGAAAACAAAAAGAAGAGTCGGCGACAAACCGGCTCTTTCTCTTGTTTTCCATCAGACTTCCGTATAGCCCAAAGTTTTCAAATATTCGGAAACCGCAGACTGAGATTCCTTTATTTTGCTGATTTGATTTGGAATACACGATTTCGTTGCGACTTCCAGATTCTTCCTTTGTTCTGTAAATTTATTGTTGATCTCTATTTCGCGTTTTATTCAATTCAGATCTTGCATCAGATCTTTTTTATGAAACACCACTTGAACACTCCCCAGAGCTAAAACTCAGGGATCCTATTGTCTGATTTAATTGAGACAACGTACTCGTCTGTACATACGGTCTCTGCTTAGCCGGTATTTCCTTTCGGAAGATACTTACCACACAGA
>OIWK01000200.1_pt1 | contig 62427 bp, 45 predicted proteins | sample 1587401 | NCBI WGS metagenome assembly OIWK01 (sample SAMEA3888911, study PRJEB22519) | human gut metagenome | biome: human gut; feature: human-associated habitat; material: faeces | place: Denmark | collected 2009 | reverse complement strand
TCGTCGAAGCGGGCGAAGTAACGGCCCAGCATCATAAAGTCGGCGCCCATGGCAAGGGCGAGCGTCATGTGGTAGTCGTAGACGATACCGCCGTCGGAGCACACGGGCACGTAGACGCCGGTCTCCTCGTAGTACTCGTCGCGAGCACGGCAGACGTCGATCAGCGCGGTGGCCTGGCCACGGCCAATGCCCTTGGTCTCGCGGGTAATGCAGATGGAACCGCCGCCGATACCGACCTTGATGAAGTCGGCACCACAGTCGGCCAAAAAGCGGAAGCCCTCGGCGTCGACGACGTTACCGGCACCGACCTTGACGTCCTCGCCGTAGTTGGCACGGATCCACTCGATGGTGCGCTTCTGCCACTCGCTGAAGCCCTCGGAAGAGTCGATGCACAGGACATCGGCACCGGCCTCGATGAGCAGCGGCACGCGCTCGGCATAGTCGCGGGTGTTGATACCGGCACCGACCATGTAGCGCTTATCACCGTCGAGAAGCTCGTTGGGGTTGGTCTTGTGGCTGTCGTAGTCCTTACGGAAAACGATGCCCATCAGGTGATCGTTGTCGTCGACGATGGGCAGGGCGTTGAGCTTGTTGTCCCAGATGACGTCGTTGGCAACCTTGAGGCTGATGTTCTTGTCGCCCACGATGAGCTGCTCACGCGGGGTCATGAACTCGGAGACCTTCGTCTGGTGGTCATCGCGGCTGGGGCGATAGTCACGGCTGGTGACGATGCCAAGGAGCTTACCCTTGGGAGTGCCATCGTCGGTAACCGGCATGGTGGAGTGACCGGTCTTCTCCTTGAGCTCGATAACCTGCTCCATGGTCATGTCGGGGGTCAGCGTGGAATCGGACTGAACGAAGCCGGCCTTGTGATCCTTGACGGCCTTGACCATAGCGGCCTCGGACTCGGCGCTCTGGGAACCGTAAATGAAGGACAGGCCACCCTCGGTAGCGAGCGCGACACCCATGTCGACGCCCGAGACGGACTGCATGATAGCGGAAACCATGGGGATGTTCAGGGTGATTGCCGGCTTCTCACCGCGCTTAAAGCGGGTCAGCGGCGTCTTAAGAGAGACGTTGTTGGGGATGCACTGCGAGGACGAGTAACCAGGAACCAGCAGATACTCCGAAAACGTGTGGGACTCACCGGGAAAGAACGTAGCCATGTTTCTCCTTTTTCCATGCGACCGGTCGGCTGCAGGCCTCGTAGGACCCAGCCCAACCTTGGGCGCCCAATACTGGGGAAGTATCTTAACGCACTTTGACTGCTACAATGCATGATTTAAGAAGAGCACACGAGGGTTTGACGCAGGCTTTGCGTTTGCCCAGCAAACACTTTAGCGGGGATACGTGGAGCGTATGGAGTACAAGACGACGGCAAAGTTGGTCATTCAAGCGTGCGACAAAGATCTGCCGGGCGTCTTCGGCCATGGTTGCGTTTTGTTGCTGCAGGGCATAGCCCGCGAGCACTCGCTGAACCGCGCCGCCAAGAGCATGGGCATGGCGTATTCCAAAGCGTGGCGCATTGTAAACGAAGCCGAAGGACAGCTGGGCTGCAAGCTCATCGAGCGCGACGGCGCCCGCGGATCCACGCTCACCCCCGCCGGCGAGCGAGCCATAGCGGTCTACGAGGAGCTGCAGGCCGACATAAACCAGGTCATAGCTGCCAAAGCCGACGCTCTCATCGCCAGCATCAACCACAGTAGCTAATTTGGGACGGGGCTTTATGGCTACACAACCCCCTCTCATAAGTTGCGGTGAAATAGGGACTGTTTATGCGGTTAAAGCCGTAAATCAATCCATATTTCACCGCAACTTATGGAGTCGAGGATGATTTAGCTAGTTGCGGAGGGTGTTGTCTAGGGTGGCGGCCACGATCAGGGGATTGTCGGTGCCGACGAAGAGGCGGATGGTGCTCCCCTGCTTGCCACGTGGAGCCGAAAGGCGCGTCGTTGCGCCGCCGGCGGGTGATGTGCGGAATTCGACCGGCAGTATGCTGAAGAATTCGCCTGCGGTGCAGTCCATCAGGTCAAACTCTACTGCCGGGCCAAAACCGTGCTCCAGGATGCCGGTCGCGATGGCATGGTCGGGATGTGAGGTCAGCCCGGGATAGTGCACGTTGCGCACCATCTCGTTCGCGGCCAAATATTCAGCCAGCGCACGGGCGCGGTCGAAATGTGCCTGCATGCGGGTGTCGAGCGTGTCGAGCCCACGCTCTAGAACCTCGGCCTCATCGGAGGACAAGTCGAGCGCGGCCAATCCGCACCCCTCGATCAGCGCATGCGCGCACTCGGCAGCGGCATCCACACGATGGCGCTTGAGCTGCGAGCGCGCGACCGAGGCGGCTACGAGCTTACGCGGAGCCTTACCGGCACACACGCGGTCGAGCGCCTCGAGCGACAGCGCAGCACCCAGCCGCAGCGGATCGCAGCCAAAAGCCGACGCCACGGTGTTGTCCACAACCAGCAGCGCGCGGGCCTCACGAGCCGCGCGGCCCAGCGCACGCAGATCGGGCACACGCAGGCCAAAGCCACCGATTGAGTTCACAAACCACCACAGGTGCGAGCCCTCAGCGTCAAACGAAACATCAAAGCCCTCGGACGCGGCGGCAAACGCTGCGGCCAACGGCTCATCCACCATAGCCACGTCGCAGGCATCAAAGCCGAGCGCAAACGCTTCGGCAAAGTCGTCCGCAAAGGCCACCAGGCGGTCACCGGGACGTACAATCCCCAACAGTGACAGCGCTGCCGGAACATGCGGGGCCTCAACAAGACGCGCCTCACGCGAGCCGGCCCTCAAAGCCCAGGCCTCTTCAAGCTGCTCTACGCCCATATAGCAACCTCCCTTTAAAAGCAAAACCCACGATGTAGGTGTCCCCCGCATCGTGGGCAACGGCTGCAGTATAGCGCCGATATGCGACGAATCGCCTAGATGTTGAGCGCGTGGTAGGTCACGTTCGCACCCGGAGCGTCAACGGTCACGCCATAGGCCTCGGGATAGATGCGCGTGGAGAACACAAGCGCGCCGTCATTCACAAACACCTCGACCGAAGAAGCATCGCCGACAATGCGCACGTTACGAACCTCGTCGACGGGCTCCCAGCGCACGGTACGACCGCAACCGGCAGAAGCGCGACCCTCATCGGTAAATCGCATCTCAAAACGCGAGGGCAGTTCGCCCTCGGCGGGCACAAATACCAGCTTCAGCTCGCCATCAACAGTCGCGGTAAACGCGCCGTCGACACCGTCGGCAACAACGTCAAAGCAGGTATCGCCGGCAACCTCCAACGAACCCTCCCCCACACGCACCGAGGCATAATGGTGTTCAATCTCGCGCGCCGGCTGCTGCAGCACCACGCCGTCGGCACCGGCTGTAAGCTCACGCGGCACTGTCATGCAGTGCTGCCAGCCACGCGCCACGGTGGGGCCGTTACCATAGGTCGGCTCATCGGGCATGCCCATCCAGCCGATCAGAATGTGGCGACCGTCCTCGGCCGTGAACTCCTGCGGAGCATAGAAGTCAAAACCGGCGTCCCACAGGCGGAACTCGCCCAGCTCATAGGCACCGTCACCACCGGTAATTTCGCCCGTTACAGGCATGTAGCCAGCAGCGTATACGTTGCCGCGGTCCCAACGGCCGCCCTCAAGGCCCTGGGGCGAGAACGACAAATATGCAACGGTATCGCCATTCGCATCGAGCTCGATATAGCCGGGGCACTCCCACATAAAGCCAAAACGCTCGGGCGTAGACACACGGTTCTCGAGCTCCCAGCTCAGCATATCGGCCGAACCATACACCAGGATCTCGCCCACATCGCGCCCGGCACCCTCGCCGTGCATCGCACAAAAACGGCTCTCGACATGCGGCCCGTCCACGCGACGACGCGCGCCCAGCACCATGTGGTAACGCCCATCATCATCGCGCCACACCTTGGGGTCACGCACGTGGCAGGTCAAATCCTCGGGATAATCCTCAGACGCCAGCACCACGCGCTTTTGGCTAAACGTCTGTCCATCAACGCTCTCGACATACACGGTATCGGCGCGACGGCCAGTGTTGACATAGTCATAAACGCCGTCCGCATCGGGGAGCTTAACGTTGCCGGTATAGAGCACGCGAATGCGACCGTCCTCGACCAATGCCGAGCCCGAGTACACACCATGGCAGTCGAACGGCTCATCGGGAAGCAGCGGCGCGCCAACGTAGTCCCAGTTCATAAGGTCGCGGCTCGTGGCATGTCCCCACATCTTGACGCCGCCGTTCACATCAAACGGAGCATACTGGAAGTATGCGTGAAACACGCCATCGGCCTGGCAAAGCCCGTTGGGGTCGTTGAGCCAGCCCGTGGGCGGCATAATATGAAAATGCTGAGCATAGGGCCCGTGGCCACGCTCGGCGGCCGCTGCATCCATATTGGCAACGAGCTTGGCAAGATCGCGCTGAAGTGCGTTAGACATGTCGGTATCCAATCGAATTAAATCAACGAACGCTCAAATCAAGGGTTCCAGATAAACAAAACGCCCACAGGATGGAGCCTGCGGGCGTTTTGTTTACGCAAATCCTACGCCTGCTCGGAAACCTTGGGCTCGTCCTTGTACAGGACAAACGAGACGGCAAAGGAAACCAGCGCGGCGACCGCAAACATGATCGCGTACTGCACGGGCTGGGCCAGGCACAGCAGGATACCAAAGATACCCGTAACGCCCGTGCCGGAGGCGGCCAGCGAAGTGAGCGCGCAGACCAGGGCGCCGCAACCGCCGCCGATGCAGCCGGCGATGAAGGGCTTAAAGAAGCGCAGGTTCACGCCAAAGATGGCGGGCTCGGTAATGCCCATGAAGGCGGACAGGGCCGAAGGAAGCGCCAGGCCCTTGATCTTGGCATCGCGGGTCTTAAAGGCAACGGCGAGCGCGGCGCCACCCTGAGCGATGTTGGCAGCGCTGGCGATGGGCAGCCAGTAGGTCACGCCGTACTGAGCGAGCTGGCCCAGGTCGATGGCGGTGTACATCTGGTGGATACCGGTAACGACCGTGGGGGCATAGAACAGGCCGACGATAAAGGAACCGATGCCGAAGGGCAGGGTCAGCAGGGCCTGGATCAGACCGAGGATGGCGTTCTCGGCCCAGACAAAGATGGGGCCGACGGCAACGAGAGTCACGAGCACGGTCACGAACACCGAGACGAGCGGGGTCACAAAGAGGTCAAACATCTCGGGGACAACCTTGTGGAGGCGCTTCTCCAAGAAGGCGAGGATAGCGCATGCGATGACGATGGGGATAACGTGGCCTTGATAACCGACCCACTCAAAGCTGTACACACCGGGGATGACGTTGACCATGGTCTGCACGCCCTCGGAGGCAACCGTGTAGGCGCTCTGCAACGAGGAGTTGATAAACGCACCGCCGACGACAGCGCCCAGATACGGGTTGGCGCCAAAGGCCTTAGCCGCGGAGTAGCCGATCAGGATCTGCAGGATGCCAAAGGACGTTCCCGAGACCAGGTCGGCAATCTTATAAATAAAGTTATTAGTGTCGAGCGCGATAAAGCCGTTGGAGGCCATAAAGTTGAGGGCGCTCATAATGCCCAGCAGCAGGCCCGAAGCCACGATGGCGGGGATGATGGGGACAAAGACGTCGCCGAGCACCTTAATGGCACGCATAAAGATGTTCTGCTGCTGCGCCGCGGCCTCCTTGACCTCGGCCTTGGTGGCAGCCTCGACGCCGCTGAGCGCAATGAACTCGTCGTAGACCTTATTGACGGTGCCAGTGCCAAAAATAATCTGGAGCTGGCCCTGGGCCTCAAAGACGCCCTTGGCACCGTCGATATTCTCGAGGGCCTCCTTGTCGACCTTGGCGTTATCGGCAATCACCAGGCGCAGACGCGTGGCGCAGTGTGCGGCCGAAACAACGTTGCCAGCGCCACCGATGTTGTCGAGCACCTCTTGGGCTGATTTGCGGTAGTCCATGACTTCCCTTTCCTCCAGCGGGCGCATGTGCACCCGGTCATCTTTGATACTTACACTGTAATCGTTTTCAGTTTCATATGTATGTAATCGTTTTCACAGTAGGGTGAACGGTAGGAAATAGCCGGCGAATGGTAGTTTTACGGCAAAAACAGGCGGCTCAGAGGCAGACAGACGTGCCCAGAGTCTAGACATTCATAAGCTGATGGCCGAGCTTGAGCGTCTTGAGACCGCGCTCCCCCTCCACGCCATCGAGCGTGTCGAGCAGCATGCTGGTGGCCTCGACGCCACTGGTCAGATACCCATAATGCACAGTGGGAATGCCGCCCGTCAGCGCGCGCAAAAACGCATTGTCGCCAAAACCGCTCACGCGGTGTATGCCCTCGCCCATGCCGCGAACCTCATCGATGGCACGCAGCGCGCCCGCCGCCATGGTATCGGTCGCGCAGGCGATAAACGAAACATCGGGTACTTCGCCCAGCAGCTCGCGCGACGCACGATAGCCGGAATCGAGGGTAAAGGACCCGCGGCGAATCAGCTCGGGATCGAGCACAACACCCGCGGCGCCCAGACCAGCTTCAAAACCACGACGACGGTCGTAACCGGCGGCACGGTCTTCCTCGGTAACTCCAATATAGGCAATCTTGCCGTCCACACGGCCCGCAAGCGCATGGCCCAGTTCAAAGGCAGCCTCGAAATCGTCATGGTAGACGCAAGCCGCGCCCTCGACGTTTTGGCCGATCAGCACAATGGGCACGTGGCAAGACGCAATGGCCGCACGATGTTCGTCGGTGATCATGGTCGCCACGAGTACAATGCCATCGACCGGGTGATTTTGGAATAAATCGAGGTACTCGAGCTCGCGATCAGGGGCGTTGTCGGTATTGGCAAGCAGCATCTGGTAGCCACGGCGACCGAGCACCTGGCCAATGCCGGCGGTAATGCGGCTAACGGATTCCGAGTTAATCTTGGGCACGATGACGCCGATGAGTTTGGTGGAGCCGGTGCGCAGCGCGCGAGCCTGGCTGGACCGCACGTATCCGGTCAGCTCAATCGCCTGCTTAATGCGCGCGGCCTTATCCGCCGAGATATATCCACCGTTGAGGTAGCGCGAGACGGCGGCACTCGAAACGCCGGCCAGCTCGGCCACATCTTTCATCTTTACCACAAGCACCCCTGTCATTGAAATCGCTTACACAATGATACCTGTTCGTTCCGGCGTTCTGACGAACGCCGGACTGCTCGACGCTGCGCGGGCATCTGCCGGGCGATCTGCCGCTCAAACCGTCGCTCGCGTACATGAAGTACGCGTCGCTCCTCTTTCGTGGCACCTCGCCACGGCAGCTGCCCGCTCGCTGACGTACGCTCGACCAGGAGCGCCCCTCTTTGTGCAATTTGCTCGCTAGGGTTCTAACCGTGATACTCGCCGTTGTATTGGATGAGCGTCAGGTCCTCCACGCCGTCGAGCGCACGGATGGCGTCGGCATAGGGCATGTCCACGCCGTCCGAGAACACCTCGACGGCCATCTCCACCTTGTCGCCGCGCATGGTCTTAGACTTAACGGTGAACTTGGTGCGGCCAAAGGCACGCACAATGTCGTCACCCGTGGTCTGACCCGTATAGTGGATAACCATCATGTACACGCGCGCCTTGTCCTGGTGCGTAGCGAAGCCGGCGATCATCACGACGATCACCACTGCCGCAAGCCCTACGAGCGCGTACATGCCGGCGCCCGCTGTGATACCCGTGGTAATGGACCAAAACAGATACAACAGGTCGAGCGGATCCTTGACCGCCGTTCGGTAACGGACGATAGACAGAGCACCAACCATACCGAGCGAGATGACCACGTTGGTCGAGATCGCGAGCGTCACCATGCAGGTGAGCACGCACATGCCCACAAGCGTCACGGCAAAGCTGCGCGAGTACACCACGCCGGTAAAAAAGCGCTTGTACACGTAGTAGATCAGGATGCCCATGGCGAGCGCCACGAGCAGCGACAGGCCGATCTTGGCAGGGTCGACCTGGCCAAACGCCTCCAAGACGGAGTTCTTAAAAAAGTCCCTGGTGCTCATGGTCTAAATATCCCCTCGGTTCTCAAAATCCGATTCCCAGTAATTAAAACCGCGCAGGTAGGCGGTCTTTTCGTAACACAGGCAGTACTTGGAAACCGCCGTGAGCTCGGCCGCACCCGGCGGCACCAAATCGCGCACCAGCTGCGGGCAAAACTCGGTAAACTTGACCTCCATCACTAGTTTGCCGGGCTCCAAGACCGGCAGCGCGGGCAAGGTCGCATCAAAGATATCGAAGCTTCCCACCGCGGCGCGCACGTTCATGTCAAACGTAACGCGCACGGTGCCCTCGTCCATCACCCACGGCTCGCGCTCGTAGTCCACGATGGTGCGCGGGCGCATCATGTTGCAGATGCACTCGATATAGAACTCACGGCAGAGCTGATGCGGGCTGCGCAGCAAAAAGTCATAGTCGCCGGCGAGGACCTGCTCAAACTCGTCGCGGGTGAGCGGCGCATCCTCCTTGTAGATCCAGCTGCCGTACTTCTTTTTACGCTCGAGCTTAATCACCTTGTCGCTGCCGCTATAGATGCGCACGCGATACTTTTTGCGCATCAGGATACCGGCGTCTTTTTCCTCGTAGGCCGAGTTGCAGTAGTCGTCAAAATACAGGCTGCGGATGGTGTAACCGCCCGCCCGCGCATGCTTGTCCAGCTTAAAGACCGGCGACATGCGACAGGCAAGCGCGGCGTGCTCGCCCTCGTTAATGAGGTACTTGAGCTCGTGGCGGTAACGCTCCTGCGTGGTTCGCGCGGGCGGAGCCGCCAGACGCTCAAGCAGCGCGCTAGCCCTCCTCATACGTGTCCTCCACGACCTTGCCGCCATCTTGCACGTAGAAGCACTTCATGCCGTACTGCTTGCCGTCGTCGGTCACGTAATAGTCAAACGCATCTTGCGTATAGCCGTCGGAGTTGGTGGCGCGCACACGCACAAAATATTGGCCGGCATCGGGCGCATCGCAGGTCACCTCGGGCAGCAGCACGTCCTCGGCCTTAAAGACCACGTCGCTTATGGCATAGTCGCGCGCAAGCTCCACGGTATAGCGGATGTCGCGCGCCTTAAAGTCGTAGGACGCATCCCAATTGATGCGCAGCTTACCGTTATCGATCTGCGGCACGCCAATGTAGAACGGCATGGGCTTCTTATAGCTCTCGCGATAGCTCTTGTAGTTCTCCTCAATCTCGGAGGGGATGGCCGCGGCGATCTGCTCGTATTCGTCCTTGGTCACGGGCAGGTTATCGAGGTCGGGCGCAGCAAAGACGAGCGGCTCCGTGACCTCACGATAATGCTCGACCATCTTGCTCAGACGCTCTTCGGTCAAATACGAGCGCAGGTCCTTGACGGCGCTATCGAGTTCGCTGCGGAACGACTTGCTGCGCAGCGCGCGGTTAAATAGCACGTTGCCCCAGTAGTTGCTCACGCCGCGCTCCCAGCTCGCATAATCCGAGAATCCGGTCAGGCTCAGCTCAAGCTTGCGCAGCATGCCGTCGTTGTCCCAATCCAGGATGTACCAAACCTTGGAGTTAAGCGGGCTGTACAGATAGCAGTTACGATTCTGCGTATCGCAATTACCCGTCAAGATCTGAAACGCCATCCAATAGACCAGGTTCTCGGTATCGAAGTAGGTGTCGAGCACGTCGTCGATCTTTTGCGTATCGTCGTTGAGCGCATCGAGCATCTCGATCAACTTGGTATGGTCCGAATCGCCCTTAATCTCGAGCATGCCCTCAAACGCCGTCTGGTTATAGTCGGGGTCATCGGCGAGCTTAATGGTGTCTTCGAAGCGATGGAAATCGAAGCTGTTCACCTTATAGAGATGCCCGCTCTTATCCAGACCGTGGGCCTTGAGCGCCGTCTTGTTGAGCTGCTCGACCTGCGTAAACAGACCGTAGTCCCCAAAGGTGTCGTTAGTTTTTTCGGTCTGGTCGCACACCCATAAGTGCACAAACTGCGTGCGCAGGCCCATCATCTGGGGAATGCCACGAATCAGATCGTAGGCCATCTTGTTACGAAAGCGCATGCCCTCGCCCATGTGCTTGTTAAGCGCAATCGCACGTTGCTGGCGCCACGTGCCCTTGCCCTTTTTGAGCTCCACCTTGTAGTTCTTTTGCGTATAGGTACTCGACGTCTGACCGCGTACCTGCACCGTGGCGTTGGGCGCCTCCTCGCCATAGCCCACTTCGCCAGCAACGGGACCCTTATCATCGCCAGGCTGCACCAGGCCCATAACCTGATAGCGCGTCACGCCCATGTCGGCATAGTCGTAGACCGAGTACGTATTGATCTCGGCCCAGCTGTGGTCCGTGTTCTCGGAGCTATTGCCGCGCGAGACCGTCAGGTACATGGTCACAATGCCCGAGTCGTCGTAAACCTCGTACAGCTCGTCCTTGTCGCGAAGATGCTTGATCTCGCTAGACGCATCGGCCTTTTTAATCTTGTCCTGCTTCTTGGTCTTTTTTGTCGAGGAGTCTTCCTGCACCGAGCAGCCCGAAAGCAGCAACGTGCCGGCAGCCGCCTCAATCAAGCGGCGGCGCGATATCATCCTATCGGTCATCAGGACCTCCCCAATGGTTGCGATATACACGAACCACCGTGCGCTCAAACGCGCCATGCGGCTCGCCCTCTAGACGCAGCTCCTCGTAGCGCCGCTCGGCACGGTCGAGCAGGCGGCCCAGCTCGGTAAACCAGCCCACCTTGTCGGTCGCCGCAATGGGCTGCTGGCTCAGGATACGATACGGCAAGTTGTCAGTATAGGTATCGAGCCGCAGCAGTGCCACGATAAAAAACACCGCCGCACCCAACAAAAAGCCAAAGCCGTAAAACTGCTGCGGAAAAAACAGCGAGACGACGGTCGCCAGCCCGGCCACGCCGGCAAACAGGCCCGATGCCAGCACCGCGCCCTTGTAGTCGGTAAAGTACAGCAAGATGAGCATCACCGTATTGCTCACGGCATACAGGCCATAGGCCACGCATAACGTGCGAAAATACCCGTGCATAAGGTTGTTAAAGCCCAGCGGCAGGGCCGAGAGCACCGTGGTCTCGAGCGAGATCACCGCCGCCGTCACAAACAGCTGTTTGAGCGCACAAAAGCGCAGTTCGCGATTGAGCGTAGCGAGCATCTCCTCCTCGGCCACCATAATGTCGCCCACCACGCCACCGTCGTTGAACAGGCTGTAATAGTCGCGGTAACGCGGATAAAAATTCACCTCGACCGACACCACAAAGTTGACGGTCGTGACCAGAATGGTCAAAAACGCAAGCAACGCCGGCACATCATGATAGGGCGCGCCGTAAAACAGGCCCTTGACCTGCACGCCAATGGGGCCGGCCCAAATAATTACCAGATGTGCAAAGAGTCCCAGGTTGGTAAACAGGCCCGTGAGTGCCAGCGGCATAAACTGATCGAGCCAGCGCAAAAAGAGCCAGGGGCTACGTTCGCTCTGAGGAAAATACCGGTACAGCAGCACCACGTCCCAAGCGAGCATCACACCGTAGCCCAGGGCGATCGAGGCCAGCAGGCCCTCGACCGGCGGCAGCCCCAGTGCCAGCGCGGCCAAGGCACACAGGCACGCCACGCCAATGGCCGCGGCAAAGCTGCACAGAATACCCCGGTAGTCCTTAATAGCGGTGAGATAGCTCATGCCGTTCCAGTTGACGATCATAATGTTGAACAGCCACAGGCACAGCAGCCCCTGCAGTAGCGTGGCGCCCGAGAACAGCAAAAATACGCCGTAGAGCACCGTGCCCGCAACGAGCATGATGGCGTTGGAGCCCCAAAACGAGGGCAAGACCTCTTCTTCGCGCTCGGCAAACAGCATGTCCGCCAAAAAGCGCGTGACGGGCATGGAGAAAAAGCTCGTGAGCGTAAGCGACGCCAGAAGCGTATAGGTCACCATGCACACCAGCAGATCCTGGTTGGCGCGGCCCACGTCCCACAGACCGCACAGCACCAAAATGCCCACCTGCAACAGTACGCCCAGCAGCATGGGGCCCGTGCACACGATGCCGGCGTAGCCATAGGCGCGCATCGTGGCAAACAGACCCTTGCGCTTAAACAGGCGCTTGAACTCAAAACCGATTCCGGCCACCGGCTACACCTCCTTCTTGGGCAAATTGAACGCGCGAGCCGTCTCGTCGTACAGCGCACGATAGTTGGCGAGCATCTGCTCGTGTAGGTAGTAGGTCGCCACGCGACGCTGGCCGCGCTCCCCCATTTCCAGACGGCGGGCACGGCTCGCGCACATGCGCTCCATGGCATCGGCCAGACCCTTGCGATACATGGGCGGGCTCACATATCCGGCAACGCCAAAGTCGTCGCCGGGGGCGCCCTCGAGCAGCTCGCGGCAGCAGCCGACCTCGGTCGTCACGCAGGGGCGACGCGCGCCCAGCGATTCCAACACGCTCAACGGCTGGCCCTCCGAGATGCTCGTCAAAATGGTAAAGTCGAGCTTTTCCATGTACTCGACCACGTTGACGCGGCCGGTAAAGATCAAGTCACGCACGCCCAATGTCTCCACAAGCGCATGGCACTCGGCGCCATATTCCTCGTCGTCCACGCCACCCATAATATGCAGGCGCACGTGCGGCAGGCGCTCGTGCAACTCAAAGAAGGCATAGATCATGGTCTTGACGTCCTTGATGGGCGCCAGACGCACCACCGCGCCAATGTCCACCCAGCCGTCATCGGGCTTTAAGGGAATGTCCTTAAAGCGATCGAACTGAATGCCGTTGGGGATAACCAGGCATTTTTCTGCATCGCAACCCATGTCGATCTGCGTTTTGCGCGCGTTGTGGAACAAACTCGTCACACGAAAAGCGCGACGGTAGATTTCCTCCGAAAGCAGGTAGAAAAAGCGGATCCAACGGTCCTTAAACGAGGGCACCACCCAGTCGGCGCGAATGATCTCCTCCTCGCGCTCGCGCGTGTAGATGCCGTGCTCGGTCAGCAATGCCGGCGCGTTATGAACACTCGAGCCAAGACTCGCAAGCAGACCGCCATAGCCGGTCGAGATGGCGTGATACACGTCGGCCACCGGAACCTCGCTGCCCAGCAGATAGAGCACGGGCAGCAACATCGAGCGCATGGTATGGAAGGCGTCGGCGAAAGGCGTATACGGGTACTCGGCCAGGCACACGTCGCGGAAGATGTCCATAAACGCGCGGCTCTGCAAAAATGAGAGCGGATGCACGTGGCGGCGCTGGAAAATGTCGAACAGCACGTCCCAGTCCGGATTGGAGAGCGAAACCAGACGGCGCAGCGCCTCGCGCTCGCGCTCGTCGAAGTCGACTTCCTCCTGCTCGCCCGAAAGACGCAGGGCATCGTCCAGGAACACCTCGTGCACCTCGACGACGTTGCCGGGCAGATCGTAGACAAACTTGCCGCGGTCTTCGGCGTGGGCGCCAATCACCCACAGCACAAACTCGTGCTCGGGCATGGCCGTGATGTAGCCGTGCATCCAGGTGGACACACCGCCGTGCACGTAGGGATAGCAGCCCTCGAGCACCAAGCAGATTCTCATCGGTCGCCACCCTCCTTGCGCTCAATCGTCACGGTCTTATCCGTCGCTTTGACTAGGTACAGGTCGCCCGTCAGGTGTTTAATCTCGCCACCGGACGCCGTACCCGGCTCGCCGTTATTGGCACGGAACATAAGCCAAGCCTCGTCGTGGAAGTTGCCCAGGTTGAGCGTCCAGGCATCGTCGCTCGTATCCACGCTCACCGTCACGGACGAAAAACGCTGGATGGCACCCGAGCACTCCGAACCCGTCTGGTGGCGCAGGTCGGGCGCAGACTTGGTAAGCCAGTCCAGGTAGTCGGTCAGGCCGCCCTTGTAGACCTCCCAGCCCTCCTTAGCGCCGCGATCGGGATCCAGCAGGTCATCGGGATGCATAAAGTGAGTACTCACGTAGTGCATGTTGAGCTCGGACACCGCGGCCAGACGCATATAGGTGTCATCGACCATGCCGCCCGAGACGATACGCGGCTGCTCCACAATGCCATCGCTCGCCACGCCAAACTCCTGCACATACGGCAGATCAGTGCCATCCTCAAAATACGTACTGGAAATGGTCTTAATGCGCGGCACGTCGGTACCGATAATCTTGCGGGCGCGGGCCGAAAGGATATTCGACGGCGGCACGTAGACCGAGCCGTGCGCATTGGGCAGTACGTCGTCTTGGAAGGCGATAAGCTCGTTGAGCGATGCAACAAGCGTCTCTTTGTTCTTCCATGTCTTGTAGTCGTACAGCGTGCCATAGTCGGTGTCCCAGAGTGCCAGCGGCTGATGGTTGTAGCCGTGGAAGCCCAGCTCTCCGCCCATCTGCAGCAGCATGCCGCCAAAGTAGCGGAACTGCGTGGTATCGGCCTGGCGCGTGGGCTCGGTTTGGTTGACCACATCCTCGTAGTTTTCGATCATCACGCCGGTATAGCGAATGCCGTATTGCTGCGCGAGTTTTTGCAGGTCGGGCCACCACACCTTGGCATAAAAATCGGCGATAGAAAGGCCGTAGTCGCGTTTGACGTACGTGTCGTCGCCCGAGGGAACGGGGCTCGGGAAATCGTCCAGGTAAAACACCGCGCTATTGATGACCGGATAGGCCGTGGCATCGCCCAACAGGCTCACGGCCGCGGCATAGAAACCACGCATAACCTTGTCGTAGATACCGATATTGCACACCACGGTACGCCCGGTGCCGCAATCGCTCGACCAAATAAGCGGAGTACCCGTGTCGCCGGTTTTAGCCCACACATGGGCCGTCTCACGCAGCGAAACCGAAAGCGACGAATCGAAGGGATCCGATAACTCATAACGCTGGCCGCCGCCGATCATAAAGTCCTCGCTCGGCACGATGCTCTCTGCCGTCGCATATTCATAGCCGGCAGAATCGATGCCCAGTTTGGGACCGATTGCCTGCAGATAGCTCGAATTGTCCGGCGTCATGGCGAGCATCAGCGAACCGCCGGAGCTCACCCAGCTCATGATGTCGGAGAGGTGCGTACCGAGCCCATCGATCGAAGGCATCAGTAAAATCACGCGGTCGAAGGATGTGAGGGAAGGAATCGCATCAGCACCATCGGTGGCAATATCCACATCGCGGTGGGCAATTTTCATGTCGAGCAGAATCTGGTCAAACTGCTCTTTGACGTCCTCGACACCGTCCTGGTCCGAGTCGGTAATAACCAAGCACGTGGGCTTTTTGCCAAACATCGCCGAGCTTGCCGGTACCGCGTCATTGGCGGCGAGCATGCCCAGCTTGTGCTGTCCGGCGCTGTACTGCACGCCGGCTCGCTCCACAAGTAGCACGGCGGCCATGGCGATAAAGACAGCCCATACCACGAGCAGCCCCATCCAGCGAAAATGGCCCGCACGCTCGCGGATATGTTGCACCACGCTCATCGGGCCTCCTCTCCTTCACGCCAAAATGCCAGCCTCTCACGATTTTCGGCATTCAAATACACATGCTGCTTATCGATCGCGTCGATTACACGCCGTACCGCCTGCCCATCGCGACGAATCACAGCCAAGCGCAAGCAGAGCATCCACACGTCCTGCTCGTCTGACGCATCGATCGCCAACTGGCTAGCGACGTCCTCCGCCTTATCAATCTCGCCGGCATCGGCCAGCGCCGTGGCATAGCGAATGCGCAGCGCCGGCCCGTCCTCGCGTTCGCAACGACGCGCAAGCAAGCGTGCATACTGCTGACGCTGAATCTGTGCCACGCGGCCCTCTGCCAGACCCGAGTCCAGATAGGCGCCCAAAAAGTCGCAATACGCATCCAGGTTATGCGAGCTGGGATCGGTCTTAAACGCGCGTTCCAACTGCTGCAGCTTAAGATCGGACTCCTTGGAAATCTGCGCCACCGCCGTCGCGGCATAGTGCGCGACCTCAACATCGTCGTTGAGTTTTGCTGCCTGCAACTGTGCCAGATACGCATCCGGATCCTCGGTAAGCATGGAGAGCATCAGACGGCGGCGGTCGCCCGGGTCGTTGACGATCAGCGCTTCCTCGAGCGGCACCACGCCATCATCGCCCTCGCGTCCCTGCACCAGCATACTGCGATGCATGTCATCGTTAATGCGCAGCGTCTCCAGCGTGGCGTCCTTAAGGTCGTCACCGAACACCGCGCTACGCACCGAGAGCAGTGCCACGAGCAACGGGCCCCACAACGGTACGAGAACCATCACGGCAAGCATGTGCCCTCGAACCGGCAGCAAGCCCAGTTTCATAAGCGTCCACAGCACCAGACAGGCCAGCGCATGAATTAATAGCAGTACGGCAGCAACGACAAGCGAGATCAAGCGGCCTCCCCCTCACCGTTGCCAGCGGGCGCGATGCGCTGCAGCAGGGCCACTACGTCCTCGCTGCCGACGGGTTCCACCGTAATGTGCTTGGCGCCCAAGCGCGCACAAATAACGGGCAGGTCGGCCTCGGTCGCCTGACGCATGAGCAGGTAAAGCGTGTCTCCATCGACCAGGCCCGCAGCGTCACTCTCGCGAATCGCCGGCCCAATGGCGCCGACCAGCTCGCCAACGGGCTCCATGCCCGGCACCACGCGCAGGAGCAAGAAGCTCCCCATCTTGTTGTACGCAAGCGCTTGCTCGGCGGCAAGCTCCTGGCCAAAGGCATCGTGGTTGAGCACGCACGTGCCGGCAACGCAGCGCTTATCCTGCGCCACGGCCTCGTAATCGAAGGCGCGTCCCAACGCGCTTTCCACCAGGCCGCACAGGATGCGGAACAGGTTTTGGTAGTACAGGGTCATTTGGCTTTCGGCCACGTGACGCACGAAGATCAACACGGCGGGGGCTCCATCGCGCTCGATCGCATAGCCAAACATAGGAAGCCCCGGCGTCAGTGCGCGGTTCACCCACAAACCAGAGATCGAACCTTGGAGCACGGGCGCAAGGTCGTCGAGCGAGAGCGAGCGCGGCACATTGTTGGAAATCGCCGGGCTCGCCGCTACCAAGCGCGCAAATGCCCCGCCCGAAACATGGTAGATTGTCACCGAATCGTTCTCGAGAATCTCACCCAGCAGCTCGCAGCACTTGCGGTATATATCACGCGGGTTGAGTACGTCGAGCTCCTGCGTCACGGCAAAGATCTTGCCAAAGCTGTCGTGGCGCCCCACAATCTGGCGCTTGTAGGCACGCTTGTCCTCAATCGCGTCGTGATAGAGCCGCGTTAGGAACGTATTGCGGTTTCGCACAAGCTCGTTCTCGTCACGTTCCGCCTTAACGGCCTCGCTGTTGCGCAGCTGCACATAGCCGCACACGGCGCCCACCACAAAGTACGCGATAAACGGCAGCCAGTTGGAAGGCTCATAGAACAAACCCTGAAAGGTATAGCCGTACAGGGCAAAATAGCTCACGGCCAGACCAATCGACGCCAGCAGTGCGGCGACCAGGCCAAAGTCGAGCCCGTAGAGCGTGCCAATCAGGACCACATAGAGCAGACGATAGTCGAGCACGTTGAGCTGGGCCGATTGGGAGAACAGATGCTCCAGCACCTCGAACAGCACCCAGGCAACGCCCGTCTCCAGGCATTTAATAGGCAGCGCGCGCAGCTGAATGCGATCGATGGCCGCACGCAAGGGATTGGCCTTTTTGGTGCGGGTGTTAGCCCAGCGGGTGTGGATGGTCGAAAGGTCGCGCAGCAGGTCGTAACGCTGAAACCAGCCATAGCGTTTGCGAGCGACATCGCCTGCGGGCAACGCATAGCCGGTCGACTCGCCATAGGCAACGGACAGCCCGGGGAACAGACCCTGGAGCGCGCCGCCCAAGTCGCCCGCTGTGCGATGGAAAGCATCTGCAACGTCGAGCGTCTCAAAGGTCGCATCCCAACTATCAAAGACGCGATGTACCAGCACCGCTAGCTCCTCCGCGCACAGCAGGGGAAACGGCGCGTCCGCGGCACCTTGGAGCGCGACCGACCCGGTCGAGCACGCCTCGAACAGCGGCACCAAGAAGGGGTCGTCGAGCGCCGCGGAGGCTGTATAGAGATAGGGCGTGCACAGGATCTTGACCTGGATGTCGTCTTGCGAAGCATAGTAGCGACAGAGGTCGTTGGCCGCGCGGGCGATAATGCCCTTACCCGTTTGGGCGGCAGCATCTGTAGCATCAAGCGAATCGGCATTGTTCGCCGCGCCACCAGCACCCTCCGCGCCCGCAGGCCCCGCAACAAACAGCAGCTGCACACGGCGGCCCATGCAAGCACGAAATACCGAGCGCAGCAGCTCAATGTCGCCAAAAGTCTCGGTATGCGGAGTGAGATAAGTAGAGAGGTAGACCACGCGGTCGAACTCATAAGCCTGGTCCAGGTGGCGCAGCAACTCTTTCCACGAGCTGTGGGACGATGACTCGCGCTGCGCATCGTCGGCAGCTACAACCTGAACATGGTCACCGGGAAACGCCTTGGTACAAAAGTCGTCGTCAACATATGCGGTGTTGCCAACAACCAGCACCTCCATGACGCATCCCCTCCCTTAAATTCCACTTTTGCCATAGTCAAACATGCGTATTGTACGCTGTCAACGCAAGCCGAGACGCCTTTAAGGCTGTGTTAAGAACTTTTTTAGAGGATGGGATGAGGGTGCACTGTTGTTACTGAAGATGAGTCACCAATCATGCAACACGAGCCCATCAACCTCATGACACGTCTAGGACGTAAGAGCAATTGACATTTGAAAACAAATAGGCTGCAAGTCATCCCCATGTCTTGCAGCCCGTGTTTAAACAATAGCACGGTTGAGTGCTTTTAAAGCAAAGACCCGGTTTAATAGCCGGGTCTTCAAAAACTCTCTGGTGCTCCATGGCGGATTCGAACCGTCGACCTTGGGATTAGAAGTCCCCTGCTCTATCCAACTGAGCTAATGGAGCATAGAGTCGCGCGACCAAGCGGGTACAAGTTCGCACGGCCAATAAATTATAACCTACTTGAACTGGTCATGGTATGCCTTGCAGACCTCGTTCACGGGTCCATCCATGCGCAGGTCGCCCTTCTCGATCCATACAGCACGCTGGCAAATACGCTCAACCTGCTCCATGGAGTGAGAAACGAACAAGACCGTGACGTCGCCACTCTCGATAAAGTGCTGAATGCGGCGCTCGCACTTCTGCTGGAAAAAGACATCGCCAACAGAAAGTGTCTCATCGACGATTAGGATATCAGGCTCGGTAATCGTGGCGATAGCAAAGGCAATGCGCGCGACCATACCCGAAGAGAAATTCTTCAAGGGCATGTCAACAAAGTCTTTAAGCTCAGCAAACTCAATGATCTCGTCAAAGCTCGCGTCGATAAACTCCTTGGTATAGCCAAGCAGCGCACCGTTCAGATAGATATTCTCACGCGCGGTAAGCTCCGGGTCAAAGCCGGCACCGAGCTCAATCAGCGGCGCGATATTGCCGTGGACTTTAACCTCACCTTCGCTGGGCTCCAAAACGCCAGCGATAATCTTGAGCATCGTAGACTTGCCGGAACCGTTAGTACCAACAAGGCCAACGACCTCGCCGCGATGCACCTCAAACGAAATGTGCTTAAGCGCACGGAACTCCTCAAAGAACAGCTCGTGCTTTGCGAGCTTAATAAAGTACTCCTTGAGGTTTGTAAGCGACTCAGACGCCATATTAAAGATCATGGTGACGTCTTTGACCTCAACAGCAAGGGGCTGCTTGCTGTAATCAATAGCAGATTCAGTCATGAACAGCACTCCTTAGATGTAGAGAATGAACTTGTGCTCGGTCTTGTGGAACACGGCATAGCCAATGGCAAGGGCAAGAACAGCCCAAACAACACATAGGCCAACCGTAAGGGCAGAAGGCACGGTATTGAACAGGAAGATGTCACGCATAAACTGGAGGTAGTTGTACATGGGATTGACGACCACCAGAACCTGAATCCAGTGATCCATCTTGCCAATGAAGTCAGTCGTCCAGAAAATCGGCGTCAAATACATCCAAGCAGTAATGACAACACTCCATAGATGCATGACATCACGGAAGAAGACCGCCAGCGCAGACAGCATCAGACCCAAACCCATGCAGAAGCACATAAGCAGAAATAAGCAAACTGGCAGCAGAATTAGATGCCAGGTAGGGACCACATGGAACCAGAGCATGACCAAGGCAACAGCAACCAAAGAGAAGGCGAAGTTGACGAGCGAGAACAGCACCTTCTGCACTGGAAAGACCCAACGGTGCACCTTGACCTTCTTCAACAGCGAGGAAGCCAAAATGATGGACATCAACGCCTGGTTTGTCGATTCGGACATAACAGAAAACGTCACATTACCGACAATCAAATAAAGTGGATACATCTCAGGCGTAACGGAGCCATTGCGACCTTGGGCAAAGATTGTCGAAAACACAATTGACATGACAATCATCATCAACAAAGGATTGAGCACGGACCAAGCTACGCCCAAAACGCTGCGACGATACTTAATCTTAAAATCCTTGGTAACCAGCTGCCTAAGGATAAATTTGTCCTTTTCGAAATCATTTTTAGCGTGAGAGGCCGGTTTAGCCACCGCTTTCTGACTCTCTACATTGTCAGCCACGGACCATCTCCTTGTCTCGTAAAACATAACATTGGAAAGTATAGCCCTCCCACGTTAACGATAACCCACCGCAACAAATCTGGAAAACTAACCCATATCTAATCAAAGGGGCAGGCGATAGGTATACTTTCGACCAGATGAGTCATTAAAGGAGGTCCTACATGGACTATTCGAATACCGCCGTCATAATCCCCTGTTACAACGAAGCACTGACGATTGGCAAAGTTGTCGACGATTTTCATCGAGAGCTGCCCGGCGCAGTTGTCTATGTCTACGACAACAACTCTTCCGATGACACTTCGCATATCGCTAAGCAGCACGGGGCTACGGTGCGCCACGAGCCCAGGCAGGGCAAAGGCAACGTGTGCCGCCAAATGTTCCGTGATGTCGATGCCGAATGCTACTTGATGGTCGACGGCGACGATACCTACCCCGCCGAAGCTGCCAAGTCACTCTGCAATCCCATCCTTAACGGCGAAGCAGATATGACCGTTGGCGATCGTCTTTCAAACGGCACCTATGCCGAAGAGAATAAACGAGCCTTTCACGGCTTTGGCAACAACCTTGTTCGTGCGATGATCAAATGGATTTACGGCTACAGCTTTGACGACGTCATGACCGGCTACCGAGCCATGAGCAAGCCTTTCGTCAAGACCTTCCCCGTCTTGAGCGAGGGCTTTCAGATCGAAACCGAGCTCTCCATCCATGCCGTCGACCACCGCTGGCGCATTCAAGACGTGCCGGTAGAGTATCGAGATCGACCTGCCGGCTCTGAATCCAAACTCAACACAGTTAGCGACGGTATTAAAGTCATAGCAATGATCGGCACGCTCTTTAAAGACTATCGTCCGCTCAAATTCTTTAGTCTTATTGCACTCGTTTTCGCCATCATCGGTCTTGCCCTGGGAATACCGATTGTTGCAGAGTACTTCCAAACCGGCTTAGTCCCCCGTTTCCCCACAGCCATGCTGGCAGCCTCATTCATGTTTCTGTGCGGCCTGAGCCTGGCAACGGGGCTCATTCTCGACTCGGTTGCAAAGGTTGAACGAAAGCAATGGGAACTACAAGCCTATAAAACTTATTCAAAATAAGAAGGGGTCTGGACTGAGTCCGGACCCCTTCTTATTTAAGTCCCAAGTACTCTTCCCAGAACTCTCGCGAAGTCATGTACGGCATGGCATCTTTCCATGCTCCTCTGACGCTCTTGCCTTCATTACGATAGCGCGTCATCAGTTCGTGCTCTCGGCGGCGAATACTCTTGAACCGTGCTCGATCCATCGTGCGGATCGACCCCTTCTCGCGCGTCGGATCCAGAAAGACCAGCGTCTTACAACGCGTCGAGTTGCCCTCAAGCGTGCAGCTGCCGTTCTTAACCACATAGCCTGGCTTCCCACGCAACAGCGCATCGGGAAGATAGTGCTTATCGTAAGGAATTGATCTCCAGTACTTCATAAATTTCGAAGGATGGAATTCCAGATTAACATTAGAGAGCACCTGCTCCGTGACCCCGGCCTTGCGAAGAAGCTCTGGATCCATTTCGGAAACAGGGATCAGTTTTTCATTTAACTTGCCCTTGCCGATCATTGTCGCGGCGCCATCAAGCTTCTGGAGATACTCAGGGCCACGCAGATAATCCTCAAAGCCATCGAGAATAAATTCGGCAGCCTGATAGTCCATATCGCGCAAATTCTGACGTACCCCTCGCTGTATACGAAGGACAAACAACTTCTCATCAGCACAATCATCGAGAGCAACCATGGCAAAGAAGTTGCGGAAGTACTGGTAGCAATCAACCGAAGCACGGAAGCGACCCTCAAAGCTTGCATGCCATACGCAAATGCAATTCATGGTCATATAGACAGGCTTATTGCGCATGCCAAACTCAACGTCGTCGCAGCGGATAAAGAAAGGCATGGGAAGGCCGTTCTTTTCGATAGCCTTCACCGGAATGCAGCTATACCACCAGGCTCCGTAAGCCTGGTCAACCTCAACGCTCGTACGCTCGTTTTTGAGAATATCGGACAACTTACCAACATTCAAATCTTCTTTCACGCGACGATAGGCACCGGTAGTCGCCACATACGAGACATCCTCAAACTGACGAGTAGGATCTTCCATTGAGAGCATAGCACCGTTAATAAAGGCATCTTTGTATTTGCCCTTAGCTAAAGAAAGAAGATTGAACGTGCGAATCAAACTCTCGGGCATGATAGAGACATCATCATCCATCAAAATAATATGGGTGAACTGATCAGGAGTTTCGGTAGCCGCCATCATTCCACGTGCGAATCCTCCCGAACCGCCTGTGTTGGGGTTCGGGAGCACGGTGACCAGATCATCGGAAAGCGATGCAGAATCGAGGGTCTGCCCATTATCAACAACAAACATGTGGAAGTAGTCGCGAATCGGACCGCCCTCTTTAGAAATGCCGGTTTTAACGAGCTCAATGTTTGGAAGAATATATCGTTCATTCTTAAATGTGGTGGTAGAAAGAGCAAGATTGATCGGGTTAATTGAGCCCTCAGGAACATCCGTCAGGTAAGAAGCGCTCAAAAGGTCAACGGAATAGCCCTCGTCGCGCTCAATCCAAAAACCGATCAAGTCGTAGCCGGTTGTATCGATATCGATATCGAGAACGCAAGGATCAACTTTATCGCCTTCAAAAGGATACGATTTAAGCTCGACAGGATTCAGCTCGCCAGACCTCACTCCATGAACGACAACCCGTCCTCTGCCAAATAAAGCCATATGCAAGACGACGCCGTCAACAGACGCATATTGATGCCATTTGCATGCAGATAGGCCATTTACATACGTCAGAAAGTCAACGTTTCCATTGATATGAAGTGAATGAATGTTGTCATCATACGAAGCATCACCGGAGAGCACGCGATAGTAGAGTTCAGGAAAACCCTTTGCATGCCTTTCAACTTTAAGTACAACATTCGCAAGTTTAAACTGCATTTTAAATACCTTAATCAAAGCCGTTGTAACTACTAATTACATTCGTCAACAAACCTTGCCATCGCGGAGCGAACATCGGGATCGGACAAAACATCCTTTGCAAAATGATCATGCCCGCAGATGTCCATAGGCATGTAAGGCCATCCAGGATAACAGGCATCAGCGACCTTTTCCGCTTTCGCAGGAACCGAAAAAGAGAAACCGCCAAACGGATGCTTTCTTACGGGAAGAATATCATTGCGATCCCAAATTATTTTACGCTTAGGGGCATCAAAAACGTTATCAATCGCGTATGCAAAATCGCCATGAGTCTCATCGGTCAACAAACCAAGTGCATGAGCCTTTTCGTTAAACGAATCGAATGCGCTCTGGACAAGATCAATCTCCGCAGAAGAAACAACTGTTCTCTGAGCTTCCAAGTCAACATCCCCGCACTGCACGCTAAGACCACTGTCGGGATGAACCATCCAAGGATTATCTTTCCAAAAACTAAACTCACCCTCATGTTGGTCAAAATAGTCCATGAGTTCAATTCTGAGTTGCCTAAGCTGATCGTTCGCGCGCTTGGAATTCTCGGCCGCCCGGTCGTAAATCGAAATGTCCACAAAACAAGGTATAAGCGGATTAGTTGAACAAAAGCGAACTTGACGACACTTTACAAACCAGTCATATACGAGAGTGATTTGATAATAAGGGTCGTCTTTCAAAACGGCAGCGAACTTATCCACATCGGACCTAATCATGCAGATATCAATATCGTCATCCCAAGGAATAAACCCCGATCGAGACAAAGTCCCCACAAGAGAGCCGTAAGAAAGCCAGTATTGGATATTATTGGCAGTGCAAATCGCGTCCAGCTTACTCATCAACGCCGCGTTTGCCTGCTGCATCAATCTAATATCACCCTCGGCGTCGGGTAACGCATCAAAGATTTTACAACGGAGCTCAAAAGGGGTGAGATCAGGGTACGCACGTCCCGCTAACAATTCAAATCGAAGGCTCATTTGTTCTGACAAACTTTGTTGGCGTTGCTTGAGCAATTCAATTTCTGGAAATAACCGAGTATCGAATTTGTAATTGATATTCATATTGATGCCGTTATCAGCCTGCTCGATACGCGAAAATACCTCGTCAAAACGGCGATCCATATCCTCATGCATGGCATGTAATGATCGGGATGAGCCGGGAAGAATCTTTTTTATATTTGAAAGCAAGGACATGACTTAACCTTCCCAACGACAAACGATGAACGAAGCACAATTACACTTATGATACAAAAGAACGAGTGGGTCCCACTTTGAAACCCACTCACACGAAGACTACTCAGACGCCTCTTTCAAATACTGTTTCCAGAAATCAATCGAAGTAAAGACATCTCTATACGAAGCAAATTCGGCATAAATCTTATCTTTGTTACGCTTGAATTCCCCCTCGGCCTTACGAAAACGAGTCCAAACCTCTTTGAATCGCTTCTTATCCATATGTCTAATAGCGCCCTTTTTATTAGGCATATCTACCACAATAAGTGTATCAACATCCCTGATTTTACCGGCGGGATAAACCCATCCCGCAGCATCAATAACAGCAACCTTGCCCTTACGCTTTACCGAATCGTTAACGAAACGGTGGCCATTAATGGTCAGATAATCCTTAAATGCCTGCAGCCTAGACCTGTCGCCCTCAAGACTCAAATTGCCAAAAGTTAACTGCGTCAAGTCGACGCCCAGCTCTAGCGCTTGAGGGATGAGTTGCTCGATGGGAATCAATTGTTCCCTTTCACGATTTGCCGCCATAAAGCGAGCTTCAGCAACCGGATGAGAAATCCACTCCGGACCTCTCAAAAAATCTTCAAGGCCTTTTACCGCAAGAAGAGCGTCATCGTAGTCAAATTTCTTCAGGTCGAGTTCGACCTCACGACGAATCTCATAAAGAAAATCAGCAAGGGGAGCAACGCCGGTCGTCGCTTGGCTAATCAGCGTATTTCGGCTCACCTGATAACGCTCCACAGCGGCACTATACTTAAACTTAAAAGAATTATGCCAAACGCAAATACCATTCATGGACATGAACCTAGGTTTACAGCGAAGCGCGTACTCGGCGTCATCCGAACGAACAAATAGAGGCAAAGGCAGCCCCTCGCGCTCAATCGTTGCGGTAGGTATAACGCAATACCACCAGCCAGCATACTGTTGGACAGTGTCCTCATAAAGGCCAGTTGGGGCCTTATATATCTCGGTCTCAACTACATCATGAAGTGAAGTCATATAGCCTTCAGGCTTAAGGGGAGAAAAAGTTCCCTTAGCAGTAAAGAACCCCAAATCCTCGGTACGCAAATTGGGCTCTTCCAAGCTCATCATGGCGCCCGATAAAAAGGCGTTAACATATTCTTCTTTGAGAAGAGAAAGCAGGTTGAACGTACGGATAAAGCTCTCGGGAAGAACCTCAACATCGTCGTCCATCAGGAGAACATGAGTCGCTTTAGGATTCTGCTCCAGCGCCTCAATCATGCCACGAGCAAACCCACCGGAACCGCCGACATTTGGATTAGGATGAATCGAAATACAATCCGATCCAGAGTTGCAGTCTAACGATCTGCCGTTGTCGACAACATGGACATGAAAATGTTCTGAAATTGGCTCTTTACCAGAAAGAATCCCCTCTTTAATGAGATTTAGATTGTTAAGGACGTACTGTTCTTTTTTAAATGTCGTAATAGCAAGAGCTAATTCGACTGGATGAATGCAGCAAGGATCAACATCCGCATAATAATAGGCATCATCAAGCGACAAATCGCCGGCACTTTCAATGCTGAAGGAATGTAGTATTTCACCAGCCTGCTCGGTAATTTCGATATCAACGGAAGCCCAAACATCAGAAGAAGAGAAGCTGCGATTGGAGTCCGGAACAACACGGGAGCTCCAATCAAGATTACCAACGGTCCTCTCCTGAAAATCAAAACCGGCACCCCGATATTTGAAATGAAGATAAAAAGACCCAGCATTCGAGTACTCTTTCCACTTCATTATAGAAAGAGAATTAAAATAAGTAGAAAAATCAACCCAAGAAGAACCAAGCAATCTCAGAGAAGATGGAGAATCAGAAATCGCCCTACCGGCTAGCTCTCTAAAAGAGAGGGTCGGGAATTGATCAAACGCCTGATTACCACTGAAGATGAGATTCGCCAACTTAAACTGCATGAGGCTCCAATTACAATTTATGCTTAAACAATAATTACTCTAAATCGATGCGATACAGCCTAGAATGCCCCGATTTTTTTAATAGTGTTAACCTTGGAGTCTTATCGCCAATCGACTCGATGCCGACCCAGTCATCAGGTCTATACGTAAAAACATGACCTCTAGATTTACAATTATCGAAATCGAGCAATAGTACATAATGGGCACCGGTTGCCTTAACGGCCTGCCTTATCTCTGAATCCGACCCAATCTTATAGAGTCCATGCCTTATGGCCCTACTGGCAATCGACTCGTTAGGGTCATTCTCGGGAGAGCTGTTTAAAGAGCGATAGTACACCTGAATATCAGAAGACCCGTAAAGAAAAGCTGATCCGTCGTAGGGCGAATTTAAAACAACGGAATCACCCACAATCTCCTTTACCGACGATGCAAACTCAAGCTCTTTCACATTTAATTCCTCTGGGTTGTACATGTCATAGTCTCGTTTAATCACATTCCTTGTTTTGCCAAAAACCATTTCAACGTTTAGCAAGCCCGGAATCTGAAATGAAGGATAGAAAACAGCCGTAACAAAAAGCACGACAAATATAGCGGGATAAAGTCGATTGAACGATCCGGCAGACATATGCTTGCCGTCAAGAATTCTCTTTCTTAGCCCAACGAAAACAATCGAAGAACCAAGGACCGCCAACGGAAACGCAGCAAGCGTGCACAACGTAGCTGTTCTATATGGATCTGTATACCAAAATCCAGCAAACCACGGTTTAAATACTGCCTCTGTAGCACCTGTGGAGAAATGGATGGCTAACGCAAGAAAATAAGAAACAGGCATCCAGCGAAGCTCAACGCGCTGCAGAGTATAAAACAGTCCCACAATGACGAATAAACCAAGAACCAGATTACTGGGAGAATCCGGAGAGTACGACTGGCAGAGGAAATTGACCAACATTTGCGAAGGCGACGTATAATGACCCCAGCTAATGCTAACAACTCCTTGCATCATGGGTAAATTATATGCAACGATCCAAGCGGCAACAAAGCAAACAACTAGGCCAACCGCAGCAGAAAACGACTTGAGCGGAGTGAGATTTTTCGCAATGCAAAAGTTATACAACCTTGCAGCCGCGTATGGAAGCAGCAAAACGCCAACAGAGAAAACCCCATTAGGTTGAAGCAAAAATAGGTCGAACAACCCGAAAAGAAATAAAAAGGCCAACAAAACTCTGTTTTGGATAGACAGGCCTTCGCCCTTAGTTAGACTCATGAATACAGAACAAACTGAGCATACAAGGCAAAAAGCGGCAAGATTTGAATATAGGACGCCGAAGGTAAGCAGCCTCCACGGGAACGCATATGCAGTAATGCAAATTAAAGCTCCCAGTGCGAGACAAGTCTTTTTTTCAGTAATGGCACTCATCAACGCAAAGCAGCTCATTGGAAATACGAAAGCAACAAACGAGAAATTAACTGCATTGATAGCGACAGCAGCGCTAATAGAAAGAAGATTGCTCACCAGTGCGCAGATTACATGCCATGCAGCGGGGTAAAACCCAGCTCCAGTGGAACCATATCCAGGAACGGTTGGGTAAACGCTTATTCCCGCAGGAGAATAGCAGCCAGTGGCGGCAAGAGCATGAATCTCATTGAGATGATACGAATTGTCTATCGAAACTGAAAAAAACTCAGGCGAACCGAGAACGGACACAAAGACATAGATAGCAGCAATAAACCCAACGATCAGGTACAGGACTTGATGGAAATCAACGTCTTTAGTATTCAAATAACAAGAGCAGGACCCTACGGGCATCTGAACAGATCTCACAAGGCGCCAGACAAAAGATGCAACGAAAACCAAAATCGGAATCGCTAGTTCAAGGCAAATGAAAACCCACACATTTACAGAGTGAAGAAATACCGAAGTAATAACACCGGTCACACAAGTAATGAAAATAGAAACGATTGGAGCAATTGCCAATTTTGGCAACCGAATACTCTTAAAAGGGGAAAGTAAAAGGTACCCAGGAAAAAACAGCAGAAAAGTAGCCACTGCAATTGCGCCAGTAAATGTAATCCAAATGCTCATACACAATCCTATTGCCTAAAAGAAGGTGCTATTTATCTAATGCAACCGCCTGAACAAGAGAATTCAAGCGTTCCTCCAACTTAGCCAAGCGCAGGGAATTGCAGAAATCGCGCACTACGAGAACAGCAATCACGTATAAAAACACTAAGTTCGAAGGCGAAACAAAACCGAAGAGAGCTGAAAAAGCGGTTGCTATTTCGGGAAAAATGCCTAAAACTACAAAACTTAAGCTAAATAATAGCCAAAACAACGAATCCAGAGCTTGCATCTGGGACTTCTTAAGCTTTCGGGCAACAAAAATCAAAACAACAGCAGCGCTGACAATCAGCAACACGCGAAGTGATATAGACACAACAATCACCTAAACCACTGAACAATAAGAAGCGTTACAAATACCCGGAGCATATATTGTATGGACTTAACCGGATTCAAGTAGCTCTCTCCACCTTGGCGTTCACGCATGGAAACCTGGACCTCGGAGACCGAATATCCTTGTTTTAAAAATAAGGCAATTGATTCTGGCTCAGGATTAAGAGTGTTGTCGTAATAATACCTTTCGAGCACAGGGCGACTAAACAGCCTAAAGCCGGATGTGGGATCACTGATGCGATGTCCAGTCAGCGCCTTAATCAAAACAGTAATCATGCGAGAACCAACCATACGCATCGATTTATCTTTGCGAACAGTCAGAAACCTAGAACCGATAACAATGTCGGAACCAGTATTTACCGCCTTCTCAACAAGAGCTGCCAAATACTCCGGACGATGTTGCCCATCAGCATCGAACTGAATCATATAGTCGTAACCCTGATCGACGGCATATCGAGCTGCGGTCTGAAAACCAACTGTCAGACCGCAATTAATTGGCATGGTAATAACGTTACAGTTCAACGAACCACAAATTTCGCCTGTACGGTCGCGAGACCCATCATTAATAATCACGAAGTCAAATTCAGGTGCGATAGCCCTAAGCTCAGTAACGGTATTTTTAATACACTCTTCTTCATTATATGCAGGAATTGCAATAAGAGCTTTTGTATGATTAGACAAACCCCACCAACCTCAGTCTAGTCGAGAAGGAAAAGCAAAACTACATAGCACTTTATAATAAGGCAAGAACGCTCAATTAATTAAATTTATGCGCCCAACAAATGTCCGGACGATGAATAAGTGCCGTAAGGCAACTTGTTTTTCAGCATATCTAGAATTGTTTCTGCTATCGAGTGCGCATCATTATTTGAAATTAAATGGCGATCAAGACGAATAATGTAATGGCTAGGGCAGCACTGAACCGCAATCTCTTCCATTGCCTTAGTCAGACCTAGAGGCAGCAAAGCACCGTCTAAATCAAGCGAAAGATGGTCGCTGTCAGGTCTACGAGCTGTAAATAAGCTGAGGCAAACGAGATTGATGCCGTATTCGGCACAGAAGCGAGCAAGATGAACCGAACCCATAGCATCGGCAGTCCAAACATCGCTCTCACATTCCGCACCACCACCCAAACTATCACAGCCGCTAGTTGAGCAATTGATAATTGCGCCGTACATAGAACCGTCAATGCTTTCATAGGTTCTTGGGTCACAGATATCGAAAGCTGATTTATCCAAAAAATCATATTCTTTTAAGCTTGTCTGACATTCGACGATTGACCTAATTGCATTTCCAACCTCAGTCTCGCTTCCTACAAGCAGCGTCCTTTTAGGAGCCATAGGCACGACATCCTTTAAAAATGGATGATTTAAGTCTGCTTCAGAAATGACGGCATCACTAAGCGGGATAGGCCACTCGATACCGAGCTCGGGGTCAGCAAGATTCACGAAAGTGTAGGTCTTCTTCAGCTCGAGCGACCAGTGGGCGTCCACCAGATAGGTGTATGCAGTGCCATCCTCCAGCGCTTGGAAGGAGTTGCCCACGCCGCGCGGGACGTAGATGGCCCTAGACGGGTCGAGCGTACAGGTGAACACCTTGCCGTAGGTGGCGCTGCCCTCGCGCAGGTCCACCCAGGCGCCGAAAACCGAGCCGCGGGCCACAGAGATGAACTTGTCCCAGGGCTCCGCGTGGATGCCGCGGGTGACGCCCCTCTTCTCGTTATAGGAGATGTTGTTCTGGACGACACGGAGGTCGGGGATGCCCAGAGCGGTCATCTTGGCACGCTGCCAGTTCTCCTTGAACCAGCCGCGTGAGTCGCCGTGGACGGCCAGGTCGACGACCTTGAGGCCCTCGATGCCGGTCTCGGTGACGGAGAGGTCCTTCTCGAATGCGATGTCTGCCATGTGGGAAAAGCTCCTATCGACGATGTTCAGGTTGCGGGCGCCCCGGGCGGGCCGCAGAATCATCCCCATGCCCTGCGGTCCGCCCGGGGCGCCCCGTAAGGGTACTCGGGCGGTCTTACTGGCCCTGCGCGCGGTAGCGGGCCTCGGTGGCCTCCTTGGCCGGGCGCCACCAGGACTCGTTGGCGACGTACCAGTCGATGGTGGCCTTGAGCCCCTCGGCGAAGTCGGTGTGGGCCGGCCTCCAGCCCAGCTCGCGCTGCAGCTTCGTGCTGTCGATGGCGTAGCGGCGGTCGTGGCCGGGGCGGTCGGCGACCCAGTCGAAGTCCTCGGGGTCCTTTCCCATCGCCTCGAGGATCATGCGGAGAACGGTGATGTTGTTCCTCTCGCCGTCGGCTCCGATGAGGTAGGTCTCCCCCATGCGGCCCTTGGTCAGGATGTCCCAGACGGCCGAGGAGTGGTCCTCGGTGTGGATCCAGTCGCGGACGTTCTCGCCCTTCCCGTAGAGCTTGGGGCGCACGCCGTCGACGATGTTGGTGATCTGCCTGGGGATGAACTTCTCAACGTGCTGGTAGGGGCCGTAGTTGTTGGAGCAGTTGGAGATCGTGGTGCGCAGGCCGTAGGTGCGGGTCCAGGCGCGCACGAGCATGTCGGAGCTCGCCTTGGTCGAGCTGTACGGGGAGCTCGGGTGGTAGGGCGTCTCCTCGGTGAACTTGGCGGGGTCGTCGAGCGCAAGGTCGCCGTAGACCTCGTCGGTGGAGACGTGGTGGTAGCGGACGCCGTATTTCCGGACGGCCTCCAGCAGGCGGAAGGTGCCCTCGACGTTGGTGCGGAGAAAGGGCTCCGGATCGGCGATGGAATTGTCGTTGTGGCTCTCGGCTGCGTAGTGCACGATCGCATCGTGCCCCGGGACGATGCGATCCAGCAGCTCGGCGTCGCAGATGTCGCCCACGACGAGCTCCACGCGGTCGGAGGGCAGCCCGGCGATGTTCTCGGGGTTGCCGGCGTAGGTCAGCTTGTCCAGGACGGTGACGTGGACGTCCGGGTGGTTGTTCACGACATAGTGCACGAAATTGCTGCCGATGAAGCCGCAGCCTCCAGTGACGATAATGTTCTTAGGTTCAAATTGCTCAGGCACGATTGACCCTCTCGACTTCATCTGCAATTGATAAAATATACTTACCGTAATCGGTTTTCTTCAGCTTTTCACCCAAACGGCGCAGGTGTGAGCAATCGATGAAGCCCTGCCGATAGGCAATCTCCTCTAGACATGCAACGTAATACCCCTGACGACTCTGAACCGCCTCAACATACTCAGCAGCCTTGAGTAACCCAGTGGGAGTGCCAGTGTCAAGCCATGCCATTCCTCGGCCCATAAGTTCAACAGACAGCTCACCCCTATTAAGATAAGCACTGTTGACGCTGGTAATTTCAAGCTCTCCCCTTGCCGACGGCTTTACCTCAGCCGCAATGTCGGAAACCTGGCCATCGTAGAAATAGAGCCCGGGTACTGCATAGTTTGATTTTGGAAATTGCGGTTTTTCCTCAATGCCAATTACTCGATTCCTAGAGTCAAATTCAACGACGCCAAAAGCCCGCGGATCCTTGACTGGGTATCCGAATACAACTGCGCCGCCTTGTTGTTCGACACTGCATTTCGCAGAATTGATAACCTTAGAAAGCGACTGACCATGAAATAAGTTATCGCCAAGAACGAGCGCGCAAGGCTCTCCTGCCAGAAATTCGCGACCAATAACAAAAGCGTCAGCAAGGCCTCTAGGCTTCTCTTGAACAGCGTATTCGATCTCCATCCCAAGATCGGAACCATCACCTAAGAGCGTTTTATAAGAAGTCAAATCAGATGGATTTGTAATTATTAGAACTTGCCTAATACCAGCAAGCATAAGAACAGATATTGGATAATAGATAAGTGGCTTATCGTAAATGGGCAACAGCTGTTTATTGACGGCTTTAGTAATAGGATGAAGGCGCGTGCCAGACCCTCCCGCAAGAACGATACCTTTCATTCGAACCACTCCCCAATCAATTAACGTTATTCAGACGCTCGCTATTTGAATAAACACGATTAACAAAGCGGGCAATAGGCTCAGGCCAGAGCTCACGTAAAATCAACAGCGTTTCACCCGTGCGAATATTTTCATCGAGGTTTTTAGAGGTGGCTGAATCGGCGTAAATCCTATGACCCATGAGAATTTCAGGAATGTAGCAGAAGCGCCCGTTGGTGGAAGCCAGCTTTACCCATGTCTTGTAGTCACAACTATCGCGAAGCGTCGTATCGAACACGCCCGGTCCCAATAGCTCCTTATTTAAAGTAACCGAAGGACAGCATATGGGACATCCAAATCTGAGCACGGTCTTTTTTAAGAACACTGTACCGTTGCTAGGCAACAGGAATAGTTGATTCATAATGCGCTTGATGGCAAGCATAAAATTCGAATTAATCCGCGAGCCATTTCTAATCTCATAGTAATCAGTGAACGAAATGGATACGTCCTTTTCTATATAACGATTAAAGCAATCAATTGTTTTCTCTAGAAATGTTGGAGAATACAAGTCATCCTGATGGGCGATGGTAACAAGCTTTGAATTAACGCTGTCGTAGCCAAAGTTCCAATCATCACCAGCGTAATGAGGTTTGGGGTTAATAACCATTTTTACGCCACACTCAGAACAAACCCCCTCAATATATGGAGATGGAGTTGATGTTGAGACAACAACATTCGAGGGCACCGTCTGGTTCTGAAGCGACCGTATTGTTTTTGTCAAAAACGGATTATCCTTATAGGCACAAACGACAAATGAGTGATCAGCCGAGCTATATGACATCTTAGGAAATCTCCAAAATTGAGTTGATCTTCGTAGCATCTCCCCAAACAGCAGGAGAGTCATAGGGGCGATCCGGATAAGCACCGTAGTCCAACCTAATATCCAAATGGTGCTCTTCAATAAAGGACTCAATCTTGTCTCCTAGGGATACTGGAACCCCAGAACAACAGTTAATTATCCCATTGATTTTATCTTGCATAACGACGGCGGCAATTTGATCTGCTAGGTCATCGACAGAAATGAAATCATATTTATTTTTCCCCGAAGTAAACGGGAATGTCGATTCGCCAGCAGCATCAGCCCGCAGCAACTTACCGAATATAGACCTTGAGTTAATATCATCTCCGTAGATATAAAAACCTCTAATCCACTGGCAAATCACCCCTCGGTCTTTCGCATAAGAGAAAAACGCCTGCCTTAATGCGTTCTTACCGATTCCATATAAACCCTGGGGATCGCATGGGGTATTCTCGTCAATGGCACCTTCCCAATATCCAACTTCATGCATAGTGCCCATGCCACACACATGCTCAACACCAGAATCAATGGCGCGTTTCATAAAGGCGTAATGAAGTGGCATGTCATCCAAGTGGGACGAAGCGTTATGATCGAATCCGTTTCTCCAAGCCAAATGAAGCAAAGCATCAGGAACAATGTCAAAGAATTCGAAATTAAACTCAGGAGAGAGCACATCCCCTTCGACATAACGTACGCGAGCGTTATCGCTGAAGGCGCTGGAACAGACACGATCGACAGCAATAATATCGGCACCAAGTTGACTCAGACTGCCAATTACATGCTTACCGATATATCCATTAGCGCCTGTAACCATAATCAATTTCGACACTATTTGCCTCGCTCAATACTCTAAGTACAATAGATATAGACAAATTAAAGAATAGCAGAACGGAGAGCATCGATGTTTATATGCGGCAATAATTACACCATTGGAGAGGTGGGAAAACTCGTCTATTCAACAATCAAAACTAGAATTTTCTTTCCTGGAGCGCGCCTAATTAGAAGTCCCTTTTATATCCGAGGCAAAAAAAGAGTGAGCTATGGAATGGGTTTTTCAACCGGATATGGCTGTCGCTTTGAGGCAATTCCTGATTCGAAAAACGACTCTAATATAAAAATCAAGATAGGCAATAACGTCCATATCGGCGATAGAGTTCACATTGTCGCAATTGACACCGTATCTATCGGAGACAATGTGCTCCTAGCATCAAATATTTTCATTAGCGATTGTAATCATGGCAAGTACTCGGGTGATAGTCAGTCTTCGCCCGCGATACCACCAGATAAACGCGAGCTGCATGGCTCACCCGTCAATATCGGCAATAATGTCTGGATTGGCGAAAATGTTTGCGTTTTGGCCGGCGTAACGATTGGAAACGGTGCAATAATTGGCGCGAATTCGGTAGTTACCAAAGACGTTCCTGCTAATACCATCTGCGTAGGAGCGCCCGCTAGGGCTATCAAGCAATTCGACAGCAGCCTCAACCAGTGGAATTCAATTGCTACCTCGAATTAAAACATGTGAACACGGATAGGAGTGTGGGGCTTAACACTGAAGCCCCACACTCCTATCAAACGCCATCAGAATAAGAGATTTTAAGAATCAGCTGCAAAGTAATGAATTCAATGAAGCGACAATACGCTTCTCCAAATACTTTGACTCATCATTGGTTGCCCCCTTGACGAACTCATAAATTTTAATTTTCGGTTCAGTACCAGACGGTCGAACAATAACGTAAGAGCCGCCCTCAAGATTAAATCGGATTACGTTGCTTGGAGGCAGTGTTTGTCTTGAGTCCCCAGGGAGATCGTTAATCACCGGCATTTGAATACCCGACTGATAATCAACGATTTCCACAATCGTTTTTCCACCCAAATCAAAGGGAGGTTCGGAACGGATGGCGTTCATTACGTTTGTCATTTGAGCCATCGCATCAGGGCCGTCAAATTGGATATTAATCTGACGATCAATCCAATAACCATGCTCGAAATATAGATCTTGCATCACTTGGAATAGATCTTTGCCACGCTGTTTCCACCATGCAGCAGCCTCACATGCAAGCATGGTGGAAACAATTCCGCATTTGTCACGAACATGAGTTCCCGAAAGATATCCGCAACTCTCTTCGAACCCCATAAGGAAATCAGATTCTCGGCCTTCGGATTCAAGTAAAGCAATTTGTTCGCCAATAAACTTAAAGCCGGTCAACGTTCGACGTAGCTGAAAGCCGTACTTCAAGGCAATATCATTAGCCATTGGGCCCGAAACAATTGACGTACAAGCAACCTTATGAGACATATCGCATTCATACTCAGACTTACGACGAGCCAGGTAATCAAGCAAGACTAAACCAAGCTCATTCCCCGTCAGCTGCTTCCATTTCCCACGGTGGTCGACGGCAACACCAATTCGATCACAATCTGGATCAGTTGCAATCAAAATATCGCAGCGACTACCTTTAGCAAGCAGAAGACCAAGCTTCATGGCATCGGCATTTTCAGGATTTGGCTTTGGACATGTTGGGAAATTACCGTCAGCTCTTTCCTGCTGCGGGACAACGTGAACATCTTTAACAAAGATATCCTTCATTATTCGTTTGCATAAATTCAACCCGGTGCCGTTGAGGGGTGAATATGCAACTGTCAAATCACTACAGTCAACGCGAGTCGACACGCGAAGCGTGCTTTTGATGAAAGAATCGAGAACATCTTCCGAAACATATGATATCAATCCGTGAGTAACCGCATTATCAAAACTGATAGCAGGCTCAACCGTAAAAGGGTCAATAGCATCAATAGCTTTTTGAACATTGTTGCACAAATCAATAGTAGCTTGGCAACCATCTGACCCATAGACCTTATATCCATTGTATTCTTTAGGGTTATGGGACGCCGTGATGACCACCCCCGCTGAGCAGTTCAGCTCGCGTACAGTATAGGAAAGCACGGGAGTAGGTTGTATGGATTCGTAGTAATGGACCTTTATGCCACTTGAAGCCAGTATCTCAGCCGTTCTACGCGAAAATAATTCGCTGCAAAGTCGCGAGTCGCGGGCAATTGCAACCGAGGGGCTTTCAAAATGTTCTAGCAAATAATTTGCCAAACCTTGGCTAGCAGCACCAATCGTCCAAATATTCATATGATCGAGACCCATTCCGAGCTTTGCCCGAAGTCCTCCGGTGCCAAATTTCAGTTTGTTGAAAAATCCAGAATAATTCTCCACCTGAGCGCGGCACAACTCATCAACGGATTTCACATCAGCCGAATCAATAGTATTAAGCCATTTTTCATACTCGGCTTTTGGGTCGAACATTAAAACATAGCTCCTTAAATAAGAGATACGAGTTCTTTTAGACGAGGGCTCTGTTCCTTAGAACAGACCAAGATCCCGTCAACGGTAGCAACGACAACTGCATCGTTTATACCAGAAACGATTAGCGGAATATCGAGCTCATTGATAACATGCGTATTCTCGCAGGTAGAAGAATCAAGCACAGTATGCCCACTCTTGCGATCCGCCATCTCGGCGGAAAGCGTATTCCACGTACCAAGATCTGCCCAAGGACCAGAATACGGCACTACCGCAATTGAATCAGCGTTTTCAACAACTTCGTAATCAAAAGAATTAATCGGAAGCTCAGAATACCGTGCCCTCAGGTCGGCAAAATCCTGATATGAACCATAATTATTAATTATGTTAAGCACATAGCCGAGCTTAAATCCGAAAACGCAGTTATTCCAAAGTGCACCTTTAGAAATTAAATCAGCAGCCGTACCAGAATCGGGCTTCTCAATAAATCTTTCTACTAAACGAGGAGAGCCAGTGGACGAACTGGGGACAATATAGCCATATTTTTCAGAAGGATAGGTCGGCTCGGCACCCAGAAGACATATATCTGCCACATTATTTTTCACAGCTGCGGCAACATCAACTATGCGATCGAAATATGAATCGTCTACATATGAATCAATAGGCAAAACAATAACAACGTCATCATTATCTATGCCCTGAACACTATGCAAATGCTCGCACGCAAGCATAATAGCGGGAGCAGTGTCACGACGCTCTGGCTCAACTACAACTTTACAGTCAGCCCCTACTTGCAGCCGAAGGATACGCTCTTGAGAGGCACAAGTCGCAACTGTAATATCTGCTTGAGGAATCGTACGCTCAATTTGAGCAAAAGTACGCTGCACCATGGATACGTGATTGCCGCATTCATCCCTAAGCACTTTAAGAAACTGCTTAGACCGAGAGTCGTTTGACAAGGGCCAGAGTCGTGTCCCGGATCCACCAGAAAGCAAGACGATATGAATGGAATTCAAGTACATAAAAGTGAACACCCTATCTATAAGGAAAAACCGATTGAACCATTAACAAACTCTCAACTATCCTTCTCAGCTCAACATTCAATGCTTGAACTTTAAATTAGATTTAAGGCGCTGATAAAAAAAGGACAACGCTATTAACATTCCGACAGAATAGCTAACAATAACAGCAATGCTAACACCGTTGGCGCCAAATCGGCTAATAAGAGAGGCGGAACACAGATACGAAATTAGCAAAGCGGCTGAAGTGGCAATAAATGAACCCCGAATCTCTCGAATAAGGATTAATAAATCGTAGGAAAATGCAAAGATTGTGGTAAACGCAGTTGCAATAATTGCAGGAATAAGCAAATCCAATCCCTGAGAAATTGATGAGCCAAATACGGCCCGCAAAAGGTTATCTCCAAAGAGAGAGCAGAAAACAATGGCAAGCAAGGTGAATAAACAAATGCACCATATAACTTTTCCATAGCGTTGTGCAAATGAAACACACTCGTGCTTGGACCATATCTCAGCAAATCCAACGAGTAAAGGGCCATATAGATAGGAGGCAGCGGCCTGAACAAGAACCGTAGGCGTTGAAACGGCGGCATAAACACCAAGGGCCTCTGTTCCTTTTAGCTGGGCAAGCTGCTGCCGAGAAACTGAAACAACAGCTCCGAAAAACACGGCAGTAAGTACAGACGGAAAATACTTTTTAATTAAAGCCAAAGCCTGATGGAAACTAATGCTAGGAACAATCTTTCCGTAGTTCGAGGCAGAACGAGCATCGAATAGCCAAGTTATGAAGCAGCAGAAAATCGCAAGGGACAGAAAGGCGTAATTGATCGATAGCCCAAAAAACAAAGGAAGGAGAAACAGCACCAGCCCCCCAAACCCTCGAATTGCTTGAGATATCCCAATGTAATCCATCCTACCCTCTTTTTGCACCATTGCATAAAAAACAGAGCAGAAGGCTTCATCCGCCTTAAACAATAGCCAAAAAATTGCGGAAACAATCAAGCGAGAATTACTCGTAGACAAGAATAGGTAACCAACAATTGGAATAAAGGCTAAACCTATAGTAATGAACCGAAAAGCGATATATTCAGAGGAAGAATGTTCCTCCCTTAGATCGGACACTTGAATAGTACGCATATTATATGTAGCAAACGGGTAGTAAATATTGCCGACCGACATCGCGAATGCAAGTATACCCGAGTTGGCATAATCATGCGAAACAAGCACAACCGCAACAGTCATAAGCCATAGACAGCCTTGATAAAATAGGCATCCAATGGTATTCCAGAGCATATTCTGCTTTACCGAAAGAGAAGAACCGTTCAAAGAAACCTCAAATTGTTGAATTAAAGCAATGATTGATAGAAATCAAAAGTTGAATCAGCCATGAGATCCCAGCTGAAATGACGTGAACGTTCAAGTCCCGACATAACAATTGAATCAAAGCACGAATCGAAACTACAAAGGCCCTCTATGCGCTCAGCAACAAGCGAAGGGGAAAGTTCGTTGAGAAGAATCGCTGAATTACCAGCAACTTCAGGAATAGAGCTTTTATTTAATGCAATGACAGGGCAGCCAGAAGACATGGCTTCCAGAACAGGAATTCCAAATCCTTCGTATTCCGAAAGATACAATAAAGCGGCAGAAGAATTGTAAAGTCGCGCAACTTCAGCCGAATCCGGATAAGTATACGCAACGTATCTACCCGGAAGTTTCTTATCCAAATATTCGCTCTCAGCAACAGATAAAGGGGCGCCTACAATCTGAAGAACTACATCGGAACATAACGCAACAGACTCAACAGCTAAATTAAAGTTCTTATATGAAGCAGACCTGTTACCAACGAATACAACTTTTTTCTCGCGGACAGCTTCATGATAACGATACCGATCAGAATCAAAACCCAAAGGAATCACGGTCATTTTTTTATTTATTGATTCTGGGATGATTTTTAGCAAATCGTCTTTAGTGCTATTCGAAATACAGATGATGGCATCTGCATTCTTAACAGCTTTTTTCATCTGGTTTAACTGGAAATATTTAACTAGTCCAGTGAAATAGTACTCACAGATAAAGTCATAAATAGTGACGACATTGATTGCCCTGTTATTAGACCCAGTACGAAAATAGGATGAATGCAGGATGCATGGACGGTCAACGCGCACGCTCGTCACTTCATCGATACGCACAGGAAGCCTAGATTGTAAGATACTATACTTTTTAATCTTATCCTCTAGCTCAGAGCGTTGAATATTTGAGCCAGAGTCGGCCCTATCATGGAATACAAGATCGAATAGACCACAGTCCATTGCTCTTGAAATTAAATTGAACCAATAAATGGAGCCTCCACCCGTTTTCTGAAGGCTAAACACCATATTGTCAAAATCAACCGGAATCAAAGAACTCATATACCGATGGCAACTCCCAAGCCCTAAAGGATACTTTACTCTAAAAATGAATCATAGATATGGCGGAGTGTATTCTCTATAGGTTCAACAGCTGACCATTTTAATAGACTCCGGGCTCTAGAACAGTCAGACACAATAAAGGGGTTATCAACTGGCCTCAATTTTGATTGATCAACTTTCACCTCAATATTGAAGTCGGAAAATTTAATGATGCAATCAAGTAAGTAACTGAGAGGTAGAGATCGTTCTGAGCCGAAATTAAATGGAATTCCACTGAAGTCACTTTCAAGTAGACTACGGTATCCACGAACAATGTCACTGACAGACGAGATATCGCGAGATACTAGAATATTTCCGACTTTAATGACTCCACTGCGCCCCAGTCGTTGGATTTCTGCGACCTGCTTGCACCAACCCGGAATCACAAAACGTTCAGATTGACCAACACCAGTATGGTTAAAGGGGCGAGCAATATATACCCTTAGTCCATAGTTAGTGTTATATAGAGAGGCGATGTTCTCCGCGGACATCTTGGACAAACCGTACGGATTACCCGCATTAAGCAAATCTTCCTCACTCAAAGGTTCATTAGAAGCAGCGTATTCTTCGGATGAACCGACTAAAAGCACCTTCGACTCTGGAGAAGTCTTACGAACTGCCTCGAGAAGATTTAATGTCCCCATAGCATTGACTTGATAGGTTAGCAACGGATTGTCCCACGATGCGGAGACAGAGCTAATAGCAGCAAGATTGACAATACAGTCAGCAGAACTGGCTTCAACGATAGACTTAACACTGTCATAATTGGTTAAATCAAAAGAGTGATATTCATCATACCTATCAGGATTCACTGATTTGTCCTGAATGTCAGCTCCAATAACGTGGTAACCATTATTTGCGAATTCATCTGCTAAATAGGCTCCAACAAAACCGTTGGAGCCTAGCACTAAAACCCTTCCTCTCTGAGGCATTAAAGCAGGCCTTTCTCCTTACGAGCAAGATCGATATCGTGCTCAGTCATAATTCTACAAAGTTCCTTGCAAGTCGTCTTTTGTGGATTCCAGCCGAGAACTGACTCCGCCTTTGACGGGTCTCCCCAAAGATTGACTACGTCTGTGGGTCGATAAAAGTCGGGATTAATTTTGACGACAGTTTTTCCAGATGCCTGATTGATTCCAATTTCATTAACGCCCGTGCCCTGCCAAGAAATTGAAATGCCAGCATAATCAAATGCCCACTCAACGAACTCTCGTACGCTATGCTGCTTGCCCGTTGCAATAACGAAATCATCGGGCGTCTCCTGCTGAAGAATGAGCCACATGCATTCAACATAGTCCTTGGCGTAACCCCAGTCTCTAAGGGAATCAAGATTTCCTAGCTCAAGATGATCCTGAAGGCCCTCAGCAATTCGTCCGACCGCTCGAGTAATCTTGCGAGTAACAAACGATTCGCCACGACGTTCAGACTCATGATTGAAGAGGATTCCATTCGCAGCGAACATTCCGTATGCCTCACGATACTCTTTGATCATCCAGAAGCCATACTGCTTGGCAACTGCATAAGGACTATAGGGATGGAAAGGCGTATTCTCGTTTTGAGGAACTTCTTCTACTTTCCCGTAAAGCTCAGAAGTAGAAGCCTGATAAATTTTACAAGTTTTGTCCATCCCAAGCATATGGACGGCCTCAAGTATCCTCAACACGCCAATCGCGTCAATATCTCCGGTATATTCTGCGGCATCAAAAGAAACTCCTACATGAGATTGGGCCGCAAGATTGTAAATCTCAGAAGGCCTAACCTTTGAAATAATCCGAATAAGCGAGGATGAATCCGATAAATCGCCATCGTGCAGGTGTAAGCGGGACGAAGACAACAAATGATCAATTCGACCCGTGCCATGAACGGAGCTCCGGCGAACGATACCATGTACGTCGTAGCCCTTCTCTAAAAGCAATTCGGCAAGATAACTGCCGTCTTGACCAGTAATACCCGTAATTAAAGCGCTTTTCATTTCAAAATCCCTCTCATGATTTAAATTGTCATTACTAATTTAATTGATAAAGTCTTGTCAGAATCCTACGTATTTTAACTCCGTAAGAAACATCACTCGCCCATGTGCCGCTCAGATTTTCGACAAAGGGGGCAGTGCCTCTCTTAACAAGATGAAAACGCGGGTCAATACATTGGTTAACCAGCTCACCAGCGCCTGAATATGCTTTAAGGTGTTGCACTTGTGCCCTTATCCCCATTCGAACCGATTCGGAACCATAACCATTAAAAGACGCCCCACAAACACCTGAATCAAGAGCGCCGATACCTGCAAAATTACACTGTTCTGGGGAAACCTGCCCTCCAAATTTAAGCCAACCAGTTTCAACCATTGATTGTGCAAAAACAACGTCGGGATTTATCCCTTCCGCAAGAGCCTCTTCATAGATCAGCTTGCAAAACTGTTCAATATCAGATGCACCATATTTGGAATATATGGATGACGGGAAATCGGACATCTCCTTAAACAAAACGGCCATTTTCGCTGGATTTGAATTTGAAGAAGAGACTATCGGAAAACGAGAGCCATTAAAATACAACTGTTCACTTTTTAAAGAGCATGTAAACGTATCAAACGTTCCCCATAACTTAATCGAATATATTCCAGCATCGCCGAAGTCTGCTGCGGCGGGCACCTCGGCGGCCCAGGAGCCGTCGGGGCCCCTCGCTGCCTGGTACCAGCGGCAGGCGCCGGAGGGGGCTGTGACCTGGACGGCGGCGTTGGAGGGCTGGGAGCTGAAGCCGGTGGCGCTCACCGACAGGGACCCCGACGACGCGGAGCAGGACAGCTTCACGTCGGGACGGGCGACGCTAAACGAGCCTTCGCCGCAAGGGAACGCTTCGGCCCCATCCAGAATGCACCAAGCCTTGACAGTCTTCTTTCCAAAGACATCTTGTAAATCATTTAACGGGATGGGACAAATCCAAGAATCGCCAGACCGTTTAGCCGGAATCCATTGGGACTTTCCGCCCTCGGATAATATTTGATATGAAACCACATTCGGCTCTATGGCCCATTGTCCAGCGTCAACGGTAACTTGAGTCTCAGTTAAATCGAAAGACAGCGAGCACTTATTGTCACCAAACGTCTTAGAATCCGCTTCAAAAGTCTCATTGCTCACCGTAACGTAAGCGCTGACTTTAAAAACGCCATATTCCCTATCAAAATCAAAGGAGGCACTCCAGCTGTGGTCCTTCTGATCGTACGCTTGAACCCAATCAATACGCCCCGAGGGAGATTCAACCTTAAATGCAGCATTTGTGGGCTCTCCACCAGAGCATTTCAAGGTCATATCGATCTTTTTACCTGATTTTTTATATTCAAGCGAGCCATTAAACCATGTTGATTTGGGGAACTGGGAAATGATGGCATCAGCGTCAGCTTCGCCAAGTTGCTTGCAGCCTTCATCGCTAAAATAATTCCAGACATCGCCTGCATTTGAAATAAAGCCATGTTCAATTAAGATGCCAGGGATCCCCTGCTCGCGGGCGCATCGGATTACCGCAAACTCATCTCCCACTTGCATCTGGAAAACGCCGCGGTACGTAAGACCCATAGCAGCAAGGTTATTCATAACCTTATTGGCAAGCTCAACAGAAACCTGCGTATAGTCTGATCCATTTGCGGTGGGAGCGTAAACCTCAGCGCCATGAGCGGCGGAAGGACCGGAATTGATATGAAAGCTCACGAATGCTTGCGCGCCCTGATCAATGCAGCGCTGGACGCGATATAGAAAATCATTACCGGAATAATTGCCGTATTGTTCACGAGCAAGAACGACCTTAAAGCCATATGCCTCAAGCTTATTCTTGCATGCCGTCACAATCTTCCAGGTAAGATCGGCCTCGCTTTTGCCATTGCCCTGTGCACCGGGGTCAGATCCACCGTGACCAGCATCGAGAGCGATTACGCTAACGTTGCGAGCAGAGCGAGCGGCATAAGTAGAAACACCATCCGGAGAATCGGCGCACTCCAACGCCTGCTGAATTGATTGGGCCTCAACAGCATTTCCGTCCCCATCTGCATAATAAACAGATGTGCCCTCGGAGTTCATAGAGCTATCTGCGACGGTGAATGAATAATCTCGATCAGAGAGATCGATTTTATGCTCAGTCCCATCTCCCTCTAGATAATACGAAATCGATGTGAGGAAATAAGTATTAGCTTCGAGTTTTGCGCCAAAGGTAAAGGCGGCAGAATTATCAGCCGTAGAAGACGCGTCGACAGAGCCCTTTACGCCGTTGGCACTCACATAGCCAAGCGTAGCAGAGGAAAGAACTTCGCCGTCATTAGGGGTAGCAAAAGCAATGACCTGATCAGCTCCAGAGGGAAGGCTTGGGTAGGCCAGGTAAACGTATTGGAAGGTCGACTCGACCGAATCGACCTGTTGATCGGTCTTGACATCGCTTTCAGTTGCGCCTTGGCTCAACGAGTCGATAGCCTCACTATCCCCTTCAACCGGAGATTGGTCGACGGTGGCCTCGCTGCCTTCAACATCGTCACCGCGTGAAGTTACTCCGTCATCACCTGTAGAAGCCACATCCGTCACAGCTTCAGCGGGCTTCGCCTCGTTCAACCCGTAAGCAGCAACTACAGGACTCATCAATGACGAAAATGTCAGAAGAGCAGCCAGAGAAAAACTGGTTGTGACACGTAAAACCTTTTTCATATTGAATCCCCAGTCAAAATGAATATCCATGTTGTAACATTATCCAACAATTATCTCTTCTTTTGAACAATTGTCATTGAAAGGAATCGTGTTGAATCAAGATGGCACGAAACGGAGATCCCGATTCGTTTGGCCATCTGCTAACTTGGCAACCCTTACCGTTGCCTTCACCCAAATGCAACTAAAACCGTTGCAAACGCAATTAGGTATAATTCTTCCAAATCGCCTAGAGAAAGTGTTTGAATGCTGACCGTAATCGTGCCTACTTACAATGCCGAGCCGTATCTTTCTCAGGCTATAGGCAGCCTATTAAACGAAAAGAAAATCGAACTGGAAATCCTCACCATCAACGACGGATCTACCGACAACTCCCTCTCCATTATGCAAGATTTCGCTGCGCGCGACTCACGCGTTCGAGTGATCGATAAGGCAAACCAGGGTTACGGCGCAACCTGCAATCTGGGCATTCGCGAGGCAAAGGGCGACTGGATTGCCATCCTCGAGCCCGATGACTGGATTGAGCCCGGAATGTACTCCGATATGTTTGCCTTTGCCAAGCGCGAATTTGGCGATCCGAACAAGCTCGATATTATTGAGACCCCGTATTGGATCATTCGCAACCCCGATACCCCCCAAGAGGTCAAACTTCACTGCGCATATCGCGGTCGCATTAAACCGCCTCGGCAACCGTTCACCATTCACGACGCTCCACACCTGCTGGCCCATCATCCGTCCATTTGGTCGGCAATCTATCGTCGCGACTTCCTGTTGCAAAACAATATCTGGTTTAAGGAAATCCCCGGTGCGGGCTGGGCCGATAATCCATTCCTTGTCGAAACGCTCTGCCAGGCAAAGGCGATCGCTTACTGGCCCAAGCCGTATTACTGCTACCGCGAGGAAACACCCGAAAAGGCAGCCGCGTTGGCCAAGCGTGACCCCTTGATGCCGTTTAATCGCTGGAACGACATGGTCGATATTCTTGAGCGGCTCAACGTCACCGACCCCGCCGTTTGGACACCGCAAATCACACGCGGCTTCACTTATATGGGCATCATGATCGAGCACACCGGAATTGAGGGGCACCCCGAAATCGAGCGGGCGATCCACAAGATGTTCGAACGCATGCCACAAGAGTTGGTATTTGCCAATCCTCGCGTTACCCCTGCGGCCAAAAAGCTCTATGCTGAGCATATGGGCATTGCCAATCCTAAAATCAGCTACGGCGCGTACGCCAAGGACCTCGTGGGCGAGGGCTTATACAACGTATGGAACAAAGGGCCCAAGCAAACTCTAAAAATGATCACATCGCACTTTGGCTCATACAACGCACGCGCTGGAAAATAGTCTGATGGGCAGCAAAGCAAGCAGAAATACCTCCATCGAAGCGCTGCGCTTGGTCGCGGTCGCCGGGATTGCGATATTCCACACGTTTCAGTGGACCTTCCAAGCCGTCTGCACCGGCCTACCGGAATATGCGCCGCTCGCCGTCTTCCCTTACTCCGGCGCACTCGGCTTTATCAACCTGCTGGGCTGCTGGGCCAACGAGGTCTTCTTTATGATCTCGGGATACTTCCTTATTCCCTCGGCGGTACGCGCCCTCCAAAACGGTTCATCCGCGCAGGGCCTCACGCTCAAATCGCTTGATCGCCTCAAAAAGATCGTCTTGCCCACGCTCTTTTATTGCGCCACCTGCCTGTTTGTTTCGATGTACGTCTATCCCCTACCAGAAATCTCGCTGCATGAGATTGGCTGGCTTACGCTGGGCATCGAGTTTATCTGGGTCTACGCAGCATCAGTATTGCTCGTCCCAGTGATTGCGGTGATACGACAGCAAATCGGCAGCAAAAGAGCCCAGTTTGTCGTAGCACTTCTTGTGCTCGCAACATTTGGAATCAACTGCTACATCGCGGCGACGGCAAACGAAGCGGCCGGTATCATTTTGTGGCGCAAACTCATGAGCGCCGTTACCTACCTGGTCGCGTTTATTGCAGCTGGAGAAATGCGCTTTGTCCTCGAATGCCACGGCAACGCATCCGGCGCTCAAAAATCCAAGATCGTACTCATCGGACTCGTTGCCGCCACCATCGCGCTCGAGCTTCTGCTATCGGCAAACAGCCAGTACAACACGCTCTGGAAGCTCTCCTACAAGTCCACTTCCGTCATATCCTTTATCTTGGCCGCCGCATCCGTTGCCGCCGCAGCACTCCATCAGCCGCGCCACAAAGTCACAGCTGCAGACAAGACAATCATGTCCCTCGCCGCAGGAACGCTCGCTTTCTACGCCGTACAATCGTTTACCTGCAATGTCTGGCGCCCCATCTTCGACAAGGCGATCTACACCATGGCGACAGGCATCCAAACGGGAGAGCCCCGTCCAGCCGCCGCCATTTTGCTCGGAATCCTTATGAGCCTTTGCCTCGCGCTTTCCCTGCTCCTCGTGGATATCGTGCGCAGAGCCGTAGTCGAGTCCATCAAGGCCCGTATGAACGGCTAAGCGACCTTCTGACTCCTCAGACCACGAAGCGCGCTTACACCCGAAACAAATAAAATCGCAAATACAATCGCCCAATTCTTGCAGCCAAATACCGGAATATGAACGATCGCATGGTCATGCATAATAACGAAATAACCCAGAACAACAACCAGAGGCAGTGCCATGAGCAGCGACTGGATCAACACCTTTCGACGACGACCGCCTTGCGCGCCGCCCCGTATCGAGCAAACGAGCACGGCAACCCAAATCGCCAATACGGCAGCAAACGAAACAAGACAAACGACGTTCGAGATCATCGCATAACCAGCTGTTGAGCAAATGGCGAACAGCTGCGGGCTCATGTAATAAAACGCCTTCAAAATCTGAGGCCAGTCAGCCTGGGGCAACAGTGACGAATTCCCATGCGCAGACCATAGGCCCATCTCGCCCAGAACGTTCGAAAAGACCTCGTCCCAGCCCAGCACAAACGCCGCGACAACCCATTTCATCGCCCAGGTAAACACAAACGAAAGCCCAAACCCAAAGAGTGCCTGCAGCATCGTGACGACGCAACGCTTGGGGCGCACACCCTTGGGGAGCGCAATGAAGGCGAAAAAGCAATGCAGGGCGACAACTGCGGCAGGAATCGTTAAAAAGTCAAGAAACGAAAACACGGCGCCCGTCGCTATCGACCAAAGGACAAGGCGGCTTGTGAAAACCCGTGCGTTCGGGGCCGAGCCCAAACGAAGGCTCATGCAAGACATCATGATGAGCGCCACAAAGAACGAGATGCACAACAGCAGATCACCGATAAAATTGAAAAACAGATTGGTCGAGAACAGCAGGATTGCAAGGAACCCCAACGTCACTGGCTTTGAAAACCGCTTCCGCAAGGCAACGTAAGCGCAAGCGGAGCCGACAATCGCCAGAGCGGCCGCAGGCACCACGACAACGTCGATACCGCCAATAAACAGGCAGGCATTCGTAAGTAGCTGCCATCCATGCCAATACCGGTAGTACTGCTGATGCGTAATCCCACCGGCTTTCGTAACGTCATCAATCTCGGCAACAGTCATCGTCTTAAATGGAGAACCTTGGTCCTTTTGCTGTGCGACTTCAATGATAAAGCGATTGTTATCAAAGCAAACAGGACCAGCTGCAACACGGTGGTCGTAGACATACATGTCAGACAACAGGGCAGAGGACTCCGAACCCTGCACATGCGACTCGATGACGGGCCTCGGCAGACAATTTGCCGCGGTATTGCTCAGGACAAATGCGGCCTGAAGAACCAAAAACAGCAACATGACCTTGACGGGAAGGCTATCGGCAAAGGAAGCTAAACGAGTTTTATTCACAGGGCATCCAAACACAAAGATCGCGTCCACGGGATTCGGCACCTATGTAATACCACAATGCGCGCTTGCAATCTCGCCACGCACACACGTCAACCGGGCTTGTAGCAAACGTTCTTGGTGATTAGCGGAACATTGCCCGCGGGCGCCCGCCTACGCTTACAATAGTCGTGTCCTATGGGACACGTTGTTTATTCCGCAGGGCCGAAATGCTGCCCACGCGAAAGGATATTCTCGTTCATGACTTCTACCCTTCCCGCCCCCATCGACAAGCTCGCCATCGTTGTCGTTACGTACAAGCGCCAGGAGCTTCTGGCCAACCTGTTCGACTCCATGACCGAGCTCACGGCCGTGCCCTGGCGCATTGTGATCGTCGATAACGAGAATTCGCGCGAGACCGAGGCCATGTGCGCCGCATTCAACGAGCGCCTCGCCAACCTGTGGGGCATCGACACCGACCAGCCCGACGCAAAGGGTGGCACCGACCGCGTTATCTACGCCCCGCAGCTCAAAAACGGCGGCGGCGCGGGTGGCTTCTCCGCCGGCACCAAGTGCGCCTACGACTTGGGCGCCCAGTGGTTCTGGGTCATGGACGACGACGTGCTCGTCATCCCGGAGGGCATCGAGCGCCTGGCAAAGTGGACCGACCGCTACGACGTTATCCAGGGTTCGCGCCTGGACTTCGACGGCGGTGCCTTCTTTTGGCAGTACCAGCTCATCCTTTCGCTCGGTATCCCCAACCCCATCGCTAAGTGGGACCTGGGCCCCGAGGGCTACCGCGCCATGAACCAGCTGTGCTTTGAAGGCGGCCTGTTCTCGCGTCGCGTAGTCGACAAGATCGGCCTGCCCGATGCGCGCTTTTTCATCTACGGCGACGATGCTTGCTACGGCTATGTTGCGAGCCAGCACTTCCCCGCCGCCGTGGTTGCCGACGTGGTGCTCAAGCGCGCCCGCGCCGTCTCTAACTGGGACATCGCCGGCAAACGCCAGCTCAACTCCACGAGCGACACCAACCGCTACTACATCATGCGCAATCGCGGCTTTTTGGCCCGCTACATGCAGATCTACGGTGACTACCACCCCATCCTGTTCCGTCTGGGCAATGCCGCGACCTTCTGCAAGGAGTTCATTCGTCTGGCAGCGGTCGACAAATGCTTTAAGACCGGTATCCCAGCGCTGCGCCGCGGCATGAAAGACGCCCGCAAGATTATCAAGGATCCCGACTGGAAGCCCATGCCGCCCCTGGAGGACGCAGAGTAGCGGACACCCCTACAGCCGCTGGCACACCGCTGCCACACGACACCCGTCAAACCCGAATCCCCAGCGCATGCGGCCCACACCGGGTCGCGGTACGCGAATCTTGTCGATACCGTCGCGCTCTATGTCGAGCAGCGCCTGAACGGCCAGCAGCTCCAGGCCGAGCGCGTCCACGCCGGGGTCATACATCATGTTGACCGTTATCAGCGGACGCTCGCCGAGCATGCCGATCGTGTCTGCCACGTCAAACACGGTGCCCGTAGGAAATACCTGGATGTCCCAGCGATCCGCGCCACGCTTTCGCCTCGAGGCAGGATTGGCATAGCCCGGCAATCCAAAGCAGAGTCCCTGCAAGAGCAGGTGATATGGCAGCTGCGCATCTGGGTTGTTCGCACCGATTCCCGCATCTCCCAGGATGCGTTCTAACGCCCGCTTCACCGCACCCTCGTCCCCACGGCACAACCCATCTCGAAACGTATCGACGTCTCGAACGTCCTCGGCAGCGCGCTCAAACCAATCAATAATCACCAGACGAAAGGCCTGGCGAAGCTCGTTATTGGGCAACCGCAGAGCACGGAGACGACCACCATGCTCCAGCTCCTCAATCAGATCCGTCGTCAGGAAACCGGACAGATACAGCGCCGTCCACAGGCCATCATCAGACGAGGCCTCTGGCCCCGCAGCGCCCAAACCAAGCGAGACCTCAACGCATCCATGAGCCTCGAGCAAATCGAACAGAGCCGAAAGGCGGTCGAGATTCCACCCGGCAACTACCCTACTCAGGCAATCGACATACCCATACAGATCGGCTCGCACAGGCGCCGTGCAGCCTCGGTCCAGAAAACCGTTCACACGCGTCGGACTCGAGCAATAGGCCCTGCCAAACCGATATCCCTCGAGCCATTCACGCGCATCATCCAGGTATTCCTCGCGTCCAGCATGACTCAACAGGGCCTCAACCTCGGCATCCGAAAAGCCGAACCAACGGTCGCACCACGTCGAAAGGGGCGTCGAAAGACGATACGAGCAGCTGCGCGAAGAAAGCGCCTCCTCGGCAGGACCGGGACGCTCCCCCATCAGACACGTCAACCGTAGCGAATGGGCCGCGGTGGCAATGGCGTCGAACAGCACACGATCGAGCAGCTCCGCCGGACCGACGACGGAAGCGTCCCTCGCGCTCGCACGGCGCGACCACGCCGCGTCGTACCCATCAACGAGCAATACAACCTGCTCATCACAGGCCATCTCCAGCAGCTCAATGAGCAGACCAAGCACCGAGTCAACCTCGGCCTCGCTCGCCACGCCCCGCGCAACGCGTTCGATGTGACGTACCTTGTCTCGAGCTAAATCCGGAGCTTCCAAGAATGGCATCAAGCGAGCGCATTCGCCCGAAAGAGCATCACGCACGACGCCGACAACAGAGGCACCACGCCTCGCAGCGCCAGAAAAGTCCAGCGATATCACTGGATAGCACGCGTACTCATTCCGATAGCGCCCGCCATCCGCACCCCAAATCAGAGTATCGGCAAATGAAATCCGACCGGCGCGACCGACTGCGGGACGCTCCAGAAAAGCCTTGAGCATCGACAAGTTCATGCTCTTGCCAAAACCCTCGGGTCGGCAGCACACCATAACGGACACATCGCAATCCAGCATATCGGCAATAAACATGGTCTTGTCGACCAGCGTGCAGCAACCAAGAGCCTCCGCATAGTCGTACATGCCGATGGGCAAAACCACATCGTCGGTACAGCCGATTAGACGCACGCCAAAGCCGGCAGCACAACCATTATTTGCCTGTTCAGACATCGCAACGTTCCCCTTAAATCGCAGCATGATGCCAATTGTAATGACCGCCACGAGCTTATTGATGTAGGCACATAAACATATCGGGCAACGGTAGCAACATGGGGCGTGAGGGGGGGCACAACTAATCGTTGCACAACAAAACAGGGCCCGATGCATTCGCACCGGGCCCCGTCCCGACTCTTTAGTTATCAGACAGCCGAGAGGCTACTCCTCAGAACCGTCCTCACCAGCAGTCTTATTCTGCTGATCGAGCTTATGCTTGCCACTCACAATAGACGTGGCACCCAGCGTGGCCAAGCTTGCACTGGCAAGGCTCGCCATAACGATGAGGTCGCCCGTCTTGGGCATGTTACCGCCCGAAGACTTGGTCGTGGTCGTGGTGGTCACCGTTTTAGAGCCATTTTGCTCCTGGTTCTGGTTGTCGGCGTTGCCCTTTTCCTCGTCCTTCTTTTGAGCGGACTTCTCGCCCTTTTCCTCAGAGCTAGTACTCTTATCGGACTCGGTCTTCTCGGAATCATCGTCCTTGGAGTCGCCCTTTGCGGCCTCGGCCTTTTCCGTGGAAGTCTGATCAGAATTGTTCTTGTCAGGAGACAAGCTGCTTGCGCCAGCCATCAGCGAGGAACCAAACGTATAGCCAAGCTGCACAACGAAAGAGGGCCTCTTGTCCGTCGAAATAACGGGCGCGTCCGGCGCCTTATTCGAGTCGTCCTTGGAAGCACCGGAATCAGAAGCGGCGTCAGAGTTAGAGTCATTGCTAGAACCAGTATCGGCGGAAGATTCGCTCGAGCCAGTGGAAGAGTCAGAGGAACCAGCGTCGGTCGAACCAGAGGCGGCGCTGCCCGTATTGCCGGCAGAGCTTGAAGACGAATCGCCCGCAGCAGAGCCGTTCGAATCGGAGCCGCTCGAGGAAGAGCCGTCGTTGGTAGTGCCACCAGCAGAGCCATCGCCGTCAGTATCGGTCGAGGGCGCATCCGTATCATTATCGTCGCCCGCACCGTCATCGGTACCAGGCGTCGGTGCCGCGGGAGCAGCAGGCGCCATGCTCGGACCAGGCGCCGGCGTGGGCTCGGGCTGCACGGGCTCCACAGGCGTTGCCGCGGCAGCCTCGTCCTCGGCGATATAGACCAGACAATCCTTGAGCTCATTGCGGTAGCGGTTCTTCCAGCCCTCATGATACTGGGGCTGGCTTGCATACTTGGTCGCCACGTTATTGACCACGCTGTTGGAAAGCGCCGTCACAAACTCGCGGTCCGTCATGCTGTTGGAAAGGTTTGCCCAGCGGAAGAAGTCTCTGCAGCCACCGGTGCCGCACATGTTGGTAATACTCCACACCATGCCCTTGACACAGTCGGCGCGGCCGGAGACATCAATGCCGAGAGCACTCTTGAGCCACGCCTCGGTCACCGCATAGTACGAGTTATACGCATAGGCATCCTGCAGCGCCGAGAACTCAGCAGGGTCGGTGTTATAAGCACCCTGGAAGGCCTCCTGCGCAATACGACCCAGCTCGGTGAGCTGGCCGTTCGCATACATGGGGTTGTTCGCGTTGGAAATCTCACTGCCGTGATCGATTGCGGCCTTAAGCATGCCGTACTTAGCAGAATCGTAGTTGTAGACCTGTTTCATAAACGGAACAAGCGACCAACGGCGGTCGAACTGGTAATAGCCTAGCGCGTTATAGCCATCGCCATACGAAAAGCCCTGGTTATAGTTGCCATGGCTCTCGTATTTGGTGAAGTACTTCATCTCGGCAGTCACGTTGACAAACGAGACCCCCTGAACCGACCTCAGCACGCCCGAAAAAGACTGCTGGGTGTAAAGGCCCTTATCGATATCGGTGGCATCCGAGGCAACACCCGGCGCGGGCTCCTCGGCAACAGCAGTCACAGGCGCGGCAACAGCGCCAAACGAAAGCGCCAGCGTCAGGCCTGCCACAATCGCGGAATGCTTGGGCTGCATAAGATCCTCCCTGCATTGGTGTAGTTAAAGTGCAGTTTGCAAAGATGAATCTAAGTATCCCAGCTCGCCCGTTGTTGCACAACAACCCCTCGGTAAACGGCAACAACCCTCCGCGAAATCTTAAGGAATTAAACAAACTGGTCGTCAGGCGCCAACAGAAGCTCGCCGTAACGCTCCATCAGCCCGTCCCTCAACTGGCAGAAAGCAGGGATATAGACGTCCAAGATGCGCTGAATCAAATCTTGAGCGAGCTTGTTGTCGTAGATATGGACGTTCGTATTGCGGTCTCTGAGCATATCTAGCCAGGCTGCCTCATCAATAAAGTCATAGAATCGGTAGGACTCCTTCAAGATGGCACGAGGAGACCCCGACGCAGCAAGCGTGGCGCCCTCATACTCGAGCAGACGCTTGAGGAGCTTCCAGCTCAGTTCAAATTGAAGATTGAACTTATTAATCAATCCACTCTGAACAAAATCATTGTTGAGATCCTGATTAGGCGCATCCTCAAGATTCGCCAAGGCACTGGCAAAGTTCTCATATTTTTTCATACAGAATCACACCATCCCTGGCAATTTCATCGAGCAATTGCTGCGATAAGGACTCGTCGAGATTGACGACATCTACATCTAAAAGAGTATCAAGACGTTCCTCGATCAAATATGAGAAACGGCCGAAATCCCGGCAACCTGCTACGGCGATGTCAATATCGCTCTTGGGCAAGTTGTTGCCTCGAGCGCGAGACCCAAACAGCACAACTTTCTCGGCGTCACATTCCCGAGCAAAATCTTCGATTTGCTTGTACACCTTGTCGAGAGATGCCATTTGCAGCCCTACAGCTTAATGTCAAAGTTGATCTCGGGGACAGCGGCTAGGTCGGCCAACGTCACGCCGTCGACGTACTTTTCGATCACGTCGTCCAACCCGCGCCAGAACTTGACGGTCGAGCAAAGGTCGCTGCGGGTACAGCTGTTGTCGATGCCATCGCACGCCACCGGAGCCGTGCTGCCCTCGACGGCACGCAGGATGTCGCCGGCACGCACCTCGGCCGGGTCCTTGGCCATCATGTAGCCGCCGCCCTTGCCGCGCACGCTCTTAAGCAGGCCCGCCTTCATGAGCGGACGGACCAGCTGCTCCAAATACTTTTGCGAGATATGCTCACGGTCGGCGACCTCGCGCAGAGCGATTTTGCCCTCGACGTCACCAAGCGCTGCGATATAGATCATCAGCCGGAGGGCATAGCGGCCCTTAGAAGAAATGAGCATACCTACCCTCTCATCGTAGCCGAGACAAAATACCAGGCTTGTTTGTCCCAAATCTTATGCACGCGGGGCAAACAAGCCTGATTATTATGTCCCACATCTAAAAAGTCGAGTGGATTAGTCGGGTTTTCCCTTGACTAACGCCGAACCCATAGTAACTTTATTCCGAGAAGATTCCTAGGGTTTAGTACACCTATGAGTACACCATATACAGAGAGGGACAGCATGAGCGCAAATCCGCTGCTTTCCATCGAAGGTCTGACCGCCTCCGTGGACGAGAAGACCATCCTCCACAACGTCAACCTCAACGTCGCCGCCGGCGAGACCCACGTGCTGATGGGACCCAACGGCGCCGGCAAGTCCACCCTCGGCCACCTGGTCATGGGCGACCCCGTCTACACGGTCAACGACGGCACTATCGTCTTTGACGGCCAGGACATCACCGAGCTCACCACCGACAAGCGCTCGCGCGCCGGCCTGTTCCTGAGCTTCCAGGCACCGGTCGAGATCCCCGGCGTGCCGCTGTCGAGCTTTTTGCGCGCCAGCATCGCCGGCCGCCCCGGCCTGGAGATGAAGGGCAAGGAGTTCCGCCGTCGCGTGAAGGAGCTCGCGGCCGAGCTCAACATGGATACCGCCTATCTCAACCGCGAGCTGGGCGTGGGCTTCTCGGGCGGTGAGAAGAAGAAGGTCGAGATGCTCCAGCTCCTGTTGCTGCAGCCCAAGCTCGCCATCCTCGACGAGACCGACTCGGGCCTAGACGTCGACGCCCTGTCCACCGTCAGCCACGGCATGGACGCCTACCGCAAGAGCTGCGACGGCTCCATGCTCATCATCACGCACAACACGCGCATCCTGGAGCACCTGGATGTAGACCGCGTCCATGTTATGGTCAAGGGCCACATCGTGCGCGAGGACGACGCCTCGCTCATCCCCTGGATTGACAAGAACGGTTTTGAGACCTTCGAGCGCGAGGCCGCCGAGCAGCGCGCCCAGGCCGAGGCCGCCGCTACCGAGCAGCAGGCGTAAAGGGGCGACGCAATGACCAAGAACCGCACCGAGGTCGCGGACATCGACCGCAGCCTCTACGACTTCGCCTATGGCGAGGAGGGATTCGAGCGCCTCGACGCCGGCATCACGCCCGACATCGTGCGCGAGATCAGCGCCAAAAAGGACGAGCCGCAGTGGATGCTCGACCTGCGCCTCAAGTCCCTCGAGATCTTCAACCGCTTCCCGGATCCGACGTGGGGCCCCTCCATCGAGGGCCTGGACATGGACAACATCGTCACCTACGTCAAGCCCAACACCGACCAAAAGCACGACTGGGAGTCGGTGCCCGACGACATCAAGAACACCTTTGAGCGCCTGGGCATCCCCGAGGCCGAGCGTAGCTACCTGGCAGGCGTCGGCGCGCAGTACGACTCCGAGCTCGTCTACCACAACATGCAGGACACGGCGTCCAAGATGGGCATCGTCTACTCCGGTATTGAGGAAGCCCTGCACGACCCGCAGTGGGAACCGCTCATCCACGAGAAATTTATGACGCTCATCCCGCCCACCGACCACAAGTTTGCGGCCCTGCACGGCGCCGTATGGTCGGGCGGCTCGTTTGTCTACGTGCCCAAGGGCACCAAGCTCGACTTCCCGCTGCAGAGCTACTTCCGTCTTAACGCCAAGGGCGCCGGCCAGTTTGAGCACACGCTCATCATCGTCGAGGACGACGCCGACCTGCACTTTATCGAGGGTTGCTCCGCGCCCAAGTACAACGTAGCCAACCTCCACGCCGGCGCTGTGGAGCTCTTTGTGGGCAAGCGTGCGCACCTGCGCTACTCGACCATCGAGAACTGGTCCAAGAACATGTACAACCTCAACACCAAGCGTGCGCGCGTGGACGAGGACGGCGACATCGAGTGGATCAGCGGCTCCTTCGGCAGCCACGTGGGCTACCTCTACCCCATGAGCGTGCTCAACGGCCGTCGCGCCCGCTCGAGCTTTACCGGCATCACCTTTGCCGGCGCCGGGCAGAACCTCGACACCGGCTGCAAGGTCGTGCTCAACGCGCCCGAGACCTCGGCAACCGTCGAGACCAAGGGCATCTCCAAGAGTGGTGGCATCCAAACCTTCCGCAGCTCCATCGTGGCCACGCCTAAGGCCGAGGGCTCCAAGGCAACCGTAAGCTGCCAGTCGCTCATGCTCGACGACCAGAGCCGCTCCGACACCATCCCTGCCATGGACATCCGCGCTAAGAATGTCGACATCGGCCACGAGGCCACCATCGGCCGCATCGGCGACGACAAGGTGTTCTACCTGATGAGCCGCGGCATCTCGGAGAAAGAGGCCCGCACCATGATCGTCAACGGCTTTGCCAACCCAGTCTCCAAGGAGCTGCCGCTTGAGTACGCCGTCGAGATGAACAACCTGATCAAGCTCGAGATGGAAGGGGCGATCGGATAATGAAACAGGAAACCAACACCGCTGCCACCACGCTCGAGCAGGTCAACGCTATGCCCGCAGCAACCTGGGGCTGGTTGAAAATGAACCAAACCAAGCTTGAGCTTTCGGACGAGCTTGCCGTCGCTCCTGCCGAGGCCGTCGAGGTCGAGGGGCTGGACGAGCAGTTCCGCGGCGCCGCTGACGCCTTCGACGCCGCCATGGAAGCCATGGCCGAGTGTTTCCCCGAGCGCCGCGCCTCCGCCCCCGGCGACGCCACCGACCGCGCCCGCATCACGCCCGAGACCGAGCTCGACGTGCCCGCCACCTCCATCTACCAGGCCGGCGCTATCAAGCTCGAAGAGGAGCTCTCCCCCGCTGAGGCCTTCGAGACCGGCATGGGCGAGGCTGCCTACGCCTACCTGGCCGACCACGCCACCAAGCGCATCGTCATCGACGTGCCCGCATACCAGCACGCCACGGCCACTGTGCGCGTGAATGGCGTCGACGCAGCCGCTGCGATTGCCGCCATCGACGTCGTAGCCCGTCCGCAGGCAACGCTCGACCTCGCTCTAGCCCTGGACTCCCCCGTCAACGGCCAAGGCGTCGTGGGCTCTGTGCTGCGCGTGTGTGCCCACGAGTACGCCACCGTCAACGTGACCTGCACGCAGACGCTCGACGACAGCTGGATCGCGCTCGACGACACCGGTCTGTTCCTAGACGAGGGCGCGCGCGTCAACGTGCAGCACACCGTCCTGGGTGCCGGCGCCAGCGCCACCGGCCTTGCCGGCGACCTGCTGGGCGACACCGCCAAGGTGACGATCGATACCGATTACCTGGGTGCCCGCGAACAAGTGCGCGACTTTAACTACGAGCTACGCCACCGCGGCCGCAAGACCGAGTGCGAAATCGACGCCAACGGCGTGCTGACTGGCACGTCCAAGAAGGTCTACCGCGGCACCATCGACCTCGTGCACGGCTGCAAGGGCGCAACCGGCACCGAGCGCGAAACCGTGCTGCTGGCCAACAAGGGCGTCGACAACAAGACCGTTCCCGTCATCCTCTGCGACGAGGACGACGTCGCCGGCAACCACGGCGCTACCATCGGCCACGTCCGCGACGAGCAGCTGTTCTACCTCGCCTGCCGCGGCCTTGACCAAAATGCCGCCGAAGACCTGTTCATCCGCGCCAAGCTGGAGGACGCCGCGCTTTCCGCGACCGACGAGCGCACCCGAGCCGCCGTCGTCCGCCTGGGCAACAACTTGATCGATAACTTTGAGGAGGAGCTCGCATGATCGACACCGAGCACGTTAAATGCGACACCTGTACCGCACCGGAGCCTATGGAGCTCGACGCCAGCGACGAGGCCTCGCGCGGCTGGCCTACCGTCGACATCGAGACCAATCCCTACAAGGCGCAGTTCCCGCTGTTCCAGCAACACCCCGAGATCGCCTTCCTCGATAGTGCCGCCACCGCGCAGCGTCCCGCCTGCGTGCTCGACGCCGAACGCGACTTCTACCAGCGCATGAACGCCAACCCCCTGCGCGGCCTGTACTCACTGTCCGTCGAGGCCACCGAGGCCATCGCGAAGGTGCGCCAGCAGATAGCCGACCTCATCGGCGCCCCTCAGGCCAACGAGGTCGTCTTCACCCGCAACACGAGCGAGTCGCTCAACCTGGTCGCCAAGAGCTTTGCGCCCACAGTCCTCGAGCCGGGAGACGAGGTCGTCATTACCATCATGGAGCACCACTCCAACCTGATTCCGTGGCAGCAGGTCTGCCGCGAAACCGGCGCCAAGCTCGTCTACCTCTACCCCACCAAGACCGGTCAGCTCACCACCGAGGAGGTTCTGTCCAAGGTGGGCCCCAAAACCAAGATCCTGGCTGTGGGTCAGGTCTCCAACGTCCTGGGCGTCGAGAACCCGGTCAAGAATCTCGGCAAGCTCGTGCATAAGTACGGCGGCTATCTGGTCGTCGACGGCGCGCAATCGCTGCCGCACATGCCGGTCAACGTGGCCGATCTGGGCGCCGACTTCTTTGCCTTTAGCGCGCACAAGGCCATGGGCCCCATGGGCATCGGCGTGCTGTGGGGCAAGATGGACCTGCTCAACGCCATGCCGCCCATGCTCACCGGCGGCGAGATGATCGACTCGGTCACCGAGCAGGACGCTATCTGGGCTCCCGTCCCCGAGAAGTTCGAGGCCGGCACGCAGGACGCCGCCGGCATCTTCGCCACGGGCGCGGCGCTTGACTACCTGGTCAACACCGTGGGCTACGAAAACATCCAGGCACGCGAGCAGGCACTCGTCCACTACTTGATGGGCGAGCTCATGCAGCTCGACTTTGTCCATATTATCGGATCCATCTATTGGGACAACCACCACGGCGTCGTCAGCTTTAACGTCAAGGGCATCCACCCGCACGATGTCGCGAGCATCATGGACATGGACGGCGTCTGCATCCGCGCCGGTCACCACTGCGCGCAGCCGTTGCTCACCTGGCTAGGCGTCGAGAACCTTGCCTGCTGCCGCGCCAGCGTGGCTTTCTACAACGACAAGGCCGATATCGACAAGTTCATCGCCGGCCTGCATCACGTTTGGAGCACGTTCAATGGGTAATCTGTACACCTCTACCACGTTTATGGAGCACAACTCGCACCCCGACTACAAGTACGAGATGGATGCCCCCACGCACGAGCACGACGGCATCAACCCCAGCTGCGGCGACGAGCTCACCTTGCAGCTGCGTGTCGAAAACGGCGTGATCGAGGAGGCCTCCTTTACCGGTCACGGTTGTGCCATCAGCCAGGCCAGCGCCGACATCATGGCCGATCTCATCACCGGCGAGACGGTCGAGGAGGCTCGTCGTCTGGCAGGGCTTTTCCTCGCCATGATCCGTGGCGAGCAGCTCTCCGAGGAGGACCTGGAAGATCTGGACGAGGCCGCCCAGCTCCAGGACATCTCGCACATGCCCGCCCGCGTCAAATGCGCCGAGTTAGCCTGGCGCACCCTCGACGGCATGCTCGAAGGGTAAACTAGCCAGTAGCGGATGCCCCAGATCAACGGGTTTGATTGCCGAGCCGCCCAATACGGGCGGCTCGGCTTTTTCATAACGCCTCGGACACACAAAGTTCGCGCGTCCGGCGCTCGCCCTGTCATTTACCGAACAGCCAGCCGCAAACACGGACGTTTTCCACAGTGTCAACGGCTAGCGACAGAGCCACGGGCACCCCAAGCAACGCCCCATGCCCCGTCCTGCTGGGCTCCGGTTCGCTTCGCGCCCGCCACAGACGGGTCCCATAGGGTGCGGCGTGCATTTTTGCGAGTTTTCAGCACGCCAAGTTGCGTGTATACGCATTAAAAGCGTTAATCAACGTCTCCAGGCACCCTTTTATATCGTTTTAGAACAAGCATCGTGGTCTCAGGGGTCACAAGCATGCGCTTTGGAGGCACACCGGCAGGCATAAATGGCTTCAGGACCCATATATTTCAAGATTACGGCGGTGCCGACAGCGCCACGATGCTGAAAACTCCGCTTTTTGCACGGTGTGGACGGGGGTAGGCGCGGGTGAAACCGGACTGAGCCGTATTTTTATGCAAGACGGCAATCGTTCTATGCATATCAGGAAGCGCAGTCAGCGTACCAAGCATTTAGAACGCAGGTTGCGGCGCATGAACGACCCCAGCCGCGGTGCACAGGCAGCCCTACATCACGTTTCCGCCAGCCCGCATCGCCGCCCCCGTGCGGGTCCGCACAATACGAGAAACCGTACTTTTGCCAATCCCGGTATAGTGCTCAATCTGGCGCACCGTAAAACCGGCATCGTGCAATCCAAAAATCACGGTATTGCGCTGCGCCAACGATGCGGCTTTAAGCCCGTGGAGCGGAACCCCGAGGCTCTTCGCAAACTTGTCGGCAAAGGCGTGGCGTTCCCACTCCGTCTCTTTCATATCGCACAGCGCTGGCTCGCCGCCGTCGGACATCGCTAGCGAATAGGCAATAAAGCCCTCGGCAGAACCAAAAAGCTCAAGCACGCAAGAAGGATCGGAAAATCCCCTCGTGACATCAGCCGCATCACTGTCGTAAGCGCGCAGATGCTCCGCAAAGCTGCTCCAGGGATAACGCTCGATTAGGCTAATGCCCGCCTCCTGCGGATTGGCGTGCACGGAGCGAATAGCCTCCATCACCTGCCAGTCGGTATCGAGCGAGCGGCGCTCAAAACGCTCACGAAATAGGCAGCCCGCGCGCCCGGTATGCTTATTGAACCGACGAGCATACGTCAACAGTAGCCGCTGCATAGCAGCGCTCATTTCGTCCTCGTAATCCAAAAGCACCAGATCCACGTAGTCGCTCATGAGACACCACGCCACAATCGTCACCTGGGCATCGCGGCAGCAGTCGCGCATCAGTTCCAAAAACTCCCACCGGTCCTCGCCGCTCTCAAAGATCAACTGCCCGCCCATACCGCGGGC
>OIWK01000196.1_pt1 | contig 62965 bp, 60 predicted proteins | sample 1587401 | NCBI WGS metagenome assembly OIWK01 (sample SAMEA3888911, study PRJEB22519) | human gut metagenome | biome: human gut; feature: human-associated habitat; material: faeces | place: Denmark | collected 2009 | reverse complement strand
AGTATAGAACATATCTCAATGCCACCTATTTCTACCGTCCGCTCTACTGGAATGCGGGCTACTGGCACTTCGGCATCTACGCCCGCTATCCGCGCCGCGACTATTTCTACTTCGGTCGCCCTCACTTCTACGTATCTTACCGTGGAGGTCATAGCTGGCGAGTAAACGGAAACAGAAGCTGGTATCACGGAAGAAGTTTTGGCGGCCCTCACCCTGGTGGATATCCTAGAGTAGGTATGAGAGACGGATTCAACCGTGGTGATTACGGCAGAGGAAGATCTTTCGGAAATCTGAACCGCGAGAACAGACCTCAGATGAACCCAAACCGTGGTTTCGGTAATGCAAGCCGCCCTAACAACAACGCTGGCTTCGGAAACAGCAACCGTCCTCAGAACGGAGGCTTCGGAAATAACAACGGAGGCTTCGGCAACAGCAGCAACCGGGGCTTCGGCAATAGCAACAGTCGCCCCAACCGCGGTTTCGGAAGCAGCAACAGCAGCACCAGCAACAACCGTGGGTTCGGAAACAACAGCCGTGGGTTCGGAAACAGCAGCCGTGGGTTCGGAAACAGCAGCTTCGGAAGCGGAAGAAGCAATATCTTCGGGGGCAACCGCAGCAGCATGAGCCGTTCATTCAGCAGCGGGTCTGGCAACCGTGGCGGCGGATTCACCCCTCGCTCTTCTACACCAAGCAAGAACAATGGCGGTGGAAGCTTCGGACACAGAAGATAAGAAAAGAGAAAGAGTTAAAATTTCAAGTTTATAAAGACAGAGAGTTAAGAAAAATCAAGACCTCAAGCAAGAGAGTAAGAAAAATCAAGTACAAAAAATGGGAATTTGCATCGGTTCATACCATTCGCAAATTCCCATTATTATTTTATCAACTTTCAGTAAAAGTTTTACTCCAATCCGAAGAGCGATTTCAAACCGCCATCTACGCCCGAGAATCCCATGAAGGCGAGGCTGAGGAGCGCTGCAGTTACCATGACGATAGCTACGCCCTGCATGCCCTTAGGAATACGGACCAAAGCCTGCTGCTCGCGAATGCCGGCAAAGACAATGAGAGCCAGGGCAAAGCCGAGAGCGGTAGAGAAGGCGTAAACCACGCTCTCTAGCAGATTGTAATCCTTCTGGATAACCAGAATGGCTACACCCAACACGGCACAGTTGGTAGTAATCAGAGGCAGGAAGATACCGAGTGCCTGATATAGTGCAGGAGAAACCTTCTTCAGGATAATCTCTACCATCTGAACCAAGGCTGCAATCACGAGGATGAATGCCAGGGTCTGGAGATATTGCAATCCGAACGGATCGAGTACATACTTCTGAACACACCAGGTAATGATGGTTGCCAGGGTCAAGACAAAAGCGATGGCACCACCCATACCGATGGCTGTATCAACTTTCTTCGATACGCCCAGGAATGGACAGATACCGAGAAACTGCGACAAGACGATGTTGTTGACGAATATCGCAGAGATAAATATCAATAAATATTCCATAATTTCTATTTTATTTCATTGATTTGAAGCGATGCCTACGCTTACTTCTTTACCTTATTAAATATAGCAATGATGTAACCCAAGGTGAGGAAAGCTCCAGGAGGCAGGATGAACATCAGAATGTTGGTAGTCTCCGGCAACAGAGTGATACCGAATACACTACCTGCACCGAGAATCTCGCGGGCACTACCCAGGATGGTCAAACCGAGGGTGAAACCCAAACCGCAGCCAATGCCATCGAAGAGGCTGGCAATAGGCGAATTCTTGGCAGCAAAGCTCTCTGCTCTACCCAGGATGATACAGTTTACTACAATCAGCGGAATATAAATACCCAGCGCCTGATTGATGCTGTCGGGAGCATAAGCGCTCATCAACATCTGAAGGATGGTTACGAAGGCTGCAATCACTACGATGAAAACAGGGATGCGAACCATATCCGGGGTAATCTTCTTGATACAGGAAATAACAAAGTTGGTACAAATCAGCACCGCCATGGTAGCCAATCCCATAGAGAGACCGTTGATGGCGCTGGTTGTTGTAGCCAAAGTAGGACACATACCGAGAAGCAACACGAAGGTTGGATTCTCCTTGATGAGTCCGTTCATCAAAATCTTAACATTACTCATATCGGTTTATCCTTTCTTTTCGTTATGTTCAACTTTAGATGCACCACTCTCTGCATCTGCTTTCTGAGATGCACCACTCTCGCCGTCAACATCCTTCTTGGCATAAACGGCATAAGCCTGGTTGATAGCCTTGAGGAAGGCGCGGCTGGTAATGGTAGAAGCGGTAATGGCATCTACTGCATTGCCACTCTTATCGTCCTTAGATACGTGGAGGTCGCCATCCTTTGGAGTCTTACCGATGATGCTACCCTTTCCGTCCTTCTGGAACCAGGTAGCAGCCTTGGCGCCCAGACCCGGAGTTTCTGAAGCCTGAAGCACGGTATAACCCATAATCTTGCCCTCGGTATCGAAACCAACGAGCACCTTCAGATCGCCACCGAAACCACCGGTAGTACTCTCTACGGCAGCACCCAGCTGCTTGCCGCTCTTGTCAGAGCACTTGTGGATGGTGAAAGAGAATTCCTTACCGCCAAACTCCTGCTTCACCTCTTCAGGCTCAGCCACCTGGAGATCTTCTGTGCCCATCACACTCTTAATACCGGTAGCCAGACTCTGTGCTGCCTTCTCGGCGATAGGACCAGATGTAAGATGATTGATATATGCAAGCACGGCACCTACGATGAGCGCTACGCCCACCAGCACAAGCACCATGTTCTTTAATGATGATTCTAATTTCTGCATGTCTCTGTCCTCCTTATTTCTTAACAGGCTTCTCACCGAAGCGCTTTGGTTTAACGTATGTGTTAATAAGAGGTGTGAACGCATTCATGATAAGAATGGCGAACGACATACCTTCCGGATAGCTACCCCAGTTACGGATGATGACGGTCAGCAGACCGATACATACACCGTAGATAAACATGCCCTTGTGGGTCATCGGAGAGGTTACATAATCAGTAGCCATGAAGATGGCACCGAGCATCAGACCACCACTGAAGATGACAGCCAGAGGATTGGCATAAACAGGATTAGCCAAATGCATCAAACCGCTGAAAACGAATACGGTAGCAATGATGCTGACTGGAATATGCCAGGTAATGACCTTCTTCCAGAGCATGTAAGCCAAACCGAGCAAGAGGGCGAATGCACAAACTTCACCGGTAGTACCGGCACCGAAGGTATCGCCAGTGGCACCGAAGAGCAGGCTCATCGCATCAGGCAACTGGTTGAGAACAGAAGCATCGCCCGTCTTGATGGCTGTCTTCATGATAGCCAGCGGAGTAGCACCCGTTGTAGCATCTGTATAGCTGAGCATCTGTCCGGCTATAGGCCATGAAGTCATCTGGGCAGGGAAGCTGACGAGCAGGAAGCAACGGCCTACCAAAGCAGGATTGAAAGGATTGTTACCCAAACCGCCGAAGCTCATCTTACCTACACCGATGGCGAACAGGGCACCGATGATGATAATCCAGAGAGGAAGGTTACTTGGCAAGTTCATGCCGAGCAAGAGACCGGTAATGATGGCAGAACCATCGAGCAAGCTGGTCTCCTCCTTCAGGAGATATTTTGTAATTGCCCACTCAAAGAAGACGCAGGCTGCCACAGAGGTAAGCAGAACGACTGCTGAACCCAAGCCGAAGAAATAGAAAGATGCGAGGATGGCAGGCACGAGAGCGATAATCACTCCGTACATGTTCTTCTCTACGCTCTCATTTCCATGAGCGTGTGGCGATAATGAAACGATTAATTTTCCCATTTTATCTTTTAAATTCTTTCTTAAATGAAATTCATTCTTGACGTGAACGCTTACTTCTTGGCGTTGCGAGCTCTGATGATGCCCATTACCGCTGCCTTACCGTTGATGATGTTATCGAGGATAGGACGATGAGATGGACAGGTGAACTGGCATGAACCGCAGGCGATACAGGATGTTACCTCCTCTGCCTCCAGGCGCTCATAATCCTTCACTACGCTCAGGGTAGCGAGCAAGTATGGCTCCAGGCCCATTGGGCAGGCATCCACACACTTGGCACAGCGGATACATGGCTGAGCCTTCTTGCGATGAGCATCAGCATCGGTCAATACGGTGATGGAGTTGGTACCCTTGGTTACCGGTACATCGAGGCTGATTACAGCCTTACCCATCATCGGACCACCAGCCAGCACCTTGTTGTCACCCTCAGGCAAACCGCCGCAATTCTCAATCATCTGAGAGAATGGAGTACCCATACGTACGAGGAAGTTGCCTGGATTCTTCACCTGCTTACCGGTTACGGTAGTATAGCGTTCGAAGAGAGGTTTGTTCTTCATAACTGCCTGATAAACAGCGAAGGCAGTACCTACATTCTGAACAATTGCTCCAACGTTGACCGGGATAGCTGGAGGAGCAGGAACCTGACGGCGGATAACGGCATCTACCAGCTGCTTCTCACCTCCCTGAGGGTACTTCTTAGCCAGAGGTACAATCTCGATACGAGCGTCATTAGCTGTCTTTTCCTCGAAGAGTTTGATGGCAGCAGGCTTGTTATCCTCGATACCGATGTAGCCCTTCTCTACCTTAGCCGCCTTCATCAGGAGGTTCAAGCCAACGAGAATCTCATCGGCATGCTCCATCATCAGGCGATAGTCGGCTGTGATATAAGGCTCACACTCTACACCGTTGATGATGACGCACTCAGCCTTGGCTCCTGGAGGAGGACAAAGCTTGATGAAGGTAGGAAAACCGGCACCACCCATACCAGTGACACCTGCTACCTTGATGCGGTTTACGATTTCCTCTGGAGTAAGCTCAGCATGAGCCTCAAGCGTCTCGAGTTTATCAGAGCGGTCGATACTCTCCTCCCACTCATCGCCTTCTACATTAATAATGATGCAAGGCTTGCGATAACCGGTAGCATCAATAGATGTATCTACCTTGAACACAGTTCCTGATACGGAACTGTAAATAGGAGCACTCACAAAGCCACCAGCCTCAGCAATGAGTGTACCCACCTTCACCTTGTCGCCCTTGGCAACTACAGGCTTGGCAGGAGCACCGATGTGCTGACCAAGTGGGAAAATAGCCTGCTTAGGGAGAGGAGCTACCTGAGTAGCCATCTCGGCAGTAATCTTATTCTCTTCTGGGTGAACTCCACCAATTCTAAAAGTTCTCAAATTCATGATTATTCCTCCTTTTTCTTAACTGGGAAATTAACTTTTACGAGAGCACCTGTTGGGCATTCGTCAACACACTTGGTACACATGCGGCACTTATTGAAGTCAACATAAGCCACATTGTTTTCAATGGTGATAGCATCAAACTTGCAGACCTTCTGGCACTTACCGCATCCGATGCAAGCAACACTACAAGCCTTCTTGGCAACAGCACCCTTATCGTGGTTTACGCACTGAACATAAACTCTACGGCCCTTAGGACCCTTCTTGCGGAGCTCGATGATATGACGTGGACAAGCGTTGGCGCAAGCACCACAACCCGTACACTTCTCTTCATCAACCTCAGGAATGCCAGTTTCAGGATTGATAGAGATTGCGCCAAACTGGCAGGCAGCCACGCAATCGCCACAACCCAGACAGCCGAATCCACAGCCTGTTTCGCCAGCGCCACATGAATTCATAGCTGCACAAGTGTGCAAACCATCATACTCGGCAATGCGAGGACGATTCTCGCAAGTACCATTACAACGAACCACAGCCACCTTTGGCTCGGTATTGGCTACTGCCATACCTAAAAGGTCGGCTACCTTGCCCATCACGTCGGCACCACCTACCGGACACATCAGTCCATCGATAGAACCGGCATCAGCACCCTTCACCAGAGCTGCAGCCATACCGGAACATCCGGCAAAACCGCAACCACCACAGTTGGCACCTGGCAGAACCTCTCCTACCTGGCCCAAGCGAGGGTCTTCTTCGACGGCAAACTTCTTAGATACTCCGAAGAGAACCAGCGCTGCAATCAGTGCGATTGCTCCGAGAACCAAGACAGCAATCAAAATAAAATTCATAATTTTTTGTGTTTTGTTTTGTTATTTTTTCTTTGTTTTAAAACAAGAGTTCTCCACTAAAACTACAGAAGCACATCACGTACCCTATGATTCAATAGAGAAGCTCAGTTTGTTTTTAAGTTTGTTTCTGAATAAGTAGAGCACCACGTAGTATGGAATGAGAATGCCCAATGCCGAGAGCGCTGCGGCTCCCTCTGAGTGAGTAGCTTTCAGTACACCCACCAAAGCGATCACCATCAGTATCAGCGGCAAGAGATAGCCATAGAAACTGGCTCTGAAGCCTACAGCCGAATCAGCAGTCACCACCACGCTATCGCCTTTGTGGTAGAGAGATGCCTCTGAAGTAGAAACCTCAATCATCTTCTCTTTCGATTCAGATGCAGTACAATGAGCAGCCACCTTGCAAGCGCTGCAGGCTGACGACTGTACGATGCGAATGCACACACAACCTTCTTCTACGCTTTCTACGATGCCAGAATGTTTTATTTTGTTATTCATTTGTAATGTTGAGATTGCATTTTTGCAATTCAAGTGCAAAGATACTACATTATTTAGAAATGGCAAACAAAATCGAAAAGAAAATATGAAAAAGGAGCGTAAACGTTATCTATGCCCTAAAAATCGGGGTATTTGAAAACAAATTAAAAGCAAAAATGCTTTTTTTTAGCAACTTCTTTTGGTGATATCAATTTTTTATGTATCTTTGCATTGATTATTAAAGAATTGATATGGAAACATTAGAGCAAACAATCATGCAAGTAGAGCGCTTTATCAGAAAAGTGGCTCAAAAGTTCCCAGCGCCAGAATCTGACGACGAGACTTCTCAAATGACCGACATCCACGTAAGGGTTTCGCAAGATAGTGGCGAACTCCTGGCCTTTGACGACGATGACAACGAGATTACCCGCTGCGTTGTTGAGCAATGGATAGAAAACAAGGATGAAGACTTCTACGACGAGGTAGCAAAGCTGCTTCGCGATGTATTGCGCAAACAGGCTGATACCATAGATCATCTCGGCATTCTCAAGCCATACAGCTTTGTGCTCGAAGATGAGGATAAAGAGCATATTGGCGAGCTCTATCTTGCTGACGATGATACGATCATTGTAGGTGGTGACTTGATGGAGAATCTGGACAACGATCTGGATAACTTCCTGAACGACCTGCTGAAAGAATAAAAAAATACAGGATGAAAGGACTACCCGCTCCCCCATCCCAACAAAATAAAAACCGTTGCACTCTCTCCTATCGAGTACAACGTTTTTTCTGTTTTAAACGGTCTTTCCGTTTATATCATCTAACCAATCTAAAAAGAAATTTTCTTTTTCTTACCTTTACTTTCGTTTCCTACACGGTCGAGAGCAGTTACTACATACACATATTTCTTGCCACTCACATAAGGGATGCGATAGAAATTATCATAAGTTACTGCCTGGAGTGCAGAAACATCATTGAGATTTACCTTAGCTCCTTTCTCAAAACGGTAGATAGCAAAACGGTTCACCTGATCGCCCCACTTTTTCTTGCTAGCCTTAGGAGCCTTCCATACCAGCAGCGGACCTTTCTCGGTCCACATCAGCTTGACACCCTTTACCCCCTTTGGCGCCTTATTATCAAGGAAAGGCATAGAGGGTGGCAATGCTGGATACTTCCAATAATTGTTGCGGAGTGTATGTCCGATATTACCTACATTATCGGCAGCAGTCTGCGCATACCAGAGCACAGTGCCCTTCACATTATTCATCTGCTGATGCAAACGGTGCTTGGCAGGCAACTGATGACTGCGCGGATTGACTGGGTCAGCAAACTTGGCTGTACGCTCTATATCTTCACCTATGTATAATGGGCGGTTGCCAGCATGCTTATTCCACCAGGTTATGAGCGTCTTGTAATCGGCAGCACGATTGCCTATCTCCCAATAAATCTGAGGCACACAATAGTCTATCCAACCATTATTCACCCAAAGCAATACATCTGCATAAAGATCATCATAATTCTGGAGGCCGAAAGTTTCTGAACCATTAGGATCGGTACGCTTGTTGCGGTAGATGCCGAATGGAGAAACACCAAACTTGACCCAAGGCTTAACGGCATGAATGGATTCGCTGAGCTGCTTTACAAACCGGCTCACGTTATCACGGCGCCAATCACCTATGTTTCGCATGCCGCGCGACTGCTGGCGGAAGAGCTGCTGATCAGGAATCTGACGTCCGGCCTCTGGATATGGATAGAAATAATCATCAATATGGAATCCATCAACATCATATCGGCTTACAATGTCCACAGCCACCTCGCAAATATAGTCGGCTGCAGCCTGCAACCCAGGGTTCAACAGCGTCAGCTTGCCATACTGAAAACAGAGATCAGGACGCCTCTTCACGATATTCTTCGGCGAAACCTGCTCATAGGAAGTTACGCTATGCTTGGCACGATAAGGATTAATCCAGGCATGAAGCTCCATGCCACGATTATGACACTGCTCTATCATCCACTGCAACGGATCCCAATAAGGAGAAGGGGCCTTTCCCTGCACCCCCGTAAGAAACTTGCTCCAAGGCTCTAAATCACTCTTATACAGAGCATCACACTCGGCTCGAACCTGAAAGATAATCGCATTCACGCCATCCTTCTGCAGTTCATCAAGCTGTCTGGTAAGCATCGCCTGGATCTGCTGCGTACTCTTGCCCAGATACTGTCCGTTAACACACTGTATCCAGGCTCCACGAAACTCTCGTTTGTTCTGAGCCATCATTGTTGCCGACGACATCAGCATCATTGCAACAACGAGCATCAAAATCGCTTTCAGTCTTTTCATCTATTATCTGTTATTTATCAATTTCATTTTTTCCTTTTCATTCTACAGTTTGTTCTTCATCCCTCAGCTTCGGGAGTGAAATATGGTATCTTACAGCCAGCAATCGGATGGCGCAGACCACACTGAAAGCTACAATCACCGTAATATAGAGGCTCACACCCAGATAGCTCAATCCCCAATAAGCCAAACCACCGGCGACACAAGCCATCGCATAAATCTCCTTTCGGAAGATGACCGGCTCTTCATTAAGAAGCACATCGCGGATAACACCGCCTGCAGCACCCGTGATACAGCCCATGATGATGGCTACCCAAAAAGAGAAACCACATTCGAGCGACTTCTGGATGCCCGCAATATTGAAAAGCGCCAAGCCCAAGGTATCAAACAGAAACCAGGTATTGTCAAGACGCTTAAGATAGCGGTGGCAAGCAATCACTACCAACTGCGCAAACAGCGTACAAATCAGGTAGATAGGGCTCAACATCCAAAACGGACGCACACCAAGCATCACATCTCGTATGGTTCCACCACCTATGGCTACAGCCACACCACAAACAAAACCGCCCAGCCAATCATAGTGCTTACTTGCAGCCAGACGAATGCCCGAAAGGGCAAAAGCAAATGTACCGATGAATTCTATCACGCTATGAAGCGTGAGCACGAATTCAGGATCGCCATGTATCATCATTTTCTCGTATCAGTTAGTTGCTCTAAATATTAATTTCTAATTATCTATATATCTATTCTAAATCACTAATTCTTGAATCTTTCTCCCCAACAGGTAACCATCCAGTTGTAGAGGCGCTCCTCGGAAGGCGAATGCTGCGCATGCCAGAAGCGGGCATCCTTCAGTTCGTCTGGCAGATACTGCTGCTCTGTGAAATGTCCAGGATAATCGTGAGGATACTTATATCCGTCATGATAGCCCAAATCTTTCATCAGTTTGGTAGGAGCATTGCGGATGTGCAGCGGAACTGGCAGATTACCCGTTTGCCGTACAGTAGCCAGCGCATCATTAATGCCCAGATAAGCACTGTTGCTCTTCGGACTCGTGGCAAGATACACCACAGCCTCAGCAAGGGCGATACGCGCTTCGGGCCACCCTATCTTCATCACCGTATCGAAGGCAGCATTGGCAAGCAGGAGTGCATTCGGATTAGCAAGTCCCACATCCTCAGAGGCACTAATCACAACCCTACGGGCTATAAACTGCGGGTCTTCTCCTCCTTCTATCATCCTCGCCATCCAATAAAGCGCAGCATCGGGATCGCTTCCGCGGATACTCTTGATAAAGGCTGAGATAATATCATAATGCATCTCACCCTGTTTATCATAAGCCAGCGGATTCTGTTGCAACTGCTCTTCTACCATCTTGTCGGTAATCACAATCTCTGAAGAGCCGGCAGATTCTACCACCAGTTCCAGAATATTGAGCAGTTTTCGGGCATCTCCACCACTATATCGCAGCAGCGCGCCCGTCTCTTCCAACTTAATATTCTTTTCTCTGAGTTCTACATCCTGCGTAATGGCACGATGCAGAAGCCCTTCAAGATCAGCCTTTTCGAGCGGTTTGAGCACATAGAGCTGACATCTGGACAACAGCGGCCGAATCACCTCGAATGAAGGATTCTCGGTGGTAGCACCTATCAGCGTAACAATACCCTTCTCTACCGCACCCAAAAGCGAATCCTGCTGACTCTTGGAGAAACGGTGAATCTCATCAATAAACAATATAGGAGAAGCCGAATTAAAGAATCTACCACTTTTTGCTCTTTCTATCACCTCGCGGACATCCTTTACGCCACTGGTCACCGCAGAGAGGGTGAAGAACGGCACCTTGATGGTTTGTGCCACGATTTGAGCAAGGGTAGTCTTGCCCACTCCAGGGGGTCCCCAGAGGATAAAAGAGGATATGCGCCCTGCATCAATCATCTTGCGCAGCACGGCCCCCTCACCAACCAAATGCTGCTGTCCTACATAGTCAGCAAGCGTGTGAGGTCTCATTCTTTCAGCTAACGGTTCACTCATAGTACGTGCAAAGGTAATGAAAAAAATCGAATTCCAAATAAAAAAGTGACCAAAAACACAAAAAAACAGCAAGAAAATTTGGATATATAAAAAGAAGTACTTACTTTTGCACACACAAACACAATTGAAGATGAATAAAGATAAAATATTAACACTGAAGAATGTTACTAAAAGTAGCATTTGGGAATTGCAGGAGAACGATGTGTTCCGTCTTTGGGAAGCAGCAGAAAAGGATGCTGACCTCAAGGATTACCAGAACAAGTATATCGCAGTGATCCGCAGCGCATTCGAAATGGAACCAGTGACGGTAGACCGTCCTGAAGTGATTGACAAACTGATGGCACGCGGCTTTAAGATTGGCACTTTCCGTATCAACGACAAGAAGGAGAAGTATGCCATCAAAAAGCGTCCTATCATGCGTGTTACCGATCTTACTTACGAAAATGTAAGTCACATCACCGCCAACAAGCTCATCGAACTCTTGGAGCGCAACTTTGGTGGTGGCTGGGAGAGTCTGCCTCAGAGCATCCAGGACATCATCGAAAGTAATTTCGACATCAGCACAACTACTCTTCCTGCTGACCGCCTGAAAAAGCCAGGAGGTCTGTACGAGAAGAAACTCGCCGATGACTACGAAGTGCTCGTGGTACCAAAAGGTTCTTGGGTAGAAGCTATCTTTGCCAAGGAGAAGCCAAAGGTAGAAAAGGTTCGCATGAGATTCGAAGATGAGAATGATTTGAAACGCAACGACGACCTGCTCGACCCAGACGAGGATGAAGACGAGGATGCACCTGAAATCGAGGATCACTACAACGATCCAGATGAGGATGACGATGCATTCGATGACGACAAGCTTACTGAGGAAAGCTACCGTACTACCTTCGAAGACCCGGAGAACCTCGGTCTTGATGATGCAGAAGACGTAGCCGACGATGATTATTAATTCAGTTTATACATTATTATAATATAAAGAGAAATGAACGCATTAATTGGATTTGTTGCATTAATCGCTGTAGGCCTCGTAGGTTGGGCGATTGCAGAATTTAAGTACAAGGCTTTCACTTTCACCCGTTCAGAAAAGGACATCGAGGAAGAGAAAGAGCTTGAAGAGCAGAAACGCGCAGAGGGTTTCAAGGAGATGAACATCCGCGACATCATGCGCAAAAACTCAACCAATGGTTATAACGCCGTAGGTTAGTATTATGTTAATTTACCTATGCTTATGATACAGTATATCATCATAGCAATCATATTGGCGGCATGCATCACGTATGCCGCCATTTGTATCTACCGCTCCATCAAACAAGCACGAGAGTGTAAAAACTATCAATGTTCAGGTTGCCCGTTCGTTGAGAAATGCCAAAAGAATAAAAAGAAAGAGGCTACTCAGCGGAAAGAACAAGAGTAGTTCTCATAAAAGAGCTGCTAAAACTGCTTTTACTGTCATGCAGCGAGGAAACCAGACAAAAATTAACGCATTTCAGAACCCGTTCATTATGAGCAAGATACAAAGAAAGTGATTGTTTTAATTAAAAAAGTTGCATAAAAATTTGGTAGAACCAATAAAAAGTAGTACCTTTGCACTCGCAAATCAGAAATGATTGTTCTACACAAGGTGTCTTAACCGAGCGGTTAGGTAACGGTCTGCAAAACCGTGTAGAGCGGTTCGACTCCGCTAGACACCTCATAAAAAAGGAAGTTCTTCAATAAGGACTTCCTTTTTTCATATCTACTCTCCCCCATTTTCATTCCTCATTTCTAGGTATTCATCAAAACCCCCATTTTTAGGTATTGCACAATTATAAAAATCTTCGTACCTTTGCAACCGTAAATGATAAACATCAGAACTGAGGTTATCCTACGAGTAGGAATTGCCCCTTGCCAAAAGCAATTCTGGTGAACGTTTGAAACTTTTAGATAATTGAGACAAAGATAGAAATTAAAATCTTGTTCGCTAATAGAAATAATTCATAATGTTTTTGTATAATATGAAAAGGGGTGCTTGGGAAAGTACCCCTTTTATGTATAGGTTTACTACATGGCGATGCATTTTGTTCTATGTCACGACGCACAGACTTCTACATCGCCATGTAATTTCAAAGATATCGGGAGTTTTAAAAAAGCCTGTTACTATTTGATTTTAGCACCAAATGACTTTACAAACTTAATCTTCTTGCCTTTTGCGATGATTGGCTTCTTCCATTCACCACCCAAAATACGGATAACAGCCTTCTTGCCTACAGGAACCGCATCTACTGCCTTCTGCAAATCCATGAAATTGCCTCGACCTTCTGCAGAGACTACATAATCATAATGGCAGACATGAGACTTCAGCGCTGGCACCTGCTCAGCTACAGCATCAGCAAGCGCACCGGCAACCACACGTGCACCATATACATTATAATGGGTATTATCTTTCTTACCCTTAGGAACCTGCGAATTCTCGCCAGGCATAAACCACATATGTAATTTGCGGCTGCCTTCAATACCCATGCCCGTTTCTATATCGTGGGTAATCTTGGTAGCATCAACAAACGGAACATTCAGCTGCTTTGCTACATTGCGGGGAGCTATCACATAAGCTCCGTGGGTGTCGATAAGCGTATCACTATTAATCTGTTCCTTTCCATCATATACTTTATTGCGAAGCTTCTCGTCATCATCATTCTTCAATTCTGCAGAATAATAGCAGCGACGAACCACCGCATTGAACAGTACAGGAATGCCACCCTTGGCACGGGTCTCATTTACATATCTGGCAAGGTTTGCATCAAAAGTAGATCCCGGATCAGTATGACGGTCAGGCATTGACTTCTCATCGTTATGCCCAAACTGGATAAACACATAATCACCTGGCTTTATTCTATCCAAAACCTTTTTCCATCTTCCTTCATTGATAAAGCTCAAAGAGGAACGGCCGTTAACAGCATGATTGTCAACAATCACCTTGTCATCAAAAAAGCCCTGTAATACCATACCCCATCCTCGCTCTGGATTATTTCTAAAACCGCCTTTCTCGGCAGCAGTAGAATCACCTATTACAAAAATCGTTGTTGTCTTTGTGCTGGATGTCATCAGCAACGCCAGTATGAATACACATAAAATAGCTTTTATTTTTTTCATTTGTCTGTAGTTTTTAGAAGTTACTAAAATTATAGTTAGGCATACACGCTAACACATAAAAAGCTCTCGCCCTGCCGCACTGCATATTCACATATACGAGCACGAGAGGACGAGAAAGAGAATATTATTTATTTACTTTGGCTATCAATTCCTCGGCAGTAACCAAGGTTTGTTCGCCAGTTTCCATATTCTTAAGCGTAACCTTGCCCTGAGCCATCTCATTCTCACCTGCAAGCACCACAAACGGAATATTCTTGGCATTGGCATAGCTCATCTGCTTCTTCATCTTCGCCTTATCAGGGAAGATTTCGGTACGGATACCGGCTGCACGAGCTGCACTTACTATAGGCAGGCAGTAAGCTGTCTCCTTTTCACCGAAGTTGATAAACAGTACCTGAGTAGCATTTACAGCCTCCTTCGGATAAAGGTCGAGCGCACCTAACACATCATAAATACGGTCAGCACCAAAACTGATACCAACACCGCTCAAACCTGGCAAACCGAAAATGCCGGTGAGGTTGTCGTAACGACCACCACCTGTAATACTTCCCATTGGAGTATCAAGCGCCTTCACCTCGAAGATTGCACCCGTATAATAGTTCAAGCCACGAGCCAGGGTGAGATCCAGTTCTATCTCGTTGTTCAAACCAAGAGTCTTCAAGGTATCGAGGATAAACTTGGTTTCCTCTACACCCTTCAAACCAACTTCTGAACCTTCGAGAACCTTCGCTATCACTTCAAGTTTCTCATCATTAGTTCCTGACAATGAGATGATTGGCTGCAACTTCTCAATGGCATCTTCAGAAATGCCGTCATTGCGCAACTCTTCGTTTACATTGTCAAGTCCGATTTTATCAAGCTTATCGATGGCCACTGTGATATCTACAATCTTCTCAGCCTCGCCGATAACCTCTGCAATACCGGTAAGAATCTTGCGGTTATTAATCTTGATGCATACACGAACACCAAACTTGGTGAACACGGTATCAACAATCTGCATCAATTCGACCTCGTTCAGAAGAGAATCAGAGCCAACCACATCAGCATCACACTGATAGAACTCACGGTAACGTCCTTTCTGAGGGCGGTCTGCACGCCATACTGGCTGAATCTGATAACGTTTGAAAGGCATCTGCAACTCCTCGCGGTGCTGCACAACGTAACGTGCGAAAGGAACAGTCAGGTCATAACGAAGACCCTTCTCACAAAGTTTCGCTGCTAATTTAAGTGATCCGAGAGAATGAATATCCTCATCGCTCACCTTATTCATATAGTCGCCTGAATTCAATATCTTAAAAAGCAGTTTATCACCCTCTTCACCATACTTGCCCATCAAAGTCTGAAGGGTTTCCATGGCAGGGGTCTCAATCTGCTGGAATCCATAAAGAGCATACACTTCCTTGATGGTGTTGAAGATGTAGTTGCGTTTCGCCATCTCAACAGGACCAAAATCTCTCGTGCCCTTTGGTATACTTGGTTTCTGAGCCATTTATTAATGTTTAATATGAATGTTAAATGTTTAATGTCTAGCGCCATGTAAACCCCTCAAAGTAAACATTAAACACTAAACATTAAACACTATATAATTTACTTGCGTACAATAGTCTGAGCACGGTCTGGACCGATAGAAATGATACCGATCTTAGTCTCAAGGAACTCTTCTATGAAAGCAATATAATCCTTGAACTCCTGTGGGAACTGATCTTCAGATGTGAACTTAGTCATATCTGTCTTCCAGCCCTTGAACTCCTTGTAAACTGGTTCAACATCATCGATTTCGTATGGGAAATCTGTTGTAACAGAACCATCCTTCAACTTATATGCCACGCAAGCCTTAACGGTATCGAAGCCATCGAGCACATCACTCTTCATCATGATAAGCTCAGTAACACCGTCCACCATGACAGAATACTTGAGCTGTACGAGGTCGCACCAGCCACAACGACGCTCACGACCAGTAACAGCACCATACTCATGACCGAGTTCACGGATCTTGGCACCTGTCTCATCGAAGAGCTCTGTAGGGAATGGACCTGCACCAACACGTGTACAGTAAGCCTTCATGATACCATAAACATTGCCGATGCGGTTAGGACCGACACCTAAACCGGTGCAAGCACCTGCACAGATGGTATTAGAAGAAGTAACGAATGGATAAGAACCGAAATCAACATCGAGCATAGTACCCTGAGCACCCTCGCAGAGGATATCCTTGCCAGAACGGAGCACCTTATTGATTTCGACCTCGCTATCAATAAGTTTGAACTGCTTCAAGTATTCGATGCCCTCCATCCAGGTCTTCTCAACCTCTGTAATATCGAAGTCGGTATAACCGAGACTTGCGATAGTTTTGAGATGAGCAGCCTTGTGAGCAGCATACTTCTCCTCGAAATTGTCAAGGATATCGCCTACGCGAAGACCGGTACGGCTAACCTTGTCAGTATAAGTAGGACCGATACCCTTACCAGTAGTACCTACCTTGTTCTTTCCCTTAGAAGCCTCGATAGCAGCATCGAGTACACGGTGAGTAGGCATGATGAGATGTGCCTTCTTAGAGATGTAGAGACGGCTCTTCAAATCATGACCGCTCTTCTCAAGATCCTTAGCCTCACCCATAAAGAGGTCTGGAGCCAAAACCACGCCATTGCCGATGATATTCACCTTACCACCCTGGAAAATACCAGAAGGGATAGAGCGAAGCACATACTTCTCGCCCTCAAACTCCAATGTATGTCCAGCATTAGGACCACCCTGGAAACGAGCAATGACATCATACTTAGGGGTCAACACGTCAACCACCTTACCTTTACCTTCATCGCCCCACTGCAAACCCAGCAGGACATCTACTTTACCTGTGTTCATTTTTTATCTTTTTATCTTGATACTTATTCTTTTTTGCGTTTACGAGTCATCTTGCTCTGGCAACCACTGCATACGCCATAGATGTAAAGAGCATAAGCATCTTTACGAAAGCGCTGCATCCTGATATCCTTCACAGCAGCCGTAACCTGCGGTGCTACAATTTCGGTTACCTTGCCACAAATCGTGCAAACCTGATGCACATGATTGTCCTCGCTATAACTGGCCTCATACTTGGTGCCGTCTGCCAGACTGTGCTTTACCACAAGCCTTAGTTCCAGGAACAGATGCAATGTGTTATAAAGCGTAGCCCTGCTAACGCGAAAATTCTTTTTCAGTAGCTCTCTGCCCAAATCTTCTATCGAGAAATGCTCTCCCATAGAATAAATGGTGTCGAGGATAGTGGAACGCTCCGGAGTGCGCCGGTGATGATTGCTCTCCATATAATTGTCCAAAACCTCATGAGCTTTTGCTAAAATTTCTTCACTCATAATCCTTGTTAGTTACATAAAACGCACAAAGATACTCATTATCTACGACATAGAACAATATTTAATTTTAAAAAATCTAAATTCGCCTCAATTCCTCATAGATACGCTGAACCGGAAGCCCCATCACATTAAAATAACTCCCCTTCAACCCCGTACAACCTATGTAGCCAATCCATTCCTGAATACCATAGGCGCCAGCTTTGTCAAACGGCTGATAATGATTTATATAATAACTGATTTCATCATCAGAAAGCGGTTTGAACGTCACTTCTGTTGTTACTGAAAAGGAACGCTGCTTATGCTGGGTAGTAAGACAAACACCTGTAACTACATGATGCGTCTTTCCGCTCAACATCTTCAGCATTCGTCTGGCATCTTCAGCATCACGAGGCTTCCCGAGAATGACTCCCTTTCCTTCCTGGTCATTCTGTTCGCCAGCTGTTGGCGCAATCACAACCGTATCTGCTGTAAGAATCAAAGTTTCTGACTCGTCCAACTCTTCAACACTATTATTTCCGTTCAAAAGCGGACGATAAGCCTCAGCCTTTTTCTTGCAGATGAATTCTGCCACCTGATAAGCATCGAGGTCAGCAGGATAACTTTCATCAATACCACTAATCACCTTCACCTCAAAAGGAATATCCAAACCTGCCAGAAGTTCCTTGCGACGAGGCGAATTACTCGCCAAAATGATCTTATAATTCATCTATTTTAAACCTTATTACTTTGAACTTTATGATTAAAATTCAGTTGCAAACTTTCTACTATAAACTATCAACTTTCAACTATTAACTAAATTCTACCAGCCAAACGCCTTAGCATCTGAAAGCCATAAACCCTTGGCTCTCAGTACCTGTTCTACGACATCACGTCCCACACCATCACCTCCGTTACAAGCCGAGATATAAGTAGAAATTTCTTTAATATCGGAGCATGCATCTGCTGGGCAACATGGACATCCGCAACGACGCATTATCTCATAATCAGGAATATCATCACCTACATATATTATTTCCTCATCTGTAATTGAATATTTCTGCTTGAACTCCTCATAAGTCTTTATCTTTACAGAACACCCCATGAAGATATCCTCTACACCAAGATTTTCATAGCGTACCTGTATGGCATGAGAATTACCGCCTGTCAGAATTACGATACGAACACCTTTCTTCTGAGCCAGCTGAATGGCATAGCCATCTTTGATATTAACAGTACGCAAAGGTTCGCCGGCACTGGAAAGCGTGATGGTCTGTCTTGACAGCACTCCATCAACATCAAAGATGATTGCTTTTATCTTATTTAAATCGTAATTTATCATACTTATTTCTGTTTTTAGAACTTAAATTCCTAACTGCAAACTTAAACCAATAACAGTTTTATCTCTTGAACTTGAATATGCTTTTGCTCATCATTTCATAAATCTGCTGTAGTTCTGGCTGTTTTTCAAGAAGTTGCATTTGTTTCTCCATTACGTTCCGATCATCACGAATAGCCGGTCCTGTCTGCACTTCAGCTGCCGAATGCGAAGAAGCCTTGTCCATAGTTTCCATAACCAGAGGACGGAGAACACTGCCAGGAATATGATGATTTTCGAGAATCTGCTGACCTATAGCTACGCAATGATTCGCAAAATTACAAGCGAAAACAGCTGACAGGTGCAGATACTTACGATTATCAGAATCCAATTCATAGACACTACGAGAAATCTGTTCTGCCAACCTCTTCAGGAAAGAAGTTTCGAAAGCACCACATCCCTCAATGAAAATAGGAATATTTTCGAATGCAACCTTTTTATCTTTCGTAAATGTCTGCATCGGATAAAATACACCATAATGACGGGCATAATCTTTGAAAACATCCATCGGCATGGAACCAGCTGTATGAACAAACATCTTATCTTCTCTTCCTTTGCACAGTTCTGGAATAAGCATTTCAAGCGCATCATCCTTCACAGAAACGATGTACAAATCTGCATCACAGACCACCTTACTCATCTCATTGACAGGCTCACAATTCACCTTCTCGGCCAATAGAGAGGCCGACTCCCTAGTTCTACTGAAAACTTGCACAATCTGATGTTCTGATTGCGATATTTCGAGCGCAAGATTGGTTGCAAGATTACCTGCCCCAATAAACACTATTTTCATACGTAATTTTGTTTAAAGTTCTACTTTTTATGCAAAAATACTAAAAAATAACGATAGAGGAGCCCTTTTTCTTGCTTTTTTATGATAAATTTATTATTTTTGCCTTCGTGAGAAAATATGAAGTAGAAATATATGGTAAACTGGAAGAAATGCCGCATTTATTGGATGGCGACTTTTTTCATAGCTTGGAGCTTTTTCAGATTCTTGAAAAAACACCCGGCATAACCCCTTTTATGGCTGTCGCCACACAGGAGAACAAGGTGGTAGGACAAATGCTCGTCATCCTCTATCACCGCAAATCTTTATTTCCACCTTATTTATATACGCACGCGCACGCGTATGGAGAGGGACTTTATGCACCCGATGCTGAACAGAATGCTATTTTCCCATTGTTACTCCGCAGCCTAACTATCCACTTACACAAACGACTCTGCTTTTACATCGAGTTCTCCCGAATGAGCAAAAAGATGCTGGGTTACCGGGAATTCAGAAAATTGGGCTATGTACCTATTGCCTGGCAAGAGATACATAACTCCCTACACAGCAAACTTCCACAAGAGCGACTCTCAGACAAACAAATTGCTATGATTGAAAAAATGAAGAAAAAGGGAATAAGTTGTAGAGAGGCAACGTCACCCGAAGACATCCATCGTTATCACCAGTTGCTCAAAAATTATTATCGGCTGAAACTTCGCCGTTATGTTCCTGACGAAACATTCTTTCAGAAACTGAGTACAAGTAGTAATGCCAGAAACGTCATCATCACCTATAAGGACAAAGTGATTGGCGGCTATACCTGCATCTACAACCAAGGCAATGCCTTTCTTTGGTTTTCTGCATTCAAGAGAAAGACTTACATCCATCTGCATCCGGACACAATGACCATCTGGCAAGCACTCTCTGATGCACAGGAGCAGGCTGCCCAACACCTCCACTTTATGGACGCAGGACTTCCGCTTAAGAGTAATCTCTACCGTGAATTCATTCTCGGTTTCGGAGGCAAACCTGTTACCAAGTTTCGCTGGTTCCGCTTCTATCCAAAAGTTATAAACCTGCTCCTCCACTGGCTATACAAGGATTAAGGAAAAGAGGTTCCGTGAGCCTATATAAAGCATCTCCGAAACCTCTTTCTCTTTTTTAAGCGAATTACACATACGCTCAAAAAGTACATTTTGTATATTAAAGTCAACGCCTCTACTCTTTTAAAGCACGGTCAAGCTGCTCCAAGCCGCGCTCTGTACAGAATCCCCGAATCAGGCACAAAATATAATTGTCGTATATCTCCTGCATCGAATGAACACGATAGAGCTGATGATGCATGATTTCCTCCATCATTACATGTCCTATGTCCATAACAACATTGAAGTCTACATCCTTACGGAAAAGCCCCTCCTTGACACCAGCCTCAAAGAAACGCACACTCTCCTCCCGTTCATGAGCATGATTTTCCTGGAAGAATTTCACTACACGAGGCATCTTATGAACCTCCTCATAAAAAAGAACGCCCACCATCCCATTGCGCTCCATCTGCAATTTATAGACATAGCTGATAATATCTATCACATTCTTCGCTTGGGTCTTGGCGAAATTTTCTAACTTCGAACGATTTTCTTCTAGCTGACGCATCATACCAGCAAGCAACAATTCTTCTTTGTCACCGAAAATCTCGTACACAGTTCTCTTAGATACATGAAGCCCCTGTGAGATTTCATCCATCTTGACAGCTTTTACCCCACGCTTATAGAATTCAGGCATCGCATAAGAGATGATTCTGTCTTTCAGTTCTTGTCTATATTGATTGATTTCTGCCATTTTACTTGTTTGAAGACTATTTTTGTGCAAAGATACAAAAAAAATCAAAAAACCATTCTTTTTTACTAAGTTTTTTTGTACCTTTGCACAAACTTTTAAATTTCGTGCGAAAAATCCACGAATATGAAAGAAAAATAAACTTTAAACCAATATATTGTTATGGTAAAAATTACAAAAGAGGCGGCTTTAAGTTATCACGAGACTGGCCGTCCTGGCAAGATTGAGGTTAAGCCAACAAAACCTTATCACACACAAACGGATCTGAGCCTTGCTTATTCTCCTGGCGTGGCATTCCCATGTCTTGAGATCCAGCAGAACCCAGACGATGCATACAAGTATACTGACAAGGGTAACCTGGTTGCTGTTATCAGTAATGGTACAGCAGTGCTCGGACTTGGCGATATCGGTGCCATGAGCGGAAAGCCAGTGATGGAAGGTAAGGGATTGCTTTTCAAGATTTACGGTGGTGTGGATGTCTTCGATATCGAAATCGATGAAAAAGACCCAGAAAAGTTCTGTGAAACCGTAGAGAAAATCGCTCCTACATTTGGTGGAATCAACTTGGAGGACATCAAGGCACCTCAATGTTTCTACATCGAGGAACGCCTGAAAAGAACTCTCGATATCCCTGTAATGCACGATGACCAGCATGGTACTGCTATCATCTCTGCAGCAGGTTTGAAGAACGCTCTTGAGGTAGCAGGAAAGAACATTGCCGATGTAAAGATTGTCGTAAATGGTGCTGGTGCAGCTGCTATCAGCTGTACAAAACTCTACGTAGCGCTCGGTGCACAGGTAAAGAACATCGTTATGCTCGACTCTAAGGGTGTCATTACCAGCGACCGCGAAAATCTGACAGAGCAGAAAAAGCTCTTTGCAACAGACCGCCGCGATGTTCATACACTCGAAGAGGCTGTGAAAGGCGCCGATGTATTCGTAGGACTCAGCAAGGGTAACGTGCTCTCCAAGGATATGATTCGCTCTATGGCAGACAACCCTATCGTTTTCGCTCTTGCCAATCCAGTACCTGAGATCAGCTACGAGGACGCTATGGACAGCCGCCCTGACGTATTGATGTCAACTGGCCGTTCAGATTATCCTAACCAGATTAACAATGTAATCGGTTTCCCATACATCTTCCGTGGTGCACTCGATGTTCACGCCCGTGCTATCAACGAAGAAATGAAGATGGCTGCTGTTTATGCAATTGCCGATTTGGCTAAGCAGCCGGTTCCTGATGTAGTAAACGATGTTTACCACGTTAACGACCTTACATTCGGTCCTAAATACTTCATTCCGAAACCTGTAGATCCACGTTTGATTACAGAAGTTTCTGCTGCCGTAGCTAAGGCTGCAATGGAAAGTGGTGTGGCTCGCACCCCTATCACAGACTGGGAGAAGTACAAGCAGGATTTGCGCCAGCTGCTTGGTCAGGAGACCAAACTGACCCGCAAGCTCCACGATACAGCGCGCCTTCACCCACAGCGTGTAGTATTCGCTGAAGGTGGCAACCCAACTATGCTGAAGGCTGCAGTCCAGGCAAAGCAAGAGGGTATCTGCCAGCCAATCCTGTTGGGTAACCCTGACCGTCTGAACCGTGTTGCTAGCCGTTTGAAACTTGACCTTTCAGATATTGAGATTGTAGATATGCGTGCTGATAACGAACAGGGCCGCCGTGCTAAGTTTGCCAAGCATCTGGCAGAGAAGCGTGCTCGCGAGGGCTACAGCTTCGAGGAAGCTTATGATAAAATGTACGAGCGCAACTACTTCGGTATGTCAATGGTAGAACAGGGTGATGCTGACGCATTCATCACTGGTCTTTACACAAAGTACAGCAATACTATTAAGGTGGCAAAAGATGTAATTGGAATCCGTGAGCCATATAAGACTTTCGGTACCATGCATATCCTTAACACCCAGAAGGGTATTTATTATATCGCAGATACACTTATCAACCGCCACCCAGACGAAGATGTGCTGATCGATGTTGCCAAGCTGTCTGCAGGTACAGTAAAGTTCTTCAACGAAGAGCCGGTTATGGCCATGTTAAGCTACTCTAACTTCGGTACAGACAATATTGGCTCACCTGTTAAGGTAAAGAAAGCCGTTGCTGAGATGCAGAAGGAGTTCCCAGAACTTGCCATCGATGGTGAGATGCAGGTAAACTATGCACTCAACAAGGATCTGCGCGACGAGAAGTACCCATTCTCCCGCCTCAAGGGCAAAGACGTCAACACTTTGGTGTTCCCTAACTTGAGTAGCGCCAATGGTGCATACAAACTTCTCCAGGGTTTGAATCCTGAAGCTGAGATTATCGGCCCTATCCAGATGGGATTGAATAAGCCTATCCACTTCACTGACTCAGAAAGTAGTGTACAGGATATCGTAAACATCACAGCAGTAGCTGTCATTGATGCTTACGTAGAGAAAATCAAGAAGCAGAAGTAATCACTTCTTTTTCCTGATTCGAACAAACAGAATAAGATAATAGTATTTTCCATAAACAGGTTGGCACTTCTGCGCCAATCTGTTTTTATTTTCTCCACTTCACTACTCGTCTCGAAAGTTCGTCTCTTTATACTTTTGAAGATATCTAAACAAGAACAAAAAACAACAGAATTGCAATCGATTACGCAGCCTTTCTTACAAAAATAAGTTAATTTATGCTCTTGTGCACCCACACAATTGATTTACAACAAAAATAATCAAATAAATATTTGGTGATTTGAAAAAAATCGTGTATCTTTGCAGCCAGTTATCCTGAAAACAATCTTTTTACCTTAATGGAAACTAATACCTATTGAAGATTTGGAGCGGTAGCCTGTGAAGGTCATCGCTTTTTTCTTTTTATACACCTCCTCCATCAAATAGCATATAGCATATATTGTTCCCAAGAAGAAAGTATACAATTAAAAGGTAATATCACTTGAGTCGGAAGACTTGCTGACTGCAGTCAGCAGACCTGTCGACTATAGTGAGCAGACCTGCTGACTAGGCTCAGCAGAGCTGCTGACACTAGTCATAACTTTAACGAAGCTATCTTCTTGAACCTGAGAAGTCGTATCCTTGAACCTAAGGAGACATCTCCTTGAACCAGAGAAGACATATCATTGAGCCAGAGGAGACATATCATTGAGCCAGAGAAGACATATCATTGAACCTAAGGAAGTACATCATTGAACCTAAGGAAGTATATTATTGAACCCAATAAAGAACATTATACTATTCACGAGTCCCTTATCTGGTAGCAAACAATCAGTATTCTTATAAAAAACAGGCTTTTCTGTTAAATCTTTCTAAAAAGCAATCTTTATTTCCCCAACATTTTGTTCATATCAAAGATAATTTGTAATTTTGCACCCCGAATGCTCATGGATTGGGCAAATGTTACAGAAAAGTTTAGTTCGAAGGGGCTCAAAGAAGATCCGGCACAATGCAGGACGCCTCCCGAAGAAACCCGTTTATATAATTAATTTAATGTACGCAATTGTAGAAATTAACGGTCAGCAGTTCAAGGCTGAGGAGGGCAAGAAGCTCTTCGTACATCACATCAAGGATGTTGAGGCAGGTCAGACTGTTGAGTTCGACAAGGTTTTGCTCGTTGACAAAGACGGCTCAATCACTGTCGGTGCACCAGCTGTAGAGGGTGCAAAAGTAGTAGTAGAAGTAGTGAACCCACTCGTAAAGGGTGACAAGGTCATCGTCTTCAAGATGAAGCGCCGCAAGGACTATCGCAAGAAGAACGGTCATCGTGCTCAGTTCACTGAAGTATCAATCAAATCTGTAATCGCTTAAAATTAGGAGGAATTAGAAAATGGCACATAAGAAAGGTGTTGGTAGTTCTAAGAACGGCCGTGAATCAGCTTCACAAAGATTAGGCGTTAAGATCTGGGGTGGTCAGAGCATCATCGCAGGTAACATCATCGTTCGCCAGCGTGGTAACAAGCACTTCCCAGGTGAGAATGTAGCTCAGGGTAAGGATGATACATTGTATGCTTTGGCAGATGGTATCGTTTACTTCCACAAGGGCCGCAAGGACAAGAGTACAGTTTCTGTTCTCTCTCCAGAGGTTTACGCTGAGAAGACCAAAAAAGCTGACGCTTAATTTTTAAAGTTTTAGAAAAAACTATTCCAAACAAACAACATAGAAGCCTGCTCATACCTAGAGCAGGCTTTCTTCGTTTATATAAGTTTTTAGGCAAGAATTAAACCACACCCCCTTTCTCTAAGCTCCTTAACCCTGTAAAACCACAAAAAAAACTTTAATTCTACCCTTCCCTGTAAAAAAGTCAGCAATTTTTTACGCTATCACAAATATTTTTTGTACTTTTGCCTACAAATAGTAAATTATTTAATTAAAAGACATTTTATGCTTACACTTAAACTTATCAGTGAGGAAACTGAACGTGTAGTTAAGGGTCTCGAAAAGAAGCATTTTCCAAATGCTCGTGAGGCCGTAGAGAAAGTTTTGGAGTACGACAAGATTCGTCGTGAAGCTCAGCAGAAGTTGGATAACAACAAGCAGCAGGCTAACCAGTTTGCTAAGCAGATTGGTGCCCTAATGAAGGAAGGTAAGAAAGAGGAAGCTGAGAGCGCAAAGGCTCAGGTAGCTATGCTCAAGGCAGACGCTAAGGCTCTTGAAGAGATCATGGAGAAAGCACAGAACGATATGACCAACCAGTTGCTCGAAATTCCTAACATCCCTTGCGAGCAGGTTCCTGAAGGTAAGGACGCAGCCGACAACGTTGTTGTGAAAGAAGGCGGCGAAAAGCCAAACCTCGGTGAGGATGCTCTCTGCCATTGGGATCTCTTGAAGAAATACAATCTTGTTGACTTCGACCTCGGCGTTAAGATTACCGGCGCAGGTTTCCCTGTATATATCGGCAAGATGGCTCGTTTCCAGCGTGCGCTTGAGGCATTCTTCCTCGATGAGGCTCGCAAGAGCGGATATCTGGAGATTCAGCCTCCTTACGTAGTAAACGAGGACTCTGGTCGTGGTACCGGTCAGTTGCCAGACAAGGAAGGTCAGATGTATCATGCTAATCTGGATAATCTCTTCCTCATCCCTACTGCTGAGGTTCCTGTAACCAACATCTTCCGCGATGTTATTCTCGATGAGAAAGATCTCCCTATCAAGCGTTGTGCTTACTCAGCTTGTTTCCGTCGTGAAGCAGGTAGCTATGGTAAGGACGTTCGCGGTTTGAACCGCCTGCACCAGTTCGACAAGGTAGAGATTGTTCGCATCGATAAGCCAGGTCACTCTTACGAGAGTTTGAACGAGATGCTTGACCATGTTGAAGGTCTTTTGAAGAAGTTGGAATTGCCATACCATATCCTCCGTCTCTGCGGTGGTGATATGAGCTTCACCTCTTCTATCTGCTACGACTTCGAGACATGGAGTGCTGCACAGGGTCGCTGGTTGGAAGTTTCATCAGTATCTAACTTCGAGAGCTATCAGGCTAACCGTCTCCACTGCCGCTATCGCCATACAGATGACAAGAAGATTGAACTTTGCCACACATTGAATGGTTCAGCACTTGCCTTGCCACGTATCGTAGCAACCATCTTGGAGAACAATCAGACCCCAGAAGGAATCCGCGTACCTAAGGTATTGGTTCCATACTGTGGTTTCGAGATGCTTGATGACAAAAATTTCGATTAATTTGAAATATCGGTAAGACTTTCTGTTTTCCCGATTATACAAAACATTCGAAAAACAAAAATAACATATATTGTACGAGGATAACTTCGACTGCCACAAAGGTAGCCGATGTTATCCTTTTGCATTTTTATGTACCATGAAGCAAACTCTAAACAGCTAACCAGAAATATTAATATATCAGCATTAAGAAATTTAATAGCCCATGAACAAGATTATCAAGAAAGTACAATACTCAGAGAAAGTATTCCGCTTCGATGTAGAAGCACCGCTTATAGCCAAGAGCCGAAAGGCAGGTAACTTTGTTATCATCCGTGTAGACAACAACAGCGAGCGCATGCCGCTGACCATCGCTGATGCTGACATTGAGAAAGGAACTATCACACTGGTTGTGCAGAAGGTAGGTCTTTCATCTACCAAACTCTGTGCATTGAATGAAGGCGATGAGATTCACGATGTGGTGGGACCACTTGGAAATCCTACACATATCGAGAACTTCGGAACAGTCATTTGTGCCGGAGGTGGTGTAGGCGTAGCTCCTATGCTCCCTATCATCAAGGCACTGAAAGCCGCAGGAAACAGAGTCCTTTCCGTAATTGCGGGTAGGAACAAAGACCTCGTGATTATGGAAGATGAAGTGCGCGCTTCCAGCGATGAACTCATCATCATGACCGATGACGGAAGCTACGGCGAGAAGGGTGTTGTAACCGTAGGAATCGAGAAGTTTATCAATCAGGAGCATATCGATAAGGTTTTCGCCATCGGTCCTCCTATCATGATGAAGTTCTGCTGTCTCCTGACCCAGAAATATAATCTTTCCACAGACGTTTCGCTCAATACCATCATGGTGGATGGAACCGGTATGTGCGGTGCCTGCCGCCTGACCATCGGTGGCAAGACCAAGTTTGTCTGCATCGACGGTCCTGAGTTTGACGGCGCCCAGGTAGATTGGGACGAGATGTTCAAGCGCATGGGCACTTTCAAGGATGTTGAACGCGAAGAGATGGAACACTTCGAAGAGCACCTTGCAACTGTAGACGCAGGAAAGAAGAAAGAAACTACGGATGTAATCATGGACGTAGAACCTACAGATGCGAGCATCGAAGAGTTGACAGACCGTAACGCTGAGTGGCGCAAGGAGTTACGCGCTTCGATGAAAGCAAAAGAACGTACAGCTATAGAGCGCGTAAAGATGCCAGAACTTGACCCTCTTTATCGTGCCACAACCCGTACGGAAGAGGTAAATATCGGTTTAACCAAGGAAATGGCTTTGACCGAAGCCAAGCGCTGTCTCGACTGTCCTAAGCCTACCTGTATGGAAGGTTGTCCGGTAAGCATCAACATTCCTTCCTTCATCAAGAATATTGAGCGAGGCCAGTTCCTTGCCGCAGCCAAGGTTTTAAAGAACACCTCTGCCCTACCAGCCGTTTGCGGACGAGTTTGCCCACAGGAAAAGCAATGTGAAAGCAAGTGTGTACATCTCAAGATGAACGAGCCTGCTGTAGCTATCGGATACCTGGAGCGTTTTGCTGCCGATTACGAACGTCAGAGTGGAAACATCTCTGTACCAAAGTGCGATGAGGCTAATGGCATCAAGGTAGCTGTAGTCGGTTCAGGACCTTCCGGATTGAGTTTTGCAGGCGATATGGCAAAGAAGGGATTCGACGTTACCGTCTTTGAAGCGCTTCACGAGATTGGCGGTGTATTGAAATATGGTATTCCTGAATTCCGTTTACCTAATGCTATCGTAGATGTAGAGATTGAGAATCTTCAGAAGATGGGCGTAAAGTTTATTACAGACTGCATCGTAGGCAAGACCATTTCCGTAAAAGATCTGGAAGAACAAGGATTCAAGGGAATCTTCGTTGGCTCAGGTGCGGGTCTGCCAAACTTCATGAATATTCCTGGAGAGAATGCCTTGAACATCATGTCTTCTAACGAATATCTTACCCGTGTAAACCTGATGGATGCAGCCAATCCTCATAGCGACACCCCTATCAACTTGGGTAAGAAGGTGGTTGTTGTAGGCGGCGGAAATACAGCTATGGACAGTTGCCGTACTGCAAAACGACTCGGAGCAGACGTAACCTTGGTATATCGCCGTTCGGAGGCAGAAATGCCAGCCCGACTCGAAGAGGTGAAGCATGCCAAGGAAGAAGGAATCAATTTCTTTACATTACACAATCCTAAAGAATATGAGGCAGACGATAAGGGCGCAGTAAAGGCTGTAGTTCTCGATGTGATGAAGCTTGGCGAACCTGATGCCAGCGGCCGTCGTCGTCCAGAAGCTACAGGCGAGACCATCACGCTGGAGTGCGACCAGGTAATTGTTGCCGTAGGAGTAAGTCCTAATCCACTCGTTCCACAGAGTATCGAAGGCTTGGAACTCGGCAGGAAGAACACCATTGCCGTAAACGACCAGATGCAGAGTTCCATCGAAGAAATCTATGCTGGCGGCGATATCGTACGAGGAGGAGCCACAGTAATCCTTGCCATGGGAGACGGCAGAAAGGCCGCTCTCAATATGAGCGAAAAATTATTGAATAAGAAATAAGAAAACGGGAAACAATAAAGGGCAGCCATGCATCACGCAGACTGCCCTTTCCTTTTCTCGTATGTAATGTTATAAAATGAAATGTAGTTCGTACATATATTTATTAATAATTGGACTCAAACACTATTTCAGATTAATACGAAGTCCGAACTGGAGATTAAAATTCCACTTCTTATCTTTAAACGTATTTTCTATTTCGCTGCCATTATCAAAATAATATTTTGCACCTGGCTCAATATAGAAGCCCACTTGTGGTGTAACATCATACTGTGCACCAAGCGAAGCCTTACCCGAGAACTGAACGCCATCACGTTTCACATCCTCTTTATGACCAGAAACCTTTGTATCATTCTTTACGTTGAAATCGGCTTCTCCACCCGCCATTACGTACGCATGAAAGCCTCCCGTGCTCCAAACCTCATAGTTTAAACCAAGTGGAACACCCACATAATGCAAAACCTGATGTGTATCAAATTCTGAAACACCATAAGATTTGAAATCAGAAGCAACACGCGTATAAACGACACCGGTACTCAAAGACAAACGAGGCGCAAGTCCGATACCAACCTGAGCACCTATAGCCAAAGGAGCATGATGTTTCGCTTCAACATATTTCGGTATTGCATATCTTAAAGGAGAAGCAGCAGCCAGGAAAACGCCATGATCAGCAAAGCCGCCACCAGCAAGAGGATCAGAAGACGCATATATGCCGTTTGACATTCCATCACTGCCAGAGCCCAGACTTACATTCTCTGCATACAGGTTCATGGTCCAGTTCTGTTCATACTTGTCCTTATAACTGCGTTCAAAATGACCATTCTGCGCCCTGCCTGCATAAAGTTTCTGCCCACCATCTGCTTCCAACGGCTTGGTTGCATGATTAGAAGAAACGGCCATCTGTCTTTCAGAATCCTCATTTTGCTTTTGCAAAACAGATAATTCCCGACCATTTACCTCTGCATTAACAGACTGTTCTGGCATTTCTACCTCTGCTGCAAGCATTACTTCATTATCAGCAGCAACAGTCCGCTCCTGGAAAGAGACAGAAGATTTACTATGGTTCAATTGACGCCCCGATGAATGACGATTCACCTGATGTGCAGATGCATTGTTTTCAGCAAGCAAGATTGCATTTTCACTTCCTGCCGATTGTGCTTCTGCACGGACAGCAGAAGAAGTCCTGCTTGAACCTGGTGCTGTAGAGAAAGAACTCTGAACAGCTAAGTTAGCCTGTCCCGGTTCATCATCATGCAGATAAACATAACTGCCTCCTACTCCCAATAAAGCAATAGCTGCAGCTACTGACCATCTTTTCAAGACAACATAACGAGCCTGTGGGGTCTTTTTTACATCAGTTTCCTCATCACCAACCTTTTTAGACTGAGCAAGCGATTGTTCTATCTCAGCCCACATGTCGTGGCTGACAGGCTCTTGGTAGTCTGCCAACTGATCTCGAAGTTTATTTGTCCAATCGTTACTCATTACTTTTCTCGTTTATATGATTCAACTCTTTATTATCACTACAATCTGCCTGGCTCAGATAATCTTTCACCTTTTTGCCCAACAGCTTTTTCGCCCGCAAATATTGTGAAGCAGAACTGCTTTCTTTGATGCCTAACAGCTGTGCAATTTCTTTATGGCTTTTCTGTTCAAAAACAAACATGTTAAGAACCAGTCTGTACCCATCAGGCAATTCTCCTATCATTCTAGTCAGTTCTGCAGGCGGAACTCTTTCTACTTCAGGCTCTTCATCCTCAATATCATCGGGAACTTCGTCCACGATAGTGAAGCGCTTTTGCTGCCTTACAAAGTTGACAGCTTCATTTGTCACTATCCGCAAGAGCCAAGCCTGAAGAGCGCCCTCACCCCGATATTCAAACTTTGAAATGCCGGAAAAGACTTTTATAAAACTATCTTGCACTACATCTTCAGCATCATCGCGCATAGGGACATACCTCAGCGCTACGGCCATGGCATACCCCACATAGCGTTCGTACAATCTGTGCATGGCTGCCCGACTGCCGCTATTGATGTCGTCTAAGAGTTTCTTTTCCGATTCCAATTTCAAATCCTTTTTAAAGATTAAACGATATAAAGAGAAAACCTTGCATCAAAAATGAACTTTTTTTTGACGCAAGGCACTTTTTTTATATTTCTATATTATTCTATAGAGAACACTTTACCTTCCTGAGTAAGATAACTTTCCGTAAACACCTCTTTAGCTTCATTCAACAATACCTCTTCATTATTATATCTTGCACTATAATGTCCCAGAAGAAGTTTGCCTACACCCGCATTTCTGGCTATAGTTGCAGCCTGTCGGGCCGTACTGTGATAATAGAGTTTAGCCCTGTCCTCATTCTCTGAAGTATAGGTACTCTCATGATAAAGCACCGTAACCCCCTTTACCTTTTCTGCCAACCCCGGAACAAACCGGGTATCACTGCAATAAGCATAACTGCGGGGAGTAGCGGCAGGCATTACCAATCTGGCATTAGGTATTACATCCCCCTCCTTCGTTGTCCAGTCAGCTCCATTCTTGATGTTATTAATCTGGCTTACAGGAATCTCGTAATAATCTATCATATCACGACGGATATGAGGCAATGTCGGTTTCTCTCTGAAGATGTAACCACAACAAGGCACACGATGCTGCAGAGGAACGGTTTCTACGGTTACAGAATGATCTTCATATACTACTTGCGACTTCTCGGTATCTACAGGAACAAATTCGATTTCATATTCCATTCCCTGCATGAAGAAATCAATCTGACGCTTAAATAAATCTCCGTAACTTTCTGGCGCATATACCTTTAACTTAGCCGTTCTTCCCAGCATACCTAAGGTAGAAAGAAGTCCCAGCAAGCCAAAGCAATGGTCACCATGAAGATGCGAAATAAAGATAGCATTTATCTTAGCAAAGTGAACATGAGTGCGACGGAACTGCATCTGGGCACCCTCTCCACAATCCATCATAAAGCATTTGCCACGCATCTCAATAATCTGGGCCGAGGCACTATGCTGAAGGGTGGGCAAAGCACTGCCACACCCCAATATATGTACTTTAAATGGTTCCAAAACTAAATCATAAATTACAGGTTCAACATGATGACCTTACTCTTGGCGCTTGAAAACAAAGATACCCTGAGTATTCTCCAACATAAGACTGTCAGAACCTAATTTGTCAATGGCAAAAGTATCCTTATTCAGCAAAAGTTTACCATTGAGTATCTTCCAGCTAGTCCAAGGATTAGTTTCAGCCTTCACATTGTTCTTCACCTCTCCACCTTCCAAGATATCAAAATTCTTATCCAGAGAAGTCCATTTACCCAAGAGGGATGTCAGGTTGATAATCTTCTGGGCCATCATCTCTCCATCCTCTGCCTTATAACCGATAAGAGCAATACGGTCGCCAGCCAGCAATCCTCCCTGAACAACATCAGGATTCTCATCGTCAATAAACACCGAAAGGGTGTCACCATCATCAGAAATCAGCTCCAGGCTATGCATAGAGGTTCCCTCACCGCATACACCATAGATGGTAGAATCGTTCATTGCATCCTCTACCTCTACCGAATCTGCTGCACTGATAACAGGAACATTATTTTTGTTCTTACAACTGTTGACAGCGAAAAGCGCCACCAAAGCTATTGTTACATAAACTAATTTCTTCATAACACTTTAGTTTTTATTATTATATTGATGAGTCGATAAGATTATCTGATTCACCGTTATTTATCATCCTTTTTCTCCTGAAGTTTTGCTTCATCCCATAGTTTATCCATTTCTTCTAAGCTCATATCTTTCAAGTTTTTACCTTGCTTTAAACTATGATCTTCTACGTAGTTGAAACGGCGGATAAACTTCTGGTTGGTTTTCTCCAGCGCATTATCCGGATTGAGTTTATAGAGACGTGCTGCATTGATTACTGAGAAGATGAAATCGCCCAATTCCCGGGTAGAATTCTCTTTGTCGCCTTTAGCCAGTTCCACCTTGAGTTCTTCCAGTTCCTCCTGCACTTTGTCCCACACATCTTCTTTTTCTTTCCAGTCGAAGCCTACATTTCTAGCCTTATCCTGAATGCGATAAGCCTTGATAAGAGACGGAAGAGAATTAGGGACACCGCTCAACACCCGCTCATTACCATCCTTCTCCTGCTGCTTGATCTGTTCCCAGGTTTTCTCAACAGAAGTAGCAGTTTTCGGCTTGCTGGCGCCAAGAGCCAAGGTTTCTTCCGAACTGGCAATTCCAGCCTTCCCGGTTTCTGCTTTTTCAGACTCTCTATATACCACCTGTCCCTCATCGTTGATATACATATCAGGATTCGAAACCGTCCAATTTCCTTCCTCCTTCCAGTTGATGAAAGGATGGCGGAACATCAATTTATCTGCCTCCTGATTGCAAACATCACAGATATCGAACTCACCGTCTTCTCTGCCGATGATGCTATAGAACATCACGTGCTCCAACACATCGCCCAACTCCTTCTTGATATCCTTGTAATCGCGCTTCATCAAGGCGTCACAAAGCTCGAAAGTCTCCTCAATCGTATTCGGACGAAGACTCTCGAATGTCTGCTTTTTATCCCATGGACACTGCAGGCGCAAACGGTCCTGCACATCCAGCAAGCGGCTGAACGCCGCCAGTTTTTCTTCTTTCGTATGTCCTTTTCCTGTATTACTAACCATCGTTTTGTGCAAAAATTAATAATTTTGATGCAAAGATAGTATTTTTCGCCCAAAAATTAGTATCTTTGCACCGTTTTTTAAAGAAAAAGAAAGAAAAAGAATAAAAATTAGATATAAACAATGGAATTAGCAAGTAAATACGATCCACAAGCAGTGGAAAGTAAATGGTATCAGTACTGGCTCGACAACAAGCTTTTCAGCTCTAAGCCAGATGGTCGTGAACCTTATACAGTGGTTATCCCTCCACCAAACGTAACGGGTGTGCTCCACATGGGACACATGCTCAACAACACTATCCAGGATATTCTCGTTCGCCGTGCTCGCATGGAGGGCAAGAACGCATGTTGGGTACCAGGTACCGACCATGCCAGTATCGCTACCGAGGCAAAGGTTGTAAACCGCCTCGCTCAGCAGGGCATCAAGAAGACCGACCTTACCCGCGAGGAGTTCCTCAAGCACGCTTGGGACTGGACTCACGAGCATGGTGGCATCATCCTCAAACAGCTCCGCAAACTCGGTGCCAGCTGCGATTGGGACCGCACAGCATTCACCATGGACGAGACCCGCTCTCGTGCGGTCATCCACGTATTCTGCGACCTTTACAAGAAGGGACTCATCTATCGTGGCGTGCGCATGGTTAACTGGGACCCTAAGGCTCAGACTGCGCTCTCTGACGAGGAGGTTATCTACAAGGACGAGCACTCTAAGCTCTACCACTTGAAGTATTACGTAGTTGAGCAGGACTGCCAGCAGGTGGATGAGGAGAACGTGATACACAAGGATGAGAAGGGATACTATGCAGTAGTAGCAACCACCCGTCCGGAGACCATCATGGGCGACTCTGCCATGTGTATCAACCCAGAGGATAAGAAGAATACCTGGTTGAAGGGTAAGCACGTTATCGTGCCTCTCGTAAACCGTGAGATTCCTGTCATCGAGGATACATACGTAGATATCGAGTTCGGTACTGGTTGCTTGAAGGTAACTCCAGCTCACGATATCAACGACCACGCACTCGGTTTGAAGCACGGTTTGGAAACCATCGACATCTTCAACGACAATGGTACTATCAGCGAGGCAGCAGGTCTCTATGTAGGTATGGACCGCATGGACGTGCGCAAGCAGATTTCCATCGACCTTCAGAACGCCGGTCTGATGGAGAAGATTGAGGACTATAATAATAAGGTGGGCTTCTCTGAGCGTACCAATGTGCCTATCGAGCCAAAGCTCTCTACACAGTGGTTCCTCAAGATGCAGCACTTTGCTGACATCGCCCTCCCTCCAGTAATGGACGATGACATCGAGTTCTACCCTAAGAAGTACAAGAACACCTATCGCCACTGGTTGGAGAACATCAAGGACTGGTGTATCAGCCGTCAGCTCTGGTGGGGTCACCGCATCCCAGCCTACTACTTCGACAATGCCGGCAAGAAGGATTTCGTGGTAGCTGAGACTGCAGAGGAGGCGCTGAAGCTCGCTCAGGAGAAGAACGCCAGCATCAAGGCTGAGGATCTTGAGCAGGAGAGCGACTGCCTCGACACCTGGTTCTCTTCATGGTTGTGGCCTATCTCTCTGTTCGATGGCATCGAGCATCCTGACAATGAGGAGATCAACTACTACTACCCTACTTCCGACCTCGTAACTGGTCCGGATATCATCTTCTTCTGGGTAGCACGTATGATCATGGCTGGCTACGAGTATCGTGGCAAGATGCCATTCAAGCACGTATATTTCACAGGTATCGTTCGCGATAAGCTCGGCCGCAAGATGAGCAAGAGTCTCGGCAACTCACCAGACCCACTGGTTCTGATTGACAAGTTTGGTGCCGACGGTGTTCGTATGGGTATGATGCTCAGCGCTCCTGCAGGCAACGACATCCTCTTCGACGAGAGCCTCTGCGAGCAGGGACGTAACTTCAACAATAAGATCTGGAATGCCTTCCGCCTCGTGAAGGGTTGGGAGACTGCGGATATCGAGCAGCCTAAGAGTGCAGAAATCGCCGTGAAGTGGTTTGATGCCAAGCTCAAGGAGGTAAACGAGGAGATGCAGAAGCAGTTTAAGGACTACCGTATCTCTGAGGCATTGATGACTGTATATAAGCTGTTCTGGGATGAGTTCTCATCCTGGTACCTGGAGATGGTGAAGCCAGCTTACGGCCAGCCTATCGACCAGAAGAGCTACGATGCTACCCTCCGTTTCTTCGATGCCCTCCTGAAGATGCTGCATCCATTCATGCCATTCATCACCGAGGAGCTGTGGCAGCACATCTACGACCGCAAGGATGGCGAGAGCATCATGCGCGAGAAGCTGGATATTCCTGCACCTACAGCTGAGGAGCAGAAGTTGGCAGCCGACATTGAGGCAGTGAAGCAGATTATCGCCGGTGTTCGTACCGTTCGCAACCAGAAGAACATTGCCCAGAAGGAGCAGTTGTCTCTTCAGGTAGTAGGCAAGAACGATTTCGAGGCTTACAACGACGTAACTCTGAAGATGGCGAACCTTGATAAGATTGAGGTCATCGCTGAGAAGAGTGCCGATGCATCAAGCTTCATGGTAGGTACCGACGAGTTTGCCGTACCATTGGGCGACCTCATCGACGTAGCTGCCGAGATTGAGAAGGCAGAGGCTCAGCTCAAGCACTTGGAAGGCTTCCTGATGGGTGTACGCAAGAAGCTCAGCAACGAGAACTTCGTAGCTCACGCACCTGAGAAGGTAGTAGCCTTGGAGCGCAAGAAGGAAAGCGACTCTGTTGAGAAGATTGCTGCCCTCAAGGCAACCATCGAGGAACTCAAGAAGAAATAATAGTATTATATTTAATGTTGAATGTTGAGTGTAGAATGTTGAATTAGTCAAGCTGATTCGTTAGCAAGATTGCAACTCAACATTCAACATTCAACATTCAACATTTTTAATTATGATCAAGAAGCTTTTCACCTTATTTATATGTACGCTATCTCTAGCAGCAACTTTCACCAGTTGCGGTGATGAAGCTATTGATGTAGAAAGCGTCAATAAGCAGACTATCTTCGTTTTCTATCCTTGGACGGGTGGAACCAGCTCTACTGGTCTGAAATATTTCCTGGAAAACAATGTAGATAGCATGTGCGCTGGCATCGTAGACAAAAAGGGCCTTACCAATGCCAGAGTATTAGTTTTCTTCACCGAAAAATACAATGAAAGTACGCTCTACGATCTTCAGTATGATGCAGCAACCAAAACCGTGAAACGTGTTCCTATCAAGAAATACGAAGGCAACAGTCATTGTACAGCAGAAGGATTTGCAGATTTACTGAACGATGTAAGACAAAACGCAGAAGCCCTCAACTATTCTCTGATTATCGGAGCACATGGTTGCGGCTGGACATACGCCAACGATTGGGTAAACTATCCATATATGGCAAGACCGAAGGCTGGTTCTACCGAAAAGGGAAATGATAAAAATACCATTGTATCCACAACAACTTCTGATCATTTCAGTGGCATTCAATTTGGCAATGATCCAAACAGACCTGCCACTCGTTTCTTCGGAAGTGTCAGTTTATCAGACAACGCCATCGATATTTCCACCTTGGCCGAAGGCATCAAGCTCAGCGGACTCAAGATGCAATACATCCTCTTTGATGCCTGTTACATGGGCAATGTGGAGACGGCTTACGAGCTGAAAGATGTAACCAATTTTCTGATCAGTTCAAGTAGCGAAGTGATGGGCGAAGGCATCCCATACAAGACGATATGGAGTTATCTCTGCTCATCAGCCCCTAACTATTCCAGCGCAGTATCAGGCATCGTCAACTTCTATAGGAATTCCGATATTCCATACTGCAACATGGCTGCAATAGACTGCCGACAGATAGACAAACTGGCAAGTATCATGAAGGAGATTAACAGCAAGTATACATTAGCTTCGACAGTGCCACTTGACTCTATCCAGCCACTGGATGGTTTCTCGCCAAACCTTTTCTACGATCTCTCGGTATACGTAGACAGCCTCTACCCTAGCGGCTATTTGAAAGACCAGTTCACATCACAATTAAAGCTCACCGTCAGGGCAGCAGAACATACGGATGAAGCCTATACTGCCTTACAGAGTTTTTATGGCAAGACCTTCAAGGTGAAGAACTATTGCGGTCTTTCTATCTCCGACCCTAGCCAGCACAGCGTAGCTATCAAGGGCAGAGAGAAAACAGCATGGTGGAAAGCTACACACTAATAAGCAATGAAGAGTGAAAGAAACTCCTTATTGGCTTTTAAGAAAAATATTATATAAAAGAATACATGATGGAATATTTTATCATTGAGAATAACGGACAGCAAGCGGGTCCATTCAGCCTGGAGCAACTCGTTCAGAAGGCTATCACACCCGAGACCCTTGTTTGGGCACAAGGCATGAAAGACTGGACTCCTGCTTGGAAAATAGCAGAACTGAAGACAGTTCTAGAAACTATAGAAGCAATCAAAGCTAATACAGCCAATAAAGAAAATGCAGAAGGAACATCAGCAGATGCAGCCGGCAACAACGGGACAGAAGCAGCAAACTTTCAGGCTGCAAACCAGCAGGCACAGCAGGAAGCTTACCAGCAAGGCTTTCAGCACGGCGCAGCAATGAACCAGGGCTACAGACAGGAACCGGAACAGAAAAAATCGAGCAAGACCCTCTGGAAAATCATCTTAGGTCTTATTGTACTTCTCTTCCTGGTTTTCGCCATAACCAATCCAGGACCTGATGCCCACAAAGAAAAGGTAAAGACTGAGGCAGCCAAGGCTATCGACAAGGCTACAGAAACCAGTGATAACAACTTCTTCACCCAAAGCATCCGTTCCATTGCCAAGATGATGGCAGGAAGCGCTATTGATGAAGTGATGAACCAGCTCTTCGAATACCACAACTATATCGTATGTTCTAAGGGAACCGTTGAGTTTAATGGCAAGCAGCACACCGTAAGTTTCGGAATCCTTGGCAGCGTTTACACGATGAATGCTGATGATATGGTGAAGGCGCTGGAAGGTGCCGACAATCTGCAGATAGAAGAAACCACCAGCTCATCAACCGATGAATCCCCTTCGGTAAGCGATAATAGCAGCGATGGTTCAGAAGAAGACGGACTGGGCGCTTCCGTTCAGAAGAAACTGGAAGACAAGGCAAACCAGGCCATGGATCAGGCTGCCGACAAGGTGAGCAAGAAACTGGAAGAGAAAATCAACCAGAAACTCGATGAAGCAACCGATTCTTCAACCGTAGAAAAGATTCTCGACAAGATTCTGGAACTGATCTAGCATCAGAAATCCGAAGAAACATAAGAAATATGACACATTTCTCAATATGACAGCATGGCGGCTTGACGTATATCAAGCCGCCATTGCTGTTTAGTTGACGTGTATCAAAAAAAGCCCCTTTTTCATCATTTTGTCATGTCTTTGTGACAGATATTCAAGAAAAAGGCATTACCTTTGCACCAGAAAACAGTGAGATTGTAAAAGGATAATGTAAAACAGGAGACCTCACATGGAGGCTCCACAAAGAAAGAAAGGAAACAAATTATGATGACGACAGTAATGATTCTTGCAGTTATGGCAGCAATGATTGCCAAGGCTGTAAATGTAAACAACAACATGGAGATGGGCAAGTAAAATTGACCACCGTTCATGAACAAAAGGATAAAGGAAATGGCAGAAATGCCGAGTATTAATTTTTTAAAAAAGGATAACGATTATGAAAACAATGTATGCAAACATCAAGAAGGCCTTGAAGGCTATTCTTGCAAATTACATGACCGCAATGGAAATGTATGGTGAGGCTTTGAACAGAAGCCGTGGCTGTGCTTGCGCATAAGGGTTCCAATCCCTTCATGCTGCGGCATAAACCAGATTGAAAGCAAAAAGTAATTACGTTTAAATAAAGAAAAAGCGTGTAAGTTACCATACTTACACGCTTTTTTTGTATCTTTGCAACCGGTTAGTAAAAATTTTAAAAAGAAGAAACGATGAACTCACAAGATATGATCAGCAGGCTGGAATCGAAAGGCATTCGGCCAACCGCCAACCGCATACTCGTAATGAAGACCCTGATGGGCGAACAGAACCCGCAGAGTCTGAGCAATCTGGAACGAAAGATGGTTTCGATGGACAAGTCGAGCATCTTCCGTACCCTTACCCTCTTTCTGGAACATGATGTGGTACATGCCTTCGAAGATGGGCGAGGCGTACTCTGCTACGAACTCTGCGAAGAAAAAGGGGCTTGCGATCATCACGACGGGCATATTCATTTCTACTGCGAATCTTGCCAGCGTTCCTTCTGTATGGAGGATATCCATATTCCAAGTTTCGAGCTGCCCGAAGGCTTTTACCCCCACTCTATTTCCTTTGTCATCAAAGGCGAATGCCCGGATTGCAGAAAGAAACACCAGTAAAGCGAAAGGTACATTCTGCGTTAATTTAGCATAAATATTTTTGAAATTCTATTGTTTTTCCGATATTATCATTACTTTTGCAAGCGATTATCACGGGGTGCTGAAAGATTCGGCTGAGATGATACCCATTGAACCTGATGCAGGTAATGCTGTCGCAGGGATATTTGATAGCGCTTTATTCTTTCTCTTAAGGCTTTCATCTGGAAGTTCACCGTGTTTGATTACATATTATCTTATCATCGCTTTCGGGCGATAGAAAAGCGTAAACAAACGGATTATTCATCATATAAAACGAACAGAATATGAAAGTAACTATCAACAACAAAGAGACCGAGACACAGGCTAAAACCATCAGGGAGTTAGCCCAGGAACTCGATTTGCCAGCTACAGGAGTTGCAGTAGCTATCAGTAACGAAATGGTGCCTCGTGATGAATGGGAAAACACAATCATCACAGAAGGAGCAGACATCGTTATCGTAAAAGCGTTCTGCGGAGGATAACGGTTCCAGAATACTGCGGAAAAGAATCACCCAAAAGTACTTTTCCTACAGAAATGAAAACAAAAATAACAACTCTATAATAAAACAATGGAAAAATTAGTAATCGCAGGCAGAGAGTTTAACTCTCGCCTCTTCTTGGGTACAGGAAAGTTTAACAACAATGCCCTCATGGCTGAAGCCATCAAAGCATCAGAAACAGAAATGGTTACTGTTGCTATGAAACGTATCGAACTCGAAGACAAGCAGGATGATCTGCTCTCTCATATTGTGCAGAACCCAAATATCCAGCTCCTTCCTAACACCAGTGGCGTGCGCAACGCTGAGGAGGCTGTCTTCGCAGCACAGATGGCTCGAGAGGCTTTCGGAACCAACTGGCTCAAGCTCGAAATCCACCCAGACCCTCGCTATCTTCTTCCAGACTCTATCGAGACGCTGAAGGCTACCGAGAAACTGGTAAAGCTCGGTTTCGTGGTATTGCCATATTGCCAGGCAGACCCTACCCTCTGCAAGCACCTCGAAGAGGCTGGTGCTGCTACCGTGATGCCACTTGCTGCACCTATCGGTACCAACAAGGGTTTGAGAATGAAGGACTTCCTGCAGATCATCATCGAGCAGGCTACTGTTCCAGTTGTAGTAGATGCAGGTATCGGTGCACCTAGCCACGCTGCCGAGGCTATGGAGATGGGTGCCAGCGCTTGCCTGGTTAACACAGCTATCGCCGTTGCCGGTGACCCTGTAGAGATGGCTAAGGCATTCAAGGAAGCTGTAGTATGCGGTCGCCGTGCTTACGAGGCAGGTCTCGGAGCCATCAGCGATTGTGCTGAGGCAAGTTCTCCTCTCACCGCATTCCTCAACGACTAATTATAATATAGATAATACAAAGGCATGAAGGATGAAGGCAAAGAAGCAGAATGTTCTTTTTACCTTTTTACCCTTTTACCTTTTTACCTTTAAAAAATTATGCCAAACGATAAGAAAGCTTACGCCCAGAGAGAAAAGGCGTATATGCAGGGAAAACTCTTCCCACAGATCAAGGTTGGAATGACCAAGGTAAACCTCACTCCTACTGTTGTGAAGGATGAGCGCGGCATTCCACATACAGAGCCAAACGCTCCGGTTTACATCTACGATACCAGCGGTCCTTACAGCGACCCTAACTATCAGGTAGATTTGAAGAAAGGCTTGCCAAGAATGCGCGAGCAGTGGATTCTCGACCGCAACGATACCGAGCAGCTCAAGGAAGTTACCAGCGAGTATGGCAAGCAGCGCCTTGCTGACCATAGCCTCGACCACCTCCGCTTCGAGCACATCCAGTTGCCTCGCCGTGCTCAGGCTGGCAAGCACATCACCCAGATGGCTTATGCCAAGGCTGGCATCATCACTCCAGAGATGGAGTACGTGGCTATCCGCGAGAACATGAACTGCCAGGAGTTGGGCATCGATACCCATATCACCCCTGAGTATGTTCGTGATGAGATTGCCCGCGGACGTGCCGTTCTTCCTGCCAACATCAACCACCCGGAGAGCGAACCGATGATCATCGGCCGCAACTTCCTCGTGAAGATCAATACCAACATCGGCAACTCTGCCACTACCTCCAGCATCGAGGAAGAGGTGGATAAGGCTGTATGGTCTTGCAAGTGGGGAGGCGATACATTGATGGACCTCTCTACCGGCGACAACATTCACGAAACCCGTGAATGGATTGTGCGCAACTGTCCTGTACCGGTAGGAACCGTGCCTATCTACCAGGCTTTGGAGAAGGTGAACGGCAAGGTAGAGGATCTGAACTGGGAGGTATTTCGTGATACCCTCATCGAGCAGTGCGAGCAGGGTGTTGACTACTTCACCATCCATGCCGGCATCCGTCGCCACAACGTGCACCTCGCCGATAGCCGTCTCTGCGGTATCGTGAGCCGTGGCGGTAGTATCATGAGCAAGTGGTGTCTCTACCACGACCAGGAAAGTTTCCTCTATGAGCACTTCGACGACATCTGTGACATCGTGGCACAGTACGACGTAGCCCTTTCTTTGGGCGATGGTCTGCGCCCAGGCTGTATTGCCGATGCCAACGATGCAGCCCAGTTTGCCGAGCTGGATACCATGGGCGAGCTTGTTACCCGTGCCTGGGACAAGAACGTACAGGCATTCATCGAGGGTCCTGGCCACGTGCCATTGCAGAAGATCAAGGAGAACATGGAGCGCCAGCTCGACCACTGTCACGAGGCACCATTCTACACCCTCGGCCCATTGGTTACCGATATCGCCCCAGGTTACGACCACATCACATCAGCCATCGGTGGCGCCCAGATAGCATGGCTCGGCACCGCAATGCTCTGCTATGTAACACCAAAGGAGCACCTCGCCTTGCCTAACAAGGAAGATGTGCGCACAGGTGTGGTAACCTATAAGATTGCCGCTCATGCTGCCGATTTGGCAAAGGGTCATCCAGGTGCAACCATCCGCGACAACGCCCTCTCCAAGGCCCGCTTCGAGTTCCGCTGGAGAGACCAGTTCCACCTCTCTCTCGACCCTGAGCTCGCCTTGAAGTATTTCGAGGAGGCAGGTCATACAGACGGTGAGTACTGCACCATGTGTGGTCCAAACTTCTGTGCAGCCAAGTTGACACACGATTTGAGAAAGTTTAAAAAGTAAGAAAATGTTTTCAGACGAATTAAAGAATATCAGTTGGGAGGAGACCACGGAGCGCATAGCTCGAATGACCGATAATGACGTGCGCCGTGCCCTTGCCAAGGACCATTGCGATGTGAACGACTTCATGGCGCTGATTTCACCGGCAGCCGAGCCATACCTGGAGGTAATGGCGCGTCTTTCCCGCAAATATACCGAGGAGCGCTTCGGCAAGACCATGTCGATGTTCATTCCTCTCTACATCACCAATTCATGCTCTAACTCCTGCGTGTATTGCGGTTTCCATCGTGAGAATCCGATGGCTCGTACCATTCTCACCCCAGAGCAGATTGAGAACGAGTACAAGGCTATCAAGCAGCTGGCTCCATTCGAGAACATCCTTCTCGTTACGGGCGAGAACCCAGCCAAGGCTGGCACCCCTTATCTTGCCAAGGCAATCGATATCGCCAAGAAGTATTTCTCTAACGTGAAGATAGAGGTGATGCCGCTCTCTACAGAGGATTACAAGACCCTCGCCGACCACGGCATGAACGGTGTCATCTGTTTCCAGGAGACCTACAACCACGAGCACTACAAGCTCTACCACCCACGTGGCATGAAGAGCAAGTTTGAGTGGCGCTGCGATGGTTTCGACCGCATGGGTATGGCAGGTGTCCATTCCATCGGTATGGGTGTGCTCATCGGCTTGGAGAAGGAATGGCGCACGGATGTTGTGATGATGGCTCATCACCTGCGCTACCTTCAGAAGCACTACTGGAAGACCAAGTACAGCGTGAACTTCCCTCGTATGCGCCCTGCACAGAACGAAGGTTTCCAGCCAAACTGCTATATGACCGATAAGCAGTTGGCACAGGCTACTTTCGCCATGCGTATCTTCGACCACGATGTAGATATCTCCTACTCTACCCGTGAGCCAGCCTACATCCGTGACAACATGGCAACACTGGGTGTCACCACCATGTCGGCAGAATCAAAGGTAAATCCTGGCGGTTATCATACCTATCCTCAGGCATTGGAGCAGTTCACCGTAAGCGATGAGCGTACCGCCAAGGTAATCAATGCGAGATTGAAGGAATTGGGCAGAGAGCCAGTCTGGAAGGATTGGGATGCCTCATTCGATTTCTTCGGAAATATCGCAAACGGATAAAGAAGATGTAATTAAACAGAATAAAAAAAGAGTGTATCATAAATTCATGACACACTCTTTTTTGTTAATATTCTCAGACTTTCAGATGGATGGTCTGTGTTTTCCCCGTGATATCAGTTACCACGGCGATCCCTCCATCACGAATCTCGACCTTCTCATATTTGGCATCAACTATCACCTTGCCTTTTAAGGTCATAATACCCCAATATCTTGGAATCTCTTCAAAGGCACAATAGGCACCAACAGGTTGCGCTATGCTGCGATAAAGGGGTGGCACGACAACTCTGCCATCCACTTTTATGCCCCATTTCTTTCCAGCCTGATATAATTCCACATGTCCTGCTACAGACTTTTCATGCAAAAGAATCATCTCGCTTGCTTCCTTTTTCTTCTCCTGTAACATCATCTCATCATAGTATTTCTTGCCAAGGCGAGGCATTACAATATGAAGATCTTCATTTTCATTCTTTGGGTTATTGCATCCAATATAGGTCTTCTTCAAATTTGAATCCACCAGGTAGTAGTCCTGCTTACTGTCCATAACCACGATACAACCACAACGAAGAGTGGCACACTTCCAATACACATGTTCATAATCACCACGCAAGAAACATACTCGATTACTATCTATAGTAGCCTTCATCATCAAGCCATTGCCTCCTTCATAATAGTACCATTCCTGGCAACCACTATCTACTAAATAATTATAACGATATATCAGGTAATCCCCAAAATTGAACAGGTCATATTTGGAAGGACAATATGGCCAAGAGAAATGTTCGTAGGTGCGAGACATATAAACATCTCCATATTTGATGAACTCCCAACCTTCTAGCGTAACCACCTTTGGAACATCGTAAACATTGGGACCATCGTCAATAATAGCTCCAGACAACAGGTCATAATAGCAGACCTCCTTTCTGCGATGTCGGTAGAACAGGATGTTGCCATCCAACAGCTTCATGTCATGGTAATCGCCTGGCTCCAAGACTTGTTCTCCCTGCCGGTTCACTACCGTCATCTTCCCATCAGGAAGCTTGATGATGGCAAACTCCCCTTTGCTATTTACAAACTCACGATACTGTATCGTTTGGAGCAATTCTTCATGGCTCATCACCATCATCATTTCTGAGTCTGGATGAATCAGAATATCGTCTTGCTTCTCGTTCATTAGGAAAAACTCTCTATCCTTCTGAGTCTCCTTTCTCTTGCCAACTTTCAGTTTTCCCTCGAACATAGCATTCCAGTTCCATACTTGCGAAGGCAACCCGAACACCCGATATAGTCCCACATTATCTATAATCACGCAGTTCTTCTTTCCCTTAGCCACTCGCAATCCACGTCCCACCATCTGCAGATACTTGGCAAGCGACAACGTAGGTCGTGCCAGCTGTACAAACTCCACATCCGGGCAGTCAAATCCCTCCGAGAAGATATCCACATTCACCAGCACTTGTATAGGAGCAAGTCCATCAGCAGGTCGCAAGCAAGTAGCACCAAGCCTATCAGCAGCCCCATCAGCAAGCCCATCAGCAGCCCGCAAGCAAGTACCCCCCAGGCGGTCCCATCCCGCACAATCTGGCGAGGGCTTTGATGCCCCGCCAACCTTAGAGCGTAGCGGTTCCGAGCACCGAGTAGGGCGGTTTCCTCCCTCGCTCCTGAGGAGAGAGGGTCGGGGTGAGAGGTGGAGCCCTCTTTAAGGGTAAAGAGGGACGGGGTGATTTTCGAAAAAACAGCACTGTAGGGCAGTTACATCCTCTCTCCCCTGAGTTTTTCTGTCCCCTGTAAGGGGAACCGAAGGGGTCGTAAAGACTTTTAAGCCCATCAAGAATATCAAAAGAAATTAGTCATGACTATTAGGTTTTACCCTAAACATAGCCACAGTGTTTGAAAATTCTGCAACAATATCTAAAACATTCGGATTATCTTTTCGAATAATTAAAGCTGCAAAATTTTCAATTCCCTCCATATCTTCGATACTGACAGGCATCAAAATAAACTTATCTTTCATTTGATAAGAGGAAAACCAATATTCAAACAGACGGCTTCGCATATGCTGCTTACAATTATATCCAAAGGAAGTGGTTTCATTACCAAACATTTATATATTTAGGATATACCCCCGTTCGTTCCTTATATTCCTCACAAAGGCTCTTAGTAATTTCAGCTACACGAGCCTTTTTACGCTCTTTTGCCGCCATAAATCTTTTCATAGCAGCTTCACGTTTTTCCCAAAATTCTTTATCTAATGTATCCATAATAGTTCTCCTTTTAAATTCTTTAATTGCAATCTGCCGCAAAAATACGCTTTTTCCTCGAAACCACCAAGAAAATCAAAAGAAATCTGCAACTCATCAGCGAATTACTACAAAACCAGCACTTCAATAATCCTATCCTCCTTTAGCAAGGCGGTTCCATCCCGCATAACATGGCGAAGACCTTTGATGGTCCGCCAACCTTAGAGCGAAGCGGTTCCGAGCACCGGAGGGCGGTTACATCCTTCCTTCTGAGGAGGAAGGCTTGGTTAGAGGTGGAGCTCTCCTTGCAGGAGAGACGGAGAGGTAGAAAAGTCAGCACTGAGGGCGGTTACATCCTCTCTCTTCGGGCAAGAGAGAGGCTTGGTGAGAGAGGTGGAGCCTTCCTTAACGGTAAGGAAGGACGGGTAGGTTTTCGAAAAAAGACATTATCTGTCCTTGTACATATTATCATAATACTTCTGATACTCCCCAGAAGTAACATGATCCATCCATTCCTGGTTCTCGAGATACCACTTCACAGTTTCTTCAATACCCTCCTCAAACTGGAGAGATGGCTCCCAGCCGAGTTCCATCTGCAACTTTCTAGAGTCGAAGGCATACTAGTACATAAACCTATATCCACTTATCCAAATAACATTTAAAATCCTCTATACCTATAACCTCCACTTTAGGAAAAGGAATATTTTCCAGGACCTTAAAGTGCTTGTCTTCTGTAACAATACACTTTGCATTTGCAGCAATGGCACAATCTACAAACTTATTGTCATCTTTATCTGCCTCAATTAAAGCAAAAGTATAATGAGGATCTTTGCGAATTACATTGGGTCTAGTCAATATAGCATAAACTATGGCCTCAGAAACTTGAGGGGATATATTACGAGATAAAACCTCTGAATACTCCTCTATTATTTCATTGGACACACAAAGGTTATAATCGCCTCTAAGAAAAGCATTCCACACCTTACGATACGGACTTCTAGGGGCGATTGACATAATCAAACTATTCGTATCCAATACAATATTCATAACCTAAAGATTATAATATTGGTTTATTGTATGGAGTACGTTCATGGAGATGCCGGAAACTCTCGATACGTTCTTCATTCAGGGTTCCTTCATTCCACATTCTATCTAATTCAGCATCAGCCATCTGAACAAAATAATCGGAGATTACCTTATTCAAATCTCGCAAAGCCTCAGGAGTCTTGATAAATGACAGCATATCGAGGATTTGCAATTGAGCTTGATTCATTGTTGCTACCTGTGCCATAATAATTCATTTTATTAATATCTAACCGCAAAGTTACGCTTTTTCCTCGAAACCACCAAGAGAATCACAAGAAATCTGCAAGTTATCAGCAAATAACCACGAAATCAACCGTAAACTATAAACTATTAACTGTAAACTATAAACTGCTATTCCCCAGGCGGTCCCATCCCGCATAACATGGCGAGGGCTTTGATGCAGCATCAGGTCTCCCCCCGCAACAGCCTGGCGGTCCCATCCCGCAAAATATGGCGAGACCTTTGATGGTCCGCCAACCTTAGAGCGTAGCGGTTCCGAGCGACGAGGAGGAGCGGTTTCCCTCTTCTTCCCTGAGGGGAGAAGACCGAGATGAGAGGTGGAGCCTTCCTTAAGGGTAAGGAAGGACGGGTAGATTTTCGAAAAATCCTCCTTTTATTTAAAGAGGAACGTGGCGATTCGAAAGCGCATACCCTCCACATAGTAATAATCCACCAGTTGCCTTAACCCAATCCCCTCATTCATCAGATGCGAGTAGATATGAGTCAATTGGAAGATAATATTAAACTCCACTGTTGGGATTACAAGATAACCTCATATTGTCTTTTGATTGTTTTCCAACTGCTTCATTCTCTTCAATAGCAGAGAGTTAAGTAAGGACTTTATTTTTCTTGCCAACCTATCGTTATCTATTTTGACGATAGCAGCAAAATACAGTTAACTATAAAACACAATTTCTCCTACCCTCTATAGTATCATCATAGCGTTTTATATACTTATCTACGATTTGGATAGATAAGTCATCAAGATGAGAGCATCTATTATAAATATCTCTCAATTGCATATTCCGAAGATTTTCCAAATCTTCAATAGAGTCAACTATAGTTTGAGACGGATTATCTATAACCTCATTGTTGACTTCAGATGTTTGAGTAGCCGTCAGTTTCTTTGGTTTTATCTGCTTTAATAACTGCCTGCAAGACATATAAGGCTGGTTTTGAGCTAACCAATTATAAACTGCAATAAGGCACGTCATCTGCTGTTTTTCTCTCTCATCAAGTTGCTTGATCTCAACGACATCAACATAACCATCAAAAACCTGATGAAATAAGCTTTGCAATTTTTTCAACTTATCCTGTGCATCCAGCAATATCATCGTCATTCTTTGAACATCATTGATAAAGCCACCTGAAGGCTGGTAACACTGTCTGAAGAAGATTGTCAAATCAGTAGAATAATGAGAATACAAGGAGTTTAATTTCTTCAAATTATCTTTTGCACTTTGATCTTCATTCTCCTTTTTGTTAATTTCATAACCTAATCCGAATCTATTTATTTCAGTTGCAGGCAACTCTATGTGAGTATTTAAAATCTTATCACACACATCATAAGAAACTTGATCCATTTTGGCATTGTACGCCTTTCCTACTCGATGAATGTCATCAATGCCTTGCCAATATTCTTTTATTACATCAACAAATAGCTTACGCAAAGTTATCAATTGATCACAATAAGCCTTTCTGGAAGGAAGGACATAGCTTTTTTCATACAAATGCACCATCATTGTGCGCGGCTCTTGCATATCGTCAAGCGGTAACATTTCTCTACTTATATGCTTTTCAAAAGTCAAATCTATATCTTCAAAAATCTCATCTTTTATGATCTCTGAATGATATACATCTGCATTGGGAAATGCTTTTCTCAGCAAATCAATATGATGCATATTAATGCGATGCATTATATCCCCATCCCTATCTCCATTTCCAAATTGTTTCCCTGCTGAAAAATAGTCTAAGAAAGTAAGACATTTGACCTCATTTTCACAAATTTCAAACTCCAAGATATTATTTTGGATACGAAATTGCTTAACGAAGTTTTCTTCCAGCTGATTAAATGTGGCAGAATCATAACCTGCCAGTTTCAGTCCAAGAAGAACATCTGCCATCTCTTCCAAATTATTAGGAGCTTTAGCATCTATCTTAAAATCAACAAACTCTGGCTTATAAGAAAGCTGCAAATTACATATCGTTAAGAATTTTGCCAACCAAAAATAGTCACGCCACTCTTTAGGCTTTTCCAAAGAGATAGAACTATCAAGCCATTTACATAAATAGAAATAGACCTCAGTCTGCAAAGAAAATCTTTTTCTTACATCATCCATAGTAATACCTATATGGCTTCCAAACAATTTATCAACAGATTCCTCAAGTTCGATTTCCGTAAAGTTAACAGGCACTAACACTTGCCAACAAAGAGGCGCAGTTTGCCTTAACCAATCAAACGCGGCTTGATTATTATCAATATAATGTTTAACTCCACACCACACCAATGTTCTTGCCACAATATACGCTTGCATAGAGTTTATCTTCTTACCCTCCAATTCACGTAAAAGAGAATCAGGCGTATATTTTCCTTCATCTATAAGGGCCATAAGAAACAGAGGACTTGTGTTTTCATTAATATGCTCGAATAATTCCATACCGATTTCTCCTAATCCATTTCTATAATTCCTAAATATCTCTTCAACTATGATATGAGTTCTAATGGGGTGAACATCAGAAAATCCTTCACCATTATACTCAAAGAATTCACCTTTCATTTGGTCTATACATCGAGACAGGTCCATTGGAGAAAGATGACACAAGTTCCGAATGGCATTCACAGAGATATTTCCCTGCATGACATTCGAGACAGATATATACTGAAGAAAGGAGGCATTTACATGATCAAGTCTTCCTATCTGTTCAGAGATTCTTGCCCTTAGAGGAACACCATGTGTCAAGAAATACACATATTCAAGCAATGTTTGAGGATGTCCGGATTCATTCCAAGCCTCTTCAAATATATCAATATGGCACAATCCTCTATCGCATAGATGATTAAAGATATCCTTTGCCTCAGATTCGGTTAAATCTAAGGCAAGAGTAGAATAATGAAGTTTCTCATTAACCTTGTTTTTACACCTATTCCAATCATCCTGCCGGATTGTTACTAAGCATTTAACAAAAGGAGTATCCTCTATTTCATTTACCACTTGAATCCATGAAGTATCGTATGGCAGCACATCTAAATAAACAAAAGCTTCACTCTTCAAGCCTTTCGAAATATCTTTGATGGTGGCAATGATTTGCGATATGTTATTTCGATTTACATATTTAATCTCGTATCGTAAAGGAGTACCACAAATCTTCAAATAACGATATGCTAAACTACTTTTGCCAGAACCTGAGACACCCGTTATGAAAACAAGATTATTGTCTTTCAGCTTCTCATAGAGTTGTTGCAACTTTTCTTCTCTGACAACATCATAATTTTTGGCAATATGTATTTCCTTAGCAGATATACCTTGATAATAAGATATTTCAGAATTAACATCTTCCTGACAAACTGACTGAAAAAGTGGAATTACTGTTAGTCCAAATTGAGTAAAGAATTCCTTTTGACGCACAGAAAACGCTATAATCTGTCCTACCTGACAACATAAATCATCATAAGTAGCAGACATTTTATTTATCACAAGATAACAAATCCACTGAACCAAATAATCCTTTACTATTAAAGGATCAATAGATGGAAATCGATTTTTTAAAACGGATTCAACATAATTTTCCAACTCTCCTTGCGATTTAGACTGCCATAATATTTTTGCAGCAAGCTCCTTGGAAGAAGCATAATCCAAATGAAGAGTTTCCTCTTTTTTGAGCGACTTTACAAGAGAGGACACCTTCGTCAATCTATCAGAAATCACTCCTTTATCATTGCCATGTCCAACCGCCACGAATGATATTTTTACATTTGAATTTTCATCTAAACTATCCTTACCACGAGAAAACAAAGAAGTAGATTTACCCTTGGAAAACAGATCAGAATACACGATTGTCCCAGAATAACACTTCACCTGTACGGTTTCGATAATTTGGTCATTCAAATATATGTCTAAATCTTCTCTTCCTTCAGGCACAAATACTTCTTTAGAATCAGCAGACTCTATCATTCTATACAACGTATAGAGATATTGAACATGATAACCAAAAACTGTTGATGAAACGGACATAACTATAACCTTTGTCTCAAATCTGATACTTAAAAATCAAGATCACAGCACCGAGTAGGGCGGTTTCCTCCCTCTTCCCTGAGGGTGAGAGGGTCGGGGTGAGAGGTGGAGCCCTCTTTAAGGGGAAAAAGCGATGCCAATGAGTGCAATGAAAGCTCACCTTCAACTTTACCTCAGAATCTTTAGTTACTCATTTTATAAAGCGGGAACTTATCAGTGTCACGTAATCTTTTTTCTAATTGCCCAAAATCTGAAAGTTCATAGTTAGCAAATAATTCAAATTCTTTATCATCATACCCAGCTTTACCTAAATCTATGTCATAGCCACATTTCAACTTCTCAAATTCATTGCAGGTAGGATTCGTTATCGAGAAATTATCGACCAACTTAGGACAATAATTATTACCATTAGCCCCCAAAGCATCTATTGGGAACAATGCGATATTATCGAGTTTTGACTTTGGAAATTCAAATTCATCGGTCTTCAATGACGATGTATATCGTATACCATAAATCAAAACATTTTTTTTCTTAGTTTCCGGCTTATCATTATGAGTAATTACCCACTCTGTCACTAACTGCGGAATGATATACTCGGGCTTAAAGACGTCATCCCTATTGATTACTACTACCATACATGAAAGTAACAATGGGAAGAAATATAAGGTCCTTATTATATTCTTATCAAAATCATTTTTATTGGGTATTCGCATATCAAGTAGAAAAATATCTTTCTAATTCACTACACGTGATATCATACATAAATCGAAATCTACACGATGCATTTCTTCCCAACAGGCATAGACGCTTTCTCCAACATACAAACAAGGATAGCCCGGAAAACTATAGCGTTGAGTTTGAACTATTCCTCGTTTTGAGAAAGGTATATGAAACATATCCTTATAGGTAAACTTCTTAGTACCACTATGTACCCTAGCCCTATAGAAACTATTATTTGCTTCTAATTGCGAAACAAACAAGATATTACCAAAACCTTTATGTCCAGTTTTACCAGAAAACAAATTAGACAGTTTTCTAAAAGCTTGTGCATGCAAACCTTTATATTGTGCCTTAACTATAGCTTTAATTGCCTCACAGATAAAAGCTATTTCCTTTTTATCCTCATCGTCGATACCTTCCGTCTTGTTTATATAAGATAGATAAGTCTTCAGGCTATCAGATAAAAGAATACGAAATGGCTTGCTATCCGTATTCTCTACAGGGAGCATTTCTGCTATCTTAGAATAGAGTTCATCTTTCGTCATAAAAATAATAGAATTAAATCAGCAGATTTCATGTCGACAACCCAAGAGTTGTTCATAACATAGAGTATGCACTATCTGCCATTTGAAAAGCATCTTACAACGACTAGGCTTCCAAGTCGTTAAGTAACGAGTTTAAGCCTAACATTTCCGAATTATATTCGTCATCGAACATTTTTGATAGACCAAAAACAGGCATGTAGCTTTGCGAAACGATATCTTCCAATTTTCCTTGGCAAAAAGCAGCAAACAAATCTAATTCGTCACAAAACAAGACATCTGCATCTATAGCCTTTTTCCTCAAGTTCAAATAATCAGTAAAGTCTTTACCATTTTGACAGAATTCAGCAACAACCATTAAATCAAACACAGATACTATCCATGTATCTTTATAATCGTCTTGCATAATTCCCTCTTTTATCAAATTCTTCATATCACAAATTATAGCAGAAAAATGCTCAAAAGTGGTTGCTATCTTATATATATGTTTGATCTGAGATTTATCAACTAAAACTGATTGTCCACAACACGAAAATGTTGTTTTTTCATTATCTTCTATATATTTCTTGGCTCTGAGACACTGATAAGAGGCGTAACCTATACTATCTTTAAGCTTATCCTTTAAACCTTTTCCTCCAGCCCTTTTATCACTATCGCTAAGCTTGTGAGCTTTTGCTTCTATTACAAAAACAGAATCAGAAGCTATTCCTAAAACATCAAGTTCAGCCTCTTTCTGATTTCCATCATCATCGATAACTTTATATTTTGCAGAGGAATAAAAAGTCGCTTTTGGTAATATAAATTCTAGCAGTTCTTTTGCTTTTCGCTCCATATAATTATCTCGGCACTCAGGATATTCATTACCAAGAAAATGATTTTTATAATATTTATTATCTGACTTTACTAGATTTTCAACAATCTTAAATAAATTGCGGTAAGGAAGTATAGGTGAGAAACAAAAATATCGACCTTCATATTTTACAAAAGGCTTTTCACTAACTTTAGTTACATTAGCAATATGTCCTTTAAATGCATTGTCCACTAAAAAACAGTTGTTTTCCCCAAATTCTAAAGATAAGGAATCCAATATTTTTTCTTCTATTTCATCGTGAGGAACTATCCAAAAGATGCTATATGATGACAAATAATCATCAACCTGATATGTAGTCAAATGATTCAAGTCCTCACCATCACCTGCTAAATCTGGATTTTCTCTTAAAAAACCAACTATGAAAGGAACACTTTCATTGCCTTCCATACTAGCTATAACATCTGTTAAATCAGGGTGATTCTTATTCCATTCACACCATCGCTCATGGGCTAAAGATGCACCTAATACTGTACCAAACTTTGAATAAACTTTTCTATCTAGATTTTTCAGAAAATCTAATATCCTTTTGGAGTCATATCCAAATTTCTGCAAGAAAAAAGCGTCATGCAATGAAAAAAGTTCACCATAAACCTCCTCTATATGCTGCATATACCCCTCACCTCTTACATCCATATAGGTTATACGGTCAAGCATCCTTATCAAAGAATCATCACCTAAATCAGGATTGTTTTCACAAATTTCTATGAATGAATATGCATGCTTTAAATCCTTTAGTAGAGAATAGAGTTTATCTATGTCACTTTGGGCTGGTATTACCTTTGTATTTACATTTATTGCAGTAGCAAAACTCAAAGCATACTCCATGATTACTTCTGCATCAACATCATAATGCGTTGAGATATCTTGTAAAACATCAAAAAAAGCACTCACCATATTAGGGGTATTGTTTATGAGTTTTAAACCAAGTCCACCTAATAACAAAATTTTATCATACTTTTCGAAAATGCCAATAACAATATCTATTTGATTACTAATGCGCTCGTTTATTTCTTTACGATGCTCTAATACATACTTAATTTTTAAAGTCAAATCCTTCTTCATCAAATTAAGTTTATCTTGTTTAGACACAAATACAACCTTTTTCTTTTTAGGTCTTGGTTGTAATCTCTTTTTCTTTCCCATTGTAAAATCCTCCAATTTATATAAGTTTCTTCTATTAGATTTCTCTTTCACTCTAATTTTCCCTCAGCTACCTCTCAGGATGAAAGAAAAGTACCATTAAGTGACATTTTTGGACGCTTACTATAATTTGCATAAGTAAACTTGTCTTATTTAATGGTTTCATAGCAAACATTGGCCAATTGTAAGTATCCGTTCACGCTTTTGAGTATAACCATTCTGGCAAGAGGGGCTATCTGAAACGCCCCTCGCTCAACTTTCTTAAATAATGAGTCTGTCTTTCTCCCATAACATACTAAACGCATAATCCTTATAGGCAATACAGTATTCAAAGAACACCAATCTGTTTTGTTCTTCTTCATATGTGTCAAAGCAATCTCCAGCATAAACTATTTCGTCTTGCTTACAACAACTTTCATCATGATTGATGAAATAATCCCCCATAACAGTATTCTCTGGAACTTTATCTTTGCCATATTTAAGCCTGTAAAATGGAAAGTCAGCACTCCTCATCTGCCACTTGACTTTTCCATTTTGAGAAAATACCAACATGATGGGAATAATATTGAACTTCAGATATCGTAAAGCACACGCAGAGAAACTTACATTATATTTGTCTGCAACAGATTTGACCAATTCACCTGATAAAACTTTACCTGCAAAATCAGATTTAAACTGTGTTGTTGGCATGAGTAAGTTCGCAGCGAACTCATCTGCTTCCCTCTCAATCAACCAATCCTCATTTTTACCAAAAGGTTCATAACGATGAATATGAGGTGACATGATTCCATTTTGCAAAGCTCTCCTATGATGATCTATAAAATAGTGACCAAGTTCATGTGCAAGAGTGAAACGCCCTTTGGTATTATTCTTGCTATTGTTTCTTGCAGTATTGATATGCATATAAAACATCTCTTGCTCTGCCTCATACCATGTCATTCCATCGAAAGTATTTGTTCCATAGTCATCAAATATGACACGAATACCTTCGTCTTCAGCAATTTCCATCAAAGGGATAGGAATGGGATAGAACGAGACAATGTTTTCTATGATAACTTGACAAGATTTATTCATCCTTATTGTCTTTATTATGCTGTCTTCTCATTTTTTCCAATACATCCTTTGGCAGTTTATCAAAGTTACGGGCAGCCATGGAATACCCATGCTTTACATCTTCTGCAACTTTTGCCTGTCCAAGAATATTGTTGCTTTCAACATATCGGTAATCCGTCACCACATGACATGCTCCTCTCAGAATCATATCAACATCAACATGACAATTTACTATACGAGATTTGTAATCTTCGTACATTTCGTCAAAGAAATCCAATTCTTCTTCATTGCGAGGAGGAAGGTAACCTGTTGAACACAGTAGTACATCCCATTCTTCAATAATCAAATCTTTCATGCCTTTAATAAGTTTAAATCATTAAGAGTTTCACAAGCCTCTTTCTTATATACCCTAATCGTTGTCTGAGTCACATCAAGACGCTTCCGTAATTTCTCCAACAACTTTCTTGGGAGTTTCTTACCACTTGTCTGATACGCCTTATATGTCAAATAGATAATGCGATGCTTCTCATCAAGAGCTGATATTTTCTTTTCCATACAGCTAACGTATTGTATTTTTTGCTCAGGTGTTAAATATGACAAATGAAAAGAGTCCACGAAATCTTCAGCATTTTCGATAACAGACAAGTCTTCATCGGATTTAATCTGTGCGCACACACCATGCATTGCAAACTGATACATCTGTGACACTGCTATTCTGATAAGCCAGACAACAATTGCTTTTTCCTCATTCTTACAATGAGATTTGCTCATGTCAAAAGTGGGATAAAGCCAAACCTTATTGAAAGCACATTGAATGGCCTCAAAAGCAACTTTTTCATCATAGCCATTTTTATTTGCAATAATGTCAACTTGCTTATTGATCTTGCTCTCAAAGACTTCAACAAATAAGCGAAAAGCCCTGCCTGCCGCCTCTTCATCTTCATTTTTACGAGCAATTATCTTCAACAGTTGGACACCATCAAGAGAACATTCATCCATTTTATTCATTATTTCTATCAAAACTAACGGTTTTGGTATTAAGACGAGCACTCAACGAAGAATGCTCATAAAAAATTCAAATATTATGCCAAAAGTTAAAAATGTGAACGGCTCAAGCCGTTTTTCAAGTCCTGCAGGTTATAACACTTGGTTGGACTATTGGGAAGCTAAAAGCGGTAAAACCGCAAGTAGATGTTCTGCCACAGACTGTCACCAGAGTGGCAGATGGAATTTGGTCGGTGCTCATGTTCAAAAAGTATACGGCTATGACAATAGCTGGTATATTGTGCCTCTCTGTAGAGGCTGCAACACTCGCACCGATGAGTTTTATGTTGACGAGACTTTGGTTCCAGTACCAAGCAACCTCTAACATTAAACGATTTTATTAGGATGTGCCTCAAGGACTTGTTTCCTTGGGGCTTTTCTTTTTATTAACTGCCCCTATTATCCTCATGAATACTCCCACCTTCCCCCAGGCGGTCCCAGCCCGCATAATATGGCGAAGACCTTTGATGGTCCGCCATCCTTAGAGCGCAGCGGTTCTGAGCACCGGAGGGCGGTTACATCCCTAATCCCTATGTTAGGGATGTAGGGCTTGGGTATAGGGTAAGGACCCTCCCGCTGGGGAGGGACAGGTGGGGCATCAACAATACATATTCTCATAATACTTCTGATACTCCCCAGAAGTAACATGATCCATCCATTCCTGGTTATCGAGATACCATTTCACCGTTTCTTCGATACCCTCCTCAAACTGGAGAGATGGCTCCCAACCCAATTCCTTCTGCAACTTTCTAGAGTCGATGGCATAACGCATATCGTGACCCTTTCTGTCAGTTACATAAGTGATGAGATCCATATCCTCGCCTTCCTTTCTGCCGAGCAGAAGGAAAAGGTAAGATATGGTTTTCAATATCCTTATTTCAGATATTTCCTGTCATTATCCTCGAACCAGTCAGCAAGAGCTTCCTCGAAGCTTCACTTAAACTGATAGCCGCAGTTCTTCAACTTCTCACCACAGATATTGGTAGAAATCTGGAGCTTCTTCACTCTCGCAGGACAGATACCCATTGGCGAACCAAGAAGCAATACCATTCTTGCGCATAGAGTCTATGCACTTCTTTAGTTCATCATGATCCGTCTTATAGGTCACTATAGAAGCTGTTATTATCATTGGTTATCTCCTTCCTTTTCTAAATTATCTATTTCAAATTTCAGTTTCTCAGCTGCTTCCTTGTAGCTTATTTGCATTCTTCTTAATTCCTCAATTCTGCCCTTAATAGATTTTTTAGGGGAGAAATTCTTTTCCCAAATAGCTAATTCATCCTTAAAAGGCATAAATGGTCTATACAATTTATCAAATGTTGCTCCTATAGCACCCATAAAAGGACGCAACTTAGGAGGATTCCAACCACAATGAATTATCAAATCAGGGGCAATATCAGTATAAGGATCCAGATACACGATTTCCTTAATGCCTATTTGATATGCCTTTTTAGAGCAGAGAACACAAGGTGAAGCAGTTACATACATAATACCTCCATCCAGTCCTTTTCCGCCAACCTAAGACAATCTAAGCATCGTATTTTCTTCAGCATGTAAAGAGCGTGTATTTACTTGATCTTTTTGCCCTTTATATTTATTATAGCGAGAACGGAAACAGTATGAATATCTCAAACCATAGTTAGCCAACTCATCCTTTACCACACCATCAGAAAATTCCTCAGTTAAGCATTGCTTGAACGTATTACCATTAATAGTTGGCATGCCTGCGAGTTCATAGTTACTATAAATATGATTTTTTAGCTGATAGTTAGGGTCTTCACCTATATTGCCTGTTTCTAAGAATTCATCAACATACCTTAACTGACAAGGCAGTTGAGAAGAAGGAGGATCATTCCATCCAACAGACTGAACAGCATAACTAGAATCAACTATTGTACAGCCGACTTTTCTGGAAATACATCCGGAATTTAGTTTAGCAACATTCGCAACAGCCATACAACGCTCATCTCTACTAGGGGTTATCAATCCAGGTCTCACTATCAATGCATAAAACTTCATCCATTGTTCTGCAGTTGTAAAAAATGTATTAACTCTACCTTTTCCCGCTAATTCAGATTTGCAATTATTGATAATATGAATCTCACTTTCAGCCACACATCTACTGATGTCGGCACCATAAAACAGCCCTTTTTCGAAATCTTCTATACTGCTTTCAATCCTATTCAGCCAATTAATACGCTGAAGCATTGGCTTCAAAGATTCCAACTTATCTTTGGAGTTTTCATCAATATCCTCCTTATACACAGCCTTGAACACCTTTTCCGTAATAAGTTTTTTCTCATTACCATCATTATGTAAAGCTACCATATAGAAAGCATTATATCTTTCTCTGAGAAACAAAATTTCCAAAGAATTTCTAACAGAATCTATAACAAAACGGCGAGGGGCATTCTTGTTATCTTCGTGACAACCTTTAATAATTTGATTTATAAAATCAACTATCGTAAAGATGTGATCGCTTTCATACAAATCTTTATGTGATACTACTGCTAATGGATCACCGGTAGCTCTAATTGCATTAGCTAAACGATGTACAAAGAAATTCTTAGCATAATAATCTCTTTCCTTTAATAAATCATAAAACTTTTCACAAAAATCAAACATATGATTATTAAAGAAAGCTTGATACAGTTTTTTTCGATAATCTAAATATTTAGAAGGATCATCATTTAAATCAGCCAATTCATAAAACATGTGAGATATGTCCGTAAATCCCAGATTGATAATATCTTCATCTTTCAAGTCATTATCTACTACATATGTCACATCTTCTGTATCTTCTTTTCTCTCATGACTTTTATCAAACTTTTGCTTCACCAACTGCTTGATATTTTCAAGGAATCGTTTGTCATCCTTTTCGCAAGCAAACTTCAACAAAGAATAGAAAAGCAATACATTTCTGTATTTTATCACTTGAAACTGATTAAACTGCTTCTCACATACACTATAGGCGAGTTCATATTTCTTATAAAACAAGACATCCTCCTTCGTACTATCGTTGTTAATACGTAAATCTTCTTTTGCACGAACTTCAGTTTTCCATTCGGCAAAAGGCCGTTCCATCAACTCAGCCAAAGCAGAACAACCACTTCCTGATATTCCTGTCAAAGCAACAATAACAAACTCACTTCGCTGCTTATACATTTCATTTATAGGTAATCCCATCTATATTTAAGTTTAAAATTCAACTTTACTAAACATATAGTCATTAGGATAATTAGAGCGATATTCATTATAATTAAACTCTAATATCAGTTTCTTTGCCCATATCATTTTCCAAAGGTACTTAGAAATTTTATGAGCATCTTTATCCGTTAATTCAATATTTGCATATTGAGTATATGGTTCCTTTTTAAACCAATCATTTTGTATCGCTTCATACTTAAAGGAAGTATAAAGCTGGCGATATGAAAAAGTATCACCGAAGTTATTAACCATCTTTTCTAAACTCTTAGAAAAAGTTTCTTCATCAATATTTAGGGGTAACTTAGTTTGCCCCATTATCGTATAACTATAAAACATATATGTATTCTCCTATATTAATTTTTGTCCACTTAGCTGCTGATACAGAGAAACAGCATATTTATCTGTCATGCCAGAAAGGAAATCTACAATCATTCTCAACCTAGCATACGTATCTAAAGTTTCAACATCAAGATTAAATAAATCTATATCAGAATAGAATTTATACTCTTGCGGAGCTATGTCTTCTTTATTTTCTTTTTCCCTCATTGCAACCTTTATAAAAGTACGGGAAAATATACTTTTTAGATGGTTTCTGAATTTTTTATCAGAGTTGAAAGCGCACTGAGTTAAAATGTCCAACAAACCATTTAAAACAGAATATCCGGTCAATTCAATCTGCTCAATTTCTCTTTGAGGGTATATGTGCATTACAGCAAATTTATGAAAAGCTTTAGATAAAGAGTCACCATCTTCTATCAACTCTTTTGAATAGGTACCTTTGTCTATGCGTTCCAAATTAGCTTTAAAATTCTTAATAGCGAGTTCTACAAAATAGCGAGTAATGGCAACACGAAAATCACACATTTTTCTACGTCCATCATTTTCATTGATACATTTTTCTTTAAATGACTTCGCCAAATGCAATTTATCTAAAATGCTATACTTTTCATCACCAGATTCTTTCTGCATAAATTTATTGATAAAGTCTATCACATCATCAAAGGAATACCATCCCATGGTAAAACCATCCTCTACATCCATAATGTTATAGCTAATAGAATCAGCCGCTTCTACAAGAAAGCTTAATGGATGTCTTTTCACTTTACCATTTTCCATTCTCATTCCACACGAATCAATTACGTCATTCAGCACATCAGATTCAGAAGTAAACACACCATGTTTCTTAGTGCCTATATAGTTTTTATTGATATCTTGGTCATTCGGATATTTCAAGTATGCAGCCAATGTACCATATGTCAGATTCAACCCTGCCAAATCTCCAATAAATTGAAGCCTAGTCAGAATTCTGAATCCTTCTGCATTACCATCAAAGCAAGTAAAATCAAGCGCCTGTTGGTCTGTTATGTGACGTTTCTGCAAATAATCCTTGAAATAGTTCTGGATAATAGTTTCTCCAAAATGGCCAAATGGAGGATTACCGATATCGTGAACAAATGCAGCCGTTTTTAGAATCACAGGTATTCTACGCTCCAACTCTAACAATTCCTCTGGAGAATAAAGTTCTCTAAATTCCTTATCTCGACATATATCGATACCTAAGGAATATGCGATACTCAAAACTTCCATCGAATGGGTCAGTCGAGTATGTATACTGTCACCAGAAGTTAAAGGAACAACTTGAGCTTTATCATGCATACGTCGCATTGCTGAGCTGAAAATGACTCTTCCAAAATCACTTTCAAACGGATTTCGTTTATCCGTATAATCATCAGCATTTGCATTATGAGTACCTGTTGATTGGCGATAACGCTTAGCACTCAAATATTTATTCCAATCTCACTAGTGTCCCGTTAAAACGAGACGGTTATTAAATAAGTTATTAATACTCAAAAGTTTACGGACTTTTTATAGTGTATTCG
>OIWK01000192.1_pt1 | contig 63152 bp, 33 predicted proteins | sample 1587401 | NCBI WGS metagenome assembly OIWK01 (sample SAMEA3888911, study PRJEB22519) | human gut metagenome | biome: human gut; feature: human-associated habitat; material: faeces | place: Denmark | collected 2009 | reverse complement strand
GCGTCTTTAGGCGCAGCCGGTAACAGGCCCTTACAGGGCCAGAGCAAACCACCCGATTTGCGGGTGGTTCTGATTTTGGGGTCCTTTCCCCTTCCTGGGCGGGAGCTCGTTCCCTGGGGCTTTCAGCGAAAGGGGATCTCCAGACGATGCCGGATGATGGGGCGGGGGGCTTCGTTCTCCGGGATGGCCAGAGCCATGGCATAACCATCCCGGCTGATGGCGCAGGGGGCCCACCAGTGTTCGCCTTCGTCCAGAAGGGCTTCCTGGATGCTGGCATGGTGCCCTACGCTCTCAGCGGAGACGAGCACCCTGTCCAGACCGGTGCCCAGCCCCTTGCCGCATGCTTTCATCACCGCTTCCTTTCTGACCCACATGCGATAGAAGCCGCGGGCATAATCGTCCGGGGGCAGCGCATCGAGGGCCAGGCGTTCCCGGGGATGGAAAAAGTCCGCGATACCGCGTGCATCCACAGCGCTCCCCGTCCACTGGATGTCACAGCCGATGGGGCAGCCCTCACAGACGGCCAGCAGGGCTTCCGTACCGCTGTGGGAGATGCTGAAGGGAAGGTCGCGCCAGCAGGGTTTTCCCCACGGACCGTAGGAAAAAACGATGTCGCAAGCCCGGACATCCGGCCTGTGGGCGGCAAGGATGGTCTTTGCGCAGGCCCGGCAGAGAAGGAAGCGGCTGCCGTCGCGGGGCCTGCAGAAACGGGCCCCGCGTTCCAGCTCCTCGGGGGAAAGAAGGGGGCGCGCCCAGGAAATGCCGTTCTCCGCATGGGCCAGGCTGAACCGCCAGAGATGGATGGCGGCCGAGCGGTACACACGTTTGCGGCCGGAGCAGAGGACACCTGTGGTCATCAAAGGAACTCCCGGAAGCGGATGGTGACATATTTGAGCATGCCGAAGAGCTGCACGATGGCGATGTTCACACGCGTAGACAGCGTCAGGCCGCTCAACGGCAGGCCGTGGAAGAAAGGAGTTTCGCTCACGGCGGCGAAACGGGGGGACAGGGAGGCCAGGGCCGGGACCTTGTCGATGCAGAACGTCATGGGCGCATTCCTGTTGCCGGAGCGGGCCACATAGCGGTTGCTGATGCGCATGCCCAGGGAGGACACCGCATCGAAAAAAAGCGTCCCCCCGGGAAAACGCCCGCTGAGGAAGGGCAACAGCGCCCCCATCAGGTCCGTGGGCTGATAGTGGAACACTCCGGCTGCCAGAAGGAGGACGCCCCGTTGCCCCGGGGCCTCCACGGCATCCGGCCAGAGGGGATCGAAAATGTCCCGTGCCAGGAGCCTGTGCCCTTTGGCAGGCGGCAGGAGCGCCTGCCGGGCCCGGATGACTTCCGGCAGGTCCACATCATACCAGACAGCCTCGGCCGGGGGCTTGCGGTAGACGGCGGTGCTGAGGCCGCAGCCCAGGTTGATGATGGTTCCTTCGGGGTGGCGGGCAAGGAAGTCCCGGACGGTGCGATCGATGTTCATCTCGCGGGCCAGGCAGCAGACCTGGCCGTATTCCTTGAAGGATCTCCTGATCTCCGAGAAATCGAAGTCCAGTTGTTTCAGAACGTCCACGGCGACGGGATCGTAGGTGGCCCGCGGGTTGGCCCGGCAGGGGGTGGCGCAGCACCACAAGGGGATGAGGAGCGTTCTGGCGATATCGTCCGTGAGGCACGCTTCTATTTTCATGGCAGCTCCGTGGATCGGCATCCGTTTGGGGCTCAGAACGAGTACCGGACGCCGAGATAGAGATGATCGTTCCTGTCATACTGGCCAAGGTCGTTGCGGCGGTCGCCGCCAAAAAGCATGTAGCCGGCCAGGAAGTGCAGATCGTCGCTGTATTCGTATTCGGAAAAGATCTCCACGCAGTAATCCCCGTTGCTGGCGAAAAGCTCCCCGCGTATGCCGGCCGTCAGGCTCTCGTCCAGGAATTTGTCGGAGACGGACCAGCTGATGCCGTAGCGGTCCCTGTCCTTGCCGGGCACGGCATCGCCGTCGTGGCTGAAAAAGAAGGCCTGGAGGTTGACGTTCAGGTTTGTCAGAAAATTCCTGTCCCATCCGAGGATGGCCTCGTAGTCCGTGCGGCGCTCCACCGTGATCTCGTCGGACTGGAAGGGGTAGCCCGCCTTGATGGTGAATTCGCCCCGGAAGGTGGAGTCCCACAGGGATACGGCGGTATTGATGCCGAACGCCGTATAGGGCTCGTAGATCTCCTTCACCAGGGCCTGCATGCGCTGCCTGCCCAGACTGGCCGTGTAGAGAGGCTTGTGCTCGTAGCCCCGGTAAAAAAGGAAAGCCACGTCATAGCCCGGACGGAAAAATTTGAGTCGCGCTGCCGCTTCCGGCTCGAAAGGGCCGTCCTCACGCTGGCGGCGGACGAAACCCGCACGGGCGTACTGGCGCAGGGTCCGCAGCGAGCTGTCTTCCCAGGGCGAGCCGTATTCGGGCAAGCGGCTGAAACGGGGGAAGGGGATGAGCACAAGGTCGAGCAGGCCCGCGCCGTCGAGGTTGGCCCGCAGGTCGACGGCCCCCACCGAAAGCCTTTGGCTGCTGCGGGCTGTGGCGATGGGGTTGCGGAAGTCCACGGGATTGATGATGTCGAAGGTGCTCAGGCTGTCGGCTTCTCCCCAGCGTATCTGCTGCATGCCGATGATGAGGTCCAGATACCGGGAGTCCAGGGTCACATAGGCCTCGCCCAGTTCGGGCGTCACGATGCGTTCCTCGGAGTCCCGGCGCCCGGGCACGGAAAGGTCGGCATCCACATGGCCGCTGACGTAGCCCCGTATCCAGGAGTCCTGGTTGATATTGGCTTCGAGCCGGAAGCGCTGGGCCGCGGACAGGGGGGTCGCCTTGTAGGGCGACTGACGGTAGGTCGTTTGCAGACTGCCGGACAGTTTCAGCCAGTCCGGCATGAGGGGCCTGTCCCCGTCCGCTCGGGAAAGGGAGGGGAAGAGCAGCAGGGCGGCAGCCAGCAGCATGGCCGCGGTACGGAAGCGGACAGAGCGGCACAGGCGCATGCCTTCGGCTGCGGGGCGGGGAAAACTGGCAAAGGGCATGGTGGGCGATCCGACGGGAAAGGTTGTGGAGAAGGTCTGCCGGGGCGGGGATCCGGGAAGGGCCGTGGAGGCCCCTCCCGAAAGGACGGAGCTAGCGCTGCAGGGCGCTGTGCTCGAAATAGGCGTCGCTCAGGCCGACGTCATAGCGCAGGTTGGACCAGTCGATGACGGTGAAGGAGCCTTCCCTGGGGCGTTCGACGCGCATCTGCGTCACGGTCCAGATCCCGTCAATCTTTTCCTGGCGGGAGAAGAAGAGTTTTTTCACCAGACGGTCTTTCTTGTCATAGTAGTCCGCCCGCAAACGCAGCAGGGTATCCTTGCGCACCCACTGCACCTGGCGGGAATACTGGGTCTCTTTCCCCTTTTTAGGGGTGCGCTCCAGGACATAGCAGTCGATGCCGTCCACGTTCTCCTCGCCTTGCAGCAGGTAGTCGTACTCGTCCACGTCATCGAGGTTCTGGATGTCTTCATTGGAGAGGTCACTGCGCATGAATGAGGCGAACTTGCTGGAACCGCTGATGCGGCGGACAAGGCTCTCGGCCGGCAGGTAGACCCACATGTCGTCATCCTGCTCCAGGCCGCGGTAACTCCAGACAAGATATTTGGTGCCGTTGACGTCGGCGGGCCTGTCGAACACGATCAGGCTGTATTCGTCTTTGCCGTCCTTGCCGAAATGCTTGGAATAGGTCTTGAAAGAGCGCGTCAGCACCTTGCCGCCGCGGTTGATGCTCATGACGGCTTCGCTGTAGGAGTCCTGGCTCGTGTCGACCTGGTCCATCCGGACGGCCAGATCGTAGCCCGCCTTGACGGGGTCTGTGATCGCGGGAGCGGCCTGGGCGCTGCCGGCAAGGAGCAGCGTGCAGAAGAAAAGGGCAAAGAGTCTGTGCGATGCGATGGTCATGGAGTTCTCCTTTCGGGATGATGGTGATGTTCAGGCTCGGACCTGCGGCTCGTGTTCCTTGCCCAGGGGCTTGAGGAAGGAGAGCAGGGCCGGGGAAAGGGTGAGGTCGGCGAGGCAGCCCCAGAAAAAGGCCGCTGCCCCAAGGATGCCGAATTGCCCCGTGGTCCTGACGGCAGAAAGCGTGAAGACCAGGAATCCCAGCATAAGGGATATGGTCGTGAAGGTGACGGGCTGTCCTACCGTGCGCACGGTCGCCAGCAGGCTTTCACGATAGGTCCCCTTGCGGGCGAACATGCGCTGGAAGGTGACGTAGAAGTGGGTGGTGTCGTCCACGCATACGCCGATGATGACCGAGGAGAAGATCATCAGGACAAGACTCAGGTCGATACTGGCAAGCCCCATGAGGCCCATAGGCATGAGGATGGGCACGATGTTGGGCAGCATGCTGATGCAGCCCAGCACCACGGAGCGCAGGCACAGGATCATCATGAGGCCGATGGTGATGACGGCGCTGGCAAGGCTGGCGGCCTGGCCGGAGCCCACATAATCGGCCACGGCGGTCAGCCAGGCCATCTGGCCCGTGTATTCCACGCGCAGCCGTCCGCCCAGCCGGTCGCGGACGAAGGCATCCATCTCCTGCATGAAGGCCCGTACTTCCTGGGTGCCCATATTCCGTGTCTGGATATGGATGCGCGCCACATCGCTGAGCAGGCTCAGCTCCCTGTCCAGGTTCTTCCCGCCCGACGTTTCGTAGAAGAACAGGTACTGGCCGGCCAGCTCCTGGGAATCCGGCAGGCGGTGGAAGGCCCCGTCATCCCCGTGCAGGACTTCATTGATGCGTTTGATGATGTCCACGATGCTGTGGGTCTTGACGGTGCCGGGCAGGCTTTCGGCGTGGCGCTGCAGGCGCTCCATGTCCTGCAGGAAACGGAGCTCGCGGGCGCCGTTGGCCTTGCCGCTGTCCACCATGATCTCCAGGGACATGGAGCCGCCCATGAAGGTATCGAAAAAGTCGGAGTCCCGGCGCAGTTTTTCCGAGGTGCTGATGTCCTTGACCGTGTTCGTTTCCACCACGACCCGCTGGTACAGGCAGGCCCCGGCCAGGGACGTCACGAGGAAAAAGACGATCACGAGACGCGCATGATCGATGGACCAGCGGGCCAGTCCTTGCAGGGCCGCATCGAGGTGGCAGAGCAGACGGTCATGGACGCCCCTCTGGATGGTCGCCTCCTGTTCCGGGCGGATCATGTAGGCGATGGGCGTCAGCGTGATGGCCAGGACGAAGGCGATGGCCACGCCGATGGCGGAGTAGATGCCGGCCATGCGTATGGGGATGATGTCCGTGGTGAGGAAGGAGAGGAAGCCCATCATGGTCGTCAGCGACGTGAACAGGCAGGGGATGAAGACCTCCCGCATGGTCTCGACCATGGCTTCATGATGGACGGTCCCCCGACTGCGGTGCAGGTGGTACCCGGCGATGATGTGCACCGTGTCCCCGATACAGACGGAAAAGAGCATGGTGGGCAGCATGATGTCCATCATGGAAACGGTCCAGCCCGCCAGGCTGATGATGCCCATGGTCAGGATGATGCTGATGCAGATCACGGCCACAGGAGCGATGACGGTCCGGATGCCGTTGCCCATGCGGAACAGCAGCAGGGCCTGGAGCATCAGGCAGACCAGGGTCAGCTTGACGGTCTCCTTGCGGGTGATCTTGTCGCTCTCGTAGTCCTGGACGGGCGGCCCGGCCAGATGGGTTTCCAGAGAGGCGAATTCCGGCCGTTGCAAGACGCGGTACACTGCCGGGGCGATGTCTTTGCGCGGGTCGTCGGCCTCGTCGGGATAGCGTTCGCATTCGAGCACTATGGTGGCGATGGTGGCGTCGGGCGAGATCAGGACGTTCACGAAGTCGTCCAGGGCCAGAGCTTCTTTTTTGAATGCCCTGATGGCCTCGGGATCATCAGGGATCTCTTCGAGGCCGGGACCCACCATGACCTCGTCCCCGTGAGCGCGGATGTATTCCGCCGACCCCAGCCACTTGACCTCCCTGATGTGGGGCACGTCCTTTTCCAGGGCCAGCGCCAGGGAATCCAGGAGTCGCAGCGTGTCACGGTCGAAGATGTCCCCGCCGTTCCTGACGGCCACATAGACGAAGTCTTCATTGCCGAAGAGCTCCCGGAAGCGTTCGATGGCCACGACGGCGGGATCGTCGTCCGTGAAGAAGGATTCATCGGAGTTGTCGAAGCGGAGGTCACGCATCAGGAAAAGGGACCCAAACGTGAGCACGGCCACCAGCAGAAGGACGCCGTAGCGCCAGGTCTCCAGAAAGCCGACGAACGTGCGGGCGCGGGTCAGGGCGCGGGACTCCTTCATCGGGTCTGCTCCAGCATGCGGCCGAGTTCCTCACGCAGGAGCATCAGGAAGGTGTCCTCGTCCTTTTTGAGGAAAAAGTGGTCGCCCGGCAGGATGTGCGCGGCGAACGCCCCGCGGGTCTGTTCCCGCCAGGCCTCGAGGTCCTGCCGGCAGACTTCTTCATCGGCATCCCCGGAAAAGACGCACAAGGGCACATCCAGGCAGGCATCGCAGACATAGCTTTCGTCCATGGCGAAATCCGCCCGCAACAGCGGCCGGAACATGCGCATGAGATCCGGCTCGCGCAGGATCTCTTCCGGGGTCCCTGCCAGCTGCCGCAGTTCCGCGTCGAAAGCCTCGTCGGGAAGGTCGCTGAGCAGTTTGCGGGGCGGCATGTGGACGGGGCGGCTCCCCGAGACCAGCAGCAGAGCGGGCGGACGGCCCTGGAGGACAAGGCGGCGCGCCACCTCGAAGGCGATCTTGGCCCCCATGCTGTGGCCGAAAAGGATGCAGGCGCCGTCGAACCAGCCGCGGCCTTCCTCGGCTTCGAACAACGCATCGGCCAGGCGGTGGATGCTGTAGTAGCGCGGTTCGCGGAAGCGTTCCTCGCGACCGGGCAGCTGCACGGCCCGGACATCGGCCAGGCCCCGGAGGTTCCTTTCCCAGGTGCGGTAAAAAGAGGCGCCGCCTCCCGCATGGGGAAAACAGAACATCTTCGGCCGGGCGGGGGAGGCGCCGGCGTTCCCGGAAATCTCCTGCGGCCCCGCGAGCCATTTGCCAGTATCCATGGTTCCTCCTTGTCGTCATGCTGCCCGTGCCGGGTCGTCCCCGGCACGGGCAGACCGGTTAGGCGTGTTTTTTCAGTAGACGGGCCAGTCTGGCGGCGATGGCATCCACGCTGCCGGGATCATGGAGCAGGTTCCAGTGGTCGGCATCCACGGCCAGCTCCTCGAAGCCCGATCCCGCCAGTCCGCGCCAGTAGGCCGTGCGGGCGTCGTCCTCTTCCATGCTGTTGCTGCGGACGTAGAGCACGGACAGGCCTTCCAGGGGCTGCGGCGCATAGGAGCGCAGGGCCCTGAGGTTGGCGTCGATGATCTCCATGACCCGTCCGGCCATTTCCAGGTCGTCCTTTTCCACGGCAAGCTGTCCGCTGCTGCGCAGGGCCTCGGCCAGGACGCGGGCCCGTGCGGGGGCGTCCAGTGCGGCCAGGTACCCTTCGCTCATGCCCAGGGCCGCAAGGGCCTTTTGGGGCGCGGGGGCCACCAGCCCGAGCAGGGCGGCAGGATCATGGGCGCGGCTGTCATAGAGGTTGTCCCAGGCGGGCTTTGAAGGCGGATCGAGCAGGACCAGCGGCAGCAGGTGTTCCCCCTGGCCGCCGGCCAGCAGACGGCGGACCGTTTCCCAGGCCAGGAAGGCCCCCATGGACCATCCGCCCAGCAGCAGGGGCCGCGGGAGCCCCTCCACGGCCTCCAGGGCCGCGGTGACCATGTCCGGGAAGGCGGTACGCAGGGGACCACCATCAAGACCGGCGCTCTGGAGGGCATGGAAGGATACCTCGCCGAGCTTGGCGGCCAGCGGGGCATAGGCGTTCACGAGGCCTTCCACGGGATGCATCATGCACACGGTCGCGGGGCCGTCAGCGTCATGCAGGCAGACCAGTTCGCCGGCAGAGGTACCCGGGGCCCTGTGGTCCAAGAGGGCGGCCTGTGCGGCCACGGTGGGGGCCTGCAGCAGGTCACGCAGGGTCAGACGGCAACCGAACTCCCGCTCCAGCTGCCGGAGCAGCTGGAAAGCGGAGAGGGAGTCCCCACCGCTCAGGAAAAAGCTGTCCGCCACGCCCACGTCGTCCACCCTGAGGACGTTTTTCCAGATGGCGGCCACGGTCTGTTCCGTCCTGGTCCGGGCGGTGACGCCCGTACGGGGGCGCTGCCGTACGGCACCGCCTGACAGGCGTTTCCTGTCCACCTTGCCGTTGCGGGTCAGGGGCATCCTGTCCAGCAGCGTCCACAAGACGGGGATCATCCAGGCAGGCAGGTGCCCGCGCAGATGGTCTTCCAGAGGACGGGGCGTGAAGCGTGCCACGGACGACGGGCCTTCGCTGAGGATGACCTCCAGCCCCAGACGGCTTTCCAGGGAAGCGGGGGGCATCAGGAAGGACGGCCGGGAAAGGCCCGCCTCCGTCAGCGCCTTCGTCCACAGTTCCCGGGTCAGCAACGGCTGCTCGGGACGGAATTCCTCGTCCCGGGCGCTGTCGAAGCCCTGCTGGAGCCCCATGCTCAGGTCGAAGGGCAGCTGGAAGACGGTCTCCTCCTGCATGAGCAGGATCCCGGACGGCTTGAGCAGGCCCGCCAGGTACTTCAGGCTCCGCCTGATGTCTGCCGCGTCATGCAGGACATTGCCCGCAAGGATGAGGTCATAGCAATGCGGCTCGAAGCCCATGAGGCGGGGATCCTCATCAATGTCCAGCAGACGGTAGTTGACGAAGGGATAACCGGCGAACTCCTCGCGGGCCCTGTTCAGGAAGAAGGGGGAGATATCCGTGAAGTCATAGGTCACGCCGTTGTCCGGCAGGCCGGGCAGGGCGAAGCGCGTCACGGTGCCGTAGCCGCCGCCGACTTCGAGGATGCGGAAACCGTTCCCGGAAGCCGCCGCCAGCCCGGTCACCAGATCCGCCGTCAGCTGGTTGCTGGCGCCGAAGATCTTCTGGTAGAAGCCGGGCACTTCCGCGGACGTGTAGAATTCCGCCGAGTGCACGTCTTCCCTGAGGATGGCGGGGAGCTCGCGCACGGTGCGGGCCAGCAGGGCCATCTCCTGCGGGCTGTAGCCCAGTTCTCCGGCCCTGTCTGCGCAGAAGGCCAGGCAGGCTTCCCTGTCGGGAGCCGTGCCGCGACGCTGCCATACGCCGTCCCCGTCCCTGTCCGCGAGGCCAAGATCGTGCAGGGCCTTCACGGCCCGCGCCAGCCAGCGCCCGTAGCGGGGACTGATGCCGCTGTCGTGCAGGAAGGTCTCCGTGTCACGGTAGCCGTGCCCGAAAAAGCCGAGCTCTTCCAGGGCCGCGGTGACGGCAGCCGCATAGAGTTCCTTCATCTTGTCCCAGACAGGCAGGAAGCGTTCCTCGTCAAGGCCTTCCCGGCCGTCCGTCCAGAGCGGGAGCCCGTCCTCCAGACGGCTTGCGGCGCGTTCTTCCCGCACGATCTCGCCCCGGTGTCCGGGATCGGCTTCCACATAGGCTGCCAGCGACAGCTCGCCTTCCGCGCCCTTGTGGAGCAGGACGGCCGCATTGTTCACCGCAGGATGGGCCTTGAGCACGGATTCGATCTCGCCCGGTTCCACGCGGTAGCCGTGGATCTTCACCTGCTCGTCCTTGCGGCCGAGGAATTCGAGGGTGCCGTCGTCGTGGTAGCGTGCCGTGTCTCCCGTGCGGTAGAGACGGGGGTGCCCGTCCCCGGCCGGCAGGAATGCCCCGGCCGTCTTTTCGGGATCGTTCCAGTAACCGAGAGCCAGGCCGTCTCCGCTGATGTAAAGGTCTCCGGCGACCCAGTCGGGACGCGGCTGGAGACGGTCATCCAGGACGGCGAAGGCCTGGTTGGCCAGCGGTCTTCCGTAAGGCACGGAGGCCCAGCGGGCATCGTCCGGGCCCGTCTCGTGGAAGTTGGACCAGATGGAGGCTTCGGTGGCGCCGCCCATGGCCATGACCCGGATGCCCGGGACGAGCTGCTTCAGGCGCGGCGGCAGGGACTGCGGGATCCAGTCGCCGCTGAAGATGGCCAGGCGGAGGGGCAGGGGCTGTCCTTCCCCTTCGGCCGCGGCATCCGCCAGCAGCTGGCCGAGGGCCGGGACGGAGTTCCACAGGCTGACCCGGTGCTCATGCAGCAGCCGGACCCAGGCCTGGGGCTGCAGGCTCTCTTCCTCGTCCGGGATGACGACGGCGCCGCCGGCTGCCAGCAGGCCGAAGATGTCGTACACGGAAAGGTCGAACGACAGCCGGGCGAGGGCGAGGATGCGGTCCCCGGCATCTACGCCGTACCGCCGGTTGACGTCAAGGATGGTGTTCATGGCCGCCTTGTGGGAGATCATGACCCCCTTGGGCGTCCCCGTGGAGCCCGAGGTATAGATGATGTAGGCAAGATCGTCGGGGGCGATGTCCACCTGCGGCGGGAGCTCGTCCTCGCCCGCTTCGGCCAGCAGGTATGTCGCCACGAGGCGGATGCCTTCAGGCAGGGGCGCGGCGTCCGAACGGCCCACGACGACACGCACGCCGGCATCGGCCAGGATGGTGGCGATACGGGCATCGGGCTGGCCGGTGTCCAGCGGCAGATAGGCGGCCCCGGCGCGCTGGATGCCCAGGACGGCCACGACCTGTTCCCAGCCTCTGGGCAGAAGGACGGCGACCCGGTCGCCATGCCGTACCCCGGCCGCGTCCAGTTCCCGGGCCAGGGAGCGGCTTAGGCGTTCGGTCTCGCCGTAGGAGAGGGTCCTGTCCGCACTGATGACGGCGGTGGCATCAGGCCGGGATTCCGCCATGTGCAGGAAGGGGGCGAACATGGGCTCGCCGGGCATGTCCAGGGTCGTGTCGTTGACCGCCGCGCGTACGGCAAGCTGCGATGCCGGGAGGCGTACCGGCACGGTATCGCCCCAGGCCGCATCGTCGCGGGAGAGGCGGCGCAGGGCCTCGGCGTAGGCTTCGAACATGGCATCGATCATCCCGTCAGGGAAGAGATCGCGTACATAATCGAAGACGATGCGCAGCTCGCCGTCCACTTCGAACAGCTGATGGTCGAGCCAGACCTGCGGGGTCTGGGAGATGCTGTAGACCTCGTGCCCCATCTGCCCGAGGGCAAAGGTGCCGGAAGAGGATTCCATGGACAGGGCGCTGGTGAAAATCACGGGCATGATGCCCGCCGCCGTGCCGCGTCTGCGGCCCAGTTCGCGCAGGACGCGGATGCCGCTGAAGGAACGGTGTTCCATGTCGTCCCACAGGCGGCTCCACAGCCGTCCAGCCCGGGTCTCGAAGCTCCCGCCCTGCGTCAGGTCCACCGCCAGGAGGCTGTTGGAGGTGAATTCGCCGACCAGGGCATTGACCTGGCGATGCAGGGGCAGGCGGTTGAACAGGGTCAGATTGATGCAGAAGCGCTTTTCTTCGCTCCAGCACCCCAGGACTTCGGCGAAGGTCGCCAGGGCCACGGCCGTGGGGGCCAGGCCGCGGGCGTCGCCGCGCTGTTTGATGCGCTGCCAGGTCTCTTTGTCGAGGGTCGTCATCCTGCGGCTGAAGACGGGGCGGTCGATGGCGGCAGGGCTGGTGGCCAGCGGCAGCCGCGGCGCGGCGGGCAGGTCATCCAGACGGGCGAGCCAGTAGTCGCGGTCCCTGGCATAGATCCCGGTGGCCCGGTAGCGTTCCTCGGCCAGACGGTAGTCCCGGAAGGTGATGTCCAGCACAGGGAGCTTGTCCTCCTGGCCATTGTAGATGAGCGAGAGCTCGGCAAGCATCTGGCTGATGCCGTGGAAATCGCTCAGGATGAGGTCGAAGCTGAGGTGGATGCGCAAGGCATCATCGGGCAGCAGGGAAACCTCCACCCGGAAGTTGGGCCAGCGGCCCACGTCCAGGACTTCGTGGGACATCTCCATGCGGATGCGCTCGAAGTGGGCCGCGGCTTCCTCCGGAGAGCTCTGGCGCAGGTCATGCCGCCGGATGGTGTAATGCGGGACTTTCTCCAGCACCTGCTGGCGTTCGCCGTCGAGGATGATCGTACGCAGCATGGGCTGGCGGAGGATGAGACGGTTCCAGGCCTCTTCATAGCGGTCGGCGTCCAGGCCCCGGGCCTGGGCTTCGAAGTAGAAGTGGCAGCTGACGCCGCCGAGAGCCAGGCCGGACTGGTCACGGCCTATCCAGTAGGCCTGCTGCATGTCCGAGAGCGGGAAGGGCTCGAAAGCCTCGTCCGGCGCGGGGACGAGCAGGGCCGAAAGGCCGGCGCCTTCCTCCTTCGTGGCGGGGGTGCCGGACTGCACGGCCGGTGCCGTTTCCTCTTCGCCGGAGGCCGGGCCGAGGTCACGGGCGAACCTGGTCGCCATGGCCTGCACCGTGGGCGTGGCGGAGACTTCGTGCGGCGCGATGCGGATCTTCAGATCCCGGCTGATACGCTGGAACAGGTCGAGGCTGATGAGCGAATCCATGCCCAGGCTGGTCAGGTTGACATCCTCGGGGATGGCATCCTCTTCGAGGCGCAGGAAACCGGCGATCTCTTTCTTGAGATAGGCGCGCAACCGTTCTTCCCTTCCGCTCATGGGAAGGGCGCGCAGTTCCGCAGCAAGCCTGCTGTTGCCCGCGGTCTCGGCCGGGCGGGCGGCAGCGGCGGCGGGGCTGTGCCGGAGCTCTTCGTACATGGCGGCGCCGGCAGTGGCCTGCAGGATGGGCAACATCCGGTTCCAGTCCATGCGGGTGACGACCTTGCTCCCCTCGCCGGACGCCATGAGCCTGTCGAGGACGGCAAGTCCTGTGGCCGTATCGAAGCCCTCGACGCCCTGCTGGCGGATGCGGTCGAGGATGCCCAGGCGCACCACGGTCCCCAGCTCGCCCCAGGCTCCCCAGTTGATGCTGAGGCCGGGGAGGAAGTCAGCGCGGCGGGCAGCCACGAGGGCGTCCATGAACGTGTTGGCGGCCACGTGGTTGGCCTGGCCGTGCGTACCGAAGACCGAGGCGATGGAGGAGAAGACCACGAAGTGGTCGAGCGCCAGATCGCGTGTCAGTTCATGCAGGAACCAGCTGCCGTCCACCTTGGGGGAGAGGACGGTATTGAAGCGGGCCCAGTCGAGACTGGACAGGGGCGCGTCGTCCAGCAGGCCGGCCAGATGGAAGACGCCCGCCAGCGGCCTGGAAGAGGGCAGCAGATGCGTGCCGAACGCTTCGGCCAGGGCGGCCCTGTCCGTCACGTCCACTTGCAGGAGGCGGACATCGCATCCTGTGGCGGCGATCTTTTCCACCGCGGCCGCGCCAGCGGAACCGGCCTCAGGCAGGCGGCGTCCCAGCAGCCATACCTGGCCGGCACCACGGGCAGCCAGGTGGGCGGCCAGCGCCAGGCCCAGGTCGCTCAGGCCACCAGTGACGAGATAGGCCGCCTCCCGGCGGATGCCTTCGTGCCTGGGGGCAAAGTCGTTGCGTACGACGACCTTGCCGATATGGCGTCCTTCGAGCATGTAGCGGAAGGCGTCCCTGGCGGCATCCATGGTGAAGACGCGCCGGGCTATGGGGGTGTAGTGCCCGGCGGCAAAACCTTCCATGACGGCGGCGAAGATGCCGCGCATCTGCGCCTCGTCCTCCTTGCCCAGTTTTTCAAGGTCGACGATGTGGTATTCGATATCGTCACGGATGGCCGCCACCTGTGCGGGCGTGCGCAGATCTGTCTTGCCGATCTCGATGAAACGGCCGCCTTCCGTCAGGCAGCGCATGCTGCTGTCGGCCAGCTCGCCGGTAAGGAAGTTGAGGACCACGTGCACGCCCTGTCCGCCCGTGGCCTTGAAGACCCGGGATTCGAAGGCCGTGGAGCGCGAGGAGAAGACGTGCTCTATACCCATGGAGCGCAGCAGGGCGCGTTTGCGCTCCGTGCCCGCCGTGGCAAGGATGACCGCGCCGCGTGCCCTGGCGATCTGGATGGCGGCAAGGCCCACGCCCCCTGTGGCCGAGTGCAGCAACACCCGTTCGCCGGGCTGGAGGCGTGCCGCATGGACGAGCGCCTGCCAGGCGGTCATGAAGACGGTGGGGATCACCGCAGCGTCGGTGAACGGCATGCCTTCCGGTATGGAGGCCGCAAAGGCTTCCCGGGCATAGACGTGGGAAGCGAAGGGGCCGTACACGGTGGTGAAGACCCGGTCGCCGGGGCTGAAGCGGGTCACGCCTTCACCAACGGCGGAGACAGTGCCCGCGCAGTCGAGCACCAGGGTCCTGATTTTGTCGGCCACGCCCATGGCTACCATGACGTTCTGGAAGTTCATGCCGTAGGCTTCGGCCGCGATCTCGATCTCGCCGGGCCCGGGAAGGCGCCGCTGCAGCGGGGCGACCCGGATGTTCTCGATGCCCGCGCCGCCGAGATCCAGATGGTAGGCCTGCGTTTCGGGACGGGCCAGCGGGGTGTTGCGCACCTGGCGGGCGGCAGGCAGGCCGCGTACCAGACGGGGGGCCAGCAGGCTGCCGCTGCGCAGGGCCAGCTTGTCTTCCTTGTATCCGCGGGCGGTCAGCAGGCCGCACAGAGTGGGAAGCTGGGCCTCGGGAGCGGCCACGGGGTCCATGTCGATGATGACCGGCGCGATGTTGCCCAGTTCGTTGGCCACGGATTTTTCCAGGCCCCAGAGCAGGCTTTGCGCGGGGACGGGCTGATCCGAAGCGCGGGCGGCCTGTGCCTGGCAGGTCAGCACGGCCAGGCGCACGGCCGGGCCGTCCTCCTGTGCCGCCAGAGCCTGGGCCAGATGCAGGAAGGCCTGGGCCGTATGGTTCTTGAAGGGAGCTTCGCCGCCGCTGCCCAGGAAGTCGGTCTCGTAGCAGTCCAGGCCCCAGAGGAAAACGACGCCCCGGGGCGTGCCGCCCTGCCGCCAGTCGCGGATCAGGCGGGCGAAGGCGTCGGCATCGCCGGGATCGACGGCAGCCATGTCGTCAGGATGTCCCGTACCGGCGCAGGCCGCGAGCATGGCCGTAGCGCCCTGCTGTTCCAGCGAACGGGTGAGGGCACGGGCAAAATCCGTATCGCGACCGGCCAGGATGAGCCAGCGCCCGGCAGCGTCCCCGGCTTCCGGCATCAGGGCCTGGCGCCAGACCACGTCATAGCACAGGTCGGTATGCTGCCGCTGCCCGGCCTTGAGCAGTTCCAGCGTCTCCTTGTTGGTACGGCGCATGGTAAGGTTGACGATCTCGCAAACGGGCTCGCCTTCGGGGGTGAAGATGGTGAAACTGGCAGAGAACATCTCCTGCCGGAAGCTGTCGCCTTCCTTCATGACGGCCCGGCACCAGACCGTTTCGGGCGCACGCCCGTGGAAGATGACTTTTTCCACGCTGAACGGCATGAAACCGTCGCCCGTGAGATCATCCTCGGTGGCGGCAAGAGCGGCGACCATGCTTTGCAGGCAACTGTCGAGCAGGGCCGGGTGGATGATGAAACCGCCTTTTTTGCCGCGTTCGGCGCTGTCCAGGGCCACTTCGGCCACAGCTCCGCCCCGGGTGCGCCACAGGCGCCGCAGGCTGCGGAAGGCCGGACCGTACTGCACGGCCCCGTAGGCATCGAATTTTTCGTAAAAGGCCTGTACGTCCACCTCGTCGCAACCTTCACGCAGGCGGTCCAGGTCGACGTTTTCGGCAGAGCGCTCGTGGGCGGGGGCGAGCTGGCCGGAGACATGCTGGTGCCATTCCCCCTGTCCTTGCCCGGCGCCCCGGCTGAAGATCTCGAAATCGGCCCCGTTTCCCGTGGGAGAGACAAGGACCTGTACAGTGCGTTCGCCTTCGTCGAGCATGAGGGCCTCGCGCAGCACCACATTCTCGAGCCGGATACGGTCCGTACCGAAATGATCCATGCCCGCGGCGGCGGCCAGGTCGAAATGCGCCGTGCCCGGAACGACCACGATGTCGAAAACGCGGTGCTGGGTCAGGAAGGGTTGCAGGGTGCCGCTCACCGCCGCCGTATACTGGCTCACGGCCAGGGGGGAGGAGAGGCGCCGTCCCAGCAGGATATGGCCCGTGTCGTCTCCGTCCGGTGCGGCCGTCCGGGCGGGCGCGATCCCGGTACTGAAGGCCTGGCGGCTGCCGTTGCCGTTGCGGGCGATGATGACATGTTCGTCAAGGTCGCCGTCGGCGGGGGCAGGGTAGCAGGCCGTCCTGTCGAATCCTTCCGTGTCCAGTAGGCGGGTCCAGCCCTCGGCGGTCAAGAAGGGATTGTCGCCGCGCAGTTCCCCGTCGCGCAGTTTGTCGAGCAGGCAGCCGAAGGATATCTCGAAGCCCATGGCCGGCCGGGGCAGGGTGATCTCCCGCAGGAGGAGCAGGCCGTCCGCGGCCAGCACGGCCCTGATGTGGCGCAGGGCGGAGGTCAGGTCGGCAGTGGCGTGCAGGACATTGGCGCAGACGACGATATCGAACTCGTCGGCATGGAAGCCCTGAAGGAACGGGTCGCGGCTGATGTCCAGCGTAGCATATTCCACGAAGGGGAAGGCGGCGAAGCGGTCCCGGGCCCGGGCCGTGAACAGGGGGGAGACGTCCGTATAGACATAACGGGTGCGTCCTGCGGGCAGGACGGGCAGCAGGGCCGAGGTCGTCCCGCCCGTGCCGGCGCCGATCTCCAGGATGGAGAGGGCGCGGTCCATGGGCAGGGCATCGGCAAGAGCCTTCAGGCTCCTGGCCATGATCCCGTTATAATAATGGCTTTGCGGGGTATCCTGGTAGATGCTCTCCACGGCGTCAGGATTGCCGCCGGGGAACATGACCTGTCTGGGATCCTTGCGGCCTCCCAGTATCTCGCGGAAATTCTCGCCGCAGCGTTTCATGAACGAGAGCAGCGGGATGTTGTCCAGGACAAGGTCCTGACGTTTTTCATGGCATCCTTGTGGCATGGTCATTTCTCCATGTTTCCTATGATTGACGGTCAGAGAGGCCGGAGGCCTCCTGCCGGTCGAGCAGGCTGGTCACACGATCCCTGAGATCCCTGTCCGGAGCGGCCGGGCGTCCGTAAGAGCCGGCGGCGTCACGGGCCAGGAGGCCTTGTACGGCCAGGTTCTCCAGCAGGCGCGGAAGAAGCTGGTCGTACCGTTCCGGCAGGCCTATGCGTGCGGCGATGTCCCGGGCGGTATGGAAGCCCTCATCCGGGAAGGCCCCCAGATCCGTCAGGGCCTCGAGGGCATAGCCGGAGCAGAAGGTCTCGATCATCCGGGCATGCTCCCGGTATTCGGTGCTGTCGGGGCGGTCGTCTGCAGCGCCGGAGGCGGATTCGGCAGCCCGGGTCAGACGCTGCCAGATGTCGTCCTGTGAGGCGGCCGGGGCGGCGGTACTTCCGCTGGCTATGCCGCGGAACGAGTCGTCCACCCAGTGGCGTTCCCCCTGGAAGGGATAGAGGGGCAGGTGGAGGCGGCCCCAGTGCTGGTCCTGGGCAAATGCTGCCCAGTCCACATCCGCTCCACTGCGGTAGAGGGCGGCCAGGGCCTCGCATGTCTGGCGCCATTCCGGGGTCCCGGCATGCATGGCGGCGACCCAGACGCCGTCTTCCCCGCTGTTCTCCAGGGCCTGCTCACGGCGGCAGAGGGCCGTCAGCACGCCGGACGGGCCCAGCTCCAGCCAGGCCGCGGGAGCCATGTCCCGCAGCATGCAGAAGCCGTCGAAAAAGCGCACGGTGGAGCGGATATGCCGCACCCAGTAGTCGGCCCCGGAGATCTCGGCAGGCCCGACCAGCCGGCCGGTGACATTGCTGACCACGGGCAGGCCGGGGGCGTCATAGGCGATGCTTTCGGCCACACGGGCGAAGTCGTCGAGGATGGGATCCATCAGGGAAGAATGGAAGGCATGGGAGACCGGCAGGTGGCGGATGCTGATGCCCAGGCTCCCGGCCTTGTCGGCGATGCGGGCAAGGTCCTCCAGCGGGCCCGACAGGACGGTCTGCGTGGAGCCGTTGACGGCGGCGATGCCTGTCCGTTCCGGCGTGCCGCAGGCGGCGAGCAGGGCGAGGACGTCCTTTTCGGAGGCCAGCACGGCGCTCATGCCGCCCCCGGCGGGCAGGGAGGCGATGAGGCGCCCCCGTGCGGCCACAAGACGTGCGGCATCCTCCAGGCTGAACACGCCTGCCAGGGTCGCGGCCACATATTCACCGATGCTGTGCCCGGCAGCGGCCAGAGGCTGGATACCGAAGGACTGCCACATCCGGGCAAGGGCATATTCCAGACTGAACAGGGCCGGCTGGGTGAAGGCGGTGTTGTCGAGCAGCGCGGCCTTGTCGGCGTCCCACATGACGCGCAGCAGGGGCTCGGGAAGCAGAGGGTCGAAAAGGCGGGCGCAGCGGTCGAGCTCCGCACGGAAGCACGGCTGCGCCTGGTAGAGTTCCTTCCCCATGCCCGAACGTTGCGCCCCCTGACCGGTGAAGAGGAAAACGGGCCTGTGTTCGTCGCCCGTGTTCGTGGTGGTCCACTCCTCGTGCGTCATCGCCGCGTCAAGGCCGGAGCGCAGTTCTTCCAGGCTCTCGCCTACCACGGCGAGACGGACGGCGTGATGTTCCCGGCCTTCCTGTGTGGTATGGCAAAAGTCGGCCAGATCGAGACCGTCGGCATCCTGCCCGGCCAGGAATTCCCCATAGCGTCCTGCCAGTTCTTTCAGGGCCTTTTCGCTCCTAGCGGAGACCACCATCAGAGGGTTGGCGGCAGCCCCCGCACTGCGGGAGCTTTCCCGCTGCGGCGCTTCCTCGAGGATCAGGTGGGCATTGGTCCCGCCCACACCGAAAGAGCTGACGGCGGCACGCCGGGGGGAGAAGCCCTGCGGCCAGTCGATGGCCGTCTTGTTGACGAAGAAGGGGGTGGACGCGAAATCGATACGGGGGTTGGGGCTGTTGAAATGGCAGGTAGGGGCAATCCGGGCGTGTTTGATGGAAAGGATGGCCTTGATGAGGCTGGCCACCCCCGCCGCCACTTCCAGATGGCCGACGTTGCTCTTGACCGATCCCAGAGCGCAATAACCGCGTGCGGGGGTGTTGCGGGAGTAGATGCGGTTCAGGGCCTCGACCTCCAGCGGGTCACCGAGATAGGTGCCGGTACCGTGCCCTTCCACATAGGCGATGGTGGCGGGATCGACGCCGCTGACGCCCAGGGCCTCGGCGATGACTTCGCTCTGGCCTTCGAGGCTGGGCGCGGAATAGGCGACCTTGGAATTGCCGTCGTTGTTGATGGCCGTCCCCAGGATGACCGCGTGGATGTCGTCGCGGTCGCGCAGGGCGTCTTCCAGGCGTTTGAGCAGCACGACGCCCACGCCGTTGCCCGAGACGATGCCTTCCGCCTGGGCGTCATAGGGGCGGCAATGCCCGTCAGGCGAAAAGATCATGCCTTCCTGGTAAAAATGGCCGTGCTCCTGCGGGATGTCGATGCCGCTGGCGCCGGCAAGGGCCATGTCGCACTCGCCGTTGAGCAGGCTCTGGCAGGCCAGATGCACGCTGACGAGGGAAGTGGAGCAGGCGCATTGCAGGTTGAAGGCCGGGCCCCGCAGGTTGAGCTTGTAGGAGACGCGGGTGCACAGATGGTCGCGGTCCGTACCGATATGGCCCTGCATGAAGCGCGCCGTGCCGTAGTCCGCCAGGTCGGCGCACATATAGTTGACGTAGTAGGTGCTCAGGCGCGTGCCGCCGAAGACGGCGACGGCGCCGGGATAGGTATAGGGATTGTAACCGGCATCCTCCAGGGCATGCCAGCAGGTCTGCAGGAACTGGCATTGCTGGGGGTCGATGCAGATGGCTTCTGTCGGGGTGTAGCCGAAGAAGGCGGCATCGAACAGTTCAGCATCTTCCATGATGCCCGCGGCCCTGACATAGGTGGGGTCGGCTATGGTCTCTGGATGGATGCCTACCCCGCGCAATTCGTCGTCCGTGAAAAAGGTGATGGACTCGGTCCCGCTGACGAGGTTTTTCCAGAATTGCCGGGTATCATTGGCACCGGGGAACCGGCAGTCCATGCCGATGACGGCGATGGCGTTCTCCGGGACCTTGTTCGTTTGTGGATGCATGGCATGCCTCGTGCGCATGGCGCTTTTGAAGGGTTGGTGAGAAAGGATCAGCGTCCGGTCCGTTGCCTGGAGCGGGTGCGCATGCGCCGTTCGGCCCGGTCCATGCCGCGGTCGAAGGCGGAGGCGCTCCCGCCGCCTTCCGGCGCGGATATCTCTTGCGCGGTCGTGCGCGGCGTCCTGTTGTCCAGCCAGGCTGCCAGTGCACGGATGCTGGTGTGCTCGAGCAGGGTCATGAGCGGGATATCCGTGCCCAGGCGTTCCCCGAGGGCGGCCTGTACGGCGACAAGATCAAGGGAACTCAGGCCCATCTCGAAGAAGCGGCTGTCGATACTGATGTCGTCGCGGCCCAGGACATGCGCGATGGCTCCGGCCACCAGCCGTTCCGTCTCAGATCCGGGCTGTGCCCCCTTCATCCGGGGGAGTTCCTGGTCGGGGTCGAGTACGAGGCTCTTCCTGTCGACTTTGCCGGAGCTGGTCAGGGGAAGGCTTTCCCGCATCAGGATCATGCCGGGGACCAGGAAGGAGGGCAGACGCTCCGCCAGCCATTGCTGGAGCTCTTCCGGCGCCGGAGACGTGCCGGGCCGGCAGGCCACGAAAGCGGCCAGCACTTGGCCCGCCTGCCTGCCACTGACCGTCAGGGCGGCGGCCTGTTCCACGAAAGGATGCTCCATGAGGGTGTTCTCCACTTCGCCCAGCTCGACCCGGTAACCGTTGATCTTGACCTGATTGTCCTGACGGCCGAGGAATTCGATATTGCCGTCGGGCATGTAGCAGCCCAGGTCACCGGTGGCGTAGAGGTCTTCCCCTGTGCCGGGGTGGCGTATGAAGCGCTCGGCCGTGCGTTCGGGATCCTTGAGGTACCCGTCGGCAAGACCGTCACCGGCGATGTGCAATTCGCCGGGGACCCAGTCCGGGCAGTCGCTGCCGTGGCGGTCGAGGATGAAGAACCTCTGGTTGGCCAGCGGTTTGCCGTAAGGGATGCTCTTCCATTGCGGCAGGACGTCTTCCACGGGGAAGAAATTGGACCAGATGGAAGCTTCCGTGGCGCCGCCGAGGCTGAAGAGCCGCAGCTCCGGCCAGAAGGCCCTGATGCGTCCGGGCAGGCCCAGGGGGATCCAGTCCCCGCTGAGCAAGGCGCAGCGCAAGGGCGGCAGGGCAGCGGGATGATGTTCCAGATGGACGGCAAGGATCTGGAGGAAGGGGGGGACGCTGTTCCAGATGCTCACCTGATGCCGGTGCATCAGCTCCAGCCAGTGGGCCGCTTCCAGACGTCTGGCGGGATCCGGCAGGACCAGGGCCCCGCCCGCGCCGAACAGGCCGAACATGTCCCAGACGGACAGGTCGAAGGTGAAGCGCGAAAGGGCAAGGACCCTGTCCGAAGACCGCAGCCCGGTCAGTTCGTTGACGGCCCTGATGGTGTTGACGGCGCGTTCGTGGCGGATCATGACCCCCTTGGGAGCGCCCGTGGAGCCCGAAGTGTGGATGACGTAGGCCAGCGCGTCAGGACGGCTGACGCGCCTTTCGAAATCAAATTCGGAATTCGATTTCAATAAATCCTCATCCATGACCATGACGGGCAGACCCGCGGGCCAGGGCAGGGACGCATGGCGGCGCTGCACCAAGACGGCCCCGGCCCCGGAATATTCGAGCAGATGCTTGAGGCGGGCAGGGGGGACAGCGGCATCCACGGGCATGTAGGCGGCTCCGGCACTGCTCACGGCCAGGGCCGCGACCGCTTCTTCCCAGCCGCCGTTGCTGACGACGGCCACAAGGCTGCCCTGGCCGCAGCCCCGGGCCATGAGCCTTCCGCAAAGGGCCTCGGCAGCCCTGCCCAGATCCCGGTAGCTCAGGCAAAGATCGCCGTCCGCCAGGGCCAGGGCCCCGGGGGCATCTCGCAGGGAACGGGCAAAAAGGCTGTCCAGCGTCCCGCGGCCCGCATGGGGGAACTCCCGGGTCGTGGCGTTGGCCGTGCGGCGGCGTCCCAGCTGTTCCTGCGGCAGCAGGGGCAGCTGGGTCTGGTGCCAGATCCTGTCGTCCCGGGCCAGCATCTGGAGCAGGCGGCAATAGGCGGAAAACATGCTGTCCACGAGCCCTTCGGGGAAGAGTTCGTCCACGGCATCCCAGTTGAACTCAAGGCAATCGTCCACCTCGCGGACCTGATGGTCGATCCAGACCTGCGGCGTCTGCGTGATGTTGTAGACCATGCGCCCGAACGTGCGCAGGGCCGGATGGGTGCCGTGCTCGTCGCCGAAGCCGATGGTACTGGTGAAGACGATGGGGATGATGTCGGCGCTGGAACGGCCCGTGCATCTGCTCCATTCGCGGATGACCTCCACGCCGGAGAAGGTGCTGTGATCCATGTCGGCCCACAGCTGGGCCTGCAGGGCCCGTGCGCGCCGGAGGAAGGATGCCGTGCCGTCGAAAGAGCAGGCAAGCAGGCTCACGGACGTGAAGTCGCCCACGATCTCCCCGACTTCGGGATGCAGGGGCAGCCGGTTGAAAAGCGTGACATTGAGAGTGAACTCGTCCCGGCTGCTCCAGCGGGCCAGCACTTCGGCATAGCAGGCCAGCAGCAGGCCGGAGACCGTCAGCTCGTGCGCGGCGGCCTTTTGGCGCAGGTCCGCCCAGGTCTTCCGGTCGAGCTGCGCCGCATGGCGGACGAAGCGCGGGCGCTCCACCTGCGCGGGCGGGACGGCCAGGGGCAGGTCCGGCGCGGGCGGCAGGGCGGCGACACGCTCCAGCCAGTATTCTTTGTCCTTCCGGTAGCGCGGGCTCTTCCTGAAGGCTTCCAGTGCCAGCACATAGTCCCGGAACGAAAGGTCCAGGGGGGCCGGTTCCCGTTCAGGATACCGGTAGAGGCTTTCGAGCCCGTTCATCATCAGGTTCATGCTGTGCAGGTCGGCTACCAGCAGGTCCAGGCTGATGTGCAGGCGGATGGAACCGCCCGGCATCCGGGTGGCGGCCACACGGAACAGGGGCCATTCCTTCGCGGAGAGCACTTCATGCCCCATGCGTTCCCGGCATTCCAGCACCATTTGTTCGGCAGCTCCGGCATCCAGGCCCGTCGCGTCCTGTACCGTGACGGTGAAGGGCGGCACCTCGGGCAGGATGCGTTGCCGTCCGTCCTCCATGATGACGCAGCGCAGCATGTCGTGATGCCAGATCAGCCTGTTCCAGCAGGCCTCCCAGCGGGGAAGGTCCAGATCCTCCGTTTCCAGCTCGAGATAGACGTGGCAGGAGACATTGCCCAGCACGAGGGCGCCTGTCCGGCCCACCCAGTAGGCCTGTTGCATGTCCATGAGCGGGAAGGGCTCATGACGGGCGGCGCTGTCGGGAAGGATGACGGGCAGGTCCCCGTCCTGAGCCCTTTTCCCGGCGTCGAGCAGGGATGCGATCCGGGAGGCTAGGGCATCGATGGTAGGCTCCTTGAACAGCAGGCTGCGGTCCACCCGGATGCGGAACTGCTTTTCCAGCGACTGGAACAGGTCCAGGGCCAGCAGGCTGTCCACGCCCAGCTCGATAAGGTTGGTATCGCCGGGCAGGCTCGCGGCGTCGGTCCGCAGGATGGTCGCCACCTTGGCACGGACGACCCGCATGACGGCATCCCGGCTGTCCCGGCCCGCGCTGTCCGCTTCGGACGATACGGAGGCTTCGCGGTCGTCCGCTGTGGCGGGGCAGAGCGATCGCAGCAGGGGCGGCAAACGGTCGCTGTCGTAGCCTGTGGCATAGCGGGGCCAGTCCATATGCAGCACGGCGACCCTGCACTCGTCGCGGGAGAGGAGGCGTTCCATGACGGCAAAGCCTTCCTCGGGCGCAACGGTATGGATGCCTAAACGGGAAAGGGTGCGGAGGTCGGCCTGACGTGCGGCCATGCCGGCATCACGGAAGGCGCCCCAGTTGATGCTGAGGGCGGGCAGGCCCAGATGGCGGCGGTACAGCGCGAGCTCGTCAAGGAAGGCATTGGCCGCCGCGTAGTTGCCCATGCCCATGGGGCCGAGAAAGGAGGCCGTGGAGGAGAACAGGACGAAGGCTTCCAGCTGGTGGTCGAGTGAGAGCCGGTGCAGATTCCAGGCGCCCTCCGCCTTGGGGGCGAGGACCCGTTTGAAGCGCGACGCATCGAGGCGGAGGAGCCTGTCGTCATCCAGCGTCCCGGCCAGGTGCCAGATGCGCTTCAGTGGCGGCATGTCGTTCAGGGCGGAGTCCACGGCATGTCGCAGGGCGCTGCTGTCGGACACGTCGGCCAGGGCCAGACGGACAGTGCAGCCCTGTTGCCGCAGGTCTTCCAGCAGGGCCGCTTCCTCCGCCGCAGGCTGGCGGCGGGCCAGCAACAGCAGGTGACGGCAGCCCCGGCGTACGCGGTCGGCGCACAGGCGCAGGGCTATCCCGCCCAGGCCGCCGCTCACCAGTTCCGTGCCGGAGCATGCGGGATGCCCGGTTTGGACGGCGGCGGGCCAGCGCAGGATGATCTTGCCCATGTGGCGCGCCTGCATCATGTGCCGGAAAGCAGCGTCATGACGGTCGGCGGCAAAGACCGTGACAGGCAGCAGGGCCAGCTCTCCCCGGGCGCATCCCCGCATGGCACGCCGAAAGATCCCGGCCATCAGGTCGGGCCGGTCGCGTCCCAGCTCCACCAGATCCAAAGGACGGTAGCGCATAAGGCCGCGTTCTGTCCGGTAGTCGCCCGCCTGGCGCAGACCGCTCTTGCCCAGCTCCACGAAGCAGCCATTGTCCGCCACCAGCGTGAAGGAGGCTTCCTGCGTCTCGCCGGCCAGGGAGTTGAGGATGATGTCCACCCCTCTGCCGCCGGTGGCGTCCAGGACTTCCTGGGCGAAGCCGGTGGAACGGGAATCCATGACCAGTTCCGCCCCGAGCAATCTGACCAGCTCCCGCTTGGCCGGGGTGCCTGCTGTGGCGAAGATGCGGGCACCGGCCCTGCGGCACACTGCCATGGCGGCGAGTCCCACGCCGCCGGAGGCCGCGTGGATGAGGACGGTCTGTCCGGCGCGGATGCCGGCAAGCTCCTCAAGGCCGTAGCAGGCCGTGATGTAGGCGACGGGCAGCGCGGCGGCCTGTTCGAACGAGATGTCCGCGGGCAGGGGGCAGGTCATGGCGGCAGGCAGGGTGATGTGGGTCCGCAGGCAACCATAGGCGCTGACCGCCACGCGATCCCCTACCTGGATGCCGGAGACGCCGTCACCCACAGCGGTGACGATGCCGGCCCCGTCACTGCCCACGGCGGTCTCTTCGCCGGGGTAGATGCCCATGACCATCATGACGTCACGGAAGTTGAGGCTGGAGGCCGCAAGGGCCACTTCCACCTCGCCCGCTTCCGGGGAGCGGCGCTCCAGCGGCTGCCAGCGCAGGTTGTCGAGACCGGGACCTTCCATGACGAGGGCCCGGGGGCCTGTCGCTCCGTCGTTCCGGCCGTCGTCCGCCCTTTCAAGGCGGGGCAGGAGGCGGCGGCCGTCACGCAAGGCCTGACGGTCTTCCCCGTCTTCGCAGGCAAGGGCCCGGAACAGGGTATCGTCGGCCTCCGGGTGCTGAAGATCCATGAGGCGCACGCGCAGGGCGGGATGCTCCATGCACACTACCGGGCCGAGGCCCCAGACGAGGGCCTGGCCGGGCAACGGCCGCTCATGGGCGCCGGCCGCAATGTCGGGGCCGAAAGTCCCGCTTGTGAGGATCACGAGATCGAGGCGGGCCTCCATGTCCCGTGCCTGCGCCTGCCGGACGATCTCCAGCAGGGGCAGCACGCTGCGGTCATAGGTCCCGTCAGGATCAGCCATGCCCGGGACGCCCAGGGGCCAGGCATCCACCACATGCAGGCGGCCCTGTCCGTCAGCAAGGGCATCCAGAGCCGCAGGAAGGCCGTCCCGTTCCGCATGGGAAAGGACGCGGCAGTGGCAGCCGTCAGATTCCAGGCGCGTCGCAAGTGCCTCGGCCAGGGGGCCGGGATCTGCCAGTACGAGCCAGCGCCCGTCCAGCCGGGCCCGGCCGGGGAGCTGTTCCCCCTCGATCCAGCGGACAGCGTAACGGGCGGCCTCCGGGGAGCCGGCCTCTTCCTCGACGCTTTCAGGCGGCAGGGCACTCATGCGCAGGCCTTCCATGCGACCGACGGCTTCGCCGTTGCCGTCGAAAAGGCTGACGTCCAGCAGGAACGTGCCCGTATCGCCGGAATCCCCGGCCGGGTTTTCCCGCAGCTCCAGCATGACCTGCACATCAGCGGGGCACTGTTCCGGCAGGTCCAGATGCCGGCAACCCGCCGGGACGAAGATCCTGTCCGTATCCCTGTCCTGCTGGGGGATGCAGGAGAGCACACCCTGCAGGCAGGCGTCCAGCAGGGCGGGATCCCAGCCCCAACCGTCGCTGGAGTTGCCGGAGGAGACACGGGTCCTGGCCCTGCCCCGGCCGCTGCGGATCTCCCGCAACAGGCGGAAGGAAGGCCCGTACGAGACGCCAAGGCCCTGCATGGCGGCATAATAGGCCGCTATGTCCTCGGGCATGTCCTCGTCGGTTGCCGGTGCCGCCGCAGGCATGGAGCATGCCGGGCCTTCGATGCCGGCTCGCGCGGTCCTGTGCCAGGCCCCGGGAGCTTCGGGGGCGGTAGAGGTGAAGAGCTCCATGACGCCCCGTTCCCTGTCGCCTTCCAGGATGAGCTGGAAAAAGACGTCCCGGTCCCCGTCCAGCGGCAGGGGACGAAGCAGGGCCACATGACCGAGGCCGCAGTCCGCGCCGTATTCCCGGGCGGCGGCTGCGCGCAGGAGCTCAAGGAGCAGGCTGCCCGGGGCGATGCTCCTGCCCGCTACCCGGTGTTCCCGCATGCGTTCCAGTTCCTTGCCGCCAAGGCGGCCCCCGTAAAGGATCTTTCCTTCCGCAGTTGTGAAGCGTTCGCGCCACACGGGATGGGAGAGGGCTTCACGGCCGGTGCCATCCGTGCCGGTGCTGTCTTCTTCAGGCCAGAAGCGGCGGCGCTGGAAGGGAGTCAGGGGAAGCCGGACGCGACGGGCGCCCAGGTGCAGGGCTTTTTCCTGGAGGGCGTCCAATGCCTTGTCGTCACCGGCCATGTAGGCCAGGGCCACCCGCTGGAGTCCGTCATCCATGAGGTCGCCGGGCACGTCCCGTGCCTCCGTATGTCCGGAAAGCAGCATCCCCTCGGGCATCCCGCCCCGGGTAAAGGCGTGCAAAGCCTCCCGGAGCGCGCCGGTCGAGGTGGCGCGGACGGCCAGCCGGACCTTGTCCCTGCTGCGTGAGGCCCTGGCCGTGAAGCAGATGTCGGCAAGGGAGGCGGACGGGGCCTCCAGCGCCCGGGCCATGCGTCCGGCAAGGGCACGCAGCATGGTCCCGGTGCGCGACGAAAGGACGAAAAGATCCGGCGTGCCGTCAGGCAGGTGGCGGGAATTCACCGGCTCTTCGGGAGCCTGCATGATGACGGCATGGGCGTTGGACCCGCCGATGCCGAAGGAGCTGATCCCGGCGGCGCGTGGTCTTCCCGCATCCTTCCAGTCCGCAAGGGCCGTGTTGATGTAGAAAGGGCTGGCGTCGAGGTCCAGGGCCGGATTGGCTTCCTCGAACAGGGGGTGGGGCGGAATGTGGCCGGTATAGACGGCCATGACGGCCTTGATGAAACTGGCGATGCCCGACGCGGCATCGGCATGGCCGATGTTGGCCTTGACCGCGCCGAGGGCGCAGAAGCCCCTGTCCTGCGTGAAATGGCCAAAGGCCTTGCCCAGGGCGGCGAATTCGATGGGGTCGCCGAGGGCAGTCCCGGTGCCGTGGCTTTCGACAAGGCCGATATCACGCGCGGAAAGTCCCGAGAGGGAGATTGCCTCGCCGATGACGGCGATTTGGCCGAATTCGCCGGGCGCGGTATAGCCCACCCGCCGGGAACCGTCATTGTTGACTACGGAGGCCAGCACCACGGCATAGATGTGGTCGCGGTCGCGCAGGGCATCTGCCAGCCGCTTCAGGACGACGACGCCCGCCCCGCCGGAAAAGACCGTGCCCGAGGCATTTTTGTCAAAGGGGCGGCAGTAGCCGTCACGGGAGAAGATCATGCCTTCCTGGAACAGGTAACCTTTCTCCTGGGGCACATCGATGGCCACCCCTCCGGCCAGGGCCATGTCGCACGCGCCGCTGCGCAGGTTCTCGCAGGCCACGTGCACGGCGGAAAGCGAGCTGGAGCAGGCCGTCTGCACGCACAGGCTGGGCCCGTTCAGGTTCAGCTTGTAGGAGACGCGCGAGCACAGGTAATCCTTGTCGTTGCCCACCAGGCACTGGAAGGCTTCGGCACCGTTCCCGGCCTTCAGGCCGCGGCACGCATGTTCCAGATAGGCACTGATGCGGCTGCCTGCAAAAACGCCGACGCTCTTGCCTTCCAGACCGCCGCCGGGCAGGGGTGTATATCCGGCGTCCTCCAGCGATTCCCAGGCGCATTCCAGGAAGGTGCGCTGCTGCGGGTCGATTTTTTCCGCCTCGCTGCCGGCATAGCCGAAAAAGGCTGCGTCGAATTTGTCGATGTCCCCCAGGCTGTAGGCCGCCGGGACGTAGTTCGGGCCGCGCAGCAGGCCGTGATCCACGCCCGCTGCGGCAAGGTCTTTCCGGTCCAGGAAGGTCACGCTGACCTTGCCTTCGCAAAGGTTGCGCCAGTATCCGTCGAGGTCGGGAGCACCGGGAAAACGGCAGCTCATGCCGATGACGGCGATCGCTTCGTCAGTGATGTTCATGCTGTCCATGACTTTCTGTCCTGCGGCATCTTTCGCTGCCGGTTACGAATTGCTTTCCGTGCCGGGAAGGCTGTCCTGCGGGCCGAAGTTCCGGGGCGTGACGGCATGTGCCGTGCCGGGCCTGCGCATCTGCCTGCGCAGCCGGGCACGCCGTCCGGCCATGGACATGGCGTCCTCTGCGCTGTCCTCCCCGCCCTGCGGGGCCAGGAAGGCGGCAAGGTCCCTGATATTGGGATGGGCGAAGATGTCCGTGATGGCCACCTGCCTGTGGAGGAGTTCGCTGATGCGCCGCTGGAAAAGGACCAGCTGCAGCGAGGTGGCGCCGAGATCGAAGAAGTTGTCCAGCACGCTGACCGTCTCCTTGCCGAGCATGTCCCGGATGATGGCGGTGAGCTGTTCTTCGGTCTCGCCCTCGGGATGCACGCATGCCGGTCCCGCAGCGGGGCTGGCCCCCAGCGCGGCCAGCTGCCTGCGATCGACCTTGCCGTTGGCGGTGAGCGGTATGGCATCGATGACCGTCAGGGTCTGGGGCACCATGTAATCGGGCAGCCACTGCCGCAAAAGACCTTGCAGGTCTTCGGGCGAGAGCCCTCCGGCCGCGGCCTGGTGGGGAAGGGATTCCGCCAGGGCACGGGTGAAGTCCCAGCCCGGTTCGCGGGTCACCGCCCCCCCTGTCAGGCAGTGCAGATAGCGGTGCCCGGCTCCCAGGGAGAAGCTGTCGCGCAGGCTGTCGAAATCCAGCGCGCCTATCTGGCACAGACCGGCCCGCTGTTCCATGGCGGTCTCTTCCAGCAGCTGGCTCATGAGTCCGGCTTCGATGAGGACGAACTCTTCGGACCTGTCCCCGTAGAGCGGACGGATGGCCTCCATGTCGGCCACGAGGAACAGGGCGAAGGCACTGTGGGAGAAGATGTCGGCATTGTGGCCGGGGAAGACGGTGGCCGCATCTTCAGGGGCATCGGCCATGCGGACGAGGGCGTTTTCCAGCGGATGATAATAATAGCAGCCGCCATCCAGCTCCCGGATCCTGTCGGGCCTGACCAAGACATAGACCTGTACGGCATAGGTCCAGCCCGCGGAGCCGTAGCGGTGCCTGACCACCGGCCACTGGGGAATGTCCAGGCCGCGCAGGCAGCCCAGCAATCTTTCGAACGCTTCCCGTTCCATGGGGGCTTCGGTGAAGCGGCGCGATGAGATGCGGCGGGAGAACAGGGACAGGCTGGTGGCCCCGTCCTCTGTGGCGAGACCGATGCGGGGCAGGCTGTCGAGGTCCTTGCGGAGGTTGTGCCCCGCCTGTTTGTAGGCCAGGCGTTCCACGTCATCCACAAGGGTGATGCCGGCGTCCCTCATGCTCCGGTACCGGGCTTCACGGGCTTCCGGGCTTTCATCGGACGGTGCCGGCATGACTGCCTGCGGTGCGGGAGACACGAAGCTGGCGAGCCTGTCGCCCTTGTCGCTCTTGAGGGCGATGACAGCGGCATTGCCCACGCCGGGGAGGGCGTTCAGGGCCCGTTCCACCTCGCCCAGCTCGATGCGGAAACCGTTGATCTTTACCTGGCTGTCTTTGCGGCCGAGGAATTCCAAAGTGCCGTCAGGCCAGTAGCGGCCCAAGTCTCCCGTGCGGTACAGGGCCTGCCCGCTGCGGGGATGGCGGAAAAAGGCCGCGGCCGTTTTGGAGGGATCGTTGAGGTAGCCGCGGGCCAGGCCCGTCCCGGTGATGTACAGGTCACCGGCCACAAGATCCGGGCAGAGGCACAGGTCCTGGTCGAGGACAAGATATCCCTGGTTGGCCAGCGGACGGCCGTAGGGGATGCTGTGCCATTCTGCCGGGATACGGTCCACGATCTGGATGTTGGACCAGATGGCGGCTTCGGTGGCTCCTCCGAGGGCGGCAACGGTCATGTCCGGCCACAGTGCGTGCATGCGGTCCGGCATGGCAAGGGGGATCCAGTCGCCACTGAGCAGGGCCAGGCGCAGTTGTTCCGGCCTGTCCTCGGGGTGGTCGTCCAGATAGTCGAGCAGCAGCTGCATGAGCGAAGGGGTGCTGTTCCAGACGGTCACGCCCTGTTCCCGCATCAGGCGGCACCAGGCCGCGGGCTCCCTCTCCTGTCCGGGAACGGGGATGACGACGGCGCCTCCCGCTGCCGTGACGCCGAAAAGGTCGAACACGGAAAGGTCGAAGGACAGGCTGGCAAGGGCGATGACGCGGTCACGGGGCCCAAGGCCCAGACGCTGCCCCAGGTCCGCCAGGGTATTGTGGGCTGCGGCATGGCTGACCATCACCCCCTTGGGCAGGCCTGTGGAGCCGGAGGTATAGATGACATAGGCCAAGCCCTCCGGCGATACGTCCGTATCCGGAAGGGGCGCCGCGGCCGGGGCCGCTTGTTCCGGGAAGGCGCGGAGGACGGGGACGGCCTCGCTGCCGCAGGCTTCGGCCCTGGCTTCCAGGCCGGGCTGTACGAAGCAGAAGCGGACACCGGCATCCTTGAACATGTAGGCGATGCGCTTGTCCGGCAGGGAGGGGGACACGGGCAGATAGGCGCCCCCGGCCCGCAGGATGCCCATGACGGCCACGACCTGTTCCCAGCCTTTTTCCATCATGACGGCCACGATCTCGCCGGGACGCAGGCCCCGCGAACGCAGCCCGTTCCCCAGCAGGCGGGAGATGGATTCGGCCTCGGCCCGGGACAGGCTGACGCCTTCGCCGATGACGGCGGCCGGGGCGCCATCCCGGGAGGCGTGGTCCAGGAAGGGAGCGAACAGCGTACGCGGCGGGATGGCCGCTTCTGTGGCATTGGCCGCATGGCGGACGTCTGCCTGTGATGCGGGCAGCCGGTGCAGGGGCACAGGCTGCTGCCAGAGAGCGGCATCCTCGCACAGGGCCGTGAGGAAGTCGCCGTAGACGGTGAACATGGCATCGAGCATCCCCGAGGGGAACAGGTCTTCCACCGCATCCCAGGTATAGACGAGCTGGCCCCGGTATTCGCAGACCTGATGGTCCAGCCATACCTGCGGCGTCTGGGAGACGGCATAGGCCAGCTTCGCTCCCAGGCCGTCGGCCGCGGCGAACGGATCGTCACCGCTGAGGGGCAGGGCGCTGGTGAAGACGACAGCGGAGCGGGAGGAGGTCATGTTCTCGCCGTGATCCTTTGCCAGTTCCCGCAGAACGTCCATGGCGGAGAAACGGCTGTGTCCCATGTCCCGGATCAGCTGCCTGCCGAGAGCCGTTGCGTGCTCCAGGAAGGTGGCGCCTTTTTCCCTTTGGACTTCGAGTAGCAGCAGGCGGGTGAAGTCCCCCACCACGGCCCCCATTTCCTCATGCCGGTACCGGCGGTCGAAGGTCGTGAGCATGAGGCAGAAGTGCGGTTGCGCCGTCCAGCGGGAAAGGACGAGGCTGAAGGCCGCCAGCAGCAGGCCGGAGGGCGTGAGCCCCTGTGCGCGCCCCATTTCCTTGAGGCGGGCCCAGCGTGCGGCATCCAGCATCGCCGTGCGACGATGGAAGCGGGGGGTGCCGAGGCTTTGCGGCGTCCGTGCCAGTGGCAGCTCGGGACCTGCGGGCAGGAAGGGCAGGCGCTGCAGCCAGTACTCCCTGTCCGTCTGCCAGGCGAGCGTGTCCTTTTCCGCCTCGGCCGCCAGGACGCAATCTCTGAAGGAAAGGGCCAGAGGGCTTTTTTCCATTCCCGGGTCGGCATACCAGGCGGCGAGATCCTGCATCAGGATGCCGAAACTGTAGGCATCGGCCACCAGCAGATCCAGTTTGACGTGCAGGCGTACGGTAGCGGCATCCAGGCGGCTTGCCGTGATCTCCAGCAGAGGGGCCTTGTCCGTGGGCAGTACCTTGTGGGAAAGCTGTTCCCGTTTCTGCCGGAGAACGCGTTCCTTCTCCTCTTCGGGCAGGGCGGAAAGGTCTTCGAGCGGGATGCGGCAGGCAGGGACCGCAGGCAGGACGCGCTGCCGTCCGTCAGGCGTGATGACGCAGCGCAGCATGTCATGCCGCCTGACGAGGGCATCCATGGCTTTTTCCAGCCGGGGGACGTCCAGTCCCGTGAAGTCCGCTTCCACATAATTGCTGCAACTGACGCCACCCAGCGTCATGCTGCCGTCCCGTCCGATCCAGTAGGCGTGCTGCACGTCCGTCAGGGGGAAGGGCAGGTGCCTGTCTTCGGGATGGGTAACGATGTCCGTCATCTCCTGAGGGGCGGGAGCGCTCTGTTTCTGCAGGCACAGACGTTCCCGCAAGGCGGCCAGGGTGGCAGTTTCTATGAGCAGGGCCGGAGGCAGCGTCATGCCGAGGCGTCTGCTCAGGCGTTGTGCCAGCTCCATGAACAGCAGGGAATCGAAACCGGCCCTGACCAGGGGCGTCTCAGGGGACAGGGAGACGTTTTCGGGCAGGCGCAGGACGGCGCGGGCCTCGTGGGAAAGCAGCGCCAGGAGCTCCGCATCGTCAAGACGGTCCGCACGTGCCGCCTCCTGCATGACGCATGATACGGCGGGGATCTCCAGCGGGGCGGGAGAGCGGCGTGCGGGCTGGGCGGCAGGAGCGGCGGTCATGTCCGTGCCGCCGAACCAGAAGTGTTCGCGTGCAAAAGGATAGGTCGGCAACGGTATGCGCCGGGCAGCACTGCCCGCATGGACGGCAGCCCAGCGCACGTTTGTACCGCGTGTCCAGCAGCAGGCCAGCACCGCGGCCATATGCTGCGGCGTCGCAGCGGCATCGGGAGCGAAGGCGGGGAGCAGCAGCGGCGTGTCCGCGGTATTGCTGTCGGGAAGGTCGCCGGGACGCATGGCCAGGATGTCGGCGGATGGGGCAAGACGCCGGGCCTGGGCGATGGCATGGGCTTCTTCCGGGGCCCCGGTCGTGGGGGCATATGCCCGCCAGAAGGCGGGATCGCGGGCTTCTTCGGCGGAGATGAGCCTGCTGCTACCCAGATCGAACAGGGGGAGGGAGACGGTCCCGGCTTCCGGGGCGCAGACCTTGAACTGCGGGATGGGGGCTCCATCACCTTCAAGGGCCCGGTACAGGGCAAGGCCTTCTTCCGGGTCGAGATGGCCTGCAAGGCAGGCCGCCACAGATACCGTCGCCGGTGTGCAGAGGATGGCCGCAGGTTCGCCGAGCATACGGCGCCAGGCTTCGGCCGTGGCCATAAGAGCCAGGAACGCCCTTGCCTGTCCATTCGTCTCCGTCCCGGAGGGCAGCTGCTCCAGCAGTGCGGTGCGGGCGGAGGCCAGCGGCGGGACATCCGGGAGGGAAGCGTCGGGGCAGCCCGTCATGCTGTTGAGGAAGAAGACCACCGGACGGTGCGGCGCGCTGTCCGGCACATGGCCCATGAAGGGCACGGGCATCCCCGAGGCGAGCTGTTCCAGCCCCCGGACGATATCCGGGCCCGCGAGGGCCGCACGGCAGGGCAGGGAGGCCCGGCCGGCGCCGCAGGTCAGGCAGGCATCGGCCATCTCCCGCTCCGACGCCCGGGCAAGGTGTTCCCTGTAGTCTGCCGCCAGCTCCCGCAGCTGGCCTTCCGATGCGGCCGCCAGCGGCAAGACGGGGAGAGGTCCGGGGAGAGTGCCGGAAGGCGCGTCTGTCAGGGGAGCTTCTTCGAGGATGACATGGACATTGGTCCCGCCAAAGCCGAACGAGCTGACACCGGCCCGGCGGGGCCGTCCCGGGGTCCGGAGCCACGGGGTGGTGGCGACGGGGATGGCGGCCGGGATGCCGTCTGTCTTGATCTCGGGATTGAGGCGTTTCAGGTGCAGGTGCGGCGGGATGGCCGCGGCCTGCAGGGAAATGAGGACGCGGCAGACCCCGGCAAGACCGGCGGCAGCCTCAAGGTGGCCGACGTTCGTCTTGATGGAGGAGACCAGCAGGGGGCGATCGGCCTCCCTGCTGCCGCTGTAGACATCGCTGATGGCGCCGAATTCGATGGGGTCGCCCAGGGGCGTGCCGGTGCCGTGGGCTTCGATGCCGTCGATGTCCGCGGCCGTAAGCCCGGCGTTATGGAGGGCTTCGCGCAGCAGGCGGGCCTGGGCCCGGCAGCTGGGGGCCGTAAGGCCGTTGCTCCGGCCGTCTTGGTTGACTGCCGAGCCGCGGACGATGCCCAGGATGGGATCCTGGTCGTTCAGGGCCCTCTCCAGCGTTTTAAGAACGAGCACCACGCAGCCTTCGGCGCGGACATAGCCGTCGGCGTCGGCGGAAAAGGTCTTGCAGCGGCCGTCCGGTGCCATGAGATGGGCGTCGGTGAAGATATCCTGTCCTTCACTTCCGGCCAAGATATTGACGCCGCAGGCAAGAGCGGTCTCGCATTCGCCGTCCCGCAGGCTGCGGCAGGCCAGGTGCAGGGCCAGCAGCGAGGACGAGCAGGCGCTGTCTACGGCCATGCTCGGGCCTTCGAACCCGTAGAAATAGGAAAGGCGGTTGGCCGCGATGCTGTGGGCGTTTCCCGTCCCCACATAGGCGTTGAGGCTCTGGCCGCACTGGAGACGGCGGTTCTCGTAATCGGAAGAGCTGATGCCCGTGAAGACGCCTGTGCGGCTGCGGCGCAAGCTGTCCGGCGCGATCCCGGCCCGCTCCAGGGCCTGCCAGGAGACTTCCAGCAGCAGGCGCTGCTGGGGATCGATCTCCACGGCTTCGCGGGGAGAGATACCGAACAGAGCGGCATCGAAAGCGCTGATGTCGTCCAGAAAACCGCCCCAGACAGCCCTATCCCCGTCTTCAGGAGCGGCCGTACCGTCCCGGTGGGCGGGGTCGCGCCGGGTGATGGCATCCTTGCCGCCGAAGAGCAGTGCCTCCAGAGCCTCGGGGCTGTCGGCGCCCGGCAGACGGCAGGCCATGCCGATGATGGCCACAGCCTGTTGTCCGGCGCAGTGCGCGGGCAACGGGGCTTTATCGGAAAGGTCTCCGGCCATGAACGACGCCAGCGAGGCGATGTCGGCATGGTCATAGAACAGGGTCGCGGGCAGAGGACGGCCGCAGGCCTGCTGCAATTCCCCGGTCAGGGCTACGGCCGTGGCCGATCCCATGCCCAAGGAGCTGAACGGCGTGTGCAGGCCCACGCTGTCTGGGGAAAGCCCCAGGCGCGCGGAAAGGCCGTCACGCAACCAGTTTTGCCAGGCCTCTCGGGAGGCGGGGCCATCCTGCTCCTGCGGGGGACGAGTCCAGGCGGGGGCCCCGGCGCGGGGCTCTTCCCGCCATTCCGCCAGTACGGGCAGTTCGCCGTGGAGGTAAAGATGGCGGCACAGGGACTGCTGGATTTTGCCGCTGGTGGTCTTGGGCACGCCATGCCGCTTGCAGAGGACGACGGCGCAGGGGGAGATGTCGAATTCTTCGGAAAGGCTACGCCGGATGGCCGCAAGCGTCGCCTCGTGGGCTGTCGCGGGCAGGCGGGTCTCGAAGACCATGACCAGCCGTTCGCCGGCATCGCTGTCGATTCCGAAGGCGGCAGCGCCATTCTGCTCCAGCCCCGGCACGTTTTGCAGGACGCATTCCTCAAGGTCCTGCGGGAAAAAATTGCGGCCGTTGAGGATGATCATTTCCTTGCATCTCCCGGAGACGAAAAGATGCCCCCCGGACATGAAGCCCATGTCACCTGTCCGCAGGAAGGGCCCTTCGCCGGATCCGGCCAGCACGGCATGCAGGACGGTCTTCGTGGCTTCGGGCTGTTCCCAGTATCCCGGAGAAACGCACGTCCCCCTGATCCAGATCTCGCCCAGCTCCTTTTCTTCGACCTCCCGGCATGTCTGGGGATCGACGATGCGCACGTCATTGTTGCGCCCGGCCGTGCCGCAGGAAAGCAGCGGCATGGCATCGGCGTGCTGCTCCTGCAGGAAGCGTATGCGGCCTGCGGCATATTCCTGCTTGTCGAGAAAAACGGCAAAATCGCCGTCATTTTTCCAGCAGCCTGTGGTGAACAGCGTGTTCTCCGCAAGGCCGTAGCAAGGATAGAAACTGGCAGGATCGAGACCGGCGGAACTGAAACGCTCCAGGAAACGGCGGATGGTCTTCAGGCGGATGGGCTCGGAGCCGCAGTAGCAGACGGAAAGCGAACTGAGATCCAGCTCCCGGAGCCGATCTTCCGGGATGCGGTCGCAGCAAAGGTCGTAGGCAAAGTTGGGACCGCCCGTCAGCTGGGCGCGATAGTGGGTGACGGCGCGCAGCCAGCAGAGAGGTTGGCGCAGGAAGGCCATGGGAGGCATGGTGACGCACAGGCAGCCCAGATGGAGCGGCGTCAGGATGCCGCCCACGAGGCCCATGTCGTGGAAGGGGGGCAGCCAGCTGACAATGGGAATATTTTCCCGGAGCCGCATGTGCCCGGCGATGCTGTCCAGATTGGCCATGATGTTGCCGTGAGTGATGATGACTCCTTTGGGGCTGCTGGTGGAGCCGGAGGTATATTGCAGCCATCCGGGCGTATGCGCAGTCAAAGGAAGTTCCTGCCAGGACCGGGACAGGGCATCGTCGGTCTCATCAAGGCAGATGATCCGTATGCTGTCGGCAAAATGGACGCGTTCGGCCAGTTCTTCCACCGCCTTGCGCAGACGTGCGGAAGTGATGAAGACGCGTGAGCCCGAGTCTTCCACAATGCGGGCCAGACGATTAAATGTGCGGGCCATGCGGGCCAGGCCCGGAGGTGTCATGGGTACGGCGATGGCCCGCGCGTACAGGCAGCCGAAAAAGGCCGCGATGAATTCCAGGCCCGGCGGCAGCATCAGCAGGACGGGACGGCCGTCGCCCTGACCTGTGGCCTGGATGGCCGCGGCAATGGCACGCGCCCGCATGTCGAGGCGGCTGTACGAGCAGAGCTCGGCATTTTCCGCTTTTCCGTCGGGAAGAAAACTGAGCGCCGGAGAGTCGGGGTGGCTCAGGGCTTTTTTACGGATGCCGTCGATGATGGAGACGAAGGCATCATCTCCGGTCTTGCATGTCGTACCGGGACACTGCGTCGCCATGTTCCCTCCTTTTCTGGGTGGGCCAGAGCAAAGGGCATCCCGTGGGCACGGCGGACAGACCGGCGCAAAGCTCCGGTCATGCAGACCGGTAGCGGATATGCGCACGAAGGAGCGGGGCCGTTATGCCGGGGGGTGTTTGTTCTGGCAAAGTGCCCTGGAGCGTTCAGCTGGAAGCTGGCACCGGGCATACAGGACAGCAGGGAGCTCCGCAGAAAGGAGCAAAGGAGGATCTTCTGGATATGATGCCGGGGAGAATCATGGAGGCCAGGCCGGTGAGGGACACAGGGATGCGTTTGCCGCGGGGCAGGCTGGATGCGGCGGAGAGCGAGCGGGAGGCAGGGTAGTGCATGGCAATGGGGTCTGGCTGAGGGTGTGGGAGGTTTCTTGATAAAACATATTGAAAAAGAATTTCAAAGTCAATAAGGAAAGCGTAATTCTTCAAAAAAATTATATTTTCGTAAAAAAATCGTTCCTCCTCGTGTAAACGAAGGCACGACATGCTGAAAATCATCGGGGGGCTTGCTGGTGGTACGGCGGGCTTCGCCGGGAGCAGACAGGGACAAAAAAAGCCCGTCCCCAAGGACAGGCTTTTTTACATGCAATGTGTGTGTCGCAGCTAGTCCGCCGCGATCTCGTACTGATCCAGTTTGTCCCAGATGGCGGTGATGACCAGGGCCATGACCGCGGCCAGACGGGCCTGGATCTTCTTCAGGGTCTCCGGGGCGATGCGGCTGTCTTCATCATAGCCCAGACGGCGGCAGAAGAGCACGGGGCACTGGTGCTGCTTTTCCTGCGCCAGCAGGGGCATGTAGGCGGCAAAGGGGCCGTCCACGAAGGCATTGAGGCTGTCCTCGGTGACCGGCACGGCCTGGGCAGGCAGGCTGGCGCCTTCGGCTTTGGCCGTGGCGGCCAGCAGCTCGCCGGTGCGGCGCAGATAGCCCACCAGCACGGTGTTGGGCGCGTGCTGCATGAGCCCGGCCGTGACCGTGGCATGGACGAAGGCCCGCCACTCGGCGCAAAAGTCGGGCAGGGCGCCGGGCTCTGTCAGACAGGCTTCGGGGATCTCCGCGCCAAAAGCCAGATTGACGATGTGTTCGCGCTTGCTGTTGAGCTCGAAGAGGATGCAGGCGGCATCCATGCCCTGGGCGGCGGTCAGGTGTTTTTTGTCTGCCATGAGGGCCTCACTTCTGGTGATAGCGGGAAAGATAGACCTCATAGCCGTGGGCGCGCAGCTTGCAGGCCGGGCAGCGGCCGCAGCCGTAGCCCCAGGGATGGCGCTCACGGCGCGTGCCTTCATAGCAGGTGTGGCTCTGCTCAAGGATGCAGTCCACCAGCGGCATGCCGCCCAGTTCCTCGGCCAGACGCCAGGTGTCGGCCTTGTCCCGCCACATGAGCGGCGTATGCAGCACGAAATGGCTGTCCATGCCGGCATTGAGGGCCACCTGCATGGCCTTGATGCTGTCGTCGCGGCAGTCCGGGTAGCCGGAGGAATCGCTCTCGCACACGCCCAGCACCAGATGGCGGATGCCCTTGCCGTAGGCCCAGGCCGCGGCGTGCATGATGAACAGCAGGTTGCGGCCCGGCACGAAGGTGTTGGGGATGCCCCCGTCTGCCTGCTCGATGGGCATGTCCGAGGTCAGGGCCGTGTCGGCCAGCTGGCGGAACAGGCCGATGTCCAGCAGGGTATCGGGCCCCAGGCGGTCCCGCCATTCCGGCCTGAGGGCCGCGATGGAGCTGCGGACCTTGCCGCGGCAGGCCAGTTCCACGGAATGGCGCTGGCCGTAATCGAAGCCCAGCGTGCGCACGACGGCAAAGCGGGACAGGGCCCAGGCAAGACAGGTGGCCGAATCCTGGCCGCCGGAAAAGATGACCAGGGCCTGCCGGTCGGAAAGGGGGGGGTGATGGGACATTAATTTTCCTCCGGCCAGAAGGGGCAGACGCGCGCCGGGGCGTAACCGGCCATGAAGGCATCCATGAGGGTGCCGAAATGGATGCGGTTGCGGGGCTTCATCTTCCGGGCGTCAGGGCAGTCAGACGGGAAGAAGCGCAGGGAATTGCGGTTGCCGGTGTAATTTTTCAGGGCTTCGGGGCGGGAGAGCACCTCGGCCCACATGCCGCGCCGTTCCTTGATGGCCTCGGCCTGCAGGGCCAGCAGCCAGTCCTGGTAGGCGGTGTCCAGCCCCTTGTGGGGATAGAAGAAGGCCGCGCCTTCGCGCACCATGATGCCGTTGAGCGAGCGCCCGTCCTTGAGACGCACGTCCGCGATGATACGGCCGTACTTGTCCCTGTCCTCCTTGCCCACGGCGAACAGCAGGATCTCCTGGCCGCGGGCCAGACGGGTGAGCAGTTCCCGCGCCTCGCGGGCGTAGAACTGGGGCTTGCCCTTGCGCGGCTTGAGCTCCGGCGTGTCGATGCCGGCCAGGCGCACGCGGCTGCGGTTGGTGAGCTGCATGGTGTCCCCGTCTAGGCAGGAGGCCACCACGGTCTTGCCCCGGACGGTCATCTGCTCCAGACGGGGCAGGGTGTCCGTCTGCGCGCGGCCCGTGCCGGGGAAGGCCCCGGCCACGAGCACGCCGCACAGGAAAAGGATGAGGCAGAGACTACGCAGCATGGCTAGTTTTCGTAGTAGGAACGCAGGGGCTGGCTGCGCACGGGATGACGCAGCTTGCGCAGGGCCTTGGCCTCGATCTGGCGGATGCGTTCACGGGTGACGTTGAAGAGCTTGCCCACTTCTTCCAGGGTATGGTCGCTTTTTTCGGCGATGCCGAAACGCTTGCGCAGCACCTGCTCCTCGCGGGGGGTCAGATCGGCCAGCACGGCCGCCAGCTGTTCGGACAGCTTGGTGTTGATGACTTCCTCGGCGGGGGCCACGGCCTTTTTGTCCTCGATGAAATCGCCCAGGCTGGAATCTTCCTCGTCGCCGATGGGCGTCTCCAGAGAGATGGGTTCCTTGGCGATCTTGAGCACCTTCTTGACCTTTTCCACAGGATATTCCATGCGTTCGGCGATCTCCTCGGGCGTGGGATCGCGGCCCAGTTCCTGCACCAGATACCGCGAGGTGCGGATGAGCTTGTTGATGGTCTCGATCATGTGCACCGGGATGCGGATGGTGCGGGCCTGGTCCGCGATGGCGCGGGTGATGGCCTGGCGGATCCACCAGGTGGCGTAGGTGGAGAACTTGTAGCCGCGCTGGTATTCGAACTTGTCCACGGCCTTCATGAGGCCGATGTTGCCCTCCTGGATGAGGTCGAGGAACTGGAGGCCGCGGTTGGTGTACTTCTTGGCGATGGAGACAACTAGGCGCAGGTTGGAGCGGATGAGCTCCTGCTTGGCGCGCATGGCGGCGGTATTGCCGCGCTTGATGCGCCACAGCACTTCTTCCAGGTCGGTGACGTTGTGGCAGCACTTTTCCTGCAGGCGGCTCAGGATCTCGATCTTACCGATGATCATTTCCTTGAAGGAGAAGAGCTCGTCCACGCTGAGCTTGAGCTCGCGGGCGGCATCGCTGGGATTGATGGTGCGCTGCTCAAGGCCGGTGAACATCTCCTGGATCTCGGCCTGGGTGCGGCCGGTGGACAGGATGTAGGCCGAAAGGTCACGCTGGCAGTTGTGCATCTGGCGCACGTAGTCCTCGACCGTTTCGATGATGCGGTCGATGAGGGTCTTTTCCAGCTTGATGTCGCGCAGGCGGGTGACGATCTCTTCCTTGTAGCTGATGATCTCCTTCTGGATGGCGGTCACCTTGCGGTCAAGGGTGTTGCAGTCGTCCAGCTTTTTATAGATCTTGCGCTTTTTCTTGAAGATCTGCTTGATCTCGTCCAGCAGCAGGATGACGCGGGAGCGCTGGTTGAGCTCGTCTTCGCTGGGATCGTCCTCTTCGATGGTCTTGACCACATCCTTGAGCTTGATGCGGTTCTGGCGCAGGTCCTCGCCCACGTTGATGAGCTCTTCCACGGCCACGGGCACTTCCACCAGAGCGTAGAGCACGTCCTGTTCGCCCATCTCGATCTTTTTGGCGATGACCACTTCACCGTCGCGGTCCAGCAGGGGCACGGCGCCCATCTCGCGCAGGTACATGCGCACCGGGTCGGTGCTGCGCGAGGAATAGTCGGCGGACTCTTCGTCTTCGGTCAGCTCCAGGGAGCTGTCCATGGCGTCATCGTCGGTTTCGGTGGGCGTGGCGGAGATTTTTTTGCCGTCCTTTTCGGAATCGACGATGGCGATCTCCAGCTGTTCAAAGATGCCGATGATCTCCTCGAACTGCTCGGGGGTGTTCATCTCCACGGGAAGGGCTTTGTTGACCTCGTCGAAGGTCAGGTAGCCCATGCCCTTGCCCTTGGCGATGAGGCTTTGAATTTGCTGGATCTCTTTAAGATTGCTCATGTCCCTGCTCCAAGGTTTCCTGCAGTGCGCGAAGATATTCCAAATCAGCGGCAAAGTCGCCGGTGCCGGTGTTCTGCCGCAGGGCGGCCGTCACGGACTGGCGCTGGGTTGCCGCGTAATAGGCATCAAGATCATGGCGCAGGGCTGCCAGTTCCCTGTCGCCACCGTCGCGGGGGGCCGCTTCGGCGCCCCGGCAAAAGGACCAGAAATTCTTTTCGCGCTGGTCCAGATGGTAGGGGGCCTCGTCGGGGCCCCATTCTTCAAGCTTGTCCCACAACTGGCGGGCGATGTCCGACTGCAGGGCCAGGTCAGCGCCCAGGTCCCGCAGAGCGTCCAGCCGGTCGGGGTAGCGGACCGCGTACATCATGATCTGGCGGTCACGCATGTTCTGCCGCGCCCTGCCGGGGCGCGCGGCCTGTCCGTCAGGGCCGGGACGTCGGCTGTCGGCCAGTCCCTGACGCAATTCCGCCTCGGAAAGCTGCAGGTGTGTGGCCAGCCGTGACACATAGGGGCTGACCAGCTCCGGCACTTCCACATGGCGCAGAAAATTCTTGGCCCATTCCACGGTCTCGCGCGGGGCCAGGGCGCGCAGCACGTCCAGACAAAAACGCAGCCCGTCCGGCGCCTGGGCCTGCAGGGCCTCGAAGGCCTCCACGCCCTGCGTGCGCAGCAGGCTGTCGATGTCCTCGCCTTCGGGCATCAGGACCACGGTGCAGGCCAGGCCGCGGGTGAGCAGCATCTCGCAGGAGCGCAGGGCGGCCTTGCGGCCGGCGCGGTCCCCGTCGAACAGCAGGGTGAGCTGCGAGGTGAAACCCGAAAGGCGCTTGATCTGGTCCGGGGTCAGGGCGGTGCCCAGCACGCCCACGGCATTGTCGTAGCCGAACTGGTGCAGGGTCAGCACGTCCATGTAGCCTTCGGTCAAAAGGGCCCGTCCCTTTACAGTAATGCCTTTTCTGGCCTGGGCAAGACCGTAAAGATGCTCTCCTTTCTTGTAGATGGGCGTATCGGAACTGTTGATGTACTTGGCTTCGTCCTCGTCCGCGATGATGCGCCCGCCAAAGGCGATGATCTGGTTGGAAAGGTTCTTGATGGGAAAGATGAGGCGGCCCCGGAAGCGGTCATAGACCGAGCCCCGTTCCGAGCGTCCCACCAGTCCGGCCTCGGCGGCCAGATGCATGTCATAGCCCGCGCGCTGCAGGGCCAGATCCAGCGAATGCCAGTCGCGCCGCGCCCAGCCCAGGCCGAAGCGCTCCACGATCTCCGGGCTCAGGCCCCGCCGCTGTATGTAGGCCCGGCATTCCTCGGCCTCCGGGCTTTTGAGGGCCGCGGCGAAGTGGGCCGCCGCCAGTTCGTACATGCGCAGCATGGTCTGGCGGGAAGAACGCCGCTGCCGGTCTTCTTCCTGCCGTTTTTTGTCCACGGGCCCGCGCTCCAGGGTGATGCCGGCCTCGGCGGCCAGCTGCTCCAGGGTCTCGCGGAAATCCAGGCCGTTGATGCGGCCGTAGAAATCGAAGATGTCCCCCGAGGCCTGACAGCCGAAACAGTAGAACAGGCCCTGTTCCTCGTTGACCGAGAAACTGGGCTTGGTCTCCTGATGGAAGGGGCAGGGCGCCACCCAGCGCGGTCCGTTGCGCTTGAGATCCACGTAACGGCGCACGATATCCGTGATGTTGAGCCGCTCCTTGATGGCGCGGATGGCATCTCTGGACTGCATGAGGCCCCCGCCGGACTGTCCGGCCGTGCTAGCGCAGGTTGACGATGGTCATGCCATCGCCGCCGCGATCCTCCGGGGCGGTGGCAAAACGGGCCACGGCCGGGAAGGAGCGCAGGAAATCATGGATCTGGCGGCGCAGGGCGCCGGTGCCGCGGCCGTGCACGATCTCCACTTCACTGAAACCGGAAAGCAGGGCCTTGTCCAGAAAGCGTTCCACTTCGGCCTGGGCCTGGTCGGCACGCATGCCGCGCAGGTCCAGGCGCAGGGCGGGCGCATCGTCGCTGGCGGCGATGGCGGCCTTGACCGGGGAGACGCGCTGGGGCGCACGGGGGGCCGCAGCCTGGGCGGACTGGCCGCTCTGGCGCACATCCTTCATGGCGGCCCACAGGCTCACGCCGTTGAGGTCCACGCGCACGCGCTTGCGGCGCTCGTCCACGTCGGTCACCACGCCGCGCTTGTTGAACACGGTATGGAAGACCTGCTGGCCGGGCGCGAAATGCTCGATCTGCGGCAGCACCGAGGTCTCTTCCCGCGCCACGGGCTCGGCCAGGCCGGCACGCAGGCGCGACATCTCCTTCAGGGCCTGCTTGTGCGTGGCGCGGCCTTCCTTCCAGGCGCGCATGAGCTCACCGGCCTTGGCGCGCACTTCGTCATGCAGGCGCAGGCGCTCCTTCTCGGTCTTCTCGCGCATGGCCTGGATGTCGCGGCGGGCCTTTTCCTGCTCCTGGCGCAGGCGGGCGATCTCCTGTTCGCGTTCGGCGGCCAGGGCATTGAGGCGGCCCAGCAGGGCGCTGGTGTCCTGCCCGTCCTGCAGGAGATAATGCTCCGCACGGCGCAGGATGCTTTCCGGCAGGCCGTGCTCGCGGGCCACGTCCAGGGCCTGGCTGGCGCCCACCTGGTCGTAGGCCAGCTTGAAAAGGGGCTTCTTGCTCTGCGGGTCGAAGAGCACCGAAGCGGCCCGCGCGCCTTCGCGCGACAGGGCGTAGGTCTTGAGGGCCGGGAAGTGGGTGGCGGCCAGCACGAAGGTCCGTTTGTCCAGCAGGCCGTCCAGCACGCCCTGGGCCAGGGCTGCGCCCTGGGCGGGGTCGGTTCCGGCACCGAATTCGTCCAGCAGCACGAGGCCGGTGCTGTCCAGATGCTTCCAGGCTTTGGCCAGATGCCGGATCTGGGCCGTGAAGGTGGAAACGTTGTCTTCCAGGCTCTGTTCGTCACCGATGAAGGCATCCACGCGGCCGAACCAGGGCAGGTGTGAGCCGGCGGCCGCGGGCACGGGCAGGCCGCTCAGGGTCATGGCCACGCACAGGCCCAGGGTCTTGAGGCAGACGGTCTTGCCGCCGGCGTTGCCGCCGGTGATGATGAGGGCCCGTTCGCCGGGACGCAGCACGATGTCCAGCGGACGCACCTGCTGCAGGCCGCCGTTCCTGCCGTGTTCGTCCCTGCGCTGGCGCAGGCTGGCCAGGGCCAGCAGGGGATGGCGGGTCTCCAGCAGGCAGACGCCTTCCTCCACGGGCGAGAGCGGCACGCAGCGGCCGTCGTATTCGGCGGCCAGGCGGCGCTTGGCCTGCAAAACGTCCAGCTGGGCCAGCAGTTCCAGGGCGGCGCGCGCCCCAGGCAGTTCGGCCAGCAGCAGGCCGCGCAGATAGGCCAGCACCTTGTGCTCTTCCTCGCGCTCCTCGCGCTTCAGCTCCTGGAGGCGGTTGTTGATCTCCACCAGGAACATGGGCTCGAAATAGCAGGTCTCGCCGGTCTGGGACCAGTCATGGATGATGCCCTGCATGCGGCCCTTGAAGTTGGCCTTGAGGGGCAGCACGTAGCGGTCCGAGGAGAGGGTCATGAACTCGTCCTGCAGCCAGGCCAGCATATTGTACTGCATGGCGTAGTCCTTGACCCGGCGCATGCAGTTCTGGTGCAGGCGGCGCAGTTCGCTGCGCACCTGGAAGAGTTCGGGCGAGCTCTCGTCGCGGATCAGGCCGTCATCGGAGATGCAGCGCAGCAGGGCCGCCGTGAGCTGCACGGGCAGCGGCGTCTCCTGGGCCAGGGCCAGCAGGTGCGGCCACTGGTCCTCGGCTTCGGGCAGGGCGATGGAGGCATGGGCGGCCCTGGCCAGCCGCAGCATCTCGCGCAGGGCCCAGAAGGCATCGGTATCGGGCTGCAGGCCGGGCTTTTCGGCCACCCGCAGGAAGGCGCCCACATCGGGGAAGGACCCCAGGGCAAAGCCGCCTTCGCCCGTGGGGCGGGCGGCCCAGACGGCGGATTCGTCATACAGGCGCGCCGCGTAGGTGACGGCGACGGCGTCTTCCAGCGGACGCAGCTCAAGAGCACGCTCGCGGCCGGCCGGGGAAAGGCACAGGCCGGCGAGGTGCTCCGTGATCTGCGGGAATTCGAGCGCGTGGAGGGTGCGGCTGTGAATCATGGAGGCTCTTAGGCGGTCAGGCGGGCCTTGACGGCGGCGGAAAGGGCCTTGCCGTCCACACGGCCCTTGTGGGTGGCCATGATGGCGGAGATGACCTTGCCCATCTCGCGGGGCGAGGTGGCGCCCACTTCGGCGATGGTGGCATCGATGAGGGCGGTCAGTTCTTCCTCGGTCAGGGGCTTGGGCAGGTAGCCCTGGATGACGGCCAGCTCGGCGGCTTCCTTGTCGGCCAGGTCCTGGCGGCCTGCGGAGGTGTACTGCTCGATGGAGTCCTGGCGCTGCTTGCCTTCCTTGATGATGAGGTCGAGCATCTCGGCGTCGTCCAGGGTGCCGCCGGGACGGCACAGGTCCACCAGGCGGTTCTTGACGGCGGTCTTGAGCAGGCGCAGGACGGTCAGGCGCACGGCGTCCTTGGCCTTGTAGGCCTGGACGTAATCTTTTTCGATGGTTTCAAACAGGCTCATGGCGTTGGGATGGGTAGGGGTGAAAAGAGGAACTGCGGAAGACCACGAGGGCCTTCCGCAGTTCAAAGGTGACGTGCAAGGCCTGAGAACTAGGCCATGTTCATCTTTCTGATTTTCTTCATCAGGCGCTTACGGGCAGCAGCCTTCTTCTTCTTGCGCATCACGCTGGGCTTTTCGTAGTGCTGGCGCTTTTTCATTTCGGACAGCACACCGGCCTTTTCCACCTGCTTCTTGAAGCGGCGCAGCGCGATATCGAAGTTGTAATCGTCTTCGTTCAGAAACACTCCGGGCACGAATATCACCCCCTCCTGCGAGAGCTCCGGCCAGGCCGGGCAATGACGCGGGCGTCATCCGACCTTGTTTGCAAGGTCAAGGACAGTCTTGTAGTCCTGATGCCCGAAAAAGGCAAGCGTTTTTTTGCAGGGCAGCATAAAGGAGAGGGCAGCGGGCGCGGGCCCCTGCCGGAAGGTGCCGAAACGGCGGAAGGTCTACTCCTCCTCGTCGTCTTCTCCGCAGGCGTCAAAGACGCTTTCCTGCATGTCCAGCAGCAGCTCCACATAGCGGCGCAGGTTGCTGCGGAAGAGTTCCGGCGTGGCCAGGCCCTCCACACAGAAGCGGATCTCGAAGCATTCGTCCTCGATCTCGCCGATGTAGGCCTTGGCGATCCGGTATTGGCGGGAGGCTTCGGAGGCGGCGCTGTAGAAGAGCTCCAGCTGATCCATGTCGTCCACTTCGAAGGCGCAGACCAGGGAGAAGAAGTCCTTGTCCTCCTCGTCGAGGAGCAGGGAAAGGGAGACCTCGCCCGCCAGGAAGGAGATGTCGCCGTCTTCGTCGATCTCGGGCTGGAAGCCTTCTTCGGCCAGGGCATCGAAACAGAATTTCTTGTCCATGGGGTGATCCTTTTCCCGGCGTGGCCGGGGCGGGGCTTGGCGGTCCTGGGGACCAGGGGGAGGCGGCGGAGAAAAGATAAAACAGGCGGGGGCCTGTTTTATCTTTTCAGGAAAAAGGGTCGGCTAGTCGAGGGCGTCCTTGAGCATCTTGCCGGGACGGAATTTCACCATCTTGCAGGCGGGGATGGTCAGGGTCGCGCCGGTGCGGGGGTTGCGGCCCTGGCGTTCCTTGCGGGTCTCCACCATGAAGGTGCCGAACCCGGTCAGGGTCAGCTTGTCGTCCTGGGCCAGGGATTCTTCCACAGAAGCCAGGAAGGCATTGAGCGCACGTTCGGCAGCGGCTTTGGTCAGATTGGCCTTGGCGGCAATCTTTTCAACCAGGTCAGCCTTGGTCATCGGGATATCCTCCTCATCTCGTCAGTGATATGCCATGTCCGCCGCAGGGCGGATCCCCTCTGGCGTGTCGTGTCCGTAAGACTCTTTGTCAGGCAATCAGTTTTTCAAGGGGTTGTCAAGCAAGGAAGCCCCGAAACGGCTGATATGCTGAAAGTCCGCCACCGTGAGCTGCTCCGGCCGCAGGGTGGGCGTGATGCCGGCCTGTTCGATGGCCGCGGACAGCCACGGCGCCGGCGGACAGCGCCGGGCGATGCTGCCCAGCTGCTTGCGGCGCTGCTGAAAGCAGATTTTGATGACCAGGGCCAGCAGTTCCGGGCGTTCCGGGCGCTGGTCCAGGGGCAGGGGCTCGAAGGAGAGCACGGCGGAATCCACCCTGGGCGGCGGGCTGAAGGCGCCGGGGCCCACGACGAATTCCATGCGCGGCCGGGCGAAGCTCTGCACCCAGACCGACAGGGCCCCGTAGTGGCCGTTGCCCGGCGCGGCGGCCAGGCGCTGGCCCACTTCCTTCTGGACCATGAAGGCCGCCCGCACCAGGCCCGTGGCCCGTGAGAACAGGTCCCACATCATGGGCGAGGCCACATTGTAGGGCAGGTTGCCGATGATCTTCCACGGATCGGCGGGCGTGATGCGGCTCCAGTCAAAGCGCAGCGCGTCCGTCAGCACGGCCTGGGTGCGCGCCGCGCCCAGGCGCTGGCGTTCGGCCGCCCAGTGGCTGTCCTTTTCCAGCAGCACCAGCCGGGCATGGGGCTGGGCCTCGAGGGCGCGGGTCAGGGCGCCGGGGCCGGGGCCTATCTCGATGACGTTGTCCGTGTCCCTGGGCAGCAGCAGGGAGGCGATGCGCTTGCAGATGCTCTCATGCCGCAAAAAGTGCTGGCCCAGACTTTTTTTGGCCTTGGGTTGGGTGTTTTCGTTCATCAGGGCAGATCGAAGCGGTCAAAGGTGAGCACGAGCCCGGCCCGGCCCTGGGTGGCCGAGCGCAGGGAGGTCGAAAAACCGAAAAGCTTGCGCAGGGGCGCCAGACCGCGCACATGCTTGAGCCCGGAGCGGTCCTCCAGGTCTTCCACACGTCCGCCGGCCGTGCCGAACAGGCTGATGGCCGCGCCCAGGAATTCGTCGGGCACGCTGATCTCCACCTTCATGAGCGGCTCCAGCGCCACGGGCGATGCCGCGGCCAGGGCCTCGCGCAGGGCCATGCCCGCGGCCATGTGGCAGCCGGGCACGGTGGTCTGGCCCTCGCGCCGCTCCACGGCGGTCAGGGTCACTTCCACGTCTTCCACGGGATAGCCGGTCAGGGCACCGCTCTGCAGGGCGTCGCGCACGCCTTCCAGGGCGGCGTCCAGCAGGGGCCTGGGCAGCAGCTTGCGCGCCTCGGCCTCGTCGGCGGGCAAAAAGTCGCCCACCAGCACCCGGTTGCCCGTGCCGCGGGGCAGGGGGCGCACATGCAGCTCCACATGGCCGAAGTGATGCTCCTTGCCCAGTTCGCGGTCGAACTCGCCCCGGCCGTCGGCCTCCTTGCGCACGGTCTCGCGCAGGATGACCTGCGGATGTCCGGCCCGGGGCGAGATGCCGTATTCGCGGGACATGCGTTCCAGCAGCACGTCCAGATGCAGTTCCCCCATGCCGGAGACCATGCGGCAGGCCGTTTCCTCGTCCATGCGCACTGCCAGCGTGGGATCCTCGGCGGCGTAGCGCGCCAGGGCCTCGTCCAGCACCTTGCCTTCGTCGGCATTGCGCGGCTCCAGGGCCAGGGTGATGACCGGCGCGTAGGAATCGATGGCTTCCAGGGCCAGCAGGCGGCTTTTGTGGCAATAGGTCTCGCCGGTATGCGCGCCGCGCAGGCCCACGAGGGCCACGATCTCGCCGGTGGAGGCGCTTTCCAGCTGCTCGCGGCGGTCGGCGTGCATGCGGTAGATGCGGCTGATGCGGTCCTCGGTCCTGCCGGCGGTGTTGGTCAGGGCGTCGCCTTCGTGCAGGCTGCCTGCGTAGACGCGGGCAAAAGCCAGCTTGCGGCCGTTCTCCATGAGCACCTTGAAGATCAGTACCACGGCGGGCGCGGCGGCATCGGGGGGCACGGGCACCTCGTGGCCCTCACTGTCGCGGCCCACGGGCGCGGGCACGTCCAGCGGCGAGGGCAGCAGGTCGCAGACCGCATCCAGCACGGGCTGCACGCCGCTGTTGCGCAGGGCGGAGCCGCAGAACACCGGGGTCACGGCCCGGCTCAGGGTGGCCCGGCGCAGGGCGGCGCGCACGTCGTCCAGGCTGTATTCCCCACCCAGATAAAGGTCGAGGAAGGGCTCATCGGCCTCGGCCAGATGCTCCAGCAGGCTTTCCCGCCAGGGCTCGGCCACAGCGGCTTCCGCATCGCTCCAGGGGCGGCGGGTCACGGTGCGGCCCTGGTCGGCCTGGTCGAAGTCCAGATGCTCGCGGGCCAGCAGGTCCAGCACGCCGTCGAACGCCTCGCCCTCCCCGTTGGGGATGGTCAGGGGCAGGGGATTGGCGCCCAGGCGTTTTTTCATGCCTTCCAGCACATTGGCGAAATCGGCACCCATCCGGTCCATCTTGTTGATGAAGGCGATCTTGGGCACGCCGAACCCCTCCGACTGCCGCCAGACCGTCTCGGACTGCGGCTCCACACCGGCCACGCCGCAGAACACGCCCACCGCGCCATCCAGCACGCGCAGGGAGCGCTCCACCTCGATGGTGAAGTCCACATGGCCGGGCGTGTCGATGAGGTTGATGGTGTGCCCGTTCCACTGGCAGGTGGTGCAGGCCGACATGATGGTGATGCCGCGCTCCTGCTCTTCGGGCATGTAGTCCATGGTGGCGGTGCCGTCGTGGACTTCCCCCAGGCGGTGGATCTTGCGGCTGTAGTAGAGCATGCGCTCCGAGAGCGTGGTCTTGCCCGCGTCGATGTGGGCGATGATGCCGATATTGCGGATGTTCTTCATGGCAGTCTCGTCAACGTGTGGGCCGGGACATCCCGGCAGGATGGCGAAAGTATGCGCTTTCCCGCCGTCGCGCGCAAGCGGCGGGCCGGTGGGGGCTGTGGGGCCGCGGGCATCGACGGTCTGGCCGGGCGGCTTACGGCAGGCTGAAGGCCCGGCGACGGCAGCGGAAAAAGTCCGGTGTCAGGCCAGGATGCAGCCAGAAGGCCTCGCAGCCGGGCGCGAGCAGCAGCTCCACCGGAGAAGTCTCGTCCGTCATGGCCAGGCGGGCCGCTTCGTCCTCCTCCAGCACGGCGGCGGGCAGGCAGGGGCCTGGCAAAGGCCCGCCGTCCAGCACGGCCCGGGCGGCCTTGCCATGCAGGGCCTGTGCCGCGCAGTCCGGGCCGTGGGCGAAGGCCAGCAGCTCTTTGTCCACGGCAACGTCCTGCGGCAGCAGGAACAGGGGCAGGGCGTCTTCGTGCCAGATGCGGCCCGGCAGCCTGTCGCGCTCCGGCAGGGCGGCCCCGTCCAGGCCGTGCAGCAGGACCACGCGGCACCGGGGCAGCTCGCCCGCCAGGCGCGCGAAGTCGGCGGCCGGAAGGGCAAAAGCGTCTTCCACACCGGCCAGCTCCAGGGTCACCAGCGCTTCGGGCGTGGGCTCACCGCCAAGACAGAACGCTCCTGTCAGCGGCACACCGGCCAGGATGGCGGGCATGAGGGCCGCCGCCAGCCGGGCGGGCGAACGCAGGGACGCCGGGAAGGCCACCAGGGCAAAGGGAGCCGGGCCGTCCGTGGACATGCGGCGGAAGCCCCGGCGGGGGAAGCGCTCATCCCGGCAGGTCCGGCTGTCCATCTCCCCGGCGTGGGCCTGATGCAGGGCCAGCGCGGTCTTGATGGCGGCACGCAGATGCGCGGGCGTGCCCTCGTAGGCCGCGGCGCGCGGGCCGTCAGGCACCCGGAAGGCTTCCAGCCTCTGGGGCCAGAGCGGGCCGCTGTCCTCGTCCGCGAAGATGTCCTCACAACCGGTGGGCATGCGGATGCTGTCCATGAGGGCCTCCTACAGGCTGTCGCAGGCCAGGGCGTACAGGCGGGCCTCCATGAGGCGGCGGGCCGCCAGCCGTTCCGGCCAGAAGGCCGCGGCACGGCGCAGGGCGGCATCCGAAGCCCGGTCGGAGGGCGCAAGGCCGTGCCAGGAGAGCACGGCGGCATCATCGGCGGCCAGGGCCAGCAGCTCGTCCGTGAGGGGCCAGCCGCTGGTCAGGGGCGCGGCGGCGCACTGTTCCGGGCCCTGGCCCATGCACACGGCGTGGGCGTTCTCCAGCACCAGCTCGGGATCGCGGCTCAAAAAGATCTTGGCGCCCGCGCGCAGGGCCATGTCCAGCAGGGAATGATCGGGCTCGCCCCATTCGGGCAGGGCCATGAACAGTTCGAAGGGCGCGTAGATGGCGGCCGTGATCAGGTCGCAGGCCAGACCGCACTGGGCACCGCCCAGCCAGGCGATGCGCAGGCTCTCCCAGTCCCCGTGCCGGTCGGCCAGCAGGGCAAGGTCGGCCAGGGCCTGGCCCGGCGCGCCCTTGTCGTTGCCCGCATTGACCACCGCGCCCGGCAGGCCGGCGGCCAGGCAGTCCAGGGCGCTGCCCTTGAGCCCGGCGGTCAGACAGAGCCCGGCAAGGGCGTAGAGCGGGGCCTGCAGGTCACAGGAGGCCATGTCCTGTGCCCAGAGCGCGGGCGGCAGCAGGTCCACGTCCATGCCCAGCTCACGGGCCGCGGCCGTGGCGGCCAGCACGTCCTGCGTGTCGGCGCCGTCAGCGGCCAGCAGCAGGGCCGTTTTGCCGGTCAGGGGGGCGGGCTGGCCCTCCATCTGCACCAGTTGCCAGAAGGTGGACTGCCCCAGGTCACGGATACGCAAGATCTGCCGGGCCATGATAACTCCTTGTGCTGTACATGAAGGCGGCGAAAGGGTGGGACGAGGGGGAAGAGGGAAACCTTTTGGAAAAGGTCTCCCTCTTCCCCCTCGAGCTCCCCCATCACCCTTGCCAAAACTTTTTATCCAGGTCCATGGGACTGTGCCGCTGCGCCGCAGGCAGCCGTCCCGCTCCGGTCCCCCGGTGCTGTGGAGGGACTGCCCGGATGGAAGTCCGTGTACTCCCTGCATCGTCATGTCCGGGTGGCGCCAGCAGCGTGTCCCGGCAAGACAGCGGGAAGCGTTTTCTAAAACTCCACGGGCAACAGCGGCGGAAGGGGCCGGGCTCCCGGCGGAGGCAGGCGAGGACTTCCTTTTTTAGCTGCCGGAGCGTGACGGACATCAGTCCGGCACAGCCAACAGGCTGGACAAATCCTGCGCTATGGTCTGCCACAAATCAAGAAAATTTCTGTTTTTTGCGGGCAGGGTCCTGTGGATGGCGCCGGCGTCCTTTGGGGGCGAAGGGCAGGGACGGGCAAATTTTCGCACAGCGGCGGCAAGAGAGCGATGGCTGGTTCAGAGAGCGGAGGGAAAAGATGGCGCGGAGGGGGGAGAGCCCGGGCTGTCAAGACGGGAAAGGACGGCAGTGGTATCCGCGGACAGGCAGGAATGCCGTACCGGGCCGCGGTGCAGAAGGTCCTGCCGCGTTGGGCCTGCACCGGAAGGCACCATGCCGGAAGGAGAAGGTCCGGCCGTGTGTGCGGTTCCGAAGCCACACGGAGCATCGGCATGCCCCGGGCCGAAGGGCATGTCTGCTTTTAACGATTCAGGACCGTATCCTTTTGCAGAAAGTCTTGCCCTGATGAAGCGCGCTGGGAGGGGGAGGGACTTTGAGGGAGGGGGGACCTTCCCGCGCTGGCAGAAGATCCCCCTCCCTCAAGAAAACAGCCTCCTCTGCTCAGGGCCGGGGACATTCGCGCCAGCGGGCGTTGAGCAGGAAGTGGGCGTCGGTCTGGACGCCGGGATCCTTCATGGCCTTGGCGGCAAAGGCCCCCCAGGGCAGGGTGGCGCAGTCCCTGGCGGCGCTGCGGGCGATATGCATGAGCTTGCCCTCGCGCTTGTGCGGATCGAACAGGAGCACGGCGGCCACGCAGGCGGCATCGAAGCGGTCCATGTCCAGCGATTTGTCGATGAGGGCCGCCAGGCGGGCGTCCTTGCTGTCATGGGGAGCGAAGCCCGTGGAAGCATTGGTGATGGACTCGCGCAGCAGCTTGCCTTCCGGGTCGGCGTCCAGGTCGATGTGGTAGGTCTGGGCCGCAGCCACGAGACCGGGCTCCAGCGGCGGCACCTCGGGCTTGTCCAGATTGCGCCACAACCAGGTGCCCAGCACGGCCACCCCCATGACGGCGCAGAAGAGCAGGGGCACTTTCCAGCCGGTGGCTTTTTGCTGGCTCATGCGCGCTCCTGCAGCCAGGTACGCAGCTGCTCGATCTGGCGGGCCACGGAACGGGGGCCGGTACCGGCGGGCGTTTCGCGGCGGCGTACGGCGGCGGCGTAGTCCAGCACGGCATAGACGTCATCGGTGATGCGGGCATCCAGCTGCTGGAGCTCGGCCAGCGAAAGGTCTTCCAGGCCCTTGCCCTGTTTTTCGGCCAGGGCCACGGCATGGCCCGTGACATGATGGGCCTCGCGGAAGGGCAGGCCCTTGCCCACCAGATAGTCGGCCAGTTCCGTGGCATTGAGGAAGCCGCGGGCGCAGGCGGCGCGCATGCGGTCGGTACGGAAGGTCAGCTCTTCCAGCATGCCGGCCATGAGCATCAGGGAGGCGTCCACGGTGCGGTCGGCATCAAGGAAGCCTTCCTTGTCTTCCTGCAGGTCGCGGTTGTAGGTCATGGGCAGGCCCTTCATGATGGTCAGCATGCCCATGAGCGCGCCGTAGACGCGGCCGGTCTTGCCGCGCATCAGTTCGGCCACGTCGGGGTTCTTTTTCTGGGGCATGATGGACGAGCCCGTGGAATAGCCGTCGGAAAGCTGCACGAAGCCGAAGGCCGGGTTGGCCCAGATGATGAGCTCTTCACACAGGCGGGACAGGTGGGCCATGATGCAGGAGGCGGCGAACAGGGCCTCCAGCACGAAGTCACGGTCGGAGACGGCGTCCATGGAGTTGCCGTAGATGCCGTCGAAGCCCACCTCGTCGGCCACGCTCTGCGGATCGAGGGGATAGGTGGTGCCGGCCAGGGCGGCGGCGCCCAGCGGCGAGATGCGCACGCGCCTGAGCACGTCGTCCAGGCGCATGCAGTCGCGGCGGAACATCCAGGCATAGGCCAGCAGATGGTGGGCCAGGCTCACGGGCTGGGCGGGCTGCATGTGGGTGCAGCCGGGCAGGATGTCGTCCTGATGGCCGTCGGCGCAGGACACCAGGGTGGCGCACAGGTGGGCGGCGCGCTGCTGCCAGGCCGTCAGGCGGTCGGCCACGAACAGGCGGAAGGTCAGGCCCACCTGGTCGTTGCGGCTGCGGCCGGTGTGCAGTTTTTTGCCCACGTCGCCGATGATCTCGGTAAGGCGGGCCTCGATGTTCATGTGCACGTCTTCCAGCGCCGGTTTCCAGACAAAGGCGCCGGATTCGATCTCCTGCTTCACGGCATCGAGACCGTTGACGATCTGTTCGGCCTCTTCGGGTGTGATGACGCCCTGGCGGCCCAGCATGCGGGCGTGTGCCTGGGAACCGCGGATGTCCTGGGCATAGAGGGCGCGGTCATAGGTCTGGGAATCGGTATAGGCGGCCACGGCTTCTCTGGGGCCTTCGGCGAAGCGGCCGCCCCAGCTCTGATTGGTGCTCATGGAAGGATCTCTCTGCCCCGGGAGGGGCCGGTGTATGCGCTGCGGCGCGCGATGACAGGGGGTCGGAAACGGCGGCGCCCCGTGCGGGATGCGGACGGGGCGGCCTTCCGGGCGGAAAGGACGGGGCGGACGGGTCGCCCCGTCCGCCGTAAGGAAGGCTTACTTGCCCAGCTTGTTCCGGACCGCGGCGTACATGCCGAGGCGCAGGCAGTTGAGGCGGATGAAGCCGGCAGCGTCCTTGTGGTCGTAGTTGCCGCCTTCGAAGGTGGCCAGGTCTTCGGAGAACAGGGAGAAGGGAGAGGTGCGGGCCAGGGGCCACACGCCGCCCTTGTACAGCTTGGCGCGCACGGTACCGGTGACGGTCTCCTGGGACTTGTCCATGAAGGCCTGCATGGCTTCGCGTTCGGGCGAGAACCAGTAGCCGTTGTATACGGCGTGGGAGTAGGGCACGGCCAGCATGTCGCGCAGCTGCAGCAGTTCGCGGTCCATGCACAGGCCTTCCAGGTCGCGGTGCAGGGCGTAGAGCAGGGTGCCGGCGGGGTTCTCGTACACGCCGCGGCACTTCATGCCCACATAGCGGTTTTCCACCATGTCGTCACGGCCGATGCCGTGCTTGCCGGCCAGTTCGGCCAGGGTCTTGATGATGGTGTAGGGCGACATCTTTTCGCCGTTGACGGCCACGGGGTTGCCGCGCTCGAAGCTCACTTCGATGATCTCGGGCTCGTTGGGGGCCTGTTCCACGGGCACGCAGCGCTCGTGGCAGGACTCGTGGGGCGCGTTGCCCGGGTCTTCCAGCTCGCTGCCTTCGAAGCTGGTGTGCATCATGTTGGCGTCCATGCTGTAGCGCTTGGCTTCCTTGGAGATCGGGATGCCGTGCTTTTCGGCAAAGGCGTTGAGGGCCGTACGGGACATCAGGTCCCATTCGCGCCAGGGGGCGATGACCTTCAGGTCGGGGGCCAGGGCCTTGGCGGCGAACTCGAAGCGCACCTGGTCGTTGCCCTTGCCGGTGGCGCCGTGGGCGATGGCGTCAGCGCCCTCCTTGCGGGCGATGTCCACCAGGGCCTTGGTGATGATGGGGCGGGCGATGGAGGTGCCCAGCATGTAGCGGTTCTCGTACCGGGCGGCGCCGCGCATCATGGGGAAGACGAAGTCGCGGGCCATCTCTTCACGCAGGTCCACCACGTAGGCCTTGGAAGCGCCGGTCTTGTAAGCCTTGGCTTCCACACCGCTCAGGTCTTCGGGCTGGCCCAGATCGGCAGTGACGGTGATGACGTCGCACTTGTAGGTTTCGATCAGCCACTTGAGGATGACGGAGGTGTCCAGGCCGCCGGAGTAGGCGAGCACAACTTTCTTGATGTCTTTGTTCATCGTAAGGCCTCGTAAAAAAGATTGAGAGGGAAGCAGTATTCTCCAAAAGCCCGCCCTTGGCAAGTACGAAAGGGGCACAAGGCCCGCAGGCGCCCGCGCCGGCCCTGCGGGGCCCCGGCCCGCCGTCCTGCCGGGAAGGAGGGGCAGCATCTTGACGAAGCCGGCGCGAGCGGATAGAAAAAAACGTTTTAACCGGATGTCTTCTGTGCAATGCGCCATGGGGCGGCAGGGGAGGCGCCCGGAGGGGCAGGGCCGCACCCCTGCGATTTCCCCAACCATACAGGAACATCCAATGCCCAAACGCACGGATCTACACAAAATTCTGGTTATCGGCGCAGGTCCCATCGTCATCGGCCAGGGCTGTGAATTCGACTATTCCGGCTCCCAGGCCGTGAAGGCCCTCAAGGAAGAAGGCTACGAGGTGGTGCTGGTCAATTCCAACCCGGCCACCATCATGACCGACCCCCATATGGCCGACGCCACCTATATCGAACCCATCGAGCAGCAGACCCTGGCGGCCATCATCCGCAAGGAACGCCCCGATGCCCTGCTGCCCACCCTTGGCGGACAGACGGCGCTCAACGCCGCTCTTGGTCTGGCCAAGAGCGGCGTTTTGGCGGAGTGCGGCGTGGAGCTCATCGGTGCGCGTGCCGAAGTCATCGAAAAGGCCGAAAGCCGCGAACTGTTCCGGCAGGCCATGGAGAGCATCGGCCTCAAGGTGCCTGCCAGCGGCATTGCCCACAACATGGATGAAGTGCGCGCCCTGGGCGACGTGCTGCCCTTCCCGCTCATCATCCGCCCGGCCTTCACCCTGGGCGGCACCGGCGGCGGCATCGCCTACAACATGGCCGACCTGGAAGAAGTGGCCGGTCACGGCCTTTCCGCCAGTCCCGTGTCCGAAGTCATGATCGAGCAGAGCGTGCTGGGCTGGAAAGAGTTCGAGATGGAAGTCATGCGTGACAAGAATGACAACTGCGTCATCGTCTGCTCCATCGAGAACGTGGACGCCATGGGCGTGCACACCGGTGACTCCATCACCGTGGCCCCGGCCCAGACCCTGACCGACGCCGAGTACCAGATGATGCGCGACGCTTCCTTCGCCATCATGCGCGAGATCGGCGTGGAGACCGGCGGCAGCAACGTGCAGTTCGGCATCAATCCCGACAATGGCGAGATGGTGGTCATCGAGATGAACCCCCGCGTGTCGCGTTCCTCGGCCCTGGCCTCCAAGGCCACCGGTTTCCCCATCGCCAAGCTGGCCGCCAAGCTGGCCATCGGCTATACCCTGGACGAACTGCGCAACGACATCACCCGCGAGACCGCGGCCAGTTTCGAGCCGGCCATCGACTACTGCGTGGTCAAGATCCCGCGCTTCACCTTTGAAAAATTCCCCGGCGCCAAGGACGAGCTGACCACCTCCATGAAGAGCGTGGGCGAGGCCATGAGCATCGGCCGCACCTTCAAGGAAGCCCTGCAGAAGGGCCTGCGTTCCATGGAGATCGGCGCCTCCGGCCTGGGCTTCAACTTCCGCCGCGAGCTGCCGCCCCTGGCCGAGATCATGGCCGGCCTGCGCAAGCCCCATTCGCGCCGCGTCTTCACCCTGCGCCAGGCCCTGCTGGCCGGCGTGAGCGTGGAAGAGATCCACGAGGCGTCGGGCATCGACCCCTGGTTCATCCGCCAGATGCGCGACATCGTGGACATGGAGACCCGCATCCGCGACTTCGGTCTGGCCAACGACATGACGCCCCTGAACCCCGAGCTGCCGGAGATCCTGCGCGAAGCCAAGGAATACGGCTTCTCCGACCGTCAGCTCTCCGAGATGTGGAAGCGTCCCGAGACCGACATCCGCCGTCTGCGCAAGGAAATGGGCATCGTGCCCACCTTCTACCTGGTGGATACCTGCGCCGCGGAATTCGAAGCCTACACGCCCTATTACTACTCCACCTATGAAAAGGGCGACGAAGTGCAGACCAGGGACTGCCGCAAGGTGCTGATCCTCGGCGGCGGCCCCAACCGCATCGGCCAGGGCATCGAGTTCGACTACTGCTGCTGCCATGCCTCCTTCGCCCTGCGCGACGCGGGCATCATGGCCATCATGGTCAACTCCAACCCCGAGACCGTCTCCACGGACTACGACACCTCCGACCGCCTGTACTTCGAGCCCCTGACCTTTGAAGATGTGATGAACATCGTGGAAAAGGAAAAGCCCGAGGGCGTCATCGTGCAGTTCGGCGGCCAGACCCCGCTGAACCTGGCCGTGCCGCTGATGCGCGCCGGTGTGCCCATCCTGGGCACCTCGCCCGATGCCATCGACCGCGCCGAAGACCGCGAACGCTTCCAGGCCCTCATCGAGAAGCTGGGCCTGCTCCAGCCGCCGAACGGCACCGCCATGGACCTGGATCAGGCGCTGGAAGTGGCCGAGCGCATCACCTATCCCGTGGTGGTGCGTCCCAGCTACGTGCTGGGCGGCCGCGCCATGGCCGTGGTCTACGACAAGGAAGAGCTGGTGGAGTACTTCCGCGAACAGGTGCCCGAAAAGCCCGAGCATCCCATCCTCATCGACAAGTTCCTGGAACATGCCGTGGAAGTGGATGTGGACGCCCTGTCCGACGGCAAGGAAGTCTATGTGGCCGGCATCATGGAGCACATCGAGGAAGCCGGCATCCACTCCGGTGACTCGGCCTGCGTGCTGCCTTCCTTCTCGCTCTCCTATGATCATGTGGCCCTCATCGCCGCCCAGGCCGAAGCTCTGGCCCGCGAGCTCAAGGTGGTGGGCCTGATGAACATCCAGTTCGCCATCAAGGGCGACGACCTGTACATCCTGGAAGTGAACCCGCGTGCCTCGCGCACCGCGCCCTTCGTCTCCAAGGCCACCGGCGTGCCGCTGCCCTACATGGCCACCCAGGTCATGCTGGGCAAGACCCTGGACGAGCTGGACCCCTGGAGCATGCGCCGCGGCGGCTTCACCTGCGTCAAGGAAGCCGTGCTGCCCTTCCAGCGCTTCCCCGGCGTGGACATCATCCTCGGACCCGAGATGCACTCCACCGGCGAAGTCATGGGCATGGGCAGCGATTTCCCCGAAGCCTACTACAAGAGCCAGCTGGCTTCCGGCCAGGATCTGCCGCAGGGCGGCAATGTCTTCATCTCGGTCAACGACCGCGACAAGCCCATCCTGCCCGAAGTGGCGGCCATGTTCGCCGACCTGGGCTTCCATCTGCTGGCCACGAGCGGCACGGCCCGCTACCTGCGCGAACGCGGCCTGGAAGTGGAAGAAGTGCTCAAGGTCTACGAGGGCCGTCCCAACATCGTGGACCGCATGATCAACGGCGACGTGGCCCTGGTCATCAATACGGCCTCGGGCAAGAACACGGCCCGCGACTCCAAGTCCATCCGCCATACGGCCGTGAGCTACGGCGTGCCGTACTGCACCACCGTGGCCGGTGCCAAGGCCTCGGCCATCGCCATCGGCAAGCGCCGTGAAGACACGCATGTGGAAAGCCTGCAGGAATACTACGCGCGGGAAGCGCGGGGGTAAGATATGAAAGCATTACTGGTACTTGAAGACGGTTTCTGCCTTCAGGGCAAATCCTTTACCGGCGATTTCGAGACCGGTGGGGAAGTGATTTTCAATACAGGCATGACCGGCTATCAGGAAGTGCTCACCGACCCCTCCTATTACGGACAGATGGTGTGCATGACCTATCCGCTCATCGGCAACTACGGCATCACCGCCGAAGACATGGAATCCGGCCGCGTGCACATGCGCGCCCTGCTGGTCAAGGAATGCTGCAAGGAGCCCTCCAACTGGCGTTCCAGGGAATCCCTGCCGGACTTCCTCAAGCGCTGGAACGTGCCCGGCATGGAAGGCCTGGACACCCGCGCCCTGACGCGCCACCTGCGCATCAACGGCGCCATGCGCGGCGTCATCTCCACCCGCGACCTGGATGTGGAGAGCCTGCGCGCCAAGGCCTGCGCCCTGCCCAGCATGGAAGGCCAGAACCTGGTGCCCTTCGTGGCCGCCCGGAAGCCCTACATCCTCACGGCCGACGGCCCCAGGGACGTCCAGTTCGACGCCGACGGCGCCTATGCCTGGCAGGGCACGGGCATCCCGCTGCTGGTCTATGACTTCGGCGTGAAGTGGAACATCCTGCGTCTGCTGGCCGAAGCGGGCTTCGAGCCCCTGGCCGTGCCGCCTTCCTTCACGCCGGACCAGGCCCGCGCCAGCGGTGCCAGGGGCGTGTTCCTGTCCAATGGCCCCGGCGACCCCGCCACCCTGAAGGACGAGATCGCCATCATCCGCGAACTGGTGAAGGAATTCCCCGTGACCGGCATCTGCCTGGGCCACCAGCTCATCGGCCACGCCCTGGGCGGCACCACGGCCAAGCTGAAGTTCGGCCACCACGGCTGCAACCATCCGGTCAAGGACCTGGGTACGGGCCGCATCGAGATCTCGTCCCAGAACCACGGCTTCCACGTGGTGCTGGACGGCCTGGACGATGTGGAAGCCACCCACATCAACCTCAATGACCAGACCCTGGAAGGCCTGCGCCACAAGACCCTGCCCGTCATGAGCGTGCAGTACCATCCCGAGGCGGCCGCCGGTCCCCACGACGGGCGCTACCTCTTCGAGCGCTTCCATGAGATGATGAAGGCCGCTCTGGCCTAAAAGATATACGGCCTGAGGAGGGGAGCTCTTCTTCCTCCCCAGCGCGCGTTGTTGAGCGCATCGGTGACAGGGCTCTTCCCGTGCGGGAAGGGCCCTGTTTTTTTGTCGTGGAGGGAAGGGACAGTGATGGATGCGCAGGGATGGACCTGCGGCAAAAGGGCAGGGGAGCCCCCGGGGATGCGGAAAATATCCGTCCAGGGATAGCCGCTGACGAAAGCTCTTGAGCCGGCACAGCCATAGCGGGGATGCGCGGCTGTCAGCGGGCGAAGAGCTCAGGAGCGGGAAAAAGAAAAAAAGCCGCTATTCCCGGGCCCTGACGTTTCGCTCACACGAGCGGTGCCAAGGTTCCGGCACAGGCTTGCCATCACCTGCGCACTTGGGCTATCATCGTGATACCGGTCCGAATCTGCGCAGGCAGGTCGGCCTTCAACCGTCCGCAAGGGCAACGGATCAAAGGAGTCTGGAGTGAAAAAAGCCATCATGAGCCTTTGCCTGGCTGCAGCGCTTGTTTTCGGAGCTGCCGGCGTCCAGGCGGCAGACCAGGACAAGGGCAACAACCCCGTGCTGCAATTCACGGGCAGCGTGTGGCAGAAAAGCAGCCTGGACAACAAGCTGAGTTTCCTGTTCGGTATGGATACTGCCATCGTCACGGAATATTTCGTCAACAGCCGGGAAGCCGAACTGGCCGCCAAGAACGGCAAGATGCCCGTATCCAACCTGTCCAAGTTCGAAAAAGGCTGGATGAAGGCGTTCAAGGACGTGAAACGCACCACCATCGTGGAAGAAGTGGATGCCTGGTATGCGGCCCATCCTGACAGGCTGGATCGTCCTGTCCTGGGTGTGCTGTGGTTTGAACTCATCGAGCCGCGTCTTGCGGCCGCTCAATAACGGATCGTCCCTCACGAGCTGATACGCCGATGCGTATTGTGGAGACTTCTATGAAAAAACTGTTTGCGATCATCTTGATGGCCGCCTTCATGGCGACGGGCGTCGCCTGCACCAACATGTCCCCCACCCAGCAGGGCGTGGCCAGCGGTGCCGCGCTGGGTACGCTGGGCGGTGCCGGTGTGGCCGCCATTTCCGGCGGTTCCGTGGGCTGGGGCGCGCTGGCCGGTGCCGGTATGGGGGCTCTGGCCGGTGGTATCGTAGGCAACCAGCAGGAAAAGAGCCGTTACCACCATCGCGGCTGGTAATCCCTCTTTCTTTGTCCTGTGACAGCGACCGCTCCCTTCGGGGGGCGGTTTTTTTATTATGGCTTTGACCTTGTTGCGCTCCACGGTGCGAAAGGGAAAACCATCCGCCATGCGGATGGCCTTGATCCCCGGGGCATCATTTTTCCACTTCCGTTCCTTGTGCTTTTCCATATGAAAGATGCCGGATGGACCTTCCCTATATTCCCGGGGGACAGAGGCGTCGGGCACGGTCTGCCACGCTACTTCATCCTGCCATAGACCAGAGCAAACGTTTTTGGGAGAGGATGGGGGAGTTTGAGGGGGAAGGAGA
>OIWK01000189.1_pt1 | contig 63328 bp, 49 predicted proteins | sample 1587401 | NCBI WGS metagenome assembly OIWK01 (sample SAMEA3888911, study PRJEB22519) | human gut metagenome | biome: human gut; feature: human-associated habitat; material: faeces | place: Denmark | collected 2009 | reverse complement strand
TCTGTGTGGTAAGTATCTTCCGAAAGGAAATACCGGCTAAGCAGAGACCGTATGTGCAGACGAGTACGTTGTCTCAATTAAATCAGACAATAGAATCCCCTGAGCTTTAGATCAGGGGAGTGTTCAACGTTGCTTCCATATGTATTGCCGGATGAATTTGAAAATATAGGTAACAAAATGCTGGAGTACGGTCCACGCATTGGTGACGACTTCACAAGAATCGGACAGATGGCATTAACATCGGAAATCCGTGCAAAACTTATCAATTTAAAAGGATTTGAGTTTTCTTTCAGAGGCGATGAAACATTTTCGAAAGAACGTGTGCATTTTTTGGAACAGATGATTGAGAGGCAAATAACTGGACTTCTATCGAAAGAACAGTTGTATACGAAAGATGTTTTTGTTCCAGAACAAGCAAAAGAAATACAGCCTGTTAATAGCGATGTAGGATTAAACTCAGCTGCTGATGACCTTGCTGATAATCTACAAGACATTCTTCCGGAAGCATTTGTGTCAGAAGTGAATGATTCTTCTGCTGATTTTGTTATCGTATCGTTAAACGAAGCTGTAGAAATCTATATTTCGGTTTTAGATTTTTCAGTTGAAATCTATGTTGGAGGACAATTGGCAGACGAATCCAGTCTAACAGAGGAAGAACGAATGGATTATACAAAAATATGTGAAGCTGTGGATGATTTTGAACTTGAATACGCTAACTTTGATGACTTAGCACGATAATCAATATGTTAATATTCTACTTACGCAAAGAGACTGACTTTGAAGTTGGTCTCTTTCTTTTTGTTTCCGTATGTTTTGTGTGCGTCAGTTTTATCCCATATTTAGGATAATAAACAAATACACACATTAAAAGGAGGAAACGAAAAGATGGGAAGTTGGAACGAAACATGTATGTTAAGTCATTTACAGATTATGTATGGAGATTCTGTAAAAGTAATTATTTTGGTAAACAACAAGGCAGATGCAAATGAATCTACTCGTGTTTACTACAATGAAACCTATTCTCCATTGATATTACCTTTCGATGCGGAATATGACGATTATGGTGGCGTTAAAAACGAGAAAATTCCCGAATACACAGACAGTCTGTTACATGAGTTAGAATTCGAGCAAAAAGATGGAACGAAATATGAATATAACAACATGGCAGATTTTATTCAGGATATTAATGAGACGGATGGCTTGTACCTAAAAGGTTTCTATCTCAATGGTCCGAAAAAACTTGAATGTGTTTTTATTCATGCCGAGCTCTATGATATTTTAGCTTCAGAAATGAGAAACAGAATACCATATAACCAAAAGAAGACCCTGTATGAATTATACAATGAACGGAACCAGGAAGTGAAAGAACTATGGATCAAGTACAATAGTAATTCTGATGAGTATGATAAATCATGCATATTGTACCACGAAATCATGCCAAAACTTTTCAAAACGTCTGCATATGGATATGAGTTTTCTATCATGATTTTAGAAAAATCATTAACCGAAAACAATTTTGATGATTTCTTTGAAGAATTTACAAAATACATCCTGTTTGCAAGAGCATTACAAACTGGTAGATATGGATATATAACAAGATGTGGAGCTGGTGGACAAGATCTTGACTGTTCCATTCAGGTTGCGGTTGCCAAATTTGTTTTGAAATTCTCGAAGAGAACAAATGAATGCGGTGATCGTGTATATTGTAAAAAGGAAACAATTTTCTGGTACTAAAACGATGTAACGAAAAGATTAGAGACTGACTTTTGTTGGTCTCTTTTTTTTTTACTATATCTATAAGTGATGCGAGCAGCCGGTTCCTGAAGATTGTAATAATATTCGTATTCCATTAATCGGAACAAAAAAAAGTATCAAAATTTGCACTAGTGTTGTTATAGATACAAATATGTCGGTTCCTAAAGGTTGTAATAGCATTTATATTCCATTGTTTGGAACCAGAAAAAAGTATCAAATCTATCGAACTTGTTCGAAGATCCGGATTCCGTTAGGGATACGGGTCAGGTGCTAGTGTTGTTATAAATACAAATATGTCGGTTCCGGAAGGTTGTAATAGCATTTATATTCCATTGTTCGGAACCTAAAAAAGTATCAGACCTCTTATAATGTCAGTTTTCGTATCCCTTCTTTGTGTGCGATTAACTCGGCACATATTTAGTGTATCAAAATAATTCACACATTAAAGGAGGATACAAAAGTATGAACAAAGAAGATGTAACAAAACAGATGCAGGACATTATCAATCAGATGAATGAGGCATCAGCTGTCTACGGAAAAGATGCAATCATGACTGATCATAAATGGGATGACCTGTATAATCAGTTAACAGACTTGGAAGAGGAATCCGGTATTATTCTTCCAGAAAGCCCGACTCAGAGTGTAGGAGCAGAGGAGGAAGAAGATATTCCGGGTGAAAAAGTAGAACATGAGTTTTCGGCACTGTCTCTTGCGAAAAACAAGGATATTAAGAAACATATCAAATGGGCCCAGGGTCGTAAATGTTTCGTTTCTTGGAAGGAAGACGGAATGACCTTGGTGGTTACGTATGATAATGGAAATCTTACTCGTATTGTAACAAGAGGTGACGGATATGTTGGTACAGATATCACGCGTTTGAAAGATGTTATCAAAGGAATCTTACCAAAGATCGACTACAAAGGACATCTGGTTGTAAGAGGAGAATGCGTTATTTCTTATCCGGATTTCAAGCGTGTAAATGAATCACTACCAGCAGGTGTAAAACTGTATGATAATACTCGTAATCTTGTAAGTGGTACTTTGAAGCTTTCAGATGAGGAGGTTATCAAAGACCGTAATCCACAGTTTATTGCGTTTACTTTGCGGTATCTGGATGATGAATCCGTATTAGATGCAGTTGGACTTCGAAATTCATGGGAAACAAGGCAGTTATTCTTAAAGAAACTTGGGTTCAACATTGTTTCTTACAAACCTGTTGAACATCCGGAAACCGATTTACAGTCTGTTATTGATGAATTTACAGCCGAAGTTGAGCAGTACGAAATGCCTGTTGATGGTCTTGTACTCTGCTATGAAGACTGGGATTATTCGTTAACAGGTGGCGTTACCGGACATCACGCAACCAGAGCAGGTTATGCCTTTAAATGGCCGGACGAAGCAGTAGAAACAAAAGTGGTTGACATTGAATGGTCCGACTCAAGAACGGGCTTATTTAATCCGGTTGCTATCTTTGAACCAGTTCGTCTTTGTGGAACAACGGTAACCCGTGCTTCGTTATCAAATCTTTCCACCGTAAAGAAAAAAGACATCAAAATCGGAGATAGAATCACCGTTTATAAAGCAAACATGATTATTCCGTGCGTAGAAGATAATAAGGATGCTGATGTTCAGGATACGGATGATTGGAATTTCATTTGCGAACGTCATAATATCCCTAAAATCTGTCCACATTGCGGAAGACCTCTTACTGTTAAAACATCACAAAATGCAGAACTTGTTATCTGCTTGAATCCTGATTGTTCTGCAAAACTGATTGGAAGTATGGCTCATTTTTGTAAACGTGATTGTATGAACATCAATGGTGTTTCCGAAAAGAAATTGCAGCAGCTCATTGATCTTGGCGTTATTGAAAGTATTTCCGATCTTGTAGATCTTCCAATGAGATACCATGCGAGCGGAAACAATCTGATCTTCGTTGATGAATTCGGTGATGACTGTAATTTGGCAAACCAGACAGGATGGGGAGAAGGATCTGTGTTAAATCTTGTAACCGGGATTGAGACAGCATGTAAAAATGCGACCTTTATAAAGTTTCTTCATGCTATGGGTATTCCTAATTTTGGTCGCGGACAGGCGAAACTGTTAGCTCCTGTGGTTGCGAAATGGATGAAACGACATAATGATATGCATAATGACATCACAGATATGTTATCTGCGCTTAGCTTTATGGTGGAACGCGAATACGATTTCACAACCGTAGACGGATTTGGTGAAATCATTGTTGGTTCATTAACAACCTGGGCTGAGCATAATTTGCTTCCATATGAAATGTACGGTGTTATGAATGAAATCGGACGTATTTTACAGTGTCTTACATTTACAGACAAACCGGAAGATTACATTAAGGAAACATCCGGATCACCAGTTGATGGCAAGACTTTTGTAGTCACTGGAGATGTTCACATCTTTAAGAACCGCAAAGAAGTAGAAGTAAAGATTGAGGAACTCGGTGGTAAGTTATCAGGCTCCGTTTCCAAAAAGACAGATTACCTGATCAACAACGACATCGAAAGTACCAGCAGCAAGAACCAGAAAGCAAAAACGCTGGGAATCCCGATTATTACAGAAGAACAGTTCTGTGATATGATCGGAATGCAGTATTAATTAACAAAAAGAGAGACCGTTTACCTTTATTGGTGGCGGTTTCTTTTATTTTGTATTCCTTTGTAAATTGGTCACCCATATTTAGGATAACAACAAAAGAAAGAAAAACTCGGTCATTGTCGGATTATAGACCATGGTTATTTCTTGGTTGCGTATGCCGTATCAGCATTTACGATTGCTCACCCAACTGTTATAGACCCTGGCTATTTCCGGGTTGCGTATACCGATAGAATGAAAATGATTTCGTGATAAGTAGTTATAGACCCTGGTTGTTTCCGGGTTGCGTATACCGCTTCCGGAAGGGGCGGCAAGAATCATATTGTTATAGACCCTGGTTGTTTTCGGGTTGCGTATACCAATTCTTTCATAAGTTCTGCTTTCGTCATAGTTATAGACCCTGGTTGTTTTCGGGTTGCGTATACCTTGGATTAGGAAACCAGTCTCTGTAATAAAGTTTTGTACTGTGAAGTTTACAACCCTTACTCGTTCACTCGGGTAAGGGTAATCTTCGTTTTAGAGTACAAAACGGAGATTTGAACTCTGCACTCCAATAGTAAGATCGTCTGTCTTTATTTCCTCGGAAAATTTGTACTCTGTAATTTGTACTCTGTAAATACAATATTATCATTTTCCTGACGAGTTTTTCAGATTGTGAGCCTTGTTATAAGCGTTGTAACAAAAACAAGAACAAGCAGAAAGGACGAAAACTTTATGGAAAATGGATTTACATATCGATTAGGATTAGACATTGGTATCGCTTCTGTTGGCGCCGCAGTTGTACAGACAAATAGTTTCGATAAACCATGTCATCTTACAGAACCTAATGTACGAACATTTCCGGCAGCAGAATGCAGAGAAAATGGAAAATACTATGGAAAATCAGCGGCAGTACCAAGAAGAGAATGCAGATCGACTCGTAGACGCATTAAAAGAAAACAGCTTCGAATGAATTGTATCAAACAGACATTGCAGAAGGCAGGTCTTATTGATATTGATGAGTTTATGAAACGGTATTCTGATGGAACACTTCCAAACGTATACCAGTTGCGATACGAAGGATTAGATCGCCTGTTGACAGATGATGAATTTGCTCAGATTCTTATTCATATTGCAAAGCACAGAGGATTCCTGTCAACAAGACGGGCTGACAAGAAAGACAAAGAATCCGGAGCTATCCTCGCCGCGACGTCCGCAAACCAGAAACTTATGATGGAAAAAGGATATCGAACAGTTGGCGAAATGATGTATCTGGACGAGAGTTTTCACACACCATGTTCCAGCAATGAACAGGGATTTATCGTAACTCCGAGAAACAAGGCAAAAGATTACAAACATACGATCTATCGGTCAATGCTAGTCGATGAGGTTCATGTACTTTTTGATGCCCAGCGTAAGCTTGGAAACACAAAGGCAACCGAAACATTAGAATCCGAATATCTTGAGATTATGACGAGACAGAGAAGTTATGATTTAGGTCCAGGGTTGCAGGCTGATGGAACCAAAAGTCCGTTTGCGATGGATGGATATAAGAGTAATGCCGGAGAATGTACTTTTTATAAAGAGGAAACACGTGCAGCAAAAGGTACGTATACAGCAGAATTATCCATAACGTTACAGAAGATCAATAATCTGAAACTTGTTGATCGATATGGAGACGGTCGGTTTCTTACGGATGAAGAGAAGCAGAAGATTCTTGAGTATATAAGTAAACACAAAACCATGAAATACAAGACGGTTAAAACATTGCTGGGCATTGATCCGATGATTCGTTTCAATCTTTTGAATTATGGTAAAAAGAAGAAAACGAAAAAAGAATCAGATGACAAAACCAAAGACGACTCCACGAAGAAAAAGAGTACCAAGAAGTCAAAAACAAAAGCAGAAACCAGTGAGAAAACCGACAAAGATTCCAATAAAGAGGAAACAGAGTTAGAACGTATTAATCGAATCGAAGATACTGTTTTCGTTTCTATGGAATTTACGCTTTCTTATACAGACTGCCTGAAAACTCGGATTAAAACGTTATCGGAAACCGAAAAGAGAGATTTGTTTGATGAAGTTGGAGAACTTCTTACGTCATACAAAACAGATGAAGCCAGAATCGAGAAGCTTTCGAATCTTGGTTTAACGTCAGAAGAAATTGATCACTTGCTTGATCTAAACCCAAAAGGTTATGCCAGATTGTCACACAAAGCGATGAAAGAGATCGAGCCGTATTTGGTACAAGGTCTTACTTATGATAAAGCGTGTACTGCAGCCGGTCTCGATTTTCAGGTAACCTATACTGGAGAGAAAATGAAGTATCTCAAAGGTCCTGAGATCAATAATATCATCAATAATATTCAGAGCCCGGTAGTAAGACGTTCCGTAGCCCAGACGGTCAGAATTATCAATGCAATCATTCGTAAATATGGAAGCCCGCAAGCTGTTAATGTCGAGTTATCGAGAGAGATGTCAAAATCATTCTTGGAACGAAAGAAAGCAGAAACAGCGATGGAATTAAGACATAAGGAAAACGTGAAATTCTGTGAAGAAATCAAGAAACTTGGTATAAACAGTCCGAATGGAGAAGATATCACGAGATATCGGTTATGGAAAGATCAAAACGGTATCTGTCTGTATTCCGGCGAAAAGATTCCGACAAGAGCTATGTTTACAAGAGAATACGAAATCGATCATATCATTCCGTATAGCATTTCTCTTGATGATCGTTATCAGAATAAAGTATTGGTAAAAGCAAAAGAGAATCAGACAAAAGGAAACCGTTTACCATACGAGTATTTCGGTCATGATAAAACAAGATGGGCTGCCTACGAAAACAGAGTTGAATCTTTAATCAAGAGTGATGGTAAAAAGGCGCATCTGTTGAAGAAGAATTACACAAAGGAAGACCAGAGAGAGTTTACCGAAAGAAACTTAAACGACACAAGATATGCAACAACTGTTGTTTACAATATGATCTTGCAGTATCTCTATTTGGAGCCTTATAACTGTGACGGAAAAACGAAGCAGGTATATGCCGTGAACGGTGCTGTTACCGCTTATTTGAGAAAACGCTGGGGGCTCAATAAGAAAGACAGAACGAATGACAGACACCATGCTATGGACGCCGTAGTAATCGCCTGCTGCACAGATGAAATGATTGCTAAGGTTACGAAATATATGCAGGATAGAGAAACGGCGTATAGTAAGAACTTCCGTATTGCCGATGAGGAAACCGGAGAAATCTTAACCAGATCGAATTTCACAAGAGAACAATACGATGAAGCCTATGGAGTCCGTTTCCCAGTACCATGGGAGACATTCAGAGAAGAAATTGATCTTCGTATATTCAATGACGATCCGTTTGGTTATCTTATGAAAGACCGAAATTTACAGATCAAGATCGATTATCCTGATTGGATGTATGGGGAAGAAGAAAGTCCGGTTGCGAAAGGAAAATACATCAATTATATTCGACCTATGTTTGTTTCTGTAGCATGCAGTCATAAAGCGACAGGACGGGCTCATGAGGAAACGATCCGAAGTGCAAAATATCATGATTCCGACAGTCTTGTGATCTCTAAGAAAGCTTTAAAAGATCTGAAATTGGACAAAGACAACGAAATCAAGGACTATTATAACAAGGAATGTGATCCTTTACTCTATGAAGCGCTTAGAAACCGCTTATTGGAATACAACGGAGACGGAAAGAAAGCGTTTGCTGAAGAATTTCATAAACCAAAAGCAGACGGATCAGATGGACCGGTTGTCAAAAGTGTAAAAGTTATCGAGAAAAAGACGACTGGAGTTCAAATTAATCATGGTCTTGCTGGAAACGGAAATATGGTACGCGTTGATTTATACCAAAAAGAGGGTAAATATTATGCCGTCCCGATTTATATTTCTGATATGGTGAAAAAAGAGATTCCAAGAAAAGCGGCGACAGGCGGAAAACAGTACAAAGATTGGCGTGTAATGAATCCTGATGATTTTCTGTTTAGTGTATATCCGAGAGATTTACTTCATTTAAAGAAATGGAAACCTTTCAACGATGGACTTTCGAATGATATCTATATGTATTTTGCGGGACTAGATCCAGCTTCTGCTAGTTTTGCAGTTACCGCTCATGACAGCAGCATCAGTTTACGAGGCATTGGAATTCAAAACCTGGAACTGATCGAGAAATGCCAGGTTGATATGCTTGGAGAAATCCACGTTTGCCGTCAATAGGGAAAACAAGAAACCGGTTATCATTCAATTATGGTAGCCGGTTTATCTCATGCTGGTTTATTCCATATTTAAGATAACGAAATAATTCAATAATTAAAGGAGGACTCAAAAATGAGTAAACAAGTTAATACGGATTACCTGATTAAACTTTTCACCGAAAGGAGTTATGCCGTATCGCGTGATGGTATCGATGCTTTGAATCTTGGCATGACGTTGTCGGATATGATTCAAGTGATCTCAGAAGCGTCTGGAGTCGTTTATGCTACAGCATCACAGAAACTCAAGAAGGCGAAGTCTGCAAACACAAAGAAAGCCAGACTGGTTCTCGGAGTTACAGAGCAGGTTGCAGAAGACCAGTGGGAACGTCATATGAAAACGGTTGATGTTGACGTTCCGATTTCGGTTGATCTGAATCCAAAAAGCGCTGACATTATTGGCGGACATTGGTTGAAAAGCGAAAAGGAATGAAAACGAAAAGAGACCGTTACCTTAATTGGTAGCGGTTTTCTTATATTTCCTCACATTGATACTTGGTGTTCTAATAACAGTATAAATTATTTTAAATACACTTATGTATTTGATATTGAAAATAATAGAGATGATCGTATTTTATATAATCGGTTATGCGAAAAAGATAGGGCTGATGTGTTAGAAGAAAGATTTATTAAGGAGAATGAAGAAATGAAGTGAACTACTCGGTCATTGAATGGCCGAGGATTCCATCTTAGTTATCCTAAACTACGATTTACGTCTTCTTTTTGTATCTTCCTGACGAGTTTCCAAATTCTTGAGCCTTATTGTAAATGTAAAACAAGAAACAATATGTGAAAGGATGGCATATAATATGACAATACAGACAATTTCGAAAGAAGATAAAAACGTAACCGTAGAGTTGAGTGCAGATGATTTGGTTATGATTTGTAACGCATTGTACTTGCATTCGAAAGAGCAGGATTTGCAGTCGAAAGAGCAGAAAACGAATGATCATTTCTTGCAGCTATACAGCGACATGATGATAGCTCGGGATCTGTGTCAGTACGGTCATGTGGATAATTTCTGTCTACGAAATGTCGTAGCATGCCGCAACGATATCGGAAAAGGAATCGGTGGCGTGTTATCAGAAAAGGATTAATCGACCCGGCGGATTAAAAATAATTCGTTAAAAAATAATTCAAATTGGTACTTGACTTTTCATTCTATCTCGGATATATTCTAAACACGAAGAAGGAAGTGCCTATCCTTTGTATTCCGTATACCTGTATCTCACCCGGATCCAATATATGGAATACATTATGATTGCACTTCCTCTTTTTATAAAAAAAAGAAACAAATTATCAAAAATGTGACGAGGTTTCTAAAAAGTGAGCCTTATATATATTGTAAACAACAGAAAACCAAACATAGGGCACTCGCCAAGCGGTAAGGCACGGGATTTTGATTCCCGCATTCGCTGGTTCAAATTCAGCGTGCCCTGCTAAGGGTCACTGGATTGTAGCGTAAGCGTGATGTCCAGTGTACCCTGTTAAAGGATCTTACTATAAGCGTTAGATCCAGTATTTCCTGCAAAACTCTGCAACTGACGAGGAAGGTTGCAAATATCCGCCGCAAGAGTTATACCATCCTTCTGGACATAGGTCTAATGTACTTATGGGGAATTTAGAGTGGCGGTAATGAAAAAGAATTCAAAAATGTATTCCTTTGTAAATTACTCGCACATATTTAGTTATGTAGCAAAGGAAAACGAAAATATCGCGGGATAGCGCAGTCTGGCAGCTCGCCGGGTTCATAACCCGGAGGTCGTGGGTTCGAATCCCTCTCCCGCTACTCTGTAACTGATGAGGATTGGGAATGATTCTCGATCTTGGGAATGATCCTCGATCGGCAAAAAGAATCTCTGTAAATGCGCAGAGCATTAGTTACAAACAAAATAACTGGTGCTAGGCATGTGCCTTCCCGCTTAAATCCTGGTCAGGGCGCCGGGAGCCAGTTACAAAATAATATGCGTAGTGACATAATAATTGAAATCGTACGACATATCTGCAAACGGAATCCTACTTCTGAATGCAAATATGTTCGATTATGGGTATGTCTGAAGAGTTCCGGATGGTAAGTATAAGTATTTGTTCTGATAATATATGTGTGTGGTAGGAAACAGACAGAAAACTGAACAGAGAAAGTGCTGAGAGTAAGGATATTAGCTTGGTTCGAATCCGAGCCTACGCACTCACCGATTTATGATCGGTAAACAATAATTCAGAAAGGACGTAAACCATTATGTTAAGATCATTTAGTTTTAAAAACGAAAACACATTTAAGACAGAACAAACATATGCGGATGGGTATATGTTTAAAAATGATGCTTACAAATATGGAAAACGTTCAGTATATTCAAATAATCGAGCCAAAAGCAAGATAACACAAAAGCATTCAGACTAATGAATGTATCGCGACCGGACTTTAGGAGCCAGCTGCTTGTGTATCGAAATTTTGGTGCACGAGTTGTTAGGCTCCTATTTTATTGGTCGCAAATATCAGTGATAACAATCATAATATATGCATCATTCGTATAGAGGTTATTACGCCGGTCTTCCAAACCGGATACGTCGGTTCAATTCCGACATGGTGCTCTCATCTGTGGCGGCACATACCCACGGTGAACAAAAACAAAATAGAAACGAGGATTGGAAATAGGCACTTCCTTCCTCGACTGTACCTGTAGCTCAGTTGGTAGAGCAACCGGCCTTTAACCGGTAGGTCGTGAGTTCGAGTCTCACTAGGTGCACTTATGCTTTGTTAGCACAATTGGTAGTGCGACTGCCTTGTAAGCAGTAGGTTCTGGGTTCGAGCCCCTGACAAAGCTTTCATGCCTCGTTAGCTCAGATGGTAGAGCATCCGGCTGAAGACCGGTACGTCGCAAGCCCGAAACTTGCATGAGGCACTTTGGGTACATAGTCATTATTGTACCTATTTATGCTTGTGTCGCCTAAAGGTATGGCATCCGCCTCTTAAGCGGAAATAATTCTTGGTTCGAGTCCAAGTACAAGCATTCTCGGTAGGTAGCCTAGAGGCGAAGGCAGCTGACTGTAAATCAGCCACATCAGAAACATCGTAGGTTCGAGTCCTACTCTGCCGACTGATGATCGTGTATAGCAATATATAAGATCATTAAAAAAAGTTACAAAAAGCTGACGAGGTTTCCAAAAAGTGAGCCTTATAGTGTATGTAAATAATCAATGTGTCTCCGAGGATAAACAGCAGAGTCGCCACCCTGTCACGGTGGAGATAGCGGGGTCAGCACCCGTCGGAGGCGTTCTGGTTGCAAAGAGTTTTGCGATCTGCAGTAGCAAAAATCAATCATATGTTGGCCGCATATGATAGGTTATAGACCCCGGTTAAATTCGGATATTCATATTTAATCGGTCTCTATAATAAGGTAGTACACCGTAAAGCTCTAAGCTTATCCAATCTTTTGGATGAGCTTATCTTTCATCAAAAACAAAGAATATAACAAATTCGGGGAGATATCCCGTAGAGGTAGCGGTGCAGACTGTAAATCTGTTGACTTCGGTTTCGGTTGGTTCGACTCCATCTCTCCCCACTTTCCGGCTCCTTAGTCTAAAGGTTTATGACACGGTCCTTTCAAGACTGAAATGCTCGGTTCGAATCCGGCAGGAGTCATATTTCCGTACAGGTTGTGTGCAGTTTTGGAATTGTTCTGTGTTGCAGGATATGAACAAAGCGAATCGCACCTCGGAATACAACATATTCTCCTATAGCTCAGTTGGTAGAGCGTCTGGCTGTTAACCAGAATGTCACAGGTTCGAGTCCTGTTGGGAGAGCTCGCCTGAAAGCGAATCTAAAAAAAAAGACATAAAAATTAAGACCATTAGAAATCAGTTTTTCATATGTCATTTTGAAAATGTAACAAAAAATAAGTTACAATTTTAAAACAAATGATTATATGAAAGGCTACTTGAAAAACATAATGGTCTTTCTTTTTGTATTCCGCATTTTTGTTTGCGCTTATAACGTTTTCATTAAATTTACGATGTCGCTCGTTGTGATCGGAGCTTCTCCTAATCTTTTCGACATCATAAAACGCGTAAACGAAGACGAGCAAACACAACAGTTGCCTTTGTGTCTGGATAATTCAGCCATACATGATCGTTTGAGAAGATACGGGTTCGTTCGATACCGTTTTTGGCACTCCATAATGTTAATCATGATCATCCACCTCGCATTCTTGACATACTCCCACGGTTAAAACCGTGGGATTCTTTAGATTTACTCAGCTTCACCTGATCCGAAGACCAGGATATATCTGAGGTTTTCAAGATTTATCACTTATGGGATTTCGATACCCGTGTATCTATTCTCCAAGTGAATGGTCTATGTCTGGACCTGTATTTTGTTTCTAATGTTGTGACTCTATATTAAAATCCAAAACATTGTTTCATGGATATGTTCTGATGTTTCATTTCTGTGATAAGTTCGTTATGCTGTTTTAAGAACCTGTCAAATTCGTAAATGCATTTGTCTCTGTCTGTATGTTCCAGATTGTTGTCTGTGTTCTTCAGTAGAAAAGCACTGTATAAATCTCTCTGTACTGTATTTCCGTCTATGTTTCTTTCCCTGTCATGAATGGAATGTTTTGTATAAGTATCTGATACATGGTCATACTGGCTTGCTTTAAACTTCATGGTATCGACTTTGTATACCGCTCCGCCATACAGTTCTGTTTTCTTTGTCAATATCTCGATAAACTCTGCCGGAGCTCTGTTGTTTAACGATTTTCCGAACCGTTTCTTTCGTTTATATTTATGGATCTGCTTTGTTGTCCCGTCTTTCTGTCTGATGTCACTGGTCTTTTCTGACCGCTCTGTCTTCTTCGCTTTTTTCTGCAGTCCTTTAAATGACATCTTTTCCACAACGAAGAAGGAAGAATCACGGATCAGTTCTTTGATCATCTCTTCATGGGATTGTTTGATATATGCTGATTTCTTACGGTACAGAGTTTTTAACAGATCGCGGTTCTTAAGATATGTCCTGGAATACACCCACCGGTCATGATTATTCCTGTCGATCGTTCCATCCGGTTTGTATTTCCCGGGATTTAAAGCACGGAGTGACAGATCCATGTGTTTTGAAACTTTCTTTATCTTTCTGTTATATTCATGACATTTCGGAGCGAGCTCTTTTAACATTAAAAGATCATCTGAAACTGCTGCTACAGTGGAAGTACCGATGTCGATACCGGTAATGTTTCCCATATTTCCATTCTGTGTGATCTTTTTCGGGGCATTGCCTTTCAGATATAAAACCACGTAGTCATGCCATCCGTTCGGAAACATCTTTCTTTGTATCTCACAGTAGGAAATATCGGATTTCAATGCTTCCATGATATAATCATTGTTTTTCGGGATCCGGCATTTCATGGACAATCCCATCCATTCAGTAATAAGACTGTCTTTATGGAATCTGACTCCATTTTTATTTGACTTTCCGCAGACCGTGTCGAAGTCCCGGTATTTCTTGAAATGGATCTCGTTTCCATTTCCGTACAGGACATCTTTAACTCCTGACCATACCCTGGTAGCTTCTTTTTGTACCTGCTGTGAGGATAAGCACTTGGAATACATCTCTCCACATATCTTGATATAGGATTGGAAACCATATTCAGATAAACCAAGATCCTTTATGATCTGATTCATTTCCGCAGAGAGTTGTTTCTTTAGTTCTTTTTCCTGCCTGGAAAGCTTTGTCTTTTTCTCCTTGTCTTTTTCCTTTTTCAGCAGAACGGTATATTCAGTTTTCCTGGAGACATATTCCTGGTCATTGTAGAGTTTCTGTAGTTGTTTCTTTGCATGTTTCACCAGTACGTTATGTATATGGCTTACTGCATGGAACCTCTTTCCCAGGATCTGTCTGTCATATTCAGTTAGTTTTAATAATAAACGCACTGTATGCATGGTTAATACCTCAGTTTCTGTGTCTTGAAAAATACAAATGTTTTAGAGGTAGTCATTCATATATAGAGATTGCGTCAGAACTTCACAACTCTCCAAATCACTCATGATAATGAGTGATCCCTACGACTAAAGTCGTGGGCTTTCTGCCTACCGTTCTGTAAAAGGTTTCCGGACTCATTACAAATGGATCTCGCTGTAACCATTCCTGGAATAATGTTTTTTGTACGTACGAATTTCACAGATAACCACCGTCCGTATTCCTTCCTTGTTGTTTTTCAAACGTCACTCCCTGTAAAGGCACACAAACAGGATACTGGATATTTGAAGTGCGTCTGATGTCTGTTTCACGCGTCCGATTCACAGACTTTTTTGTTCTCCTATTTCTTTTATCCACGCATGGATTTCCAGACTTGTTTTTGTTTTCCGAAGAAAAATAAGACCAATCATTTTCATTTTCGAATGGGCCATGTAGGGCTCGAACCTACGACCTGCCGGGTATGAGCCGGCCGCTCTAACCAACTGAGCTAATGGCCCTTACTAAGGAGCTACCACTCTTCTGCTCCTTGTGGTTTCCCCAAGTCGACCTCTTTTGTTTCTTCGTATTTGATGTCTTCAAGCGGTTTCTGATAATGTCTCTCTAATACTTCTTGAAGACTTCGCCGCGGCCAGTCCGTGATGATTATTTCTCTGATTCCAGTTACCATATCATTTGACCTCCTTTTTATGCATATACGAATTCACATAATTTACAATCTGCATTGGCGAATATGCCTGAAAACCAGCATCTGCAGCCCGTTCAAGTTGATACCAGTAATCGTCTACAATTGCAATCTCATCTTTTTCGTATACATATGCGGCTGCGATTGCGTTTAACATATCCAGTTTTCCATCCTGCGTTCCGACACAGAAGTTTTCAAGATTAACTCCGTACATTCTTTTTACGAATTGCTGTTTTGTTTCCATATGTCTAAATGACTCTGTTGTCGATATTAATCCCATACGGATTCCTTTTTCTTCGCATATATTCATAAACAAAGCCAGCTGTTCGTTAACCTGACAATTTTTCCAAACTGACATATCCCCTACTACCATTTTTGCATTATATTCCTCATCACCACCACTCGTATGATCTGTATGAATACACAATGTATCATCAAAATCAAATAAGATAATCTTTAATTTCGCTATATTTTGCATCTACTTTTCCTCTTTCTTTCACATCTTTTACAATTATGCCCGCATATATAAAGGCGGGGGAATGGATTTGAACCATTCTAATAGTCTTACTCTCTGTGTATTCTAATACTTCGATGCCCAACATTACACGAATGATGTATCAGTATCACACATACCATAAACCTTGTCTCAGACGTCCCACAACGACTTTCTCCTGTATGTTGGTTTACAGGAATCGCTACGTCGCCCCGCATGTTTTGTTTAACCATGAGAAACCAGTTAACAACTATGGGAGAAAAATTATAACTGGTTTCTCACGATTATAAATATGGGTGAGTTTCAAACAAAGGAATACTCACTGAGAAAATGAATATGAAACAACTCATCTTTTATAAGGCTCACTTTTCGGAAACCTCGTCAGCTTTCTAATAACTGATATGTAATGACCTCTTGTCAAGTACAAATTAACAGAAATCACCACAAAATATTATTTAATTGTCTGAAGGCACCCTGAAAGAGCCTCGGAGTATCAGTTCCCGGCATTGGCCACTCTGATATACGTGGATTGGTTACCTACAGGTCAATGGTCCGCCGTGAGCTCTATCGTCTATTCGCGTGGATCACAGATTTCTATGTGCCAACATAGTTACGTCGTAGATAGCTCGAACCTCGAAATGGCCGAAGCCCTTTCAGGATGTCTTCAGTTGTTACTTTTATTACTGGTCAGATGTATGTGGCGTAAGCCACCTTACAGCTGCTTGATTACCCACTATAACAGTGGGATGATGATGTCAAGGCTGCAAAGCACCGCCATCGGCGGCCTGGTCTTGATATCGTCAGCACGGTGTTATACCTGTATCAGGCGATATGTTCCGTCATCATGCCCCACATGAAACATGCAAGCTCACGCGCAATTGCTGTTTTAGCTACATTGTGTTTCTTACTTTTCCCAAGAACCATTTTGTAGTATCGGCGTCTTAAGCGTTCATTGGCTTTATCTGCATAAGCAATAACCTGTGGCGAATTTCCGGCTTGACGTGATTTCAGTTCCTTGGATTTGAATCCTATCTGACCACGGGCATAGCATTGAGAAGCTTCTGTAAGGAGCATACGGACATGGCGATTTCCGGCTTTGGTAATACCAAGCCTTGTCTGTCCGTCACCGCTGGAATCCTCGCCCGGAACAAGTCCAAGGTAGGACGCAAAATTCTGTGCAGACGCAAAACGCTGAAAATCACCAACCTCGACCAGAACAGATAATGCGGTGTGAGTCTTGATACCGATGAAACAACAGAGTTTCTTAACCGATTCTCTGTATTCATCCTTAGAAGCAAGTTCCTCAATGCGCTTATCCAACCGTTCAACCTTATCACTAAGAGTAGTATAGGTCAGCAGATATTCGTCGAGGATTTCTTTGTAAAGTGCCTCAGGGTTCAATGACTTAAGCCATTTGATGTGTGCTGCTGTCCAGTGGCTGTTTCCATCATAGCGATAGTTGTGGCGAAGGCAAAACGCTAGTATCTGCTGCTTGACCTTTTTGAGTGCCAGCTTATGATCATCCCTCATACGGAGGAATTCTTTTGTTTCCTCGTCTGTTGCTGTAGGGATATGAACAGGACTGTAATTATGCTGTGCGAGACATTTACCAATTATTTCTGCATCTCGTCTGTCAGTCTTAATTCTTCTTTTACTGCGTTGCTCAAGCATCGTAGTTGGAGCAAGTATCACACAGTTAACATCATGTTCTGTTAATTGATGATATAAAGTATAACCGAGGCAACCAGCCTCATAACCGCATATGAAGTTAGCATCGTTTCCGTAGACGGTACGAAGAAACTCCAGATACTTCAGAACATTTTTGTAATCAGCTTCTGTTCTCTGGAAGTGAGAACCTTTCTCTGCGTCGATTGTGTACGCACAAAGTGTAAAACTTTCTTTGTGTACATCCATTCCTACGTAAACTGTGTTATAATTCATTTGATGACCTCCCTTTGTATGCGGTAATCCCTGTTACCATTGTTCTTGTCAAACTTTAGTATACAGGTAAATCCACGAACCTACAATGTGGAGGTCATTACATATTGTCTATTTCGATATTTTTTTTAGCAATAACAAATCGGAACCGGATATTTTGGAACCGTTCTTTCGCAGACTTCTTTCATAGTACCTTTTACGATACCAGTATGATTTGTCTGCAATTATCAGGTTCCAAAACTTCCGGTTCCGACTATTTTAAGCACACTTCTTTTTGCCAGACTGTTTCCAGAAATCAACAATAAGACCAAGCATTTTTGTTCTTCTATCTGCGTCTATTGTTTTCACACAGGTTTCAAGAGCATCTTCCGTTTCTACAATAATAACTTTCTTCTTTGCTCTTGTGACGGCAGTATACAACAAAGATCGAGTCATCATGTGAGCTTTCGATTTCGGCAGATAAACAATAACTGTATCGGCTTCTGACCCTTGTGATTTATGGATTGTGTAAGAGTAGGCGAAATCCATATATCGTAAACAGGACGGATCATAATGAACGTCATCAAATCCATCATGTACTATTACTTCTTCATCTGTTATCGTCACAATAACACCAAGGTCACCATTGATATACATATCATAATCATATTCTGGGTACTTCTTGTCATACTTGTCTTTATCCTGCTTCTTTTCGGTATCTGTAATGATAATCTTATCTCCAACCATCGGGTTCTTAGATAAGTCCGCCCATCCTTTGTAACAGATTTCTTCACGAACATAGCGGTTCATGCGATAGATTCCGGCGGAATCCTGGTAAGAGGGTTCGATCAACTGTACCGCAAATGGATTTCGTTTATCGTAGTATGCAGTCATTAGTCTACAAAGCATTTTATATCCTTCATTGTCATCGCTTGTGCTTATTACAACAAAGTCATCCTGATTTGGCACAGGCATTTTACCGTCGTTGATCAGACTCGCATTTTGTACAATTGTTCCGGCGCCCTTTTGTCTGAAATTTTCTTTTAACCGGAACACAGGAAATACATTACTTGCGATCAAGTCATGTAAACAATTTCCAGCACCGATGCATGGTAACTGATGTTCGTCGCCGACGAACACAACAAGAGTTCCTAACTTTACGGCGTCTAATAGCATTTGCATAACTTCGATCGATATCATAGAACTCTCATCTACGATAATAAGGTCAGCTTCTAATGGATTTTCTTTATCTTTTGGTAAGCAATCTTCGTCTACAATATGTCCGCCGCCAAAAGGATTGTAATTGATCATTTTATGAATTGTTTCTGCAGTCTGTCCGGAACTTAAAGATGTGCGCACAGACCTTGTTAACTGTTTTGCTGCCCTTCCAGTTGGTGCGCAAAATTTAATAACTGCTTTTGGAAAATGCTTTTTATACAAAGTCACTAATCCATTTACAACTGTTGTTTTCCCAGTACCAGGACCGCCTGTAAGGATTGCAACTCCAGGACATTCTAAAATACGAAAGGCTTTTCTTTGGTCACTGCCAAACGATAACTTTAATTCTGCAGCAACTTCGTCAATCTCTTCTTCTGTGACCGTAAATGTAGACTTTCCATTATTTACAAGAGAAACAAGTTTTTGTGCTACATGGATCTCTGCATTATGATATTTTGTTAACGATACTGTTTTGGTGTCCTTGTCCAGCATGACAGAAGATGGTCCACTTTTTGCGAATACCATTGAAATATAGCATGCAGGAATTTCGACACCGTACTTACTCCGTTTACTTGCATTGTTTATTTTTTGCACCAATTCTTTTGTTGTAATATAGGTATGTCCATTATCTGCTGCCTGATGCAATGCGTTTATCACATATCCGTACACTCGTTTTGGATCCGTAGCACTGAATTTCTTCTTTTCGTTTTCAGATAAACTGTATGCGTATTCGTCTGCCGTGCGCATACTAACACCACTTGCCAGCATGATCCGATATGGGTCCTTTCTGATCGCATTTAAAATAGCTTCTGGTTTATCACTAATCTTGAGTTCCACACAAGTAGACCGAATGTGTAAGATATCATCAGTACTAACTTTATAATTAAGAAGTTCATCACAAAGTGATTTCAACACAATATCTGCTTTTGTTCTGGCTTTCAATAAAATCTTAATCAATTTATCTCCGATTCCGCTTAATTCCGGATCCATAAGAATCCGGTTTCGTAAATCTTCGTCTCCAAGAGTAAGAATATCTTCGCCGAATTTATCAACAAGCATCGTGACCTTTTTCTCTCCAAGACCTGTCATTTTTGGTTTCTTCTCCATTTTTAACTTTGCGTTTTCAGAAGAAACAATTGCACGACAGCGGCTTGTTAGATATTGAATCGTTTGCTCTCGGGAAAGCCATGTTATTTCGATCGTAGCGCAAACTAACACTTCTTGTTCAAATTTTCCGACGATTTTAACGGGCTCTCCTTTATGGACTTCAAGGATTGGACCTAAACACTCTACGAGCCCATAATGATTGCGGACGAGTTTTGGATCTAATGATTCTAACTGAAAATATACGTTCTTTTCTCCCTTATCATACTTATTGGAAACCGACTTGATGGTTCCCTTTGTTATGACTATATTTGTATTATCACTCATTTGAACCTCCAAAGATGACAACGCCGTCAGTCTGTATTCTGACGGCATTCTTATTTCACGTTCTCTTATTTGAATTTCTTCTTATTTGAAGTATTTTGACGGAAACTGGCTTGAATGAATAATTGATCTCATATCAGAAACGCCACAAAAAGCAAACAAAGTCTGTGTCAGTGCTTCGATGTCGACGAGATCAAAGAAACCAGGGATTGTTTCTTCCCAGTATCCATTGCTGCGGTTTAAACGTACGGAACCATAATTTGTACTCACATATAACCAGCTTGACGTATAACTGTATTCTTTTGCAGATACGGATGTGATCGATGCTTTTTCGATTCCAGTCGGGATCATAAGATACAGTTTATTGAACATGTCTACATAACCCATAATTCCGGTATCTGTTGCGATATCAAGACGGGTTAGAATATCGATATAGCGGTAACGAAATCCTTTTTTCGGCTCCATTAATGCCTGTGCCATATGTAAGAGGTCTAAAACAATGGCTACATTTAATGGGGCACCAGTCTTTTGAGCTGCAGTGCATAAGAAACCAGCAAGGAATTCCTGCACCTGCAGACCAACGATCGTAGCTTCTGTTCCAAGAAATTCACAAACATGCATCATAACTGTAGAAAGATCAGGTGCATTTGCTACCATTTCGTTTGTGATTCCATTCTTTTCCGTAATCTCAGGCGGAATCGGGTGTGTAGGTCTGATCAATGTAGCGAATGTATCATCTGGAATCAATACATTATCTTTAAAATGACCTCGAGCAATAACGATTCCGATCATCTCACTATTCATAGGATCTAACCCGGTTGTGTCTATTTTTACAAAATTAACATGTTTCCCGGACACGAGAATACGAGGAATCATATCTCTCCAGTTTGATTTATATACGGTTCTATATACTCTACTATTTTTAACTTCTGCCATAATCGTTTCTCCTTTTTAATCTGACAATGAGTTCTGTTACTGTTTTCTACTCATTACAAGGCTCACAAATACGATTTCTCGTCAGGAAATTAAGAATGTTTTTCAAAAATAGGTATATATTCGTACTGTACACGCATCCGTGCGTTCCATGTATTTAATTCAAACACATTGGACTCGCTTAGGCATAATGTGAACTACTCGGTTATTGAATAACCGAGCATCTTTTTGATACCCGTGTTATCCTTTTTTCGATCTTCTGGAAATAAATACCAGTACAGATAACGTTTCCGTTATACATAACCAGCAGATGTCTCCTTCAGACAGTCCAGATATTGTCATGCAATACCAGGACAGCGGTAGTTCCTATGTTCCGTATATGTATCTGTTGTCAGGTACTTATGCGGATGCTGCTCTTCGGTATGTCTGATTCCTTCCTGCATACACGATCTTCATTGCTCTTTGTAATTCCTTATGTTTATACTGATACTTCTGACACAAGTCTAAGATCTCCTGGTCTGTCGCTCTTGTCCTGATATTCAAAGATCCTACATGGTCTGCGTCATCCTCATATCCACAACAGGTACAGAAAAACGTTTTGTGTTCCCTGTTTTTCGGATCGAGGTTCTGACAGACTGGACATACCTGACTGGTAAAATCCGGAACAACTTCCAGGAAATCATACCCTTTCCAGTTCAACGTAGACAGGAGCGTTTTCTGGAGTTTTCCTCTGGCAAATACGGAAAACATCCCATTGGTATGTCTGCTTTTTCGGAACTCTTTGATATCCAGTTTTTCCACAACAGTCAGGGTATCAGGACGCAGATCTTTCATATAGGCCTTTACGGAGTTCTTGATCTCCTGGTCAAGCAGGTTATAGTAATGACGTTTCTTCCGGTAAGGCATATCCATTGTCCTTATCATATGTTCCAGACGGTCCATCTTTTTGATGAGAGAACGTCTCACATCTTCTGGAACATCATGTTTTTTCAGATAATGACGGATCGCACGTTTCTTATTCCGGAGATCAGACAGAGTGGCAAATGCCGGTTCCACTTCCCTGTGATAAAACCCGATCACGTCTGACATGGAACCGATTGCCCGGCCATCAGAAGTGTAAAAAGAGTCTGTGATCCCTGTGTCAACTCCGGTATAGGTTATTGTCTCCGGCTGTCTTCTTTTCACATCATAAGACCATCCGATACGTAAAACATTATTCCGTATCTGCATCATGACTGTACCTGCCATGTGATTAGTCTGGATCTTATGAAGGGAATGTCTGCTTGTATTAATCGGAATCTGGATCCTTTTTCCAGGATGGAACGGATCAGAAACGAAGATTACATAAGGCATTATGGTATGGTTAGACGTTTCTATCCTCATAAGCCTTGAGTCAAGAGGAACAGAACAGTTTCTTAGTACCGGAATCTGATATTCCAGGTTTACAGACTGGTACTTTTCAAGAAATTCCGTCTGTCTGAAACAAAATTCCTCGCTACTCATCTGCATTAATTCCTCTGCACATTCCTTGTGGAATTTCTGAGGAAGGGACTGCATCATGGCGATCATGTCCTTTTTCCCGTACTGAAGAATGGACATTGCGAATAAGACTTTAGATCTTGAGAAGATGCCTGTATTTTCCTGCATCAAGTCTTTTCTTATGTTGTCCATACGGTTAGACAGGTGAGTAACTGCCATGTCAAAAGCATTCTGACAGAACGCGGAATTGATCCCGGAAGGGCGTAATGACTTTTCAAGCCGTCTCATGTCGGGATCTTTCTTGTCGTTCTTTATGATCTGTAACAGGACGGAACGATCTTCATTTAAGATCTGGATATCCTGATTGACCAGTTCTGTGAATGAATCCTGGATCTGCTGTAACGCCAGGCATTTTGCTTTGTTCGGATTCCCAAACAGGAACACACTTTTTGTCAATGTCGTCTGAAATTCACTGTTTTTTCTCTTCCTTGGTTTTGGCATGGCATCTCCTCCCTTCCTAGTTTTTTTTGTTTTTGTTGTTTAGAGCCTAGATACTTGACAATTTATTTGTCTGCCATTAATAAGGCTCACAATCTGGAAAACTCGTTATTTTTCTATCTTGAGCAATGACGTTTTCATCTCGGTTATTGAATAGCCGAGGATTCCCACTTAGTTATCCTAAATATGCGTATCCAAAGAACAGACAAAAAGAAGAACCCAAATTATGGATTCTTCTTTGTTTGTGTTTTTCTGTTATGATCTACGGCTCGATATCGCCTTCGTTGTATTCCTGTTCTGGTGTCTCTAATCCGTCACCACTATCTAGGACGTCTTCTCGTAGAACTTGAGTTGTTGAGTCAAACGCTATCGTTCCAATATGTGATACTGAATTAGGAATGTTTACTTCTGATAAGTTATGACAGAGACTAAAAGCAAAATCTCCAATACTTGTTACACTGTCTGGGATTGTGACGCTGATAATCGGACAGTCAAAAAATGCCGCATTACCAATTGTTTGAACTGTATTAGGAATTGTTACATTTGAGTCAAGCCCTTTGTATCTTAATAATGCTGTCTTTGTTTCGTCTTCATAAATAAAATCACCATCTTGATATCCATTTACAACATAAGCACCCCAGTTATCTCCATTTGTATCAATTGTAAAATCTCCATTGTATATAACATTGTTAACGTTAAAAAACGCAGACTGACCAATATACATATCTTCATTGTTTGGAATTTTAAGATCAGATAATTGATAACAATCATAAAACGCATTTTCATCAATAAAGTTAATATTATCGGACATTGCTACTTCTTTTAAGTTAGGGCAGTTTTCAAAAGCGCTTTCTCCAATAGCAACAACACTATTTGGTATCGTCACTTTTTCAACCTGATAGTTATTAGAAAATGCATTATCATTGATGTATTTTACTCCATCCGGAATGATTATTTCGGTATCCATTTCAAGACAGGCTCTTAATTCTGTTTTATCTTCGTCTAAAAACACAAGATTACCTTCTACGAAACCGTTTATTGTTTTTACTCCGGACTCATCTAAGTCGATGTTTGTATTTATCAAAATATTTGGAACGGCAAGAAACGCATCTTGTTCTATTTCTTTGACACTGTCTGGAATTTTCAAAAAAAGTCTCACACAGTCACAGAATGCTCCAGCTTTTATACTTATTACGTCGTCTGAGATGTTAATATTTTTCAGATTCAAACATTCGCAAAATGTAGCAACTTCAATTTTGTTTAAATTTTCCGATAACATCACATTTTTCAATTCACTACATCTGTAGAATGCATGATCACCAATACTTGTTACACTGTCCGGAATTATAACGCTTGCAAGTTCAAAGCAATCAGCAAATGCAAACGGTTTGATTTCCGTAACAGTTTCCGGAATAACAACATTCTTAAGCGCACTGCACTCATAGAATTGATTTTCTTTAATATCTGTTACGCCTTCTGGGATTATAACGTATGCAACGTTATCTTTTAACCCAGAAGTATCCCTATAATCTTCTGATAACAGATTCAAATTTTCATCATAACAGCCCGGCTGCAACAGTTTTCCATTTCCGATTGCTCTGATTTGTTCCTCATATGTCGGTTTCATAATTTAATCCTCCTTAATATATATATATTTTCAATAAACAAATTTCAGTTACAACATAAATATGGTATGAATGTTTTGATTTATGAAAAAAAAGAGACAACCTAATGGTTGTCTCTCATCTGGTATTAACGAACCCGTAAAATTCCGGGTCGTATTCACTAAACGTATGCTTTTTACGCTTAGCAGCCTTCTTTTGGTGAACCTTGTCCGCTTCCTCAAATTTGTAGTTCGTAATCTGTCTCAAAAAGTTGTTTATTCTTGATGAGACAGAGGCATCTTTGAACTCATGTTCATGAAACCCGATCGAAGTTTCACCAGTCTTTCTTCTCTCTGCAGCATCATAATTATTGTGAAATAATCTGATGTCGAGACTTGTGTCAAGATACCATGTATCCTCGCCACAAGTGATATAGAGTCTGTCACCGTACCAGTAACAGGTTCCGTCTCTATCTGCAAACAATTTCTGGATAAGACGACATGATGCATCTTCGAACAGTCTCTGATATTTACGCCAGTTCTCACTGTAATCAGAAGCTCCATTTGCGATGTATACAAGTTTCTCACAGGTTGGACATATTGGATATCGATAACCTCCTTTCGTTTTCTCGAGAACGAACACTTCTCGACATCCTTCAGTATCCCAATCTGTGATATATGGGCAACCTCGCGCATGGATCATACGTTTACCGCCTATCGTCTGGATGAATTTGAAGTCTTTGGAAAACTCACCCGGTTCTCCATATTTAATTTGGCTCATCTCATAGAACCCTCCTTTCAATCAGTGTTAATTTGTTTCAAATTAAATATGGTTCGAACGGTAGGCAAACAAAAAGAAAAGAGCCTATGTTCGTACACAGACTCTGTTTCCTATCTTTAGTATGCCATTGCTTCGTTCTCCCTTACGAGGAAACCTTCACAAGACGGCAACTCAAAATAATCGATCGCAGCTTTTAGATTCCGGCTGTTTTCGCTTACTCTGACTCTCATATCTTCCAACTGAATCCCAAGCGGAATCGTTGTTACGATCGTTGCCAGATATTTGCAAGCAAATGCGTAGTCGCGTCCGGCAACAAGCTTTTTAAGAACGGATGCTGGAATGTCATACATTTTCAATGTCTTTTCCAGTTCATACAGATCTTCATCATCCTGCATTGAATCAATTGCATTATAAATGCTTTCGATACTTTGGAAACAACGAAGAAGTTTCTGAGCTGTTCCGTCTCCGATTCCTTTCACTCCTGGAATATTATCAGATGTATCACCGGCAAGTCCTTTCAAATCCGGGATCAACGCTGGATAAATACCCTCTTCCACCAGTGTTACCTTTTTATTGTATACGACCTGGTTTTTCATCGGCGGCGTAGGATTTGCAAACAAATTATTCATTCCACAAATTGGAGCCAAAACTTGTCGTTTGCTTTCTGCCGTCGCTTCATCTTTCTGGTAATACAGTCCGTATACGTTTGCATCATCATCTAACAATTGCAGCCAATCATGATCCGCTGTAATGAAGAATGTACTGTCAACGTTGTACTTAAACTGACTGATCACAGAACCTGCAAGGTCATCAGCTTCATAGACATCGGACCATAATGTTTTGATTCCGATATGATCGAGGATATCCTTGAATATAAGGATCTGATCTTTGAAAGCCTCTGTTTTTGGTGGCCGTTTTCCTTTGTATCCGGCATAATAAAGCTTGCGGAATGTTGTCTGACTGTTTTTGTCAAATACAACTACAAGATAATCAGCAAGAAAATGATTCTGGATACGCAATATCTGGGACACGACACCATCGAGTACCTCAATATAGTGCCCATTCTTTTGTTTCATCATCTGTCTACAAAGCATATTCTTTTTATCGATATCCTTCTCAGCTCTGATTACCATCGGTTCTGCCTTCGAATAAAATCGGTTAAATAAACATGCGCCATCAATTACTAGTAATCTGTTCATTATTAAAATCTCCTTTCGTGTGATACATTTTGATTACACATTAAATATGTATCGAGCAAATGGAGACTAATGAACGATTCCTATTTTTCTGTTATCTCTTCTGTGTCCTCATATACCGGAATCGACAGTTCGTCTCCAAAATCATCCTGCACGGATCTTTTCTGGGCTTCCATAAGAATCATGACCATAGCGGCTCTCTGTTGCTGTTCCTCTGTCATATGACTTGTTTCTTTTGTCAGCTCTGATTCTGACATTTCGGAAAGATAATCATAGAGTTCCTCATCTGTCATCTTATTAATGTTTTTTCCACATCCTGTAAGCAATCCGGCGCATACAAGAACAAATAATAATATTATGAATCGTTTTCTCATAATTTACTCCTTTTCTCTACGTATTCGGCTGCGGTATTAGAACCCTAGAACAAAGGGCTGCCCATAATGACAGCCCAATATGTATGTTCCTATTCTTTTCGCAGCTTATGCTTGATCGGGTTCAGACTTAGCAGCCTTTGCGTTTTCTTCAGCCTCTTCCTGCTCACGGATCTTTTTCGCTGTTACATATATTGTGGTAGCTTCATTTGCATTATTCACAATTACATGTTTATCTTCCTTATCATCTTCTGCTTTTGTAGTCAGCAGTTTGTATACCGGAGATGATGCCGGAATCAAGTTTTCAAACGGAACAACCGATCGTGACGTATACAGTAATCCTTCACCAGGACCTGCAGTCGCCAGGAATTCAACCTGTTCTTCTGATAACTCGTAAATACGCTGCAATGCCATACGGTCTGCATATGCCTGTTTCATGATAAGAGCAAAGTCTGAAGTTGCCAGAATTGTCTGACCTTCTTCGGTTGCGATCAAGTCTGAAATATTCTGTGTAATACCAGTTGGTGAACCCATCCATTTACGTGCACGCTTCCAGATCATCTGCAGGTAGGATGCAGCAGACGGCTGTTTTAACAACAGATAAAACTCATCAATGTAGAACCAGGTACGAACCAGTTTCTTACGGTTTTCAACCATTCGGTTCCAGATATCATTCAAACATACCTGCATACCAAGCTCTTTTAAGTTGGTACCAATATTTTTGGTGTCGTAAATGATGAAACGGTTTTTGGTATCAATATCTGTCTTGTAGGAGAACAGATCCAGAGTACCAGTACAATACATCTGAATGGATGCCGCCAGGTTCTTTGCTTCTGGTTCTCTTCGACCACGAAGGATCTCATAAAAGTCTTTCAGTGTCGGGCAGATACTCGGGTCATAAGTTTTATTCATCTTTGCAAGAGCTGTCTCGTATGGTTCATACATTTTTTTTAATGTCTGGTCAACGATACTCTTTAAGTATCCGTTTAATTCGGCACGACCACCAAGCATTGTCTCGATAATACTGATTACAAAATCGACTTTCTGAGCAAATGGACTACCTTCTCCATCGTCTTCTAAGTTCAGGTCAAGTGGATTGATATGGTTCGAACCACCTGGCATGATATAGAATGTATCTGCTTTGAAGTAATCACCTAATGGTTTGTATTCTCGCTCGGGGTCGATAATGAAGATCTGGGCTCCAGTCAGACTAAGTAATGCCTGATACATCTCCATTTTTGCTGCAAATGACTTACCAGCACCAGGAGAACCAAGGATAACACCATTCTGGTTATTACTGTAGGTACGGTTATATACGATCAAATTCTTTGATAACTGATTCAGTCCGTAATAGAAACCGTTTTTGATCTGCAGTTCCTGAGTTGAGAATGGCTGGATTGCGGATGCGCTTGTAGTTGTCATGATACGGTGTGCGGAAATCTGATTATACGCAAGCGGCAATACAGAATTAAAGCCCTGTTCCTGCTGTTCGTTTAAAATAGACAAACCAACGCTTCGTTCTTTCGCTCTTGTTATAACCTGATCGGTGTACATTTCAAGGTCGTCTTTGTTATCAGCAAACACAGCAACGACAACCGTAATATGGAACATTAACTGGTCTCCGTTTGTAAGGTCTGCCAGGAACTCTCTTGCATCTTTTTGAGCACTGCTTAATTTGGAAGAAATGTTATCTGGCATCGCACCACTCTTTGTCAGTCTTGCTTGCGCTTTTACAACATCACCACCGATATTGGTAAGCTGTCCAGAAACGAAGGATACAGCTTTGTCCTGTGGCTGTAAATCGTAATAAACAGAAGCGATTACGTTTGTAGATGCCGATGTGATAGCTTCCAAAAAATCCGAATTCAAAGAAGACGGAAGTGCCTTCATAAATAAAACACGAACATATTTGTTGTCGATCTTAAAGTAGTTTCCTTTTTTGAAATCGAAACAGCTTGGTCCGATTAGATCTTTAGTAGAAATACCCTGTTTGCGGATTGCTTCGATATCGTAAATACTGTTAAAAGAACCTTCGCTACCCATATTATAGATATCATGAAGGATTTCCAAACGGTCATGGAGTGATAATACTTTAATACCGATCTGATTGATCTTTTTAAACTTCATCGTAATATCACGTTCGATAATTGCAAACTGACGAAGTGCAGCCTCAACGTTTTCTTCGTTTACGGCAATCGTCAGATACTTGTCTGCACTCAGGTTATTGTTACCTTCCTGCATTTTTTCCATAACGAGATCATTGTGAGCGATGCGCAATGTATCATACTCGTCTTCGTTTAAAGATAACAGGACACGACGGTTAAACTCTTCTGGATCGACATTACGTTTATTGATTGTGATCTGGTAAGAGAAGTTTGTCGAAAAGGTTGCAAGAATCTTCTCGAACTCTTTTAAAATCTCATCCTGTCTTAATGCTCCGGCGTCTGAATAATTGGTATCGCAAATGAGATACGATTTTGTAAACACTCCATTTAATACCTCAATAACGCCGCCGTTTGTATTTGCGTCATCATATACACGTACATATGGAATTGTATCCTGTACGCTCTTTGGTACTTTCATAGATGATTGTACCGACTGTTTTGCTGTCTTTTTCTTATTTGATGATAAAACCATATGAATATTCCTTTCTGCATACGCACTTTGTTTTCGTATTAAATATGCGTGAGTCGTTTACAAAGGAATACAAAAAGAGGAACGCATTCACTGCATTCCTCTCCTGGTTCTCTCTTATGCGAAATCTGGATATGATTTGTTCTTTTTGTGGTCGTAGATTCGGAATCTACCTTTTGTTGGTCCAGATTTCTTTGTATTCTTTTTACCCTGATCTTCTTCATCCTGTTCGGCGCCTTTCTTTTTGGAAGCTTTTGTTCCATTCTTTCCAGACGTCTGCTGTTTTGCAGCTTCCTTCTGTTTTTGCGCCCACATGATGTCATCGTACGTATTTGTCTTATACATTCTGATTTTTGGAGCCTGTATCCGATAGATATAATACTGTTTCGCGAAGTCTTCCGGTTTCATTCCATATGTGATCTTTTCACCGAATGCAAAAAATAATGGGATTGCCATAATAATTACGACGGTCAGAAATATAATTCCTAAATCAAATCCACTTTTATATTCTGTATATCCGATCAACACAGATGGAACCATGCCGATACCGAGACAGATTGACTGTCTCATGGTAAACGGACCAAGGAATTTCGCATCATAGCTACCAAGACTCTTTTGCGTTTTTCTGTGTACTGCCATAATAATTCACCTTTCCTTACAAAATCTCTTTTGCTTTCTGGTTAGCACCGATTGCCGCACCAGCAATTGCTGCCTGACATGCGACTGCCATCCAGAATGATCCATTCGTGGTATCTTGTAAGAAGCCACCAACAAGTAATGCTCCCGCTTTCGCAATGATTGCCATGATAAGTGCTACCAATGCGCTTCCGAAAATGGATTTCAGATGTTTGACACCAGGACTATTTGCTCCTTCAAACATATCTGCGCACGAGATTGGTGCAACTGCTACACGCCAGCCAATATCAAGGGCTCTTGAAATGATTGCAAAGTCAAAGGCGATAATACAGATCTGATGCAGAACATAAAACAATAACGCCTGGAAGAAAGCAATCGGATTCGGTGTTTCTTTTTTCCATGCTTCTACCGCCGTAGTAATCGCAGACTCTCCATCTTTGGTTAATGTTTCATCTGAAAGTATATATCCTGCCGCATTTTCCGATATCTTTAAGAAGGCATTTGTGATTTCCGGGATATGAGTGATAACAGCCAGTGCAAGAACTAAACCGATCATCATTTTTCCGAGCGTCTCAATTGTTAGATTCTCTTTCGCAGATTCTGTTAACAACGCTTTTAAGAAAAAAGTCGCAATCAATGCAAATCCGATAACTTGAATAAAACTATAAGCGCTCTGGATTGCGCCCCAGAAACCTTCTTTATATGCCCCCGTGTTTAGAAAAAGCCACTTTTGAATGTCATCAAGGTATTTCATGCTCAAAGAGCTTTCCATAAAACTTTTCGATATTCCAAACATAATGTTCTTTCCTTTCTGTTTTTCTTATCCAACAAACCCGAACATCGTAAAGATTGCCCTGATACTAACAAGTGCGATTCCTGCCATCAAAAAACGAATTCCGGTATTTCGATCTCGGTCATCCTCCGTCCGGATACCCATAACAATCTTAAAGATTCCACAGGTACATAAACCTAGTGCTCCCCATGTCGCTATCGTTGCTATCTGTGTTACAATTGCGTTTACCCAGTTTGTTGCATCCGTGTTACCTGTTAGAGCTAAAACACGAATTACATTCAATAAACTATCCGCAGCAAGCATTCCAACAGATGTCATGATCATTTTTGATGCAGTTACGTAAGAGTCGCTGTTTTCCTGCGCAATTGCAATAACTAACGAAATAATTGCGAATAAAAATACGACAACACCAACGTATGTTAAAGCTCGCCCAACAACTAAAATGATATTAGCTGCCATTTGGCGCCCAGACGTTGAGGAAGTCATATTTTGGATACCAAGTACTTTGATTACGCCGGAAATGCTTATAAAAACAATACCGGCGCCAAATAACATACCGGAATCCATCTTGCCTTTTGAGTCTTCGGAAGCCATTGCGACTATAATCTTCACGACAGCGATTGCGATTAGAATAGCTCCGACCGCAACGCATGCATCTGTAAGAGTGGTATTAAGGCTTTTTACGGCAGAAACAGCACCTGATTGTGTTTTATTAACTTCATAACCACCAAGTGTGTCTGCTACTAATAATCCAGATGGCCCAGATAACGCGTACGAGAGGGAAAGTAAAGTGTTTGTTCCCATGCTTTATACCTCTCTTTCTTTGTCTCTTATTTGAAGAATAAGTTTAAGATTACGCCCATGGATAACAGTGCGATTGCCGCAAGTAAGTTTAAGATTGCCTTGTTTCGACCTTCGTTATCTTCGTTACGGATTGCAAGTACCAGGGTAAAGATTGCTACGATTGCATACAGACCACCGCCGTATGTACCGATTGTTGCGAACAGGTTCTTTACACCTTCCATGATCTTGTTACCGTCTGTTCCCTGATATGCTGTAAAGCTTCCTGCAAGTGCAGTTGTTTTCATGGATAATACGGTTGCTGCTGTTGTCAGTGTCATTGCGCCCTTATTTAAGGTCTGTCTAAGTTTCTCAGTCATCTTCATAAATTTTTCTCTCCTTATCTTGACTTAGTACTGATAGTTACGTTGTCAGAGTTAAACAGCGTTGACCTGCACTAAGAGGGATAAGCGCAGACCAGACTGCTTTCTCTCTGACGTACTTAAATATGGGTGGCGCATTTGCAGACTAATGCACTTTTTGTTTCTATGTGAGACTTAGTTCGACATTTGAATGTTTTTAAACGAAACAAAGGACTACGGTATCCGCAGCCCTTTATTAAAAGAAGTAAAATTATGAAAGATTTTGAGTAGCCAGATCGTAAACTGTTGTCTGTTTGCTTTCTGACATACTATAAATATGGATGAGTTCTTTGCAAACTAATAATCGTTTACAAAAAGAAAGGCTACACATCAAGTGCAACCTTTCTATAGATATCGATTATTGTTATCCGAACATATCGTCGATCATTTCGGATTCAGATTTTGTCACGATCTTTGGGATATCGCCAGTCTCATTTCTAACTTCACAAATTCCATTTTTGAGACCTCGCGTTAACATTGCGCGATCCTGATCATTCAAGTCTTTCACAGCAATTTCGCCGTTTTCGTTTACTATTCTTTCGATATCAGCAATACGTTCGTCTACAGTAGATGGGCGCCTAAGTGTTTTGTCTCGATTCATGTAAACCTTTTCTCCGGCGCCTAAAAAACCATCTGAACCCGCTCTTGGCTGTACACGTGTGAATCTTCCATTGACTGCTTCTCTTACCGGTCTTGGTGGTCGTTGCTGTGGTCTTTGGAACATTCCTCCAGTCATACCCGGTATCATCATAGGCGGTTTTGGAATTTCATCTGGTGACGTTACGATCTTTTGTTTTACTATTGTTTTTGTTCCATCGTTTATGATTTCTGTAATTATTTTTGTTACGGTTGGTTGACTCATATTCTTTTCCCTTTCTACCTATCGTAAATTTGCCGGATCTTTCTTTCCTTCCGAACAACATCGATATTATATTTTGTCCTCTGAGCAAATCTCATAATTGTGTCCGATTTTGATCCGTATTCAATTTTGTGTTCTTTGTGTGCTGCAAATGTATTCAATATACGTTCTTTTTTAGATTCTGCCATAATTTACTTACCTCCTATGACGTTTACAGTACGAAGCTGAATCATTTCGTAAACAATTATTCGTTTGCTCTCTGACATACCATAAATATGGACGAATTATCTGCAAACAAATAACCGTTTACGAAAAGAAAGGCTACACATTAAGTGCAACCTTTCTGTTAGTTCCATTATTGTTATCCGAACATATCATCAATCATGTCGGCTTCAGATTTTGTAACAATCTTTGGTGGTTTTTCCGGTTCCCGTTTTACTTCGCAGGTTCCATCTTTGAGACCACGAATCAATAAAGCACGATCCTGATTGTTCAAGTCTTTTACTGCAACCTCATTATCTTTGTTTGCGACCTCTTTTACATCAGCAATACGTTCCTCAACAGTAGCCGGACGCCTAAGTGTTTCGGGACGATTCATGCGTGCCTTTTCTCCGGCGCCTAAAAAGCCTTCTGCACCAGCTCTTGGTTGCACACGTTCGAATCTTCCATTAACGACTTCTCTTGCCGGTCTTGGTGGACGTTGTTGCGGTCTTTGTATCATTCCGCCTGCCATACTAGAAATTGCCGGAACCTGAGCTTGGGTGTTATTCTGTCCGGAAGTCAAAGCATCCGGTTGTGGAATTGTTACCGTAATAAGGTTTTCTTTCTTCTGTTCGATGTGGAAGATACGTCCGATCTGCAATTCATTATCAAGCTGGTCTTCACAATGATCATCGAATGTTTCTTTCCATCTTGGATGTTTCAAAGCAATATATTTCTTATCTCGGATCGGATTGCTCGTATTAACAATAATAAGACACTCGTCTTTTGGCATTGTTCTGATATTCTCTGGACGCAGCAAAGATTCTGCATTGTCAGATAATGAACCTCCATTTGAGCCCTGTACAATACCTTTTCGATCAATGTTGATAGATTCTGACTGTACTGTTGTCTGACCGATCAACTCAGAGAATAACTTACAGTCATCAAGATCGTTTGCACCAAGTAAGATCGTGATCGAACAGTTACTCATAATCTTACCTTGCTTATCGTCATACATTTCCTTCAACTGAGCGACAGACTGTACGATGATATCAGCTGAAATACGCAGAGAACGGAATGTTGCGATCATGGTATCAAAGTTTGGAAGTTTTCCGACATTGAAAAACTCATCCAGAATAAACCGCACATGACATGATAGCGATTTTGATCCTTTGTGGATTTTTCCATTGATCGCCGCATCAAGTACGATCTCAGCCGCTCGTCTACTCTTGAATTCTTCCAGAACTTCGCGAACTCCATTTTGATCCGTATAAACGAGCCTGCAGCAAGGCCACGGAATGAATCCATTTTCATCCGGCTTTAAAAAGGCTTCCTTAAACTCCGGATCTTTCTCCATTCGTTCGTTATCATCTTCGAGCACTGCTTTCTTGTATTTCTCCTGACGTCTGATGAGCTCCTCTTTTTCATCCTGTTCTGTCTTTGTTCCGGCTACGAATGGTTTGCTTCGAAGTGCAACGGTATCTCCTTTTGTGAGTAACCAGCTCTTTTCGTTAACAACATTACCATATCGATATAAAACGTTAAAAAGCTGTGTGAACATCATAGCTGCCAGGAAGTTGAAATCCTTTTTCTCTGCTGGAATGATTGCAAACAGTGCACTTTTACGATCTGCCATTGTTTCCAGATGTAAGTCATCGCCTGATAACATGTTTGCGATCTCAGGTGTAGACATAAAACCGAGACGTACACCTGCCGAAATCAAGATAGACTGTTTTGTCTTTGCAGTACCCTTTTTAAAGGTTTGATAACATGGAAGTGCTGGGTTTGTAGGATCAAAAGCTGGATCTTTAGGATCAAGCAATCTCAAGAATTTCTTATCGAACTCTGTTGCTTCTGCTTTTTGTCCTGGTCTAGTCTCCGGCTCATCTGCTTCCAGATACATTTCGTATACGGTTTTAAATGTCTGTTTTTCTGGCGGACAGCAAGTGTAAATATAATAGAAAATCATAGTAAAGAAGTTCTGTACCGCAAGAGAGAAGAACTGATCATCACCACCGCCTGCATCCGGGTCATCTGTATTCTTAATAAAGGTATCAACAAGAGTAACAACATCCTGCGGACAATACAGATAATGGAATGGGTTGTACCGGCATCCATACTGGGCTTCAGAAACGTTGAATATCTTTACGTCGTATCCATGATTCATCAAAGCCTTACCACACGATGCCGCAAGTTCTCCTTTCGGGTCCGTTACAACGTAGTTACTGTTCATCTGTAAGATGTTCGGTTTAACGTATGTAAAGGATTTACCAGAACCAGTCGCACCAACAATCAGTGCGCAGGAGTATGTATTCGTTCCTTTTGGTTCCAATGAATAGCGCACATGCTCACTGAGAATCATATTTCCAGTCTTCCCACTATTCTCTTCCGGTTCGCAAGGTTCATCTGCACCTTTTGGTTCTGCAAAATCCTGGTTGAATTTCTTGATATTCTGCCATGCCATGTCACCGTCTTTCCGATAAGAACGTCTTCTATAACGGTCTGCCATAATATAACTGATTGCAAAACAACATAACCAGGCAAAGGAAAACAGGACTAATGCGGTTGGATCAAAACTTCTGGTAGTAAGTCCGAAATTCTGCTGATCGTTCATCGCCATAATATCACCAAATGGAGTACCAAGGCCTTTGACGACCTTCATAAGACCAACATCAGTTGATACATCATATTTTGCAAACAGTCCGGTTTTAATTCCCTCGAAGGCAATGATCGGGTACACAGCAAGAAAACAGAATACTGTGATTGCTACTTTATTTACCTTTCCGTTTTCGTCTTTTTCGAACCACGACTGTATGGTTTTAATTACTTTTGGTTTCGCTCTGGGTGCTGATTTCTTTGTAAGTTTTTGTTTTGTTTTACTAGGTGTTTTACTCATGCAAAAACCTCACTTTCCATATTTTGTCAACCTAAATATGGGCAAGCGAGAAGCAAAGAAAAGCAAACAAAAAGAGCCACCATGTTGGTGACTCTGATTGTTTTCGTTTTTTTTTACTGTGGCCATGTCCAACCTGCTGGCTGCTGTACTGGAGCTGCCTGTGCTGGAGCGGCTGCCTGTGCTGGAGCTGCCTGCTGAACAGGTGCCTGCTGTACAGGTGCCTGCTGTACTGGAGCTGCTGCCTGAGCTGCAAATCCGGCTGGCTGTGCTGGAGCGGCTGCCTGACCGTAGAATGCAGTCGGTGCAAATGCTGCAGACACGTCACGTCCGTTTCCACTGTTCTCATCTGGAACGAAGACATCAGGTTTTGTAGCAAACATAACGCCGTCTACATTTAAGTAGATACGTCCATCGTTTTTGCCCTTGCTTAATGAATAAGCAACCTGAACAGGTCCCTGATAAGATACCGGTTTGCCTTCAAACTCTTTCGAGATGTCGACAATCTGTCCGTTCTCGGTAGCGTACAGTTTCGGCATTCTGTGTCCGCATCTGCACTCTACGAATGTAGCAGAACCGTCCTTGTTTGGTTTGAAGCCAGACACGATGATCTGCTCCATGATGGTTCCAATACCATCACCAGAAATCACGCGAGCATCTTTCACGTTAAACTGGAAACCGGTGATCGGTTTCTGGCTGAGTTTATTATCCTGCATCTCTTTCAATGCTTCTTCCTCAGTCTTTGCTTTTGTAAGGTATCCATGTCTGGATAACTCTCCTCCGATTACTACAGATCCCCTTCCTGCGTCAAGTACCTTTGCTAAATCTGCCTGATAAGCCATTGGATTCATTCTCTGTGCCATTTTTAATTCCTCCTGATTGTTCTGGAGCTACTGCAATACGATTGAGATCAGGCTTGTTTTCGAGTCCTGTCGTTACGTATCTTATTTTTATCTCGCTCCATTATTTTTTTTATGTTTATTTGTTTCGTAGATAAATATGGTATGCGTCCTTGCAAAGTAAAACGAATTATTGAGTACAAGGATAAGGAGGACCGTAGCGGTCAACAGAAACAAATGAATCTGCTATCTTTTCTCATCCTTATCCTTTTCCTTAGCCATAACTATTCGTCTTCACTTGCAATCTCATCAAACATGTCTCCCATATAGGCAGACGGTTCTTTCGTTTTCAGATTCATCGTAATATTGCTGTTTAATGCTGCGTTGAATTTATCAATCTTGTTATCCGTCAATCGGACACCAACAAGATGAGGTGTAATTGTCATATGCAGATATTCGGTCTCATTATCGCCTTCTAATGCACATGTCATAAAACATGGTACTTTATGTTTGAGACATAACATCTCAACTTCTCGGAACTTTTCTGTAATCTGTCCCGTAAATTCTTCTCTGGTTGTCTGATCCATAATATTGTTTTCCTTTCTTTTTGAACTATTTTTCTTTAAACTCCGGTAAATGATTGCGCCGCTTTAAAGAAATCCCTGAAATCGTCCTCGTCATCTTCGTCTTCATCATCTTCCGATTTCGATGCTTCCGGCGCCAACAATGGTTGTTCTGATTTTTCTGTTTCTGTATATATCGAAGTCGGATTTATAGGTTCCGCATATTTTGGTTCCGATACGGCAGATACAGATTCTTCCTGCGATGTAAAAGTTGGAACCGATTGTACCGGAACCGATTGTGCCGGAACCGAATCATCAATTCCCGGAACAATGTCTTTTGCCGTAAGTGTCTCTGCTTCCACTTTTTCGTGTTCTGTTTTCTGGGCTTCTCTCATACGCATACCGATATCGTTTGCGGTAATACGTCTTGTAACAAATCCGTTTGCTACTCCGTATCCAATAAATGGAATGCGAGGAATGTATGCACGAATCAGAGCTTTCACAAACGCATTCGCATATCCATATTTGATTTCGTTATGCAGCATATCAATTACTGCCTGTTCTCTTGGATCATCCGGATTCAAAGTCAGATGATATTGAATGGTTGTCGGTACATAACCTAAATCAACGTCCTCATAACTGATTTCCGGCGGCTCATACGGTTCTTGATTTACATAGGCAACAAGAATGTTTCTCACTTCTTTTGAGAACGAAAACCCGTCCGCACGATAAAGTGTGATCAGATCAAGATCATGCTGTCTATGTAAACGCAATGTCTTACTTTTTTTCATAAAAACTCACCTTTTAATCCTTTCACATGATCGCAAACATCATGTAACGATATAAATAGTACCCTCTGGCATTGATATACACGATCGGCATTGTTGGTTCGTTTACGTTGCCTGGGACTACCTTTAATCCGGAAATACCTTTTAATCGTTCTGTAAAATAGTTACACCAAGCAGCTCCGGTACCTCCAGTCATAATGATCCTCTTAACATCGAACACAAAGTCTTTAACACTTCCGAACGCTTCTGCACATACCATATTGTTTGCTTTTTCCAGATAGGTAGAGATTGGGTATTCTTTATCCTGCATTAAAACAAAGTCGCGAACTTTTACTTTTCCAGTACGCAGAACCTGCTGCATTTCCGGGATCGAAATATCGGCTCCAAATTCATTCTGTAACAGCTTTCTTGTTTCCTCAAGAACCCGAAGCATTCCGAGATTTGTATCTGTATCTAAGCTTGATAACTGATTATTCTGAACGACGAAACGATCCCATGTTCCGAATCCGCCATCTAAAACCATGACGTTTGCTTTTCTGTAGATCTTATAATCCTTTGACCAATGTCCGTCACTGTTGATCACGGTTGAATAATAGGTTCCCATTGGTTGATACATGATATCAAAATGGTCTTCTGTGATCGTAATATTGAATTCTTTTGTAGTTTTACCAATGGTCAGGCGGAAATGATGGGTTCCGATACATACAGATTTCAAATATGCGGCGTCCCTTGTGATGTAAGCAGGTGGTAATCCTGTCTGAAGAAACACATCACTGCCATCCGTCTCTTTATTCCAAAGAGCTTTTCCTAAAACCGTGCGGAATACGACAAGAAAACTCGGGTGCAAGTAATGGTTACGGGTATACAATGAATTCTCATCGATTCTTGTATTTGTTGTAATGGACCGGTATGCCATATTACCAACACAGTATTTCACGCCGGTTTCCAAGTCTTCGTATACCATGTCATCTTTTCCAAGCTCACCGAATAGTTCGCCACTTAACTTCTGGCAATAGTTTGGGAAAATAAAGTATCCGTCCTCATGCACGCATTTTGGACCAGAATACCCCATGTCGATTCCTAAAATGTGAGTGCCATCAATTTTAGGAAACAGAAACTGTCTGTTTTCTGTTCTTGTTGCAAATGCTTTTGTATCCATAAATTTATATCTCCTTATTGGTACTTTATTTGTTGATATCTTAAATATGGGTAACGAAGATACAAAGGAAAAATAAGAAAAAGGATAGTTAAAGATAAGAATTAAATTATGTACACTAATCTCAGAACACAAAAAGAGCCATCATGTTCGATGACTCTTTGTTTTGTTTACGCAATGTTTTAATCAATAGGAATCGCAAACTGCTGCACGAGACTTTCGTACATAGGCTTTTCGCATCCAGGATTATTGTTTACGTTTTGAGTAACTGCTTCATCTGGGATGCCAGCATATTTTGCAGCCGCCCAAAGTAGTGGGATGTACCCAATTGAATCCGTTCTGCTCTGATTTGCTTTGATAAACGCTAATGCAGATTCCTTATCAAGCATCCGAACAGTATCAATCAAAGTTGTGATCAGATTGCTTACTTCATCTTTCGGAAGCTCAATTGGTTTTCCAGCGATTCCTTTGATGTTTACATCATAAATCTTAGACTCCATTGTGTTTCTCATCATGGTTACAAACGACTCTGAAACATTTGCATACTTAAACCATACATTAAGTGTTCCTTTGTCTGTTTTCTCCACGAGTGTTTTAAGATTTGGTAATTCCATAGTTGCCATTTTAATTCCTCCTTGAATGTCTTTTATTTATGTTATCCTAAATATGTGCTAAACGAATTGAGGATAAGGATAAGAAATTAATTAGACTAATATTCTTTTCCTCATCCTTTCTCTTTTTCTTAAAAATCGCATGCTTTTAATTTATACCGATCAGTTTCCGGGATCGAACCATTTCTCAGGTTCACTGCATGTTTATCTATGATCGTATCAAGCATATTTCGTACCGTTCTTGCGTTACCGAAGTCTGGCTGACTCTTTTTGTACATGATTTCATTAGAGAATGCATTCAGTAGTTTTTCAGAAACAAGAAGATTCTTTTCATGAGCCATTTCTTTAAAGATCTGTTTTAGTTCACCAAGATTATATTCCTCAAAATGTAAATGATATTTGATACGGGATTCAATACCTGGATTACTTCGCACAAGTTTTTCCATTTCCTTTTCGTATCCGGCAAAAATGAATACAATTTCGTCTCTGTGGTCTTCCATTGCTTTTACAATTGTTGCGATTACTTCCTGTCCGCCGCCGTTTGAAAGTAATGCATAAGCTTCATCAATAAATATTACGCCGCCCAGACTTTTCGTGATCAGCATGTTTGCTCTCTTACTGCTCTCACCAACAGATAATCCATTAAAGAAGTTACCATCGATCTCCACGCATTGATTCTTCCTGATATACCCATATTCGTATAACAATCCAGTCATGATTCTGGCTACTGTTGTCTTTCCGGTTCCAGGCTTTCCATAAAACATCATGTGCATGGAACTTAATGTCTGAGTTCTGTTATATTTACGCCGTTTATGTTTATCTTTATTATCTGATTCTGCTTTCTTTTCGTAATCCATTCTCGCTTCCATTTCGTGGATTCTGTCTTTTACATTCTGCAGCCCAATAAGTCGGTCTAATTCTTCGTGACAATTCTGGCTGCCATCATGACAGATCGTTTTAAAGGTTGTCGCACTTAGGATTCGCTCAGCATCCAGTGTCTTTTGTCTGTCAATCGCTTCTCTCTCTTTGCGTGACAGCTGAGAAAACTGACCATGCGTTTTACTTAATCCGTTTTCGTCATATTCCACAAGGTCACGAAGTTTCTGTCTCCATTTTGCAAGAAAAGGAGTTACAATGATTCCTAGTGCGGCCAGGATTAAATAAACTGCAGACGGAATTGTGTTGATCATTGTTTTAAATACATTGACTGTCTGCGCATTTTCGAATCCGTTCACTTTTGGTTTCCCAACCGTTGTCATGAATAACCAGACACAAAAAATACTAAATACGATCACGCTGACTGACAATATAATTGATAGATAATATAAAGTATTATACTTATTCTTATTTCCCATTAAATTACCTCCAACAGTTTTTCATACTCTGCTTTCATATCCTGAAATGCTTCTGTGCTGCCGCCTTTTGCATCCGGATGTAATGTTTTCGCAAGGTTTTTATACCTGGTAGTGAGTTCTTCTTTTGTTTTGCATCCTTTAAAGAAAACGGATTGATCGGATGCAGACTGCTGATTCATCTGTGTGTTTCTATATTCCCCATATTGTCTCTTATATTCATTCCAGGACCTGTTATATTTCGAATTACCATTACCGGCGCCAAAAAACATGTCTTTTATCTCAAGGTTTCTAAGTTCTGTCAAGATATCTTCGAAGACATATAAATCGGCGTCCATTGCCTGTAATACATAATTAAGCCCGATCACATCATTGATTGCGATACAGTCTTTTGCTCTGGTGATATAATCTCTTATTTCTGCATGCTTTTTATTTGCCGATGCAGCATAGGTCTGTATGATTCTGGATGCATCAGCGTCATATTTTGCAATTGCTTCTGTTATCTTTGCATTCACTTCGGTTGTTATTGCTGCAGACAAATCATTATATCGTTTTATAAGCTGGTTACATCGACCAACCGGAGATTCATCCATTATGATCCGATTCGTTGTCCGTTTGTATTTCGGATTCGGTTTTATTAGAACCATAACAAGCACAGCAAACACAATCAGAATAATCGATAATGCGATTGGTAATACAGCTCCTTTATTTACAATTCCTTGTATAATTCCAAGAGTTGTTTGATTTGTAGGTAACATATATTCGTATTCCTTTCTTTGAATCCTTAATGTTTTTCGTTACCAACAATAAGGCTCAAAAGCATCCAAATTCGTCATCTTTATCATTAAATATGGCAGGATCCGGTACAAAGAAAACAGAGTCCGTTTCCTATTACAGGTTACAAACTCTGTTTTCATTAACAATTGGATCCGAAATCCGCTTTAACGTCCATCAATGATGCTGAAATCTGGATTTTCTGATTCAAAATCACTCAGTATATCCATTGCATCATCTGTGTAGCGTCCAAAGTTTTTGATTCCTTCGTCAAACTGATCACCGATGTCGCCAGAAATATCGATACCGTCTGTCTGTGTACGATATGGTTCAATACGTTCAAGAGCTTCCGCCATCAACATATAATCACCATTCAACAACAGAACCTGTGGCATATTCTTGGTCTGTTTACATTTATCAACAATGATCTGCAACTCATCGTTTCTATTGTTGACCTGCATCAATCCAGAAATGGTAACAACCTGATTGTTTTGGATAACACCCTTGCAGCAGTTTTTGTCTGAATCGTAATTAGACGGGAATACAACACAAGGAATAGTTTCTCCGTATTTATCGATCAAATCGAACACACACATCTTTTCCATCTTTTTGGTTTCGATCTCTTTAAATTTCGAAACGATACCAGTGACTTTGTCTTCGTCTCGTTTTGCATTACCCGGGTCACGTTCTTCGTATACCTCTTTTACATGGTTAACGGTATAATCATCGCTGATTTCATAGTCATCCAAAGGTGATAACGAAGCCCAGGTTCCGAGATATTTGATCTCATACATAACCTTGTCAGCATTTGGTGTCGGATATGTTTCACTAAATACAACGTTACTTAATGCTGTCTGAGCACTTTCGTATTTTGTGGTCCAATCTTGTACCTTTTTCTGCTGAGATGCAGCTTCTTTTTCTGTCGTTATTGTCATGGAAGCAATTTCATCCAGTTTTGCTCTACAGCTTAATACTGCGCTGCGAGCTTCTGTGTATTCGTCTACATACTGGCATAACTCTTCACGACTATCAGAGAAACAATCCATAGCACCGGATAAACAGAGTGCGTCATATTCGTTTGATTTTAACTGAACCCGATTAAGGAAATCATTCAAAGTTGTAAACGGACCGTTCTGGGTTTTCTCATCAGCAATCACATCACCTGCACTCTTAAGTCCGGTGATACAGGAAAGTCCGAATCGAATCGTACCATTACCACGAACAGAATATGGAGCTGGAACATCATCTGTCGCCGGATCGCATACCATAAAATTCGAATCCGACTTATTAAGATCAGGAGGTAAGATATCGATCTTTAAAGTCTTACAATCTGAAAGCAATTGTGGTAATTTATCACGGAATTCAGTGATTGCACTGCAAAGGTACTCTTCCGGATAGTAATACTTCAGATATGCAGTCATATAAGATACAACAGAATAAGCAGCTGCATGGGATTTATTGAATCCATATTTTGCGAATGGAGTTAACTGTTCCCAAATCTTTGCAGCAACTTCTTCTGTGTACCCACGTTCGAGGGCTCCTTTTACAAAGTCAGGGAACATTTTTTCAAGGTCTTTTGTCTGCTTCTTACTCATGGCACGACGCACGTTATCGGCTTTACCAAGACTGAATCCACCGATTTCCCTTGTGATCGCCATGACTTGTTCCTGGTAAACTGGGTATCCGTAAGTTTCATTCAAGATACTGTCTAAAGCTGGAGCCATCTGTACGAATGATGATGGCGTTCCGTTGAATTTTGCATCGATGATATCTGGAATGAAATCCATTGGACCTGGTCTATAAACTGCGACTGCCAAGATTAAGTCTTCGAATGTAGTCGGTTTTAAACTTCTAAGCATTCCTTTCATACCATCTGACTCATACTGGAATACAAAGTTTGTGAAACCATCTGCAAACATTTTGATAACGGCTGGGTCATCGAATTTCAACGAATACATATCAAGATGAACGCCATATTTCTTCTCAACACGCATGCAGCAGTCTCTGATTACGTTGATGTTTCGAAGACCAAGGAAGTCAAATTTAATGAAACCAAGATCAGATTCGGCAGCCAGCATATCTGCCTGGATTGCTGGTTTCTGTGTTGGGTCATCTTTGTCTGTTGGTGCAATCAGTGGGATAAAATCAGCAATCTTATGATCCATGATTGCAATAATTCCGCCTGCGTGCTGGCTGTTTCCTGTCATTAAGCCTTCCATACGTTCTGCCATATGGAAAATATTTAAAGCATCCGGATCATTCGCAAACTCACTCTGGATAACGGAATCGATTTCCGATAATGAGTTTGCGGATCTTGCATACGCTTTTAACTGGGTTTCAATAGAATCGTATGCTTTTGTGTTAAAACCTTTTTTAAAGGCGTATAATTTTGTTGCGTTAATAACTGCCTGTAAAGGACCCATCGTTGTTTTCGTCATAATTCCGGCAACACGATCGGCGCCATACAGTTTTGTCACGTGATCGATTGCAAATTCACGCGCAATTTTTCCGAGGTCAGTGTCAATATCTGTTTACTTATTGAATTGTATATACAATTATCAAATATTTTGTATATATTTCAATCCTTCTAATAGTTTCCTATTAGCCTAGACTATATCTTCGTAACAATTACAGTTACGTCAAAGCACTTCCACCGGCAACTCATCTTCCGATGTACTCCCACTACGGGATAGTCGTTACACTTTACTGCTCCCTCTTGACAACATAACCATGTGTTTTCTTATTATGTAAAACATCATACGATATCTCACGAGAAGATATCGAAATACCAAGTTCTTCGCTGAAATATTTTGATAGTTCAACATATGATTTAAAACTTTTTGAGAAACGCTCTTGTCCATTAATATCAATATAATATAAGCGAACTTCTCCATGTTTTCTCGTTTCTGTGCGCGACTTATATTTACATCGTGTTTGCTTTCCATCATACTCGATTCGAAACTCACCGCATCGTAAATATTTATCGAGTGAACTAAAACTTATTCCAAATTTCTTATTCGCATACCGGGCTGCTTTTGCAATCCCTTCAAACTCACCGATAAGTTCATCATTCCGATATAATTTCGCTACACGATAATTTCTAGTCGGTCCCATTGTTGAGTAACTATCGTTAAGATTTTCTTTTCTCGTGCACCATTCCAGATTTGTATAATAACAATTCTGTTTGTTCTTATCTTTATGGTTAACTTCAGGAAGATTATCTGGATTCGAAACAAACGCTTTTGCAACAAGTCTATGTAATAATGCTCTTTTCCGGATTCCATCTATTGTTATTGAAACTAATAGATAATTCCCTCGGCTATCAAGAGATGATTTTAATAACTTAAATTCGCCTTTTCGTGTACTATATACTTTTCCACTCTCGCTTACATAATATCCTTCTGCATCCGGAATCGGTCTTACTTCCTCACCATCATAGTAAAAACTTGGTTTGTAAATATCTTTTGGTACATCATTTGCGTATGTTATGTTATTCAATTGTTTATTCTCCTTAGTTTGAAATTAAGGAGCATATGTAGTTTAAATAGTAATCTATTCACTATCAGAACAGTCTTAGCACGGTATTGTCAGCTAACTGTATCCTATGCTCGTTCACACTAAATATGTGCATCCGTGTAACATAGAAACAGTCCTTAGATTCTCTTACGAAGCGGCTTCGTCTACAGTTTTACTGTCTGTAATCTTTTACAGAGTCACATCTCGTTGTAACGCTTGGTGACCAGTCTTATTCAACTTCTACCGTTAGCAGGTGTGTATGTTTTATACATACACAAGGAATTTTCTTTTCCTTCTGATTAGCAGTAACTAATCAGACCTACACCTCTGAGTAATAGAGTCCACAATGAATGCCCGATCTGTTGACACATTTTAGGCATGGATGCTCTTTCTGGATTCAAGAATCGTTCAAAGAGCAGGTTGTACTTGATTGGATCCAACTCTGTGATACCACTCATGTAGCATACAATGGATCCTGCACCAGAACCTCGTCCTGGTCCGATATTCATATATTCATCCAGGTTCTTGCAGACACAGATAACGTCCGCAATAAACAGGAAATACGAAGAGAATCCCATTTCTGAGATAACGCTCATTTCGTAATCGAATCGTTTTTGTAGATCGTCATTCCATTCATCTCCATATCGTCCCTGAATGCCGCCGCGCTTAAATTCGATATCTAACGTTGCGGTTCCGTCCAATGTGGTTACACCTTTTGTGGAACCGGTAAGTGCTAACTCTCGCAAATGTTTGTCAGCATCTACGAACTCTGGATAATGCTGGTTCTTTAAAACGTCAGCATTGATTGCATCTACACGTTCCTGTTCTTTTGCAACTAATTCATTGTATTCCTCGTCTGTCATTCCGTCTGTGCGTTCGATCTTCTGTGGCTTCACTTTCTTTGTACGCGGAAGTTCGAGGTTACATTTCTCGCAAACAACATCAATGTTAGCCATTGCTCTGTTCACAACTTCTTCCGGAAAGACCTGAAGCAATGATGCAGCCAGTTCGTCTCCTGTTTTGTAATACAGTTCGGTGTCACCTTTTTGCATCGGCTGGTATTCTCCTTTTCCAAGACGGTTCATGTTGCGTACCCACTCGAGCAACTGAGCATCTTCTTTTCGAGCCATGTGATTATCGTTGGTTGCCAGAAGTTCGACGCCTAACTCATCACATACTTTGACGATCTGGTTAAAATACACAGCTTCTTCCGGGATACCATGATTCTGGATCTCACCATAGAAGTCCTCTTTTCCGAAAATATCAATGTAACGCTTTGCTACCTGTTTTGCGTTATCTAAAAGTTCGTCTTCGGATTTCATATGCATACGAAGAATGTTGATACGTTCCAGGTTTTCATCAATCTTCGCCAGCTTATCTTTGTGTTTCTGATAGATCTCGTTGTATGGTTTTCTGGCTGCCTGTAACTGTTTCTTCTGTTCTTTCAGGTCCGCAGTGTCTTTCTTTGCCTGTTCGCTTTCGAATACTTCGATATCCAAAGACTGCTGCAATGCTTCTTTCTTCTTTTCATCCGTTTCCTTTTTGATCATCCGTTTTGTAGCGACGAAGCTTTTAGTTGCTTTTGGTTTTAATTCCTCAATTTTTCCTGCAACCTCTGCGATCTTTTCGTCAAAATCATGAACACGAGCGATCGCATCATTCAGTTCATCCGGAAGCTTGTTTCTGCTGTTTTCAACACGTCTCTCAATCTTTCCGATCTCTTTTGTGATCTTGTCATTGTAAGATAATGGGATTGCTAAAACGCCACCGATACATGCAGTTGAGCAAACGACATGTCCGTATCCATCTGTTCCTGGTCCGAAATGTTTCGCAAGCATCTCTTCGGTTCCTACTGGGTAGCCTTTTTCGTCGATGTTTTTATTGCATTCCGAGATGTAGCGGCTCATAGCCTGGAATCCCTGATAATCCTTACAAAGTAGAATCAAATGCTGTCTGATAAATTTGTCTTTCAGTGAGTCGAACCCGATATTTCCGGATACACTCTCTGTGTTTGCGGATTCTGATCCGGAGTCTGCTACAATCTCAGAAAAGAATCCTTTTGGTGTCTTTACATATGTTTCAACACCAAGAATCGGTTTGATATGCTGTCCGTCCGGCAGATGTTTGTGTGCGGCTTCTTTTCCGATACAATACAGATAGAAGTCAATCAGGTTCGCACAGTTTCCATGATCCGTTAACGCAATCGCTGTAGCGCCTTTTTCGATCGCCACATTTACGTAATCGAATATGGTCTGCACGCCATCGTAACCGCTCGGATAGTAATCCGAATGCGCATGCAGCGCGTTGTTCGAGTATGTCATAATAACACCTTTTTAGCATGCCGATTGAATGATTACGTTTCTTCCGGTTACAAAAACGTAATATAATCGGTCTTGCTGCTACCTTTCTCTATTTCTTTGCCAGTGTTTTTGTTACGTCCTAAATATGTTCCGAACGCTTGCAGACAAATTAAGATTCCACACTGGTTTTCTTAGGTCTAGTACTATATCTAAGCAGTCTGCAGACGAAAGAAGGCTCACTTTTCTGTTTCCTCGTCAGGCATAAACAAATATTTTTCACGCATAAAGAAAGAGCCACCATTTTCGGTGACTCTTCTTTTCGTTTACAACATTTACGGAAATAACTCGCCACAGACTAATGTCTGAAAAGCGTTTATGAAGTTTTCCCTGTCTTCTCCGGTCATGTCGATCGGTTTTACACCTTCGAGACCAGCAATTACTGTCGCTTCTTTGATAGACATATCGTAGATCTCTTTCATTTTCGACATTGCGATCGGTCTCACCATAGCTCTGTTTCCGGCAAGAATACAATCATCGATTCCTTTACCAGCTTCCATTCGCCATACCATCTGATACATATCAATTCCAGGTTTCTCTTCATCCAGATATTGAGCTAAACTCATAAGTGCTTTGAATACGGAAGGATTTTCAACCATATCGGCATCATAAAAGATGTATAATTTCTTAATCGGTCTTCCAATTCTGGTTTCGATTGCGTTCAGTGTCAGGTCAATTCCGTTGAAATTGTTGACACCCTGAACACTAATGCCGATACATCCCTGTTGTCTCAAGATCTCTGCTTTAAAACGACCTTCTGCAAGACACACCATGGTATCTTTTGTAATGTTGTCTGGATAAACAACATCAATTGGGGTTCCGCAAGAACAGCCTCCTCGGTTGTATCCTTTCGATCCGTCTCCGTAGTCATAACTCATGAACTTATAGCGAAGTCCATTAACATCGAGATTTTTCATCCGGATCTGCACTCCTGGGATCTTTCCATTCGCATCCCGGATCAGGATACCGATTCCGTCGAACAACATAATGCTTGGTTTCCAGGAATTTGTCAGCTTATTCTTGTGTTCGAAAAAGCCCGGTATCGAAGTCATTTCGGATGCATATTCTGGGAACCGTTTTGCAAACGCCGCACAAAAATCCGTAACCTTATTTGGATTTGACTTTGTGTCGATGGAAAAATAATCGGCGGCAATACGTTCCGGTTCCAAAGCTCGTTTCTTCTCAAGAAGTTCTCTGTCTTCGTCTGTGAGTCCGAAATAATCACGCATGAATTCATATGTATCAGTACGCACTTTCAAAACTTCATCCTGGTAAACAGGCTTTGGTTTCACATACTTCTGAAAATCATACTTTGCTTCCGTTTTCACATATTCCACATCTGACAACTTTTCGAACTCTTCCTTTGTGATCAAGTTAAAGTCGCAGGCGATCTGAAGTGCTGCTGTTTTCTCATCACAGTTGAATAAAGTCTGATAGGATGTCACATTGTTTCCGCCTTTTTGACAAGCAAAACAAAAACATAAGTTCTTTCCTACATTAACAGAAAACGAACCCAGTTTCTTTGCAACATGGAACGGGCACATTGCATGCGCTCTGTTTCCGGTTGTTTTCACGAACTTGACACCATAATGGGACAACACTTTTGTCATCTCAAGCTGGTTTACATCGTGAATGATAGCTTCGATCCATTTGTCCGTATACGAAGTTTTGCTATCCTCAACCCAATCTGTAACAACTCTCATTTTCTCATCTCCATTTCTTTATATTTTCTTTGTTACACATTAAATATGTGCGGACTGCAGACACGAAAAGAAAGAAATAGAACAAAGCGGAGTGTGAAGATCCCGGGCTCAGGTATTTTTAGAAATGAAATGTGGAAATGAATAGTACGAGCCCGAAAATAACAGACTCCGAAAAGATACATACAAAAAAGAGTGGTAACCATAATAGCTACCACTCTATCTGTTTATTCATCGTCGTCCGTACTGATATTTTCATACGAAGGAGTGTTCAGTGTATAATCACCATCTTTAGCCCACTGTTCAAGAGTACCTTCATCATCAGGATACTCTCCTTCTTTGTGATACCATTTACCTTTTCCTGGAATTGGTTTCTCGTTACCAGTTATAGGATCTGTTTCTGTATAATCATGACCTTTACAGTCATAAGTTGTATAGTCTTCTGGATGTTTGTCGTAATAATCCCATGCGGCATCTGCATTCTTTTTGCCATCAGTCCAAGCATCAACTGCGGCTTTTAATAAGTAATCCGTTCTTACGGTTGCCGATTTTGTATCCCCGAGTTGTTTATCCAGGTCTTCGATATACGCTGCGAGATCATTAAGCTTTTTGCAGTAAGCATCGTAATCTGTCTTTTGTGGTTTTGTTTCTGGAATAGATCCGTCTTTCACTGCTTTTGTTGCGTCAATGAGGTCATCGATTGCTTGTTTACGGTCCATGGCGCTCTGGTCGATAGTCTCTAATACAGGAGCTCCATTATAGATACTTGTCATTTCGTCTGCCGTTTTACCGCTTACAAGTGAATATCTAAGGTAATTATCTCTCTGATCTGCAAAACTCTTCGCGAACGTATCATTCACTTCGTCATTCATTTTATAACCGTGCAGGCTCGCATACTGTTGCCATCCTTGGAATGCAGCCTTGTAACTGCTGTATTTCTTGTAATTCTTGATAGCAGATGACGCTTCACCTTCATCGGTATACGTATATTTGTTTACGCCCGGTCCATCAGCATCATATAATTCGAACAGGTTGAAATATATAAGCGATTCTTCCGTAGACCGGTAATGACTTACAGCCGCCATATGACAATAGGCTGTAGATGGCAGGATTCCATACTGATCGTAATATTTGATTGCAATCGTTGTGATCTCATCCATTAATGTCGAGATATGGGCATCTGTTTGTTCGTAGATATCCGCTTCGCAAATATCTTCATGATAAAAATTGTAATCAATATCTGTTTTATCATCTGGCATATACGGACTGATCGCAAAGTCGCCTCGTTCTTTCTTCGAATCGAGCTCTTTCCACTCCTTGATTTCCTCTTCGTCATCGTGTTCTATCAATTCTTTCTCTTCAGATTCGGTCATTCCGTAAGCAGTCAAATGAACTTTTCCTTCTGTCCACTGTGCACCATGCTGTAAAACGATCAGTTCCCCGATCTTATTATCCGTCCAGCCACAGAAAGATGGAGTTGCTCCGTATACTGGGGCTACGGTAAATCCAATATATCGAATGATCTTTTTATTCAGACACCGTCTCTGTTCCATCTCGGAAACATTCATCGTTCTTACTGCTCCGGTATTCTGTCCAACTCGACCATAATACGTGAAGTTTCCGTCACCTATATACATCATTGGGATTGAATGATCCAAAGCTTCATAGAAACCGTTTGATCCGAATGTCCAGGTATTGTAGTCTGTGTCTTCGAATTCGTCTTTCCAACTTCCTTCGTCCCACACATAGAACATGATATCTCCAACCTGTAAGTTGCCAAGATCATCCATACCTTCATTAAACGCATATGGACTTTGTAATAACGGTAAGTCGTTGATGGATTCTGTACTGTCAACCGATGTTGAAATGCCTGAATTCGTTCTCTTGATACTGTCATCCACAACTGGAGAATACGGAGCATCTACGGTTGTGTATGTGTTATTTACCATGTCATCAAACGAATAATCCGCGCATACACCATGCTGAGCGCAAATGTATCGGATATAATCTAATGATGACGCTGATGTGAATTTCTTGCCTTTGGCCACAAAATGGATATCGCTTCCCTCTCCAGTTTCATGCCCTATTTCACCACCAATTCCTGTACCTGTATATGTATTTGGTGAGAATTCTCCGGCGGCAACGGTAGCTTGGATTGCTGTGTCATAGCCGTCTTCATTTCCTGTTTCCGGATTGATTGTAATATCATCCATATTGGATGCTAATAACAATGCATTCTCACCAAAGCTTCGGCTCCAGTTACGGAAGATGAATTTCTGACTTGCGTCTGTTACGGTGTCGATTGCTTCCTCATCTGAACCCTCTACATATCCGGCTGTAATTGGTCTATAAATGATATCATAAGCAGCGACGGGATCATTTCGCGGATAAATTGACTGGATACCAGCTGTGGAACCATTACTGAATACCAAATGCTGTCCGCCAGAGTTTCCGTAAAAGATTTCTGTATGTCCTCCACTATAAGAAGAACCATTACTGTCGGTTCCTGTGAATCGACGTACAAGAATGTCTCCCTGCTGCAGGTTATTCCATCCTGGGAACCTCATATAAACAAATCCCGGGAAATGCTGGTCACTGATCAATGCTCCCGTTCCAAAGGTACCGGTTGTGGATCCATATACCTGTAAACAAGCGGAAACGTAACCGGAACAATCCGTACGTACATGATATTTCTGTCCGTTTACCTCGATCCAGATCCATCCAGACTGGTTATACTGTGACTGTGTCTGCGCGATCAGTGTCTTAACCGTCAAGCATACATTCATCCAGTTCGTAACATCTCCGTTTCCGGTTGGTATGATGGTTGCTGCCTCGTCTCCGTACACATCGGACGGTATCTTGCCTTCAAAAATACTGTATGCTAATGTTTCGTTTCTCTGGATATCAACATTGATATGGCACGCCTGCCCTTGTGTTCCATCATCATACTCAAAATAATATGGATGCTCCGAGATGATATGTGTCTGGTCATACAATTGGGCTGCCATGTCCTCAAGTTTTCGAGTACTTATCAGTGAATAATCGTATTCTAGCATTACTTGCATTGCACAGAACAGTTCCTTATAGTTCTCGTTCGAACCATTTGGATACTGGATATCGGCAGCCGCATACTGGGATGCCCTTCTGTTAAGTTCAGCGATCAAGTCGTTATGTTCGTCTTCCAATGCGTGCATGATGGCGGTCCCGTCTTCCATACTGATTGTATATGCCTGGTTCTCTTTCTGGGCAGCGGCATTTCCGTCCCAGAAGCAGCATAATATCATAATGATAAACACAACAAGGATAAAGCCTCCGACTACTGCAAGGATCGGTCCTAACACTGCGGAAATTGCCTGGATCATCTGATTGAGGGCTGCAAAGATCTTCGAAAAGATCGTCTTCTGCCATGCATTCCTGATCGCGTTTCTGATGTTTTTCATCAACAGTTTCACAGGATCGAACAGCTTATTCTTTACTGTTTTCACTGGTTTCGGCGCAATTTTCTCGAAACCTTTGTTGAACCACTCTTTGTAGAGTGTCTTTAATTCGGATTTCGCTCCTTTTCCAACTCCACGATTGCGGTTTATAATCTCCCGGCGCTGCTCAAACAGTTTGCTTACATGAGTTTTGCTATCAATCATGCCACCAAGCTTTGACTGTTTGAAGCCTTCGATCATGAAGTGGCTCATGTGGCTGGTCACGAAGTTCTGTAAATCCCTTGTGATCGTTCCAAATGTCTTATGCTTAATTTTAAGACCAAGTTGTCCTCCTGGTGTTCCGCCGACTTCAAGTGTCTTCATCGCAAGCTGAGCCGAAAGTTTAAACCCATTTCCTGCTTTCATCTGATTTCTAAACGTAATCGCTCTTGAAACCACAACACCAGCATTCCATATGGTGTCCACAATTGAATGTACTGCAATCTTGCTTCCAGTCATTGCCACCTGTTTGCAGGTTTCTGCCAGATGGATTCCTCGCATTGTCTCACTGTTCTCTAATGGAGCGGAACCAAGACGAAGCATCTGTCTGCTCAGGCGCCGAGGAGTTGCGTCAAGACGTTTTGCGAACTTATTCTGACGGGCGCCGAGAAAGGACAGGATGCCGTTGTCTTTCATATTCTTGCGGCTCTTGTTTAATCTATCGAGAGTTCGTCCTCTTTCTTTGTCAGATAAAACATTCGTTCCATTTATATCATTCTTTAACTTTCGACGCATCATGAAGTTCTCGTGTACCGAAGTCCGAAACGCTTCGTAATTCACGTGCTTCATTTCTCCAACACCACGCTGATGTTTTACGGTTACCACACCACTTCCGTCTTCCTGAAATTGAATTGTGGCGATTGTGTTTTTCGCTGATGGGACACGTCTGCCATCCTGGTATTTCATGCGCTGTATAGTTTCAGAGCTGACAGTATACTTTTCATCCATGTTGGCATTCACTTCTGCACGTATTGTACCAAAAGCATCTGGCTGGTCTCCATAACTTTTTGCCGCCATACCCATCTCGTTGAAATTAGCTGTTCTATCATCACCAAGATTATGTTTTAATACATACTTGTCCGCAGTATTTTGATAAAACTGAATCTGGTGTCTCAAATGCGAAGTCATCGCCGCAGCCACAAGAGGTGTCGCTACACGTTCCGTATTTCGAAGTACTTTTTTTGTATCTCGGTCTGTCGCCGTATTACTACCTTGTCTCTGCATCTGCTTTTTCGCGTTCTCTGCAGTACTACCCAATCGGTTTCCTAGCGATTCGGTTATTGCTTGAGACCGGCTGATATTGTTTGAAATTAGTTTTCCTTTCGAACTATTGATAACCATATTTTGCATATCCTTTCTTCGGAATCTGGCTTCCGAAATGTGTTTTGTTTGAAATCATTCGTTATCCTAAATATGTTCCTACTCATTGCAAACTAATAAGCAGAAATATGGATTGTTGTGACGAGTTCTTCTATTTGTGAGCCTTATTAAGAGTAGAAATAATAAACCATCACAAAGATGTTTGCTTTCTATTAATGGAAAGCTTATAATAACCGTATATAAATGGGAGGATAAAAGTTATGATTGATAAATACGAGAAACCTTTTAATGAGGAATACTATAATGGCTTAAAAAAGTTAGATGTAAAACAGGCTGTGCGATATAAAAATCCATATGTATACTTATCTTCAAAACAAAGAAATGAAGCAAAAGAAGACGCAGAAGGACAACTTGCCGCTGATAAACGTGATATGGAAACATATCGTAAAAACAAATACGTTTACCCATTGATCGAACGGGAAACTAATTTTCAGGTAACTTGGAAAACAAAATTAAGAGACCTTCGATTTCATCATAGGATTTTAAACCGCTGCCCGATTGGTGGTCTGGAATTGGTACTCGCTAATTCGGCTGCAACCTATTCCAACGTTCAATGGGTTGTTGCCAGCCATCAACCAGAAGTCAACGGAATGGATACCGCTAGGTGTTTAGAACATTGGGAAGACCATGCATATCATTTTACAGAACAATATCATCCGCAGTGTTTCGATTCGTTTTGGAGAAAAGATATTCCGGAAGGACATTTTATCGATGAGTATGGTATCGTTGATATCGCAAAAGAAAAGATTGCAAGCGGAATCGAGCATCAGCTTTATGAACGCAAATATTGCTATTATCTCAACTTCTGGGAAATGTGGGGATTCCGATTTGATGAATTCGGACTTTGTTGTGAAGGTGAAGCTGAACGAAATTTTTGTTCTTATCACGTCAAGAAAGCTGAGAGTTTCATCGAGAAATGTCTAAAAGAGGGAAAACGTCAGCCGTTCCCGTATTATGATAAGTCCAAAGATGAGTACTGGAAATATCGGACACCAAACAGCTGGGAACTGGTACTTGCAGACCGGTTAGCAGATGCGAAACGAGAACGAGAAGAATACTATTTGAAACATATGCGTTGAAACAAAATTAAGAGGAGCTAGTTAGGCTCCTCTTTTTTGTATGCTGAATTTAGATTTCGGATGTGGAAGGGACACAAAGTCTTGTTCCGGAAGTTGTAGAATATGGTTTGAGTACTGATTGGAACCGGGTGTAGGTATTCGGTAACATTTGATATGATATGATTTTCGAATACGGGTGATGGGTTCCAAAGGCTGCAGAAAACATTTCGGTTACTACCCTGGAACCGTTCATTGGTATTCTATAACAACACTAGTGCAAGTTTTGATACGATTTTGGGAATACGATTACCTGGTTCCGAAAACTGCAGAATAGACTTGATTACCACCCTGGAACCGCTTATTGGTATTATTAACAACACTAGTGCAAGTTTTGATACGATTTTGGGAATACGAATGATGGGTTCCGAAACCTGTATAACACATTTCGTTTACTATTCTGGAACCGAGCATTGGTATTCAATAACAACACTAGTGCAAGTTTTGATACGATTTTGGGAATACAAACGATGGGTTCCGAAAAATACAGAACATACTTTGATTACCACCTTAGAACCTCTCATTGGTATTCAATAACAACACTAGTGCAGATTTTGATACCACACCTTACGGTGTACAGTTCGCTCGAAACAAGTTCTCACGATACGAAACTAAGAATATAGTTAATTGGTTCCGAATGCTGCATAATAGACTTTGTTTACAAAGAAAATCTGAAAGAAAGCTGCCACCTCCTGGTGTGCAGATGAATTTCAGTAAAATAAAACAAAATAATATGTAAAAATGTGACGAGGTTTCCGAAAAGTGAGCCTTATTATGTATATAGCTAAGAAACTAAAATGGAGGAAAACGATCATGACTACTTACACGCTGGAATTAAAACTGAATACAAAGAAATATTCCGACCAGCGTTACCTGGAAAACTATTTCCGGGAAGTAGCGAAGATCAGTAATACAGTCCGCCGTTTTGCGATCCGGCAGATCACAATGCTAAAACGAGACAAAACGTATGTCGATCTCTTAAAGCAATATGTGGCACTTGAGAAAGGTCCAGAGAAAGAAGCCCTGTCTAAACAGTTATCTGTTATTGTAAAATCTTACGGGCTCACACAATACAACCTCCAGAAATCCGCCACAAAACTGAGAAACCATCTGAAATACGTGCATTCTGCAGTCTATCAGAAGATCAGTGATTCAGTATGGAAAGGTGTAGAAAAAGTATTATATTCTACCGGGAAACAGATCCATTACAAGAAATGGGATGAATTTTTAAGTTTCGAAGGCAAGAAGAATACAACTGGGATCATCTACAAAGACGGAAAGGTATACATCAATGCATCCCCAAAGAGACAGAACCGTGGACTGATACTGGATGTGATATTACCAGGAAATCAAAACACGGATCATTGGTATTACGAGACTTCTGCTTTAAATGACAGGACAAAGTACTGCAGAATTGTAAGAAAGAAGTTCAGTACCGGATGGAGATACTACGTACAACTGGTACAGGAAGGAATACCGCCTCTGAGACATGCAGTGGGTACCGGAAGAATCGGCATTGATATCGGGACTTCCACTGTTGCTGTAGTGAGTGGCACAAAATGTCATCTCACAGAACTCGGAGAAGGGATTGAAGTCCAGAATAAAAAGATCCGGAAGATGCAGAGAAGACTGGAACGATCCAGACGGGCATCAAATCCGGATAATTACAATGCGGACGGTACCATAAAGAAAGGAAGGAAAACCTGGAACTACAGCAGCCGGTACAAAAAGATCCGTAATGAGCTCAGTGCGATGCAGAGAAAACGTACTGACACATTGAGACAATGGCAGGAAGCCTATGCGGACTTGTTATTGGAAGAAGGTAATGAGGTTTATGTTGAGGACATGAATTTCAAAGGATTACAGAAACGGTCTAAAAAGACGGAAAAGAATAAGAAAGGGAAGTACAAACGAAAGAAACGATTCGGAAAATCCATCGGAACACGAGCTCCGTCACAGTTTCTTACTATACTGAAAAGAAAACTTGGTTACACAGGCGGAACCTATCACGAAGTCAATACCAGGACGTTCAAAGCAAGCCAGTATGACCATACCAGTGATACCTACCGGAAAAAGAAACTTTCCAGACGTCACAACACCATAAACGGAGAATGGATACAGCGTGATCTCTACAGTGCATTTCTCCTTATGAATTCCGATGATACTTTAGAACATACAGACCGTAACCGAGATCTTGCGGTTCGGAAAACATATCCCTTCCAGTTTTGGACTTAAAAGAGCTGCATAACACAACATGGAACAATAACTTTTTCATATACACAATACATAGAACAAAACTACATTTTCTATTTTACATATACATTTTAAACGGTTCCAACTGAGACCGTAAGACTGCAGGACGAAAAATCCTGTGAAACCTACCACGTAGGGATGTCTTGAATGTTTCTGCAACGGAGAGACTATAACGAACAGCTTTGAATACCATAAAAAGATACTGGGAAACTTCAGAGAAGATCCCGATGTCCCGGTATTTCAAACCTTAAGTGACGTCCTCCTGTACTGAAACCTGCCGCCTCTTGGCGTGCAGATCAGTTAGGTTAAATGTATTCCAACTTTGACACACCGCTTTTCGTAATCCTTTTCTGCTCTTGTGATTTTAAGTTCCCTTTTGCGACTCATCACGCCCTTTGAAACATCAAAAGGAACTGCATCTTTTACAGCATCTCCGTATGATACAGGCGTTTCTGCAAAATGTAGTTTATCGAAATCCAATCTACGATATCCGCTCATTTGAATACTCCTCTTTGATTTTTTTTAGACATAAATATACATGTACTTGTGTTGTTTCGAAAACTCTAATTCGGATTCTGTAAGAAAGAAATGCTGTTTACGAATCCCATCATCAAATTTACAGGTAAATAAAACCCAGTATATATTTTCGTTTGTAGGTATGACAGAATAATTTCCAAACTCATCTTCATGATAACATTTTGCATTTGATGTATCTTCTGTAACTAATTCTACAGTATGGATTTCAAAAATTGGAAGCTTTAGTTTTGTTATATTTTGTTCAATATTATTCATAATAGATACCTCCTCTCTGGTTATGGATATACATGTACTTTTTACGATATGAATTCTACATTCAGATTAGAATGAACTGAAATCCTTGATGTTTTGAAATACCAGATTAGTGTCTGATATTTTCATCCACCCAACAACGGGTTCCAATTTTCCATTTACATTTTGGATATAAGCAGAGCCTTCATTCATATTCAAATAAACGGAATCAATAAGTGGATTTCTTAACAAAACTAACAAAGCTTTATATCCAATGATTTTCTGAGATGCTGCTGGCGAAAACGTATGATCCAAACACAGAGCTTCTGATACAATTCTTATTTGATTTGGAATACACATTTCGTCATAATATATAATTTCTTTCATAATGAAAATCTCCTCTCTTGTTATTGAGTGTGTTGAAACCGACGTTTTTGGAAGCACTCCTTAGTTTTGGCTTTTATCTCCGCTATTCCGCTTCCGTTAACCTGGTTTCTCTTTTTGAATCTAAATTAAATATGTCCCAAAATGCAGCAGACAAAAACGAACACCCATGAACATATTTCTTTCTTTGTTAGATCAGTACTCATATTTATTTCAAATACAAAACAGAAGGAGAAACAAATTATGAATACGAATTTAGATACCAGCAAGATAGCAACACTTACCGGAAAAGCAATCCAGGATGATGAAACATTCAAATCAGAAGGCGGTTTTGTTCCAGAGCGAGACCAGTTCTATTTTGAGATGAAACAAGGAGATAATGTTTTTCTTGTTGGATTCAAAGACTTATTAATCAGTCTGAAACTTATGGAGCAAATGCAGGAAATTCCAAAAATCAGTGGCAAATGGTGGTCACAGATTGCTACTCTTTACGGATGGGATCTTCAAATGTTAGAATTAGAGGATAAACAATAAGGAGGAAATATAAGTAACTGAAAAAAAGGATTAAATGTGAGTTAATGTGCTCAAAGATACTCAAAGCCCAGAGTATTAGTTGGTAACTTAAAACCACTGAAATCTTAGGAAATAAGCCAGTACAAGTTGAAATAGTCTTGTTAACTATAGGGTAGAACCTTGATGGTAAAGATTGAGTAATGGTAGAAGTCTACGAAAACCAAGTAGCAAAAAAATATTAAGAAAGGAAAAGCTATTTAGATGAAAACCTATATCTAATCAAGGACTCCCTCATCTAAAGATGAGGCGTGTGAGTACTTGATTCATGATTATTGAACTACTAATGTTCAATAATAGACATCGATGTTCAACGAAGCTAAAGCTTCGCGAGCCCACACCTTACGGTGTATGGACCATCAACAAGTTGATGGAAACTCGATCTGCACAAAACACAGATTCGAATCAGATTCCTATATAAGCGATGCAACTTTCGTGTTTAGTTAATTCGTTATCTATAATAAGACTCACATTTTAGAAAACTCGTCAGGAAATAACAAAAAGAGACCAGCATTGCCAGTCTCAATTTGTTTGAAATTTCCGATTCATTGGATTTAATTCCATCCAGTTTCTTTAATATCTTTTGTATCAGCAGTTTCTAAATAATACCTTTTAAGTTCATTTGCATTATCAACTACACCAAGTTCAATATAATCTCCAATATAAGCAGTATAGTAAAGTAATGCAGTCGATTCATCCACAACATCTACTGAAAAACATGATGGAGTATATTCTTCACCATCTTTCTCTTTCATTTTGTCCACCAGTTCTTTTGGAAAATTAATTCCTGGATTTATAGCATCTCCCCTTAGACATACTCTTCCAATTCCATCACACGGGCAAAAACATTCATCAAATAATTCTTTTGCAATAATCATAGTGTCTCCTCACTTTCTAAATAAATCATCGTTTCATCAGTTTATCTTATATCCTCTTTGTCGTAGTTCAGTTTTTAAACTATCTTGTTCTTTGTATAATAAATCACACTGATATGCCGATATATGAAAATCTTGTAGTTCGCCGTCAATTTCATCTAATCTTCTAAAAAGGTCAAAATCATCAGCAGATTTTATTTCCATATCATTCTTTGATAATTCAGAGAACGATGCCTGAATGCATTTTAATTGTTCATAACTATTTCTATTTTTCATGTCTTTACCTTTCCTTTACCTTTCATTCTGTTGAAACTCTTGTTTAGTTTCTCTTTTCTTATTACTGCTTTCACGTGCTCATTATTATTTCCCTCATATTAATATCCTCCTCGTATTGTTATTTATTTTTGTTATCCTAAATATGTGTTACGGTCGAACAAAAAAAGGAACTAGTCTCTCTGCGGTTTATAACAATGGTTCAATTTTTGTCGTATCATATGCCGTAATAGTAATAATTCTATCTGCAACGGAGTTTCCTCTGCACCCACAGGTTGCAGTGCATACACAGTAGGTGGCAGCTTCCACTCCTTATTTCTATGTGATTTTGTTTTGTTAGCTTAAATATGGATAGTACAAATAGAAACCAAAACAAAAGAGACCAGAATTTGCCAGTCTCAATTTGTCTGAATTTCCGTTTTTCTTTCCTAGTAAATCATCGTTTCATGTGTTATGATAACCAATAAGTTTTCACCCCTATTTATCAATTCTTGTCTTAATGCTTCTATTGTTTTTCAAAGTTCCCAGATTTTACACGAATATACCTTTCTGCTGGTGTGTAATTATCTTCCTGTAAGCCTTCTATTCTTATTTTCACAGTTTTCGCACCTTCGTTATAATCAACGATTGTTGCTTCAATTTTAACTTTGTCGCCAATGTTTATGTTCATATTACGCTCCAATCTTCATAGCAAATCCTCATTTCATTCCTCATCTGTACATATAACACAATACATACAACTGTCACAACAACCATTGTCACATTCGTCAGATGTAACCTCGCTGCAATCTTTATCATATTCATCACAATATAACATATAATTACCTCCATTTCCTAAAGAAACTCTTGTTTTGTCTTTCTTTTCTTGTTACTGCTTTCACTTACTCCTTGTTATTTCCTCATATCCGCATCCTCCTTGTATTCATTTTGGTTGTTGTTATCCTAAATATGGGTTACGCACATCGAAAAAAGAGACCAGCATTGCCAGTCTCTTTCTATTTTTTTAGCAATCGATATAATGACACGGAATATCAATTTCCTTTCCATGTTGATCATCAATAGAAAGTGTACCCCATTCGTCTGATATGAATTCTCTGTCTTTGATATCTGGATGAATTGCAAACAGATCTTCGTTATCGATCCATGCACTCGCGACAATCCATCCTTCTTCTCTGATAACACATAATTCGTTTGCCTGTGTTTCTCGTCTACAAAATTCTCCTACAGTCATTTTGTTTCCTCCTTGTATTCCTTTTTTTTATTGTTATTCTAAATATGGATTACGAGAATGCGCGGAAATCTTATGTCGAAAAAAGCTTCTTAACCATGTTTTGTATCGGTTCGGTTGCCGTATTATGAATTTGGACACTACGATATTCAGGAATTTACACAAATACACAAAAAGAGACCGGCAATTTGCTAGTCTCTTTTATTCGTTTACTCCAATGGTTCGACTTTCTCTGCATCGTACGCAGTTATTATCAAATTGACTGATTTATATGAACTTGATATGGTATACCGCGTTGGGTTTTCGTCGTTGTCACATTCAATATCGTCCACTGAATTGGCACCTTTTAAGAATTCAGATAAATGTTTGCAACGATATTTTGTGTACAATTCAAAAATCTTTTGTTTTACATCTTTGTGACTACCTTTGAATGTCATAATTTTCGTATTATGACTTATCGGATTAGACAGAAATGTTGATGTAACAACAATATACCAGTTCTGTTCTGAATCGCATATTCTCTTTTCGACATCAAACGATTTTGTATGATATGCATATTTATTGTACAGATAACTGTCGATATAGCAAATGTCATCTGGGATTGGAACATTGGTTGGTAGATTCAGTAATTCATACAGCTTGTTGATATTTTCTTCTCCACTGTAGGTCTGTTTCATAAGCCGAATTTTATCGCCAAGACTCATCGCCTCAAATTCGTAAACATCTACATTTAACGAATATGCACAGTCAGCAGCGGACAGATCACACAAATACATTACTGCATCCATCTCGTCAACATCCCATTTGACATTTGTCGCTATCCTCTCTTTGTAACTCATCTTTGTTTCCTCCTTTTTCGTGTGCTGTATAATTGTTATCTTAAATATGTGATCAGATCGCTGCACACAAATACTTCAGAAACAAAAAGAAGCCAA